>Ga0163163_10000569_pt1 | contig 32436 bp, 24 predicted proteins | sample S65metaG_FD_119766 | JGI IMG/M metagenome (GOLD analysis project Ga0163163, IMG submission 119766) | Switchgrass rhizosphere microbial communities from Kellogg Biological Station, Michigan, USA - S6-5 metaG | ecosystem: Host-associated > Plants > Roots > Rhizosphere > Soil | place: USA... | reverse complement strand
CTGCGCGGCGGCGAGCCCGAGGTCCAGGCTCGCGTTCTGACCGACCTGCAAGGTGACCAGTCGCGCGATCGCGCCGGTGGGCCCGGTCACTTCGACTTTGTACGTGCCCGGCGGCAAGCCGGCTACGAGATAGTTGCCCTCCTGGTCAGACTGGACGCGCCGAGAGAATCCAGTCTCTGTGTTGGTCGCCGTGACAGTCGCAGCCGACACCGGCTGCTCGCCCGCCAGCACATGGCCACGCAACGACCCGCTCGTCGACTGCGAATAAACGTGTGGTGCGGCGGTGAGCAAGCAAGCGGCAATAGCAGAGGTCAGCAGCGGGCGCTTCGCCTGCCGCGCGAACGAGGTCTCGTGTTTCATGATCCGTCCCCAACCAGTCGAAGGGTTATTGGTAGCGGAATATTCCGCGTCTCCAATGGCTGCACTGCCAGAGGAGTTCCGACAGTAAGACGGAAACGGTGGGGAGTTCCTTACATCGCGTACACGTACGGCCCGCCCTTCTTCAGCGCCGCCTGGTATGCCGGCCGTGCATGTAAACGAGCGAGCAGCGCTTGCAGGTGTGGATACGCATCATCGAGCAATTTCTGCGCAGCGCTGATCTCCAGCGGAAAGCTCATCTGCACATCCGCAATTGTCAGCGCCGGGCCGGTGAAGAATTGCGAAGCGCCGATCGATGTTTCGATATACGCGAGATGCATGCGCACGGCGCCATTGACACGCTCGCGCAATGCCTGCGCGGGCTCGCCGACGCGATCGAGATACACCTTCACCAGGAGCTGCATCATCAGCGAGCCCTCCGCGTAGTGCATCCAGTAGCGGCAGGTTTCGTATTCGCGCGTACCCGGCTGTGGACGGAAACGTCCGCCGCCGTACTTCTCGACCAGGTACTCGATGATCGCGCCCGACTCCGCGAGCACGAAGTCGCCGTCGCGGATCACCGGCGACTTGCCCAGCGGATGCACTTGCTTGAGATCGGGCGGCGCAAGCGAAGTCTTCGCGTCACGCTCGTAGCGCACGATGGTGTACGGGACGCCGATCTCTTCCAGCATCCACAGCACGCGTTGCGAACGGGAGTTGTTGAGGTGATGGACTTCGATCATGGCGAGCCCTCAGAGTTCTAGTCGAGCGGCGCGCCCGCGCGCTCGCGTGCAATCATCAGCACGATGCCGGTAACGATCAAGGCCGCCGCGAGGTACGCACTCAGCGCATGCGTTCCGCCGAAGGTCCTCTGCAACGTCGCAAGCACGAGCGGCGCGATGCCGCCGCCGACGATCCCTGCCAGCGTGTACGCGAGCGACGAGCCCGCATAGCGTACGCGCGTCGGAAACTGTTCGGCGATGAATGCCGCTTGCGGACCGTACATCATCGCGTGCACGACCAGCGCGGCCGCGATTGCGCAGGCGATTGCGACTGGCGATCCGGTGTCGAGCAAAGGGAAGAAGATGAAGGCGACCACCAGTGCGCACAGCACTCCCGTTCCATACACGGCGCGACGACCGAAGCGGTCGGACAGCGAGCCGAAGAGAGGAATCGTCAGCGCGTTGCAGGCGCCGCCGATGGAGAGAGAGATCAACGCGAGTGTTCGCGATACGCCGACTGTCATCGTCAGGTAAGAGAGCGAGAACGTGGCTGCGAGCGAGTAGAGAACATCGGGACCGATCCGTGCGCCACCGCCGATCAGGAGCTTCGGCCAATGCGCGCGAAACACCTCGCCGACCGGTGCGCGTGCCTGCGACTTGTCGCGTTCGAGTTGCCGGAACAGCGGCGTTTCCTCCACGCCGACGCGGATCCACAGACCGAACCCGACCAGCACGACGCTCGCGAAGAACGGCAGCCGCCAGCCCCACGCAAGAAAGCTTTCCTCCGGCAGCAGCGACGTGACGATCGCGATAGATCCGGTCGCCATCAACGTGCCGAGCGACGGGCCCATCTGCGCCCACGAAGCATTGCGGCCGCGGCGGCGCTGATCGCCATGTTCCACCGAGAGCAGCACCGCGCCCGCCCACTCTCCACCTAGCGCCGCGCCCTGCACGAAGCGCAATGCGACGAGCAAGGTCGGACTCAGCACTCCAGCCGCTGCGTACGTCGGCAGTGCGCCGATCAGCGCTGTCGTGGCGCCCATCACCATGAGCGTAGTGACGAGCACGAAGCGCCTGCCGTAGCGATCGCCGAGATGTCCGAAGATCACGCCGCCGATCGGCCGCGAGAAGTAGCCGACGGCGAAGGTCGAGAACGCGAGGATCGTACCGGTCAGCGGCTCGAACGACGGGAAGAACAGCTTGTTGAAGGCCAGGGCCGCGAGCGTGTTGTAGATCGCGAAGTCGTAGTACTCGAGCATCGTGCCGACGATGCTTGCCGTGGCCAGTCGAGCGGTGCGCGGTTGCTCAGCCAAAGCCGCCACCGCTCGGCGTCTGGATCACGAAGACGTCGCCGGCTTGCATCTCTGCGGAGTGGGTCGCACCGAAGTCCTCGACGGTGCCGTCGACACGTTCGATCCAGTTCTTGCCGGTCGCGCCGGATTTGCCGCCCGCCAGGCCGAAGGGCGCGACGATGCGATGATTGGCGAGCAGCACCGCCGTCATCGGTTTGAGGAAGCGCACGCGACGCTCCGAACCGTCGCCGCCACGATGACGCCCTGCTCCACCCGAGCCACGGCGGATGCGAAACTCCTCCAGGCGCACCGGAAAGCGCCATTCCAGCACTTCCGGATCGGTGAGGCGCGAGTTCGTCATGTGCGTCTGGACGACCGACGTGCCGTCGAAATCCGGTCCTGCACCCGAACCGCCGGCGATCGTTTCGTAGTACTGGTGCACACCGTCGCCGAACGTGAAGTTGTTCATCGTGCCCTGGCTCGCTGCGAGCACGCCCAGTGCGCCGTAGAGGCAGTCCGTGACGACCTGCGAAGTCTCGACGTTTCCGGCGACGACAGCCGCCGGGTACTGCGGCCTGAGCATGGAGCCGGCCGGCACGATGAGCTCCAACGGCTTGAGGCAGCCTGCGTTCATCGGGATCTCGTCATTGACGAGCGTGCGGAAGACGTAGAGCACAGCAGCTCGCGTGACTGGAGCAGGCGCGTTGAAGTTGTTCGGTTGCTGTGCGCTGGTGCCGGTGAAGTCGATGCGCGCCGATCGCGCTTGCTTGTCGATGCGGATGGAAACACGCACGCGTGCGCCGTTGTCCAGTGCGTATTCGAAGTCGCCGTCCGTCAGCGCGTCGATCACGCGGCGCACCGATTCCTCGGCGTTGTCCTGCACGTGCTGCATGTACGCCTGCACGACCTGGAGGCCGAAGTGCTCGACCATCGCAGCCAACTCGGCCGCACCCTTCTGACAGGCCGCGACTTGAGCGCGCAGGTCCGCAAGGTTCTGCTCGACGTTGCGTGCGGGATATTTACCGTCCGCAAGCAACGCGCGGAGCTCGGGTTCGAGGAACACGCCCTTGGCAACGAGTTGGACGTTGTCGAGCAGCACGCCCTCTTCATCGATGTGCGAAGAGTCCGAAGGCATCGAACCGGGCGTGATGCCGCCGATGTCGGCGTGATGACCGCGGGCAGCGACGAAGAAAGAAGGATCTGCGCCGGACAAGAACACCGGCATCACGACGGTGACGTCCGGCAGGTGCGTGCCGCCCGCATAGGGTGCGTTCAAGACGAACACGTCGCCTTGCCGCATTGTTTCGCCGCGTCGACGCATGATCTCCTGCACCGACTCGCCCATCGAGCCGAGATGCACCGGCATGTGCGGCGCGTTCGCAATCAGGTTGCCCTGCGCGTCGAACAGCGCGCAGGAGAAATCGAGACGCTCTTTGATGTTGACGGAGGTCGCGGTGTTCGCGAGCGTCACGCCCATCTGCTCGGCGATGGACATGAAGAGGTTGTTGAACACTTCGAGGAGAACCGGGTCGACGCGTGTGCCGATGGCGCTGGCGCGCTGCAAGGGTTGCACGCGGCGGAGGATCAGGTGATTGAGCGTCGTGACTTCGGCGCGCCAACCAGGGTCGATCACGATTGTGGTGTTGCGCTCGCGGATGACGGCGGGACCGGGGATGGTGTCGCCGGGCTGCAGCGCATCTCGCTCGATGAACGGCGTGTCGTGCCACTGGTTCTCGAAGAACACTGGGCGCGATGCGGATGTCGGTGCTGGCGCTGTAGGTCGGGCTTCAGCCCGACTCTGGCCTGTTGTCGGGCTAAAGCCCGACCTACGGCCCTCTAACCCACGTTCACTCGCACCCACGGCCTCCGCCGAGATCGACTCGATCACCAGCCGTCTCTCCGGCATCAGGAACCCATACCGCACGCGGTACTGCTCCAGAAACGCCGCGCTCAACGTCGCCGCATCGCTTACGACCGGCAGCTGCAGCGTGCTATCCGTACCTTCGTACTTCAGCGCAACCCTTCGCTCGATCGAAATATCAGCCTCCGGCACGCCCTGCATCAGCAGTGCATCGCGCGCCTCACTCACGAGCTCACCGAACGGTGCCGTCAGACCTGCCAACGCACGATCGTCCAGCACGGCTTCGATCGCTCGCTGCTTCATCACCGTCACGTCGGCGAGACCAATACCGTAAGCCGACAGCACGCCAGCGAGCGGATGCATGAACGCCGTCTGCATCCCGAGCGCGTCGGCAACCAGACACGCGTGTTGTCCGGCCGCGCCGCCGAAGCACGACAAGGTGTACTCGGTCACGTCGTGGCCACGCTGCACGGAAATCTTCTTGATCGCGTTCGCCATGTTCTCGACGGCGATTCGGATGCAACCAGCGGCGACGCCGTGCGGAGTCTGCGGCACGCCGGTCGCACGCTCGATGTCTGCAGCAAGCACGCTGAACTGTTCCGCGACCACGGCGCTATCCAGCAGCGCATCGCCGCCTTCGCCGAACACGGCCGGAAAGAATTCAGGCTGAATCCGACCGAGCAGCACGTTGCAATCGGTCACGGTCAGCGGACCGCCACGGCGATAGGAGGCTGGACCCGGATTGGCACCGGCAGAGTCCGGCCCCACCCGCAACCGCACGCCGTCGAACTGGCAGATCGAGCCACCACCCGCAGCGACCGTATGAATCTGCATCAGCGGCGCACGCAGTCGGACGCCGGCGACTTCCGCATCGAAGGCTCGCTCGTACTCGCCAGCGAAGTGCGCAACGTCGGTCGACGTCCCACCCATATCGAAGCTGATGATCTTGCGAATGCCGGCCTGCTGCGCCGTGCGGGCTGCGCCAACAATTCCGCCCGCAGGGCCAGAAAGAATCGCGTCCTTGCCGTGGAACTGCTGCGCGTCGGCGAGACCGCCCGACGATTGCATGAACTGCAGCTTCACGCCCGGCAGCTGCGCGGCCACCTGATTCACATAGCGACGCAGGACCGGCGACAGATACGCATCGACGACCGTCGTATCGCCGCGCGCGACGAGCTTCATCAGCGGGCTGACCTGGTGCGAGACGGAAACCTGCACGAAGCCGATGCGTCGCGCGAGCTCTTCGAGTTGCAGTTCGTGCTGGTGATATCGATAGCCGTGCAGCAGCGCGATCGCGCACGATCTGATGCCGCGCTCGAACGCTGCGCGCAGCTCGCGCTCCGCTTGTTGCAGATCGAGCGGACGCACGACGTCGCCGTGCGCGCTCATGCGCTCGTCGATCTCGACGACCTGCTCGTACAGCATCGAAGGCAGCTCGATGTGCCGCACGAACAACTTCGGACGATGCTGATAACCGATGCGCAGCGCGTCGGCGAAGCCGCGGGTGATCGCGAGAACGGTGCGATCGCCCTTGCGCTCGAGCAGCGCGTTGGTCGCGACCGTCGTGCCCATCCGCACGACGTCGATCTCACCGGCCGGGATCGGCTGGTCGCCGATCCCTAGCAGCTCGCGAATGCCTTGAACGGCCGCGTCGCTATAGCGTTCGGGATTCTCCGACAGCAGCTTCAGCGTGACGAGCGCGCCATCCGGTTGGCGTCCGACGATATCGGTGAAGGTACCGCCGCGATCGATCCAGAATTGCCAGCCACCGGCCATCGATTACTTGGACAGTCGACGCGACACCGCCTCGGCCTGCGCAAACGCGCGCAGCAGATTTTCGCCAGCAAGCAGCGTCAGGTCGTGGTCGCTCCAGCCGCGACGGATCAGCTCCGCGAACAGGTTCGGATACATCGAGACGTCCGAGAGCCCCTGCGGCCACTCGGAGTTGCCGTCGAAGTCGCCGCCGAGGCCGATGTGCTCGACGCCCGCGACGTCACGGATGTGCTCGATGTGGTCCGCGACCTTCGCAATCGAGGTAGTCGGCATCTTCAGCTTGCCGAGCACTTCTTCCTCGATCTTCTCGCGCTCCTCCGGGCTCTTGCCGGCAGCGCGCGCGGTGATCTCCTTCATCGCCGGCAGCTGAATCGCAGCGACGGCCGGATCGATGAAGCCAGCGACGAACGTGACCATCACGACGCCGCCGTTGGTCTTGACACGCTTCAGGATGTCGTCTGGCACGTTGCGCGGCACATTGCAGATCGCACGCGACGACGAATGCGAAAAGATCACCGGCGCCTGCGAGACGCGCAGCGCGTCGTCCATCGTGCCGTCGGAGGTGTGCGAGAGGTCCACGAGCATGCCGAGCTTGTTCATCTCCAGCACCACCTGCTCGCCGAACGGCGTCAGTCCGCCGTGTTCTGCCGGCACTGCCTGCGAATCCGCCCAGCTCGTGTTCACGTTGTGCGTCAACGTCATGTAGCGCACACCGAGATCGTAGTAAGCGCGCAGCGCGCCGAGCGAGTCCTCGATCGCGTGCCCGCCTTCCATTCCGAGCAGCGATGCAATCTTGCCGGCCTTGTGCGCGGCGCGGATGTCCGCCACCGACGTCGCGAACTGCAAGCGATCCGGATACATCGCGATGATCCGCCGCGCGATGTCGATCTGCTCGAGCTGCGTGCGCGCGAAGCCGCCGGGCGCCTCGCCAGGAATGTACACGGACCAGAATTGCGCACCGACGCCGCCGAGCTTGAGCCGGGCGAAGTCGGTGTTACCCGGCGTGGGCTTGCGCAAGTCGTACGCCTTGACGTCGCCCGGCGCCGTCTTGTTCGTGCGAATGGCCCACGGCAGATCGTTGTGGCCGTCGACGAGAATCGCCGTCTGCAACAACTTGCGCGCGTGCGTGACAGCAGCGTCCTCGTCCGCACGCGCGGTCGAGAGGCTGAGGATGAGTAGACCAGCTAACAGTGCACCACCCAGGCGTTCGAGTCTCACAGTCTGTCCTCTTTTCATTGGAGCCGATCGGCACCGGTCACGAGCAGGGAATCGCCGACGTTGCTGGTCTTGCGACCGTTCACGTAATCGTCGAGCCATTTCGCCAGAGCCACGTCATCCACCCTGGCGGTGTAGAAGTCCGGCCGTGTCAGCACGGTGTGCACGGCGCCCGGCATCGTATACGTGCGCAGCTTCGGATTCGACTTCCGCAGATCCGCGATGTCGGCGCTCAGCAGCGGCGCCAGCGACTTCACGTCGTGGCCGAGCTGCGCCAGGAAGAACAGCTGGACGCGGTCCTCGATGCTGTTGATCTGCCCGAGCTGCAGGTTCGGCACGCCCGCCACGCGCGAATAGAAGTCCTCGAAGTTCGCAGTCTCGACGTTGAGGTCGCTGTACAACGGATCGTTCTTGAGCGCCCGCGTTGCGCCCCACAGCTCGAGCTGCGGCGCGAGTCGATTGGTGCGATAGCCGCCGGCGCCATCGCCCAGCTGCACGACCTGCGCCTTGGTGTAGTGACGCGCGAGCTGCGACGCGAAGATCGGCGAAGGAATCGCGCCGGCGCTGCCGCCGCTCACGAAGACCCGCTTCGGATCGGGATACTGCTGCGTCGTCCAGTCCAGCACGCGCTGCGCATTCGCCAGCCCGCGGTAGGCGACGTTGAGGAACTTGCCATCGCTGGTCTCGAAGCGCTCGGTGCGCACGCCGAGGTGCACATCGGCCGTGCAATACGGCGCGTAGACGATCGTGAACTCCCGCAGCGGATTCGCCGGGTTGCTCGCATCGAGGATGCCGCCCGCGCCAGCCTTGTTCACCCACGGACGATCGCCGTCGTCGACGGCGTTCTCGAAGGTCTTCTGCCCGTCCAGCCCGCAATTCTTGCTGTTCCAACAGCCGCCGCCGCCTTGAAAGTAGATGGCCAGCCGTTTCGGATCGCCTTCATGGACGTAGAACTCGTAGGGCGTGGCGTCGGTCGCGCAGCCGGTGCCATGCCCGCCTTCGATCGCCTTCCATCCGGCCGTATCGGCAGCCGCCGGCTGATCGGCCCACGCAATGCTGCTCGAAACACTCAGGCACAGCATGGCTGCGAGCCCGGAAATCCTCGTCATGACGTTCTCCCGCTGCGGCGTCGGCTGTTGGGATTCTCTGCAGGGCGACTATTCTAGACACCCTGACATCCCCTGACACTTTTATCGGTTTCAATGTCGGCCTCAGCCCGATGCGTTCGTCCTAGTGGACAAGAACGACCCTTCGACTTGGAGAAATTGCGATGAAACGCTTCGTACTGCTGCTCGCTCTCGCCGCCCTGGCGGCCTGCTCACAGAAGGCTGCACCTCCACAGGCGCAAGCCGAGGCTGCAACTGCCGCAACGCCAGCACCGGCTGCCGAGCCCGCTGGTGAACCGTCCAGAACAGCGGCGCTCGCGCCGGACGTTCCGGCCGGCGAATACAAGATGGATCACGCGCACTCGACGTTGATCTTTCGCCTGAGCCACATGGGCTTCTCGCACTACACGTCACGGTTCCGCCACTTCGACGCGAAGCTGCAGTTCGATCCGCGCAACCTCGCGGCCACGCAACTCACTGCCACTATCGATCCGCGCTCGATCGAGACCGACTATCCGGATCCGAAGTACAACTTCAACGAAGAACTGGCCGGCGAGCACTTTCTCGATGCGGCACAGTTCCCGCAGATCACGTTCCGCACGACACAGGTCGAAGACCTCGGCAACCAGGCCATGCGCGTGCACGGCGAGCTGACCTTGCATGGTGTTACCAGGCCAATCGTGCTCGAAGCCACGTACAACGGCGGCTATTCTGGCCATCCGATGGATCCGCAGGCCCGCGTGGGATTCTCCGCGCAAGGCACCCTGCGCCGCTCCGACTTCGGCATCGCGGGTGGCATTCCGGGAGTGGGCTCCAACATGGGCGTCGGCGACCAGGTCGCCATCGTCATCGAGTCAGAGTTTCAAGGTCCGCCGAAGGCGCCGGCCGCCGAGGCACCGAAGGCGGATTCCAAGTCTTAAAGCGAACTAAAAATGCGCGACAGGTGTCGTATCGCACGCCTGTCGCGCGTCTTTGGATCAGGTAGTCAAGACCAGTGTCCGGGGTAAGCATGTTCAAGGGAAGTTTCTTCACCATGGCGGAAGCCATCGCGACCCGTTCGACTGCGGGGGCGAGTGCAGGGGCCACGCGTCCGGGAAGCTGGACGCGTGTCGCGGATGCGTGGCGCGACAACGGCGCATCGGCTGGGCGTGCCAGCCCGAGCATGCGTGCGCGACTCACCGTCATCCGGCCGTCATTCTCGCTGCATCAAGTGCAATCCTTACCTCCGAGGTAATCGACGCACTCGTCGCTCGCTCGCATGATTTCCCCACACCATGGGTCAATCATGAGGAGAGCGGCGATGGATCGAAGGGATCTGCTGAGGACAGCCGGCGCGGCAATCGGTGGCGCAGCGTTGCTGAGCACAGACGCCGCGATCGCGGATCAACGCGCGCGTGCCTCGAATACGTCCGCTCGCGTCGCCGGTCCGTTCGTCGAGACCCGCGACGGCGTCCAACTCTTCTATCGAGACTGGGGCATTGGTGAGCCGCTCGTGTTCATGAGCGGTTGGGCGCTCACGTCCGATTGCTGGGGTTATCAGACAGCGCCGCTCTCCGAGAGCACGCGTTGCATCGCCTACGACCGCCGCGGCCACGGCCGCTCGAGCGACCCCGGTCGCGGCTTCGACGTCGATACGCTGGCTGACGATCTCGCAGCAGTGCTCGATGCGCTGGATCTGAAGAACGTCACGCTCGTCGCGCATTCGATGGCGGGCGGCGAAGCTGTCCGCTACCTGTCGCGGCACGGTTCAAAGCGGGTCGCGCGGGTTGCGCTGGTTGCGGCGACGCTGCCGTTCATGACGAAGACCGCAGACAACCCGGATGGCATCGATCCCGCGGTGTTCGAGAACGGCCGGCGCAACGTCCTGCTGCGCGACTTTCCGAAAGCCCTGCGCGACAACATGCGGCCGTTCGGCGTCGCCGAAACTTCCGATGCGATGCTCGATTGGATCGCCGGCCTGATGCTGCGTTGTTCGATGAAGGCGCTGGTCGAGTGCAATCGCGCACTGACCGCTACGGACTTCCGCGCGGATCTCGCCAAGGTCACCGTGCCGACTTTGATCGTGCACGGCGATAAAGACGTCTCAGCGCCGTTGGCCATCACGGGCCGCAAGACGGCGGCACTGATGCCGCAGGCGACCGTGAAGATCTACGAAGGCGCGCCGCATGGGTTGTTCCTCACCCACGCGGAGCGGCTGAACAAGGATCTGCTGGAGTTCACCAAATCCTGACGCGATCCTTCGGGTCGAGATACTGCTTGTCGCCCGCTTGCACGTTGAACGCTGCGTACCACGCGTCCATGTTGCGCTCGGGGAACGCACCGCGCGCGCCACGCGGCGAGTGCGGGTCGGTCAGCATCTGCGCGCGTAGAGCATCATCGCGCGTCTTACCGCGCCAGGCTTGCGCGAAGGACAGGAAGAAGCGCTGATCGCCGGTGAAGCCATCGAGCACCGGTGCTTCCTTGCCAGCGAGCGAGAGCCGGTAGGCCGTATGCGCCATCTCGAGGCCGCCGACGTCGCCGATGTTCTCGCCCATCGTCAGGTCGCCGTTCACACAGGCGCCTTCGAGCGGGCAAAACGTCGCGTAGAGCGCGCCGAGCTTCTTGGTCGCCTCGACGAAGCGCGCATTGGTCTGCGGCGTCCACCAGTTGCGCACCTTGCCTGAGCCGTCGAACTCGCGACCCTGGTCGTCGAAGCCGTGACCGATCTCGTGCCCGATGATCGCGCCGATCGCACCGTAATTCACCGCGGCATCGGCGTTCGGATCGAAGAACGGCGGCTGCAGGATGCCCGCGGGGAACGTGATCTGATTCTTCGACGGGTCGTAGTACGCATCGACTGTCTGGGGCGTCATGAACCATTCGCTGCGATCGACAGGCTGGTGGATGCGCTTGACCTGTCGCTCCCAATCGAAGATGCGCGCGTTGCGGACGTTCTCGAAATGCTTGCCGCGCTCCACGGTGAGCGCCGAGTAATCACGCCACTTGGTCGGATAACCGATGCGGGGTTCGAACGCATCGAGCTTCTTCACCGCCTCCGCGCGCGTCGCATCGTCCATCCAGGCGAGCGTCTTGAGCCGATCCTTGAGCGCCGCGCGCAGATTCGCCACCAGTTCGTCCATCTTCGCCTTGGTCTCGGGCGGGAAATGCTTGCGCACGTAGATCTCGCCGAGCCCTTCGCCGATGGACCCATCGACCAGCGTGAGGCCGCGCTTCCAACGATCGCGCTGCTGCTCCACGCCGCGCAGGGCCTTCGAGTTGAAGTCGAACTGGGCATCGTCGAACGCCTTCGGCAAGTCGGTCGAGTAGCCGTTGACGAAATGGAAGGTCATGTAGTCCTTCCACGCGGCCAGCGGCTCGCTGTCGAGCAGCTTGGCGCCGTCGCGAATCGCAGTCGTCTCGGCTACGACGAAATTCTGCATTTCGCCGAGACCGACGCCGCCGAGCACGAGCTGCCAGTCGATGCTGGGCACGAGCTTCTTGAGTCCAGCCAGGTCCATCGGATTGACGGCTTCGCTGACTTTGCGCTGGCGCTCCGGGGCCCATGCGACCGCGGCAATCTTGTTCTCGATGCCGATCACTCGCTGCGCCGCGCCGGCGGGATCTTTGTTGCCGAGCAGCTCGAAGACCTTCGTCACGTACGTGGCGTAGGCCGCGCGATAGGCATCGAACTTCTCACCCTTCTTGAGGTAGTAGTCGCGATTCGGCATGCCGAGCCCGGACTGACCGACCCACGCCACGTAGCGAGTGGGATCGATCGTGTCGGGGTTGATGCCGACCGCGAACGGCGCTTGATAATCGACCGAGCCGACGAGCTGCATCAGGCCGGCCTTGTCTTTCACGGCTGCGATGCGCGCGAGATACGGCTGCAACGGCTCGAGCCCGCGCGCTTCGATTCCGGCTTGGTCCATCCAGCCGGCGTACATATCGGCGACCTTCTGCTCGACGCTGCCCGCCGCAGGTTTGCTGCCCGCGAGCTCATCGAGGATTGCGTGCAGATCGGCCTCGGTCTTCTCGAACACGACGGTGCCGGTGCCGTAGCCGGCACGGTCAGCCGGCATCTGAAAACTGTCGAGCCACTTGCCGTTGACGTAGCGATAGAAGTCGTCGCCCGGCTTGACGCTCGTGTCCATCGCAGTGAGGTCGACACCGAAACTGCCGTAAGCAGCCTTCGGCGGCGGGGGTGCCGCAGGGGGCGGCGGCGCTTTGCTGCAGGCAACGAGCAACGCAATAGCGGCGAGCCCGCTCAACGACGCAGAACGCATGAATCTTCCCCCTGTGGGTCAGGCTTCAGCCTGACAAATTCTTGATCAATTGCTTCGCGAACTCAGTGCCGATCCCCGCTTCTTCGTGTTTGAAGTACACGAAGACGTCGCTGGAGCCCGCAGTCTTCTCGCGGATCACCTGGGCCCAGCGCTCGATATCCTGCGGCTGATAGCCCTCGTCGCGCAGTCGGAAGTATGCATAGCCGGCGGTGATTTCCACCGGCGTGGAGAAGTTTTCGCTATCTGCGACACACAGCGCGAGGCCCTTGGCCTGCAACCGGCAAAAAACGTCCGATTCCATCCAGGACTTGTGGCGGAACTCAAACGCCGCGCAGAGCCCCTCCGGCAGCATTGCCAGAAAGGCGTCGAGCACTTCCAGGTTCATGCGCAGGTAGGGCGGCGTCTGGAACAGGATCGCGCCGAGCTTCGGCCCCAGCGTGCTCGCAACTTCCAGGAAGTATCTGACGTCGTCGGCGCAATCCCTGAGCCGCTTCTGGTGCGTGATTCGTTGCGGCGCCTTCAGCGTCAGCTTGAAGTTCTCCGGGGTCTGCGCGCTCCAGCCTTCCAGCAGCTTCGCGTTCGGCATCCGGTAGAACGTGTTGTTGATCTCGACCGTCGCGAAGTGCTCGGCGTAGTACGGCAGCATCTTCGCCGTCTGCATCTTTTCGGGGTAGAAGCTGCCGCGCCACTCCGGATAGGCATAGCCCGAGGTGCCCACCCACCATCTCGAGCCCGACTGGCCCATCTCAGCGCGTCTCGCTGGTGAGCAGGCGACGATATTGACCGAGGTGACGGATTGCGTGCTGCGGCTGACCGAGCGCTTCGTAGAGCCGCGCAAGGTTGTAGTGTCCATCGGCGAGCGCAGGATCCTCGCCGACTGCCGCTTGATAGGCTTCGAGCGCCGCCTGCGTACGACCGAGGTCTTCGAGCAGCACGCCGAGATTGAACATCAGCACCGAATCCGGACCGCACTGCTCGATCGCGCGCAGATACACGACTTCCGCCTCGCGCTTATCGCCGCGACCGTGCAGCAGCCGACCCCAGTTGATCCACGCGGCCACGTTCTGGCTGTCGAGTGCGACGGTCTGCTGATAAGCCTTGATCGCTCCGTCGACGTCGCCGTTCTCTTCGAGATCCAGCGCCTCGTCGAACCACTCGAAGGCATCTCTGGGCGGCGGAATGGCTTCCTCGGGCCGTGGCCCGAACTCTTTCTCCACTACCCGCAGCACGCCGTCCTCGACGCTCACGTCGAGCCCGAGCACGTACTGGCCGCTGTCGACTTGATACTGGCTGTTGCCGTCGCGCACGACCACGCGATCGCCGACCGCGTTGATGCTGAGGCCCGACAGCGGCATGGTCTCCGGCAAATGCTTGCGGAGATCTTCGAGCGAGCGGCGGATGCGCCGTCGCGAAACCTTCGCCTGAATGAGCGCGCGCGCGGCGCGCAACACGATGAGATCCTGGAACGAGAAACGATACTCGCGCCGCGGCCCCCGCGTCGGCGTGACGAAGCCGACGTCGATGAGACCTCGAATGGTGCTGCGAGACAGATGCAGGACTCGTTCGATGTCCCGCACGCTGTACGTTTGCATCGGGCGCCTCGGGTGAGGTTACCGACGACTGGCTTTGCGTGCGGCCTTCGCCGGCTGCTCAACGCGCTTGGCTTCCTTGCGCGGGCCGAGCTTGGCGGCGGTTTCTTTCGCCGACTCGGTACGCTCCAGGCTGGCGCGCAGCGCTTCCATCAGGTCGATGACCTTGCCGGTGCTCTCGGGTTCGATCTCAGCCACGGAAATCTCCTGTCCTTCGACTTTCTTCTGGATTTCGGCCTGGATGCGGCCACGATGCTCGTCGGTGTACGCAGCCGGGTCGAACTTCGCCGACGTCTGCTGCTCGATGAGTTGCTTCGCGAGCTTGAGCTCCTGCGCCTTCACTTCGGTCTTCGGCACGTCGACTTCGGTCGACGGGCGCACGTCGGCGGCGAAGTGCAACTGCTGCATTGTCAGCACGTTGTTGATCGGGCGGATCAGCACGATGTAGGCCTTGCCGCGCGTGGCCCAGCGACCGACGGCCGCGAGCTTCGCTTCGTTCATCGCCTCGATCAGCAGCGCGTACGGTTTGTTCGCGCCTTTGTCCGGCGACAGGTAATAGGTCTTGTCGAAGTACACCGGGTCGATCGACTCGACGGGCACGAACTCCGAGATCTCCACCGAATGCGAGCCGGCTTCTTCGAGCGCCTTGATCTCTTCGGGCGTGAAGCGGACGTACTGGTCCTTGGCGAACTCGTAGCCCTTCACCATGTCGTCGCGCTCGACGATCACGTCTTCCTTGATGCAGACGTACTGCTGCCTGAGGCGCGAGCCGCAGGTCTTGTGCAGCATGTTGAAAGAGATCGAGTTCTGCGACTGGGTCGCGGTGAACAGCTTCACCGGAATAGCGACCAGTCCGAACGAGACGGTCAGGGAGCCAATGGAGCGTGGTGCGGCCATGGGAAACCTTTAAGGTGTCGGGCTAAAGCCCGACCTGCGGAGGTGGGATTCAAGGTGCTTACTACTGCTTCGCGTTTGCCCGTTACTTCTCGATTGTTCGTCCATTACGTCCGAAAGCGTCTGCAAGGCTCTGTTTTGACGAGAGCGCATCTTGCCACCGGTCGCCCGATTTTTCCAATCGCGGCAGCACATTATTAATGGTGAAGTCCGTCGGGTCGGCGGCTTCGAGCTCGGCCCAGCTCAGAGGCATGGAGACCGTCGCCCCCGGCGAGCCGCAGGGCGAATAGGCGACCCGCAGCGTCTTGCCGCGCACGTTCATGTTGTGATCGATGAAGATCTTGCCGGTGCGCTTGCCCGTGGCCCACTCCATCGTGATCTCCTTGGGGTGCGCCTTGAGCAAGTGGCGCCCCACCATCTCGGTGATCTGGCGGGCGCCGTCGAACGTCACCGTCCGGTTGATCGGCACGAAGACATGCAACCCGGTCTTACCGGAAGTCTTCACCACCGCTTCGAGCGACATTTGCTTCAACAACGCGTGCAGCCAGAAAGCGACCCGCCGGCCGCCCTCGAAACCCTTCTTGTTCAACTCCGGCTCCGCGCCTGCCGGTTCCTTGCCGGAGTAGATATAAGGATCGATGTCGAACACCAGGAAGTCGGGATAGTTCAGTACCGACTCGCCCAGGGATTCCTCGGAGCTTGCGTAGTCGGTGGCCTTGCTCGCAGTGTCCGCCGCAACGTTCGCGCGCGAGTGCCAGACATGGAATTCGAGCGTGCCGCTCTGACCGAGCCACAGCAGCGTCGGCAAATTGTTGCAGACAACGTAGTCGTGCTTCTCGTCCTTGTGCCCCGAGTAGACCGTCACCATCGGCACGAAGTCGGGACGCGCCTGCTCCCAGTGCTTCTGATAGAAGCGCTCGCCGGTGATGCCCTCGGGCATGCGGATCATCGTGAGCGGCCGATCGCGCAAGTGCGGCAGCATGTAGCTCGACACTCCCGCGAGATAGCGGACCAGATCGCGCTTGGTGATCGCGGGCTGTTTCGCTTCGAGATCCTCCGGCCAGTACACGCGGTCGAGATTGGTGAGCCGGATCTTCGCGCCGCCGACGACGATGTCGAGACGGTTGGCTTTGTTCTCGAGCTGCTGCAGGACTTCCGCCACTTCATTCGCGGGGGTCGCGAGTCGAGCCGCCTTCGCGCGCTTCGCCTTCGGTCCGCCCTTGATGCTGCGTGACTCGATGTCGTCGCGTACGCGCTGGAACACTGGCGCACGCAGCATGCCATCGGGTGTCCATTCGGCGAACGTGACTTCGACCACGAGTTCGGGATCGAGCCAGGTAGTCGGCCGTTGCAGCGGTGGCTTCTCGACGAACGCCGGCGTCTTGCGCTCCAGTCTGGCGAATTGCTTCCCGAGGTCCGCGATGACGCGATCGTCCAGTCCCGAGCCGACATGCCCCGCAAAATGCAGCTTGCTGCCGCTCCAATAGCCGAGCAGCAATGAGCCGAGCGCTTCGCGTGCGCCCTTCCCTTTCGTGTAGCCGCCGACGACGAACTCGGCCGTCTGCGTCGCCTTGATCTTGAGCCAGGCGTTCGTGCGCTTGCCGGGTTGATACGTGCTGTCCTTGCGCTTGGCGACGATGCCTTCGAAGCCAGCTGCGAGCGAAGCGGCGTAGAGCTTCTCTGCATTGTCCAACGCGTGGACGAGCTGCAGGCGCGGCGTCGTGAGCAGGCATTGCGACAGATAGCGACGCCGGTCGATGTAGGTCGAGCCGCGCAAATTGATGCCCGCGAAATGCAGCAGATCGAAGCACAGCATCACGACCGGTGCTTCACGCTGTGCGACTGCTACTTCCGCCGGAGTCTTCAGCTCGCGGCGATTCTGCAAATGATTGAACGATGGGCGACCGGTTGCGGCGTCGAGCGCGACGATCTCGCCGTCGACGATCATGGAATCGACAGCCTGGGTCGCGAGGTCAGCGACGATCTCCGGAAAGGCTGCGGTGAGATCGATGCCTCGTCGCGATTGCAGACGCACGACGCCGTTGGCGACGAAGGCGATCACGCGATAGCCGTCGACCTTCGGCTCGTACAACCAGTTCGGGTCGGAGCTCGCCGTCTCGTCGCTCTCGGCCAGCATCGGGTCGAGCTTTTTCGGCAGCGCTTCGCTCGGGCCGGTCGGGCCGAGCACAGCGGCGTCGAGCCGTTGCACGCCGGTGCTCGTCGCAAGCTCGTCGAGCGAACGGCCGCTCAGCACCGAACGACTGCGCGCGAGTACGTCGCTGCCGGCGGCGGTTACGAATCGATCCTTGTGCTTCAACAGCAGCCACTGCTTGTCCGACGACGTGCGCACGAGCGCGAACGATCCCTTCAGCTTCTCGCCGCGCAGGAAGAAGTTGATCTTGCCCGCGGCGAACTCGGTGCGGATGCGCTCCTGCGCTTCGTCGCGATTGCCGAACGAATAGCGGCCATCCTCGTCGGGCGAGTACACGCCGCAATCCCAGACGATGACGTTGCCGGCGCCATATTCTTTCGCCGGGATCACGCCCTCGAACGAGCCATAGTCGAACGGGTGATCTTCGACCTCGACCGCGAGGCGCTTGTCGCCGTACTCGAGCGACGGGCCCTTCGGCACGGCCCAGGACTTGAGCACGCCGTCGCATTCCAGGCGGAAGTCATAGTGCAAGCGTCGCGCTGCGTGCTTCTGGATCACGAACAGCAGCGGCCCACGGCGATCGGTGGGCAGCTTCGGCGCGGGCTCGGGCGTGCGCGTGAACGCTCGCTTCTCGGCGTAGCGTTCAAGAGGGCGTTTCATGCGGCCAATAGTAGCCTGTCGGGCTGAAGCCCGACCTACAGCCCATGGACCGACATTCTGTCAGTACGCTGTAGGTCGGGCTTTAGCCCGACTTCCCAGGCAGGCTGAAATAGAACGTAGCGCCGTGCTCCGGTCGCGAATCGGCCCACACCTTGCCGCCATGCCGACTGACGACCCGATGCACGATCGCCAATCCGATCCCGGTACCCGGGAATTCTCGATCCGAGTGCAGCCGTTGGAACGCGGCGAACAACCGCGCTGCATAGGCAGGATCGAACCCCGCGCCGTTATCCCGCACGTAATACGTCGGCTGCGCCGTGTTCTGATAAGGCCCGACCTCGACCGCCGGCCGCTTTCGACGCGCCGTGAACTTCCACGCGTTCTCCAGCAAGTTCACTACGACGACGCGCAGTAGCCGCGGATCGCCATGAGCGCGCATTCCCGGCGCAATCGCGACGCGCACGGTGCGCTGCGGATTGGCCGCCGCGATCTCGCTGGCCACCGACTGCACCAGGTACGAGAAATCCAGATCGATCGGCTGCAGCTCGCCACGCCCGACCTGCGCCAACGACAAGAGCGCATCGATGAGCTGCGACATGCGCGCGGCGGACGCTCGCACACGATTGAGATAGGTCAGTGCTTCATCGTCGAGTTGCTTCGCATACTTCTCGATCAGCAGCTGACTGAAGCTGTCGATTCCGCGCAGCGGAGCACGCAGATCGTGTGCGACCGAGTAGTTGAACGCTTCCAGCTCGCTGTTCGCCGCTTCCAGTGCGGCCGTGCGCTGCTGCAACGTCAACTCCAGCCAGCGCTCGTTCTCGCGCAGCCGCAGGTCGGTCGCATGTTTGTGAAGCGCGATCTCGATGACACAACGCAGGTCCGGCGCCTTGAACGGCTTGACGAGATAGGCCGAGGGATCCGTATGCCGCGCACGGTGCAGCGTGTCGTCATCCGCGTGCGCGGTCAGGAACACGACCGGCACGTCGTGCTCGTCGCGAATGGTTTCGGCAGCCGTGATCCCGTCGATGTCGCCGTCGAGTCCCACATCCATCAGGATCAACTGCGGATGCAGGCGTCGGGCGAGATCGATGGCTTCTTCGCCACGCGTCGCCGTTCCTGCAACGGTATAGCCAAGATCGTCCAGGGTCTCGGCCAGGTTCAAAGCGAGGACGCCGTCGTCCTCCACGACCAGAATACGCGCGCCCGTCGGGCCGACCGCGCCGTGCGACGCGGCCGAGCGCGAGTTCGCTGCGTGGACTGATCTCAATTCTTCGTCTTGTCTTCGACGGCGTCGCGCGCTTCGTCCAGCGCGTCATCCACCTTGTTAGCCGTGGATTCCTCGCCGCCGTGCTTGATCGTGTCGACCGCTTCGTCGACCTCCTCGCCGGCACGCTCCACCGGGCCTTGCTTCTCGCAGGCGGTCGTGCCGATTGCCAGCGTTGCCGCCAAAACCGCCCAGATCGCTCGTCGCTTCATGGCTTCCTCCCGCAAAAACGCCGTGACTCCCGCGCAAACGTTCGCGGCGCCCCGGAAGTTCCCCTACAACAGGGCGTGGGCTATTTGAGCCGGTCGACGAACCGATAGATGAAGATGAGTACGCCGAAGCCGAAATACAGGCCGAGCAGCGCCACCAGCATCAGCAGCGCCATCTGGAACGTGATCACGCCCTTCACCAGCAGCACCATCACCAGCACGACGATGCCCGTGAAGGACAGCGAAACCGCAGCGGCGATCTTCAGCTTCTTCTTGTCGCTCATGAGTGCAATCCGTCGAGCCAATCGACCAGCGCGCGCACCAGTTCCTGCCTCACGTCCGGATCGCGCCGGCCCGACGAGGCACGCACATGAAAGGAATGATCGGCTTCCTGCAGGAGCTTCAGCGTAGCGCGCGCGCCGAGTCGCTGCACGACCGGCTCCAGCAACTCGAGTGTCGCGAGCTCGTCGCGCGTGCCTTGCAGGAACAGCATCGGAATCTCGACATCCGACAGATGCTCCGCGCGCTCCTGCGAGGGACGTCCCGTCGGATGCAGCGGGAAAGCCAGAAAGGCCAGGCCGGCGACACCCGGCAATGGCGCGAGCGCTTGCGCCTGCGACGTCATGCGACCGCCGAACGATCTGCCGCCCGCGACGAGTAGCAGGCTCGGCGCAGCGCGAGCAGCTTCGGCCACTGCCGCGCGCACGGTCGCGTGACAGAGCGCCGGCGGATCCGGTCGCTTCGAGCCGCGCTCCATGTATGGAAACTGATAACGCAGTGTCGCGATGCCCTGCTGCGACAGGTCGCCGGCCACCGACGCCATCGATGCGTGCAGCATCCCCGCGCCAGCGCCGTGAGCGAACACAAAGCAGGCACGCGCGTTCGCGGGCAGATCGAGCAGGCCCGAGACTGTAACGCTCTCGCTGACGCGGATTGTGACGGACTCGGCAGACGTATTGGCCATTAGGCGCAGCCTAGCACCCTGCGCGAAGGCCTCGTGTATCCTCCGCGCAAACTAATCGGCGGCATTGGCAAGAACTCGAGCGACCTGGCCTGGGGAGGCGAAATGCGGAATCGCAAGAATGGTGCGCGCGCGCGGCGTGCGTTGTACGCGCCGGCTGTGCTGGTTGTGGCAGTCGCGGCACAGGATGCCGGTGCGGCTACGGCGCAGAGCCGGGAGTTTCAGACCCCAGGCAGCGGCACACCGACGTACACCTTCAACGTCGTTGCAAACAATCTCGTGACCACCGGCTCGCGACCCACGCAGCTCGTGAGCGCTTCGGCAGATCGGACGGATCACACCGTCGTCGTCAGGCTCAACTGCATCACGGTGACTCGTCCCGCCGGTCTGGACGCTGCATTCACCCTGACGTACACGGTCGCCGAGGGCGTGGACACCACAGCGACACGCGCAACCGGCACGCTCACCTTCAATCCAGCATCCAACTTCGGCCAGCCAGCGCTCACGGCGCCGTCCGACAAGAGTTGTATCGATCCGCAGGATCAGGAACCGACGCCGGTCGACGATACGGCGACCGGTGGGCGCGGTCAGCCGATCCTCATTCCCGTGCTCGCGAACGATACGAACGTGGACGTGAACGTGTCGCGCATCGTGCTGGTCGGCGCGCCGACCAGCGGCACTGCCGTCGTGCAAGGCAACGGTGTGTTGTACACGCCGGCGCCGGGATTCCTCGGCACGGCGCAATTCGGCTACCAGATTTCCGAGTACAGCTTGTACCCCGACTATCGCAACGGCGGCGCGACAGTGACCGTCACGGTTGCGAACCAGGCGCCGACTGCGAACGCCGGTCCGGACCAAACCTTGTCCGACACGGATCTGGAGCCCGGCGAGAACGTCGTGCTCGACGGCCGCGGATCGACAGATACCGACGGCACGATCGCGTCTTACGTGTGGCGTAACGCCGCGGGTACGCAGATCGCGACGGGTGCGAATCCCACGGTGCGTTTGCCCGACGGCTCACAGGCGATCACGTTGACGGTGACTGACGATCTCGGCATCGCTGCCACCGACAGCGTGACGATCAACGTCGCGACGGCGCCGACTCGCACGACGCTGAGCGAGATCCCGGACCTCACGCCGAATCAGCGCAAGATGGCGCAAGCGCTCGATAGCATCTGCCCTCGCCTCTCTCAGTCCGAGACGCTGACGTCCGACCAGGCCGCACTGCTCGCGCGTTGCAACGGTCTGTCGTTCAACAACACGGTCGATCAGCAGCGCGAGGCGCTCGATGAACTGAACGGCGATGATTTCGCCGCCGCTCGCACGCAGACTTTGCTGTTCGCGAACTTCCAGTACGTCGGAGTGATGGATCGACTGATCGCGTTGCGCGGCGGAGCACGCGGCCTGAGTCTCGCGGGTCTCGACCTGACGCTCGATGGTCAGCACGTGCCGCTCGCAGAAATGCAGAAGATGGTCGAAGGGCTACTCGGCGGCGGCGCTGCGAGCGACGCGACCGAGCCCGGCGGCCTGCTCTCCGACAAGCTCGGCCTGTGGGGACGCGGCAATTACAGCTTTGGCAGCAAGGACGCGTCGAACAGCGCGCCCAAGTTCGACGCCGATCAATGGGGCCTGCTGTTCGGCATGGACTATCGCTTCTCCGACAAGGCCGTCGGCGGCATCGCGCTGGCCTATGGCGATTCGAGCGTCGAGTTCCAGCCGGCCGGCGAAGGCAAGCTGGATGCAACGTCCTGGGCCGCATCGCTGTACGGCTCCGTGTACGCAGCCAGGAACTTCTATCTCGATGCGATCGTCAACTTCGCGAGCGTCGGCTACGAGGCCAACCGCAACATCACGTACGTCGACGGCACGGGTCTCGTCGATGAGAACGCCCACGGCGACACGGATGGCATGACGATCAGCGGCGGCGCCTCGCTCGGCTACGACTTCCTGCTCGGCGGCCTGACGCTTTCGCCGACCGCTGGCGTCTTCTACGTCGATGCCACGATCGACGGCTTCACCGAGAACGGCGCACCCGGCATCAACCTCGCTTATGACGAGCAGAACTTCAAATCGTTGACGGCGAACCTTGGGCTGCGACTCACGTACGCGTGGAACGTCTCGTGGGGCGTGCTGCTGCCGCATCTGCGCGCCGACTTCATTCGCGAGTACGAAGATCAAGTCGAAGTGTTCGGCGTGCGCTTCGCCGCCGATCCGTTCGAGTCCGGCAGCAATCCGACGCCGCCGATCCTGGTCGAAACGGACAACCCCGACACGTCGTACTGGCGGCTCGCTGCCGGCTTCTCCGCGCAGTTCAAGCACGGCGTCTCCGGCTACATCGAGTACCAGCGCCTGGAGAGCTACCAGCTGATCGACTTCCAGGACGTGAGCGTGGGCTTGCGGTTCCAGCGTAGCTTTTGATGAAGGCGCTCATTGCAACGCCGTTGTATGACGGGCGCGCGGAACGCGACTTCATCAACGGCTTGTTGCAGTGTCACGGCCTGTACTACGCGTGGGCCTGCGTCGAGGGTCAGGCGAACATCTCATTGGCCCGCGACATGCTTGCGGGCCAGTTCCTCGCGAGCGATTGCACGACGCTGGTGATGATCGATGGCGACATCGGCTTCGGTCGCGCCGACCTGGAAACGCTGCTGCGCTCGTCCCACGGCGTGACCAGCGGCATGTATCCGCGCAAACGCGAGCAAGGAGGCTGGGTGTTCGAGCCGCTGGACGCGACGAACGTCGGCCAGCAGATCGCGGCCGGCAAGCCCTTTCCCGTGCGCCACGCCGGCGCGGGATTTCTCAAAGTCGAGCGCCGCGTGTTCACTGACATCGCGCGTGCTGGCACCCTGGCGACGTATCCGGGAGCCGATGGCCAGACTACGCAGCACTTCTTCCGGAGCTGCGTCGTCGATGGCGAGTTCCTGTCGGAGGATTATTCTTTCTGCCAGCTCGCCGCGCAGGCCGGGCATGCAGTGCACGTCGATCCGCGGATCCGCCTGCGTCACATCGGACGCCGCGTTTATTGAGCGCGGGCCTCGCCCACCTCACGCGCGAAAAACATTCCCGCCTCTCGCAGCGAGCTGCGAGCTTCCGGCACCCAGCGCTGGAAAAGCTGCCAGACGTGCGGCACGGCCGGCCAGATCTTGATCTGCGTCTTCACGCCAGCGCGTTGCGCGCGTTCTGCAAGCCGCCTTGAATCGTCGAGCAGCGTCTCGTCCTCGCCGACGTGGATCAACAACGGCGGCAATCCCTGCAACTCGGCGTACAGCGGCGATGCGAGCGGTGCCCGGCGATCGCGATCACCGAGGTAGTACTGCGCCGCGCGACCGAACGAGTCACGGTCGAACATCGCGCAACGCTCGCTGTTGGTGCGAGTGGACTCGCCCGTCGACGCGAGATCGACGAATGGCGAAAACAGCACGGCCGCGGCCGGCAAAGGAATGCCGCGTTCGCGCAGCGCCAGCATCAACGCCATGCTGAGTCCGCCGCCAGCAGAATCGCCAGCGATGACGACTTGCTGCGGGCTGTGGTCCTCGAGCAGACCGCGATACGCCGCGACGGCATCTTCGAGCCCCGCGGGAAACGGATGCTCGGGCGCGAGCCGATAGGCCGGCGCAAAAGTCTTGAATCCAGCAACAGCGAACGAAGCTGTAACCGCGCGATAAGTCTGCGGCGTGCAGGCGAAGTAACCGCCGCCGTGCAGATAGAGCAGCGTCGCGACTGTAGGTACTCCGTCGGCCGTCAGCCATTCGCCCTGGACGCCTCCCACGGTGCCGGGAGTCGCCCGCGCTCCTGGCGGCGCCGGCATCGGCGACCCGCCGCTCATGACCTTGCGTGCCGCCAGCGCGTCGGGTGCACGCAGCAACCGCGGCTTGAACCAGTGCCGCAACACGAAGCTCGTCGTTCTTGCTTGCCAGCTTGCCATTCGGATTCCTCGCGGCCGACTATAAGCCATGACGCTCGAATTCCGAATCCTGAATGCTGGCGACGCAGCGGTGCTGGACCGCATAGCAGACGGTGTCTTCGACGGCGCCATCCAACCGGCGCTGGCGCAGGAGTTCCTCGGCGACCTGCGACATCACCTTGCCGTAGCGATCGACGACGGCATCGTCGTCGGCTTTGCCTCCGGCGTGCACTACGTGCATCCCGACAAGCCGGCCGAGCTGTGGATCAATGAAGTCGCCGTGGCGCCGACCCACCTGCGTCGCGGCGTTGCTCAGTCGCTGCTGCGCCTGTTGTTCGATACGGGCCGTGCGCTCGGCTGCGGTCAGGCTTGGGTACTGACGGACCGCGACAACACTGCAGCGATGCGGCTCTACGCGTCGCTCGGCGGTGATCCGGGCACGCGCGAGCACGTGATGTTCGACTTCCGGCTATAGGGAGCCGCCGATAAAAAAAGCCGCATACCTAGGTATGCGGCTTCGAAGTGGCCGCGGTGCACGGGAGCCCGCGGCGCCGGGAGTCAAAGAACAGCTACTGCTGCTGCAGGAACTTGTCCGTGGCCGAGTCGAACTTCTGCGTCGCGTCGTCGATGCTGCGCACGAAGTTCAGCACATCGGTCAGCTCCTGCGCGCTCAGCGTCTGCTGAATCGTCGCGGTGTTGCCGTTCGTCGTGATCTTGTGCCGGGCCGCGACCTGCTCCAGGGTCTGCGCCGAGCCGTCGTGGAGGTACGGCGCCGACAAGCTGAGGCCGAGCAGTGACGGCGAGTTGAAGCCCGCTGCACCGAAGGCACCGAAGCCCTGCGTCGACTGCACGCCCGGCACGGTGTCCTTCGTGCCGACCGCGGCGGCGCCACGGATCTCCAGCTTGCCTTCCGGCGTATTCGGCGCGGCGAACGTGCCGACGTTGTCGAGGATCGTCAGGTTGGTCGCGTTGTTCCCTGCGACGGACAGCAGCTGCGGACCGTTGACGGCGAGGTCGAGGTCGAACGGCTTCACGCCGCCCACATCGAAGAAGCCAGAGCCGATCGGGTTCTGCGGGAACACCGCGAGCAGCCCGCTGTTGGTCGCCGGCTGACGATCGAACAACGGCAGCGTCTGGCTCTTGGTCCACTTCGCGCCGCCGTGGCAGCTCGAGCAGTTCGCCTCGAACACCGCACGTCCCGCGGCTGCGTTGGCGAGCTGCGGCACGATCGGCGCACGCACCGTCGTCACCCACTCCTGCAACGCGTCGAGCGAGTCGCTCACGCCGAAGATCGGGCCGTGATTGAACACGAACGCCGTGTGGTCACCCGTCTGTGTCTCGGTGGCGAAGCCCTTGCCGCCCTGGATGCCGATCGAGTTCGCGTTGAAGTCCGTGTTCGAGCCGCGCACTGCGCTCCAGTTCAGCGCGCGCTGATCCTTCAAGCGGCCGGCGACGTCGGGCACGGCGTGCGTGAACATGCCTTCCAGCGGAATCGTCTGGCGCGGCCCGGTCTCGAAGATCCAGGTCACGTTGTCGCTGTGGCCGTCGTCGTGACACGAAGAGCAGCTCGACCAGCCGTTGTCGGAGGCCTTGCCGCGATTCTTCAGCGGATCGATGTCGCGCAGCGCGATGTCGAACTGATGATCGGCGTTGGTGTCCAGCACGTCGGGCACGCCGAGTGCCGTGAAGAACACCAGCTTGCCGACAAGGTTGCGATGCTCCTGCGTGCCGGGGGCCGGCGGAGTGCTGGAGTCGATGTCACGCTTCAATACCACGTTGTTGGTGAGATCGAGCGCGGTCACCGAGGTGTTGATCTCGTTGTTCGCGTAGGCACGCGTACCGTCGCTGCTCATCACGATGCCGGTCGGCATGTTGCCCGTCTGCAGACGCTTCGCTTTCGGCGGCGCACCTGCGTCGAGGATGTTGAGCTTGCCCGTCGCATCGAGGCCGGCGCGCAGCACGTAGTTGCCGCCGCGGCTGACGAACAGGAAGTTGCGACCGAGACGGTCGGCATCGACCGCAACGAGATCGTTGAGGAACACCTTGTCGAGGGAGGCGGTCGGATCGGCCGGCGCGCCCTCCTTCACGACCTGCGCGTTCAGATTCAGCGACAGCGCCGGGTCTTCGGCGCCCGCACCAGCCTTGGTGCGATCGATCACGCCCACCAGGCCCTGCACGTTGACGTTGAAACGCACCGGCGGTTCGGGCGACGCGCCCTCGTTCGGCACGTACAACTTGCCGCCGCGTACCAGCGCGGAGAACAGCATGTTGGGATAGACCTTCTGCGCGACCTTCTGAATCGCGCCGCCGATCGCGGCGTCGGTGGAATTGACATCCGGGCAGAACGTCTCGTTCGCCAGGTTGTTGTTGTCGGCAGCATCCGGCACGCCGTTGGCGCCGCTGTTGAAGAAGAGCACCTGCTCGCCGTTCACGCCCACTTCGAGCGCTTCGCGCGTCTTGGTGCAGAACTGCCGACGGTCCGCATTGAAGCCCGAAGCGAACGGCGCCAGGTTCAACTGCGCGACCTGCGCATTGCCGGCCACGGCGGCGCCGACTGTGAACGTATCGATCACGCCCTTCTTCGCATCGTCAAAGCCGTCGGGGCGCGCCGGGTCGATCAGCTCGCCGAACATGCGTGTCACGAACACGCGCTCGTCGTCGTCGTTGCGATCGCCGTCGTTGGTGATCACCACCGACTGCGGATTGCCGCCGGTGTGCACTTTGCCGACGACCTGCATCGTCGACAGCCGCACGATGGTCACGTCGCCGACGGTGTGATTCGCGATGAATGCATACGTACCGTTCGGCGTGATCGCGATGCCGCGCGGCTCGACACCGACGTCCACCGGGTTGCCCACGGCAACCGGCGTCGCCTGCGTCAGATCGATCGCGGTCATCGTGCCCGCGACCGCGCTGGTCACGAACGCGCGCTTGTCATCCGGGCTGATCGCGACGAAGCGCGGCTCCTTGCCGACCGTGATCTCCGCAAGCTTCTCTTCGGCATCGGCGCCGTTGGCGCGCACGCGAATTACAGAGACCGAGCTCTTCTGCCGATTGGCGACGACGACGCGACTGTTGTCGCTGGTCAGCGCGATGGAGCTGGAGCGGCCCTGCGGAAACAATTCGGTGAAGTCCAGCAACGCCGCCTTGGCGTCGCCGAGCTGGCGGTTCAATGCAGCGAGCACTGCCGCGATCACGGGATCGGCCGCGAATGCAGCAGCGGTTTGATTGAAGTTGACGGTCTTGCCGCCGGCGATAGCGTTGGCGATCGCGGTGTTCGCTGCCGCGTCGATCTTCACGCCGTTGGTCGGGTCACCATCCGCATCGAGCGCACGGAGCAGCACGAGGATGTTGCCGAGCACCTGATCCTGATCGTTCTGCACTTCCTTGAGATCCTGCAGCCCGATCGGCGCGATGCCACCGTTGACGGCCGTCGGCGTCACGGTGCCGATCGTCAACTTGTTCGCGCCCGTGCCGACGAACAGTCGCACGTCCTGTCCGACGGCGAACTTGAACTTGCCGGTCGTGTCGGTCGTAGCGTCGTTTGCGCCGGTGCTGCTCACGCCGAGGCCGTCGAACTGCTCGAGGACGAATTGCGCGTCGGCGAGCGTGACGGGCGGTGGTGGGGGCGGATTGTTGTTGCCGCCGCCGCCATAGCCGCCGCCTCCACCGCAGGCCGCCAGGGTTGCAGCTACCGCGATCGATAGCAGGGATCTCGTCAGGGTGTTCACAGCGATTGTCTCCTTGAGACGGGGCCAGGGATCGATGGAACACAAAATGCCCGCGCGCCGCGGACACGGGCAGTGCGCAGCGATGGAAGCGCTGACTAACGTTGGTGAGTCGTCGAAACCCTCCGCAGCTCAGAACCTTTGCTGCGGAAGACAGTTCCTGCAGGATTTTTCAGGCGGCGCCGGCGCAGCCTTGTGGTTTCAGCACGCGCTGCGTGGACGGCGGAAACTTCGCGAGTTTCTCAGCCGGACGCCGTGGCCGCGCGACGAGCTCGCCGCCGCAGTTCGGACACTTGCCCTTCAGTACAGTTGTCACACACGTAACGCAGAACGTGCACTCGAACGAGCAGATGCGCGCCTCGGTCGACTCCGGCGGCAGATCTTTGTCGCAACATTCGCAATTCGGACGTAGCTGCAGCATTTCGTTCTCCAACTAACCCAGCACCGCGGCGCGACGCGCGAGACTTTCCGCGGGCCACACATTCTTACTGCTGTAATACTCCGGTACGGCGCGCGCGCCGGGCGGCAGCACTACCCACGGTTGCTTCGATGAAGTGAAGATGTGGATGTCGGGCGGAAAGTGATCGGGCTCATCGAGCGTGCCGACGCGAATGAAGCGCACCACGTCGCCCATCCCGCCGTAGTTGCTCCACAGCGCGATCCGGCAAACAGGACAGCGCGAGACCTTCTGACCCTTGCCGCTGTTCGAAGGCGTGTTGACCACTTCGGGCTGACCTTGCAGCAATTCGACGCGCGAGCTTTCGATCAGCGCGTTGAGAGCGAACGACGCTCCGCTCTCGCGCTGGCACCAGCGGCAATGGCAGCAGTGCACGAACATCGGCTTGCTCGTCATCCGGTAGCGCACCGTGCGACAGGTGCAGCCGCCTTCATAGTGATCGCTCATTCGTGCTTCCTCAGACTTGTTGTTCGACTTGCAGAATTCCGCCGAACGTAGCGAGCGCGAACAACAGCACCGTAGCGCCGTCGCCCAGCAGTTCGACCACCGTCAAGGCCTGGGCGGCGATTGCCGGGTCACGCACCTGCCGCTCGATCAGTCTGCGCACCAGGATGACTGCGATCTGGGCGGCGATACCCCATAGCAGCAACGTGCGGCCCGGCGGAAAAAATGTGAAAGCGAGCACGCCGAGGCCGATCAAAGTCGACCTGAACGCCCCGAAGGACCTGCCTCGCACCCTTGTTTCGGACATATCGCGCTGCGTTCCTCGCCGGCAGGGCCGACTGGTTCACACATTTTGCCGCAGGCGGATCTCCAGCCGCGAGCCCATCGGCCGATATTTCTATCTGACGTATGCCCAACCCATGTCGCGCAATTGCAGATCGCACAGCCGGGGCTGCCGTGTGGCTGCTCGCCGCGGCCCTTGCGCTGTTCGCGACCGCCCGCCCGGCCCTGGCACTCGACCCGCACCTGGCGGTCAGTCAGTACGTGTTCGACAACTGGCAGATCCAGCAGGGCCTGCCGCAAAACTCGGTTGAAGGTCTCGCGCGCACGCCCGATGGCTATCTGTGGCTCGCGTCGCACGAAGGCCTCGTGCGCTTCGATGGCGTGCGCTTCACCGTTTTCGATCGCGGCAACACGCCGCTCCTGCGCTCCCGAATCATCACCAGGCTCCACGTCGATTCTGCCGGTCGGCTGTGGATCGGCACTCGCGTCGGCGTCATCACGTTCGCACAGGGACGATTCAGTGCGTTCGACGAGCCTGGCCTGCGCGACGGCTACATTCGCGCCATCGTCTCCGACAACGACGGTCACGTCTGGGTCGGCACCGACGCGGCGCTGTTCGAAGTCGCCGGTACCAGCGTGCACTCCTATGGGCACGAGCAAGGTCTGGCGGACACCGCGATCCGCGCATTGCAGGTCGGCAACAACGGGACGTTGTGGGCGGCCACGAACGTCGGCGGCTTGTATCGCCGTGCGGCGGACCGCTTCGAGAGAGTCCATGTCGCGGACAGCGCCGGCAGTGATGCCGTGCGCGCGATCTTCGAAGACGACGACGGCGCATTGTGGGTCGGCACCGAAGACGGACGCCTGTTCCGCGGTCGCGACGGTCAATTCGAGCCTTACGCTGGCGCCCAGGATCTCGGCGCGTCGGTCAGCGCGATCCTGCGCGATCGCGACGGCAATCTCTGGGTCGCAACGACGGGTGCGGGCTTGCTGCGGCTGGGCATCGGCGCGCCGGGCTGGCTCGACAAGCGCGAGCGCACGAGCAACGACGTTCGCGCGTTGCTCGAAGATCCGGAAGGCAGCTTGTGGCTCGGCACGTTCGGCGCCGGTCTCGAACGGCTGCATTCCGGCAAGTTCATTCCGTACGGACCCGACGAAGGACTGCCGGGAAGTCTGACGTGGAGCGTCGCGGCAGGACGGGGCGACAGCCTGTGGTTCGGTACCGATGCCGGCCTCACGCACTATTCCGCGGGCAAGTTCGAGTATCTGGCGCCTCGCTTCGGCTTGAAGGACATCCGCGTGCGCGCCGTGATGGAGGATCGCTCCGGCGCGGTCTGGTTCGGCACGCAGGGTCGGGGCGCTTATCGCTGGCAAGGCGGCAAGCTGACGCGCTTCAGCACTGGCGAAGGTTTGAGCGGCGATTCCGTGAAAGCGCTCGCGCAGGATCACACCGGCCGCATCTGGATCGGCACGAACATCGGCGTGCACACCGTCGTCGACGGTCGTCTCCAGCCGTCGCCCGCAGCACTGCGAGAGCTCGGCTCATTCATGACCAGCATCGTGTACGAAGACCGCCGCGGTCAGGTGTGGATTGCGACTGACGCGTACGGCCTGCTGATGCTCGAAGGCGATCGACTCCATCGCTACGGAATTCCGGACGGGTTGCCGAGCCCGCGGATCGTGTCGATCCACGAGGACGAGAGCGGCGCGCTGTGGTTCGGCACGCTCGAAGGACTCGCCTACTACCGCGACGGTCGCTTCGCGTCGCTGGCACAGGCCGCGCCGGCGCTGAACGAGAACATGCTGCAAGTCGTCGAAGACGCGCGCGGCTCGTTGTGGCTCGCGACGAACCGAGGCTTGTTCGCAGTCGCGCGCAAAGAGCTCGAAATGCTAGCGGCGCGCCCCGACTCGGGGAGTCCGCATATCCGCGCTTATCACATCGCCGATGGCCTGCGCACCAGCGAATTCAGCGGCGGCAATACCAGCAACGGTCTGCGCGCCAACGACGGAACGCTCTGGCTGCCCAGCATCCGCGGCGTCGTGCGCGTCGACCCCAGCCGCATTCGCAACAACGAGCTGGCGCCGCCGGTCGTGCTCGAAAGCGTCATCGCTGACGGTCAGGCGCTCGATCTCAGTGGCGAGGTGCGCGCGGCGCCGGGCAGCGCGAACTGGGAGTTTCACTACGCGGCGATGAGCATGCTCGCGCCGGAGCGCGTCCACTTCCGCTACAAGCTCGAGGGCTACGAAGCGGACTGGGTCGATGCGAACACGCGCCGCACGGCGTATTACACGCGACTGCCGCCGGGCAAGTACGTGTTCCGCGTCATCGCCAGCAATGACGATGGACTCTGGAACGAGATCGGCGCCGCGCAATCGTTCGAGCTGCTGCCGCATCTCTACGAAACCACCTGGTTCAAGGTCGTCTGCGTCGTGCCGGTGCTGTTGCTTGGCTTCCTGATATTCCGGCTGCGCGAGCAGCAGTTGCAGCGGCGCTCGCGCGAGCTGAAGGTTCTGATCGACGAGCGCACTCGCGACCTGGCGGATGCGAAGGAAGCCGCCGAACAGGCAACGCGTGCGAAGTCGCAGTTCCTCGCCAACATGAGTCATGAGATCCGCACGCCGATGAACGGCGTGATCGGCATGACCGAGCTGGTGCTCGATACCAAGCTCGATCCGGCACAGCGCGAGTACGTCGAGACGATCCGCGACAGCGCTTCCTCGCTCCTGCGCATCATCAACGACATTCTCGATTTCTCGAAGGTCGAAGCCGGCAAGCTGGACCTGGAGCGCGCGCCGGTCGACTTGCGTGACTTGATTCAGGACGCCGTGCGCCTGGTCAGCGTGCCCGCGCAGGCCAAGGGCGTGCCGGTGCGCGCGGTCGTCGATCCGGGACTGCCCGCGCACATCCTGGGCGATGCGGCGCGAATCCGGCAGATCCTGATCAACCTCGGCGGCAACGCAGTGAAGTTCACCGAGCGCGGCGAGATCACGATCGACGTGCGAGTGGTCAATCGGCGCGATCCGGATCTGACAGTGCGCATCGCAGTCTGCGACACGGGCATCGGCATCTCGCCGGAGCGGCGCGCAGTGCTCTTCAATACGTTCACGCAAGTCGACGCGTCGACCACGCGCCGTTACGGCGGCACCGGCCTGGGACTGTCGATCGTCAAGCGACTCACTGAGCTCATGGGCGGCAGCGTTGGCGTCGAGAGCATTCCGGGCATGGGCTCGACGTTCTGGTTCACGATCGCAACGTCGGTGGCGCAGGACGCCGGGTTCCGTGATTTCTCGACCGCGGAAGCCG
>Ga0163163_10000565_pt1 | contig 32508 bp, 23 predicted proteins | sample S65metaG_FD_119766 | JGI IMG/M metagenome (GOLD analysis project Ga0163163, IMG submission 119766) | Switchgrass rhizosphere microbial communities from Kellogg Biological Station, Michigan, USA - S6-5 metaG | ecosystem: Host-associated > Plants > Roots > Rhizosphere > Soil | place: USA... | reverse complement strand
CAGGGCCAGAGGAAGACCGACGTAACCGAGACCGATGATGCCGATCCTGGCCGTACGCGACTCAACCTTTTCCAGGAAATCCGTGGTCGAAACAGACTGCGGTTTTGTGCTCATAAGGGCGGAAACTCCGCTGCGAGACTGTCTTGGGGGAAGATGTATTGTAGCCTGCCGAGCGCGCCAATTAGCAAAGCCGCGAGGGCATTATGTAACCGAAGTAACGATATGCGGGTTTCTATGCGATTCGAAGAGGAAGATTGAGTTTAGCCCTTAGTTCGTCATGGATCTGGAAGTGTTGGGCAGCGGCATGCTGCGCGGAGTTGGTCAAATGCGATGTGAATTCACTGTCGGCGTCAGAGGTTAATGCTGACTTGTCGGAAGCATCGAGGCTGTTCATTACCTCTTTCTTCATCACAAGGGCATCGATGTAAAACTTGGCGGCCCAGTTCGGCAGAGCACAATGCATGTAGTCGCCCCAAATGGGAGCCGAACCCGGAATACCGCCCCGGAGTCCTGGGTGCTTAAGATGCATCACCTGCGCACGTTTCACTCCATCGATTGCGTTCAATGCCGCATTGACGTAGCGAAGGTCTCCCTCGATTTCAAACAATCGGAACCAAATCAGGGCTAATTGCGCATTTCCGGTGAGACAGGCGTAATTTGCAGCGGGCCGCCATTTTGAGTTCATGACGCCGGGAACTCCACCTTGGAGTTCTGCGCAACGAAGCGCTGCACATGCCGCCCGCTTGGCGGCCTGAATACCGTCTTCTCTCCCAAGAAGTTGCGACATATACAGCACGCCGAAGATGGTGTACGCGATGGTGTGCGCCGTTGCCAAACTCTCCTTGTGCTCATCTACATCAAAGCCGCACAGGTCGAACCACGCGCCCTCATCGATAAAGTGCTTCAGGACCCAGTCCAGGTGGCGCGTTGCCGCGCGCAGATATCGTTCTTCGCCGGTGTAAGAACCAAGCTCGGCTAGCCAGCAGGAAGCGTGGGCGGCATAAGAAGCGGGAACGCCTCTATACGAGTGCTTCCGGAATGCGCCATCAGGGTCCTGCACCCGAATAAGCCAGTCTGCTGCCTGGTTAGCTGAGTCGAGAACACGCTGCTCGCCGCTGAAGCGATGCCACGCTATCAAGCCGTGAATGATTTGTGCGGAGTTAAATGGAGATGGCTCGGTACGGTTCTCGGCGATTTCTCCAGCGGGGAAGGCTCCGGATTTCAATTGGGTTGACAGCAAAAAGCGAACGCACTTCTCGGCGCGGTCAATGAAATGGTTGTCCTCGCGTATCTCCGACAGTTTGAGCCAGGTAGGGATTATGTAGCCGGTTGTTTCGGGATAGGAAGAGGTCCAACCGCGACTGAGCTGAAAGCGACCAGATACACCGCCGTCGCCAGTGGAATCCTGAGCGCGCTGCAGCCACGCCACCGCTTCGGAAAGGTGCACGTCATCACTGAAACCGAGGCTCCTGTTGCGATCGACGTTTAATACTTGTCCCACGCATAGGCGCAGATGTTCAGGTACCCACAGTCTTAATGATTTAACTGTCCGCAGGTATCTCAACATCGAACTTCTGCTCCGAGTCCGGTATCGCGCTGAATGGTTCAAGTCCAAATGGAGATTGTCAGGAGCAGATCTATAAGCTCCAGGGGGGATGAACATAATGCCACGTTGGTGCTGTGCCGAACAGAGGATTTTTTGATTTCAAAGGGTGATTTTTCGACAGTTCTTTTTGTAGCAGTCTTGGCATTTCAGTCGATCGTAATCATGCCTGTATTACCCGAATTATTACGAGGACACACGGTTCTACCGGGTTTCATAGGGGTTGGTTATGAGAGTAAGTCTCGTGAGTTGTGTGAGTGGTACAATTCGGTTCCCTTACTCGATATGGCATTCTGGCGATTGCGCGAGGCTACCCGACCTGCCGTCTTCTCGGCTGGCCTATATACCTTTCAGCACATTTCTCGGAGTGACAGCCTGCTAAAGTGGCTGCGCTACGGATGGGGTAATTCGGGGTGGAGTGCCGATGATGGATTCTTACGGGCTCTCACGCATTCGGTAAAACAAACTAGCGGCCCTATCCTGGAATGTGGTTCCGGATTGACGACAATCCTCCTGGGAGTACTCGCACCTGGCCGAACGATATCGCTCGAGCACACACCGGAGTGGAAATCGATTGTCGAGGAGTCCGCGGCTCGTCACTCCATACCTGTGAACATCCAGGATGCTCCACTTGTCAGCCATGGAGAATACGAATGGTATTCGTTACCGGCTGACATTTCGAACAACTTTGGAATGGTCGTTTGTGACGGACCGCCCAGCGGCACACGCGGTGGGAGATATGGTTTGTTGCCGGTAGCGCAAAAACTCCTGAGCGAGGGGGCCATGATCCTGATGGACGACGCGGAGCGCGACGGCGAGCAGAAGATTATCGAGCAATGGAAGAGAGAATTTTGTATTCGATCACAGGAATTCACTTCGAATACGGGAAAGCATGCGGTGCTCGAGTTCAGTCGCCAGGCTGAACCTAACTCCGCAGCATCGAAACCACGCGAGTAAGTATCCCTACTCTTGCTCGATGGAACAGGAACATAGTCGCCAAGTAGAAAACCACGCCGCCTGCTACTTGGATCGATAAGGACGCAATCGGTACTTGTATCTTCGCGAAAGCAATCTTAAGCGCAATAACACCGAATACCATCACGATGGTCCCGCTCAGGCCCGGCCAGAGCGCACGGAAATACTCAGCGTTGCCAAGTTGCAGTCGCTTCATCGCGCGCTTATACAACGGGATTGCATTGATCGGATAGACGAGTACCCACGTGGCTGCGATTCCGACTGCCCCCCAGCGGGACCCGACGAAGAAAGCGATCGGAAACAACAATGCCGAGGTGACGTTTGTCCACATCACGTACCTGGAATCACCCGTCACCAGCAGAATCTGCGCAAACAGCGGCATGATTGAACGGATGCACGCATAGATTGAGAGGAGTTGTAATGGCAGAATCGCGCTTTGCCATTTGGCCCCGAGCAATACGAGGACGGCATCCCTCGAAACGAGCGCCAATCCTGCCATGACTGGGAACAGAATCAGAGATAAGACCTCGGTGGGCTTCAACAAGTATCGCCTTAAAGCGGATGGGTCGTCCTGGGCCGCCGAATAGATCCCCGGAGTCACACTGGAAACCAGTGTCGTGATCTTGTCGATCGGCATGGTGGCGAGATTCCATGCAAGCGTGTAGTAACCGAGAACGACCGGACCGAGAACGCGACCGGCAACCAGGAAATCGGCATTCGAATAGCTGTACCAGCCAATCCGGGCGACGAGGACTTGCCAGCTGTATTTGATCGCGTGTCCGAGATCGCTCCAGTCCGGAAGTGCGAACCCATGTCGCTTGCGCGTGAGCGTCAGTACCGTCGCCAATAAACTGCCGACCAAAGAGCCGACGACGAGAGTCCAGTATCTTGCTCCCCAGAAAGCCAGTGGAACCATGATCGCGGCGGTGAGAGTGGATTTCGCCAGCTCGACTGCCGAGATGAACTTGAATCTGAGATCGCGTTGCAGTAAGGCGTTCGGCACCGACTGAAATGAGGAGATGACGAATCCGAGCGCCATCACCATCAACACGGCAGGAAGTTCCGGTGAGTGGAAGAAGCGTGACAGTGGGAATGCAGCCCCACATGTCAGTACAAATCCGGCGAGCCCGAGAATCACGGAGATCGTATTCAGCTGTGCGATCTGCCGGGTGGATAGATTGCGGATGGTGATGATGGCGGTCCCAAGTCCAAATTCCGTAACCAGGGCGAGCAGGCCCAGGTACAGAACTGCCATGCTGAAGATGCCGTAATCGGCGGGAGACAGCACCCTGGCTATTACTAAAGTGGCAACCCACGTAAGTGCCTGTGTGGACCACTTGGCGGCACCTACCCATGCGATTCCGCGCACCAATGAAGCGTCGAGTTCCGCGCTGGTGGCTTTATTGGCGGGGATTTCCTGCGAAATAGGATCCATTCGAGGTAATTTGAGTTAGGTTACGAAGGACTGCTTTATTGTATATCTTCTCTGTACCCCTTCAATCCCAATGGCCATAATCTATGGTAGGGGGTGCGGTGGATATAAGGGTCGAGCGCGAGGGTCCAGTGGTTGGGAACGAGTTAGCGAAAGCTCCTGCGAGCTTCAAGGCGATAACGCTGCACGGCTACCCCGAACCTGCCATCGAGGCTTCATGGCGAAAATACGTACTGAAGGAGCAGTATCCTACCCAGTATCTCGCTCCTGAGTTTTTTCTTGAACCATTCTTTGAAGCAAAAGCCCCCTTCGCAATCCTTGTCATGAAGAATGACGCCGTGGCAGCCGTCCTCACAGGAACCCACGAAAAGACATTCGTCCGGTGTGGAAATAGTGGAAGCCCCCAAATGAGTGTTTCCTCGGAATGCACTCCCGCCGAGATCGAGCGTCTGGTGGAGGCCTTACGTACCGAAACAAAGGGGCGCAAGGGTAGCACGCTTTCGTCGTTCTCGAACCTCACTGAATTAGAGGAACACGGCTTCTTCCGACGGATGACCGGTTCAACCATCATGCTGGACTTGCGCCTAGGGCCCGAGACACTCTACAAACAGTTCAGTAAGGGCCGCCGTTCCGACATCCAGTTCGCCATCAGATCAGGGGTCGAGGTGATTGAGGCGCATTCGGAGCGTGATTTCGATGCTTACTACCAGGTTCATCGTGATTGGTGCCGAAGAAAAAACATTGCGGAACATCCGCGTGACCTGATGTTCCGTGCCCTGGAACTGCGTTCAAATCGGCGATTATTCCTGGCGACCCACCAGGGCAAAGTGATCGCAGGGACAATCATTCGATTTCTGGAGAATGGCGTAGCTGAATATGCTGCTAACAACTCCCTGGAAGAATATCAATCCTTGCGACCGAACCCACTTCTGAATTGGATTGGTATTCAATGGGCCGCGGAACAGGGTCTGAAGAGTTTCAGTATGGGCGGGTCGCATCCATACCTGAGGCATTTTGGTGGCCAAGAGATCAACATCCATCGCTTCAGTAGCGATGCAAGTCTGCTGAAGACCTTCCAACTCAGGGAATGGCTGATTCAGAAGCGAAAATTGTTCAAGAAATAACTGATCGTCAAGACTGGTGCTCCCGACCACTTCGGATTCCTGCCAACATTGATTTTGCTCGAACCGCGAGCGATTCGAGTTTCCTTACGCTCACGTGAAGAAGTATCAGCGCGAGGTTGGGAAGAGTTGGCGGGAAATAGAAGAGAGTTGCTGAGGACAACTGGACAGTGGAGAAGACCTGCTTGTATTGCCAGTAAGCTCCCCCAAGAAAATCCAGGTACCTAAATCGACCTTCTTCAAAGAGTCGTTCGATCAGGACGTAGAGGAGTACCGTTCCCGGCGAGTAGTCGCTGAACTGCGGGTCGTAGCCGATGTGGGTGTAATAGATGATGGCGTTTTGAATTCGACAGAACGCATACGCCGCCGGCCGATTGGCGCAATACAAGACATAGCCACGAACTGCGCCGACCTCGGCGGCGTCGACAAGCTCCTGGCCGAACTTTTCGCTGGATTGAAAACCCCAGCCGATCTCCTGCTTATACGTCTTTTGAGATATGTCGACCGCGAGACGCTGGAACTCAAGCATTTCCGATGCGGACCGGTATTCCTTGCAGTCGAGTTCCCCGCCGGAGAATTCGGTGAATTTCTTCACCGTCCTCAGTAGATTGTGGCGACGTTTGGCGGAAAATTTCTTCAAGTATGAGGCGAGCGATTCCTTCAGTTCAACGAGGTATCGGATCTCGGTGAAGCTCACGTACCGAATCAAGCCATTGGATCGCTGGATTGTCTTTGTCTTCTGAGCATCAGGGTGTCCCGGAATGACGGCAACGGGGCATCCGTTAAGGTTTTGCGGAGTCACCACAGTTGACGAGACATCCAGAGGAAGTTCGATAAAAGGTGTCGTTAAAACAGACGCTCGAAATCGAATACGCCCTACTCGGATTGGACCCAACCGAAATTCGAGGTACTGCTCCCTCTCAGCCCAATCGCTTTTATGCACTAAGTTGGGGGTTGAGGGCGCCATGTGATTAATGCCGGTTCGCCAGGATTTCACGGGCAATACCGGCAGCCAGGACGGACGATCCTTTTGTCGTGAAGTGGAGAGCGTCGCCAAAATACTCATCCCCCGGAGGCACCAGAGCCGCACCATCTACTAACGGGACTTTCTTTTCAGCAGCCAGCCCCCGAATCGCGTCGTTCATTCGCCGGTCCAAATCGATGAAGCCCTCTTCTTTGAGCATGGGATAAAAACGCCGCCATGCCGTGAGTTGCTCACGATCTTTCTCGTTCAAAGTTGAAGCGAACCGATTCGCATGAGTGACGAGAACAGGTGTTACGCCGTTTGCTCGCAGTGCATCGACCATCTCCGCCAGGTCGGTGTGAAAGGCCTGCACGCTTGCCTCCGGAACCCGATCCATCGGGTTCCCGAAGTCGGCTGCCTCGCGCTCGATGTCCCTTCTCCTCAGGTAGTCGAGCAGGGTGGCAGGAGTTAGGCGTTTTACCGCATCGCGAACCTTTTCGGTTGCGCGCAGCTCAAATTTTGACTGGTTCTGTTCTTGTGCCGGCGCGTTTTGGATCCAAGGCAGCCAAATGTAGTTGGCAGGCGTGGGGTAGATGACGGCGAACTCGGGATGAAGCTCTTGCGTGTATTGAGGGATTCGTATTACTGCGCTATGAATCGCCTGGCCAACTAATCCGGCATTTACAACTTGGAATCTGCCAGGAGCAGAGGCGACATTCAGGTCGCGCTCCAGTTGACGGGGAAATTCCTGTCCGGGATCTTCGTATAAGCCGAACGTCTCAGAGGCTCCGATACAAATGACGCGGATACCGCCAGGCTTGACTTCTGGGCCACGGAATCCAAGGCTGTTCAGGCGGTAATCGCGAAAGCTTGCGTATGGCTTTCCGGTTCGGCCCAAACTGTCGGTGGTGAACATCGCGTCGTAGGTATAAGTGGAAAAGAAAGGGGCACCGTAGCGAACGAGGTCGTCGACCCGAGCACACAACTCCAGAGTGAGCCCAAATACTATGAGGCCAAAGATGACCCGAACCACACGCATGCCTTGAATTCCCCCTTTCATGGAATGAGATTAATACGTTCTGATGCTTGCCAGCAGAGTACCAAAGTTCTCAACGGCTGACCTGTACCGTATTGGGTTCAAAAGGATTACAGGTATAATCCGAGCTAGAGCTCCCCCTTCAGTGCCGGTCAAGCACCTATGTCGAACCTATTAGTTTTAGAGTTAACATCTGCGGCAGCTCTATTGTTTCTGCTGGCACGTCTCCGTCTCTCTCATGAAGCGCGACAGTGGCTGTTCCTGATATCCAGCTATTGTTTTTACGCAGCCGTCGGGCGATGGGCAATCTGCTTCCTTCTCCTCAGCACATTGTTCAATTTCTACTTTGGAAAGGTGCTTAAAACCCACCTACGCACATGGATTCTCTGGACGGGCGTAATCATCAACCTGCTGTTCCTGGCCTTCTTCAAATATCTACCCAGCCTGTTATCGCCGTCCGGTGAAGGTACTTTTCTATTCAGCCGGATCGCGATGCCGGTTGGCATTTCTTTCTGGACATTTCAAGCGCTTAGCTACTTGTTCGATATATACCGTGAGGAGGAGTTGGATCCCAATCTCCGCGAATTTGCCCTATACATGACATTCGCACCGACAGTACTGTCAGGGCCAATTTGCCGGCTTGGCGAGATGCTGCCGCAGTTCCGGGAGTCGAAAATCGCCAGTTGGAATGAGGTTCGGGGCGGACTGCAGAGAATATGGCTAGGCGTCTTCATGATGGCCGTCGCGCGACTGATTGGCGCAGGTCTGATCCCGAATGCGGGCGTGGATGCCGGTTTCGCCAGATCAGGGCTCCAGTTTCTTGACGTGTGGGCCCTGACGATTGGTTATGGAATGCAGCTCTTTTTCGACTTTGCGGGCTACTCCAATATCGTCATTGGAGTCGCCAGGGTGTTCGGATTTGTAGTGCGAGAGAATTTCGACTCGCCGTACTTGTCGAAAAGTCCATCGGAGTTCTGGACTCGCTGGCACATGTCACTGTCCTTCTGGATTCGTGATTACCTCTTCATGCCTCTTGCTACTCGAAACAGAGAATTGTGGTGGCGATATTCCACGCTGTTGTTCTCGATGGTGATATTCGGCATCTGGCACAAAGCAGCCTGGACGTTTGTGATCTGGGGAGCATTTCAGGGGTGCTTGTTAGTCATTCATAGGATCTATCAGAAGTTCATTTCCTCGATGGACCTCGATGATCAGGCGGAACGGATTGCCTTTCTGGGGCTTCCCTACACCTTCCTGACGATTTGTCTGAGTTGGATATTCTTTCGGGCTGACAGTCTCACACAGGCATGGAGCATGTTTGGCACCGCGCTACGACCGGGTGCAGGATTTACGTTAGACCATAGTTATCTGTGGCTAGTCATCGTGGTGGTGGGGTGCTACTTCGCGGTTGAAGCCCTCGCGGACAGGCGTGGGCGCACGGATGAAACCCCATTCGCCTGGGTACCGCTGGAGCTTCGATTCGCCACTTATGCGCTGATCACGTACGTCGTGTTTCTGCGAGTCATCCAGGCCCGGGGATTCGTGTATCTTCAGTTTTAGCCGACATTACTGCTGACGAGAATAATGAGCAATCACGGTTCGCGTTTTCCTTACCAGACTCTGCCGGCCGCGCTAATGGCCGCAAACGATGCCGACCCATTCGTTACCATGTGGCGCGCCGACGATGACTTTGAGACAGTCACGTTCGGACAATTTAAGAAGCTCGCAGCCGGTCAAGCGGCTTACCTTCGAGAGAATGGCGTCGGCGTGCGGGATACGGTTGTGCTGGTTCAGCCGCAGGGGATCGACCTGATGGCTGCATTCGCCGGTGCAATGATGGTTGGTGCGGTCCCCGCGATATTAGCGTATCCAACGTTCAAGGTGGACCCGGCAAAGTATCGATTTGGCCTGAATGGTGTTTCGGCCAACTTGAAGGCTCGAGCAATCGTGGTCGACGAACACTTTCCGGAAGAATTGCTATCGAATCTGTGGCGCGGCGAAGGCACTCGATTGCTGCGATCGGTTCGCGTAGAGGCGACCGACTTTAAGATTGCGTCGATCAATCCAGAAGATGCGGCGTTCATTCAGCATTCTGCGGGCACTACAGGCTTGCAAAAGGGCGTGGCGCTCTCTCACACAGCGGTGCTGACGCATTTGAATCGCCTTGCGGATGTTCTAGCGATAACGCCGACAGATGCGATCTACAGTTGGCTTCCTCTGTATCACGACATGGGGCTGATCGCCTGCTTCATGCTGCCCATGGTGGCTCATCTTCCGCTTGCAATGCAGTCTCCCACCGAATGGGTGATTCAGCCGAAGTCCATGCTGGAAGTGATTACGAAGTTTCGATCCACCCTGGCGTGGCTTCCGAACTTTACGTTTCAATTTGTGGCCAGGCGTGCGGATGAATACGACAAGAAAGACTTCGACTTGTCGTCGGTTCGGGCACTTATCAATTGCTCAGAGCCGGTCCGAGGCTCCAGCATGGACGAATTCCTGGCGGCTTTCCGAAAATGCAGGCTGGCGCCGACTGCTCTGCACAGCTGCTACGCCATGGCGGAAACGGTCTTTGCGGTTTCGCAATCGGACCTTCGAGAGGGGCAGGCGCCCGTGCGAATAGCAGCAGACCCGGAAGTCTTTCGAAAAGAGCACCGGATTGCGCAAAGCAGCTCCAGCAAGGCGTTCGAATATGTTTCTTCCGGCAGATTGATTCCCGGAACGTCGGTGAGAGTCGTAGCCGATGACGGCCAGGACCTCGAGGAAGGGTCGGTCGGAGAAATTGCAATCAAGAGCGACGCCATGCTGAGCGGCTACTTCAATCGCCAGGATTTGACGGAGAAGGCCGTTCGATCTGGTTGGTATTTCTCCGGAGACCTCGGATTCATGCTCAATGGCGAACTCTTCGTCGTTGGCAGAAAGAAAGACCTGATCATCGTTGGCGGCGAAAATATCTACCCCCAGGATGTTGAGGAAATCGTCTCTGCGCATCCGGCCATTCACGATGGACGAGTCATCGCCTTGGGCCTATTCAATGTAAAGCTTGGTACCGAGGAGATTGTCGTGGTGGCGGAGGTCCGGGAGCTAGAAACGCTGTCGAAAGCCTCCGAAATCGAAATGACGCTCTCCAACGAGATCGTTGGGCAACTGGGAGTGGCGGCTCGACGAATCTACCTAAAGCCGCCAAAATGGATCGTAAAGAGCACCGCAGGCAAACCGGCACGCTCGACCACACGTGAAAAGCTTCTGCAGGAACACACGGAACTACAAATTCTTACAGGCGAGATCATCGACGATGAACGAAGGAACACAGCAACTCATTAACTATATTCAGAGCGAGATCATCCGGAAGAAGGGCGTCACCATTGACGCCGATACGCCACTGGTTTCAAGCGGCCTGATTGATTCACTGGCACTGGTGGACGTTCTGGCCGAGCTCGAACGGACGACCAAGATGCGCATTCCGGCAGGCAAGGTCCAACCTAAAGACATGGATACGGTCAACCTGATGCTTGCCACCGCAGCGAGAGTGGGCCGCCCCCGAGGCTAATCGTGGTAGTCAAATGTTACCGGTGCAAAAACGATGGCCGCCCCTGAGGGCGGCCGAGGTTTTTTTACGGATGAAACTACCGGGCCATCTTCCGACGGATAGCTCCAGCAATTCCGAATATGCCAGACCCGAGCAAGAGCAAGCTTCCCGGCTCCGGTGCGCGTTCGATCAGAGGCTGGGCGCCGGTTCCCGGTGAGGAGTTTGGTGCGAACAGGAAGTAGTCGCCCGTCACAAAGCCTGCCTTGACAGCGGCCTCGGCTGCGGCAATCAATGCGGTTACTTCCACCTGCTCTGCCGGAGGCAATGAGGCAAAGAAACCAGCCGGCACGAAGCCCGCGTAATACCAAATGGCATGCTGTAGGTTCGCTGTGCCAGGAGCAGCAAAGAGCTGGTCCGCCAGATAGCCTAAGACATTAAATTGGAAGGTGGTTAGGCCCCAAGTACCAAAGGTGCCCGCTTCTACGGTGTTGATACTGTACTTCAGACCGCCGGTCCAAGGTGCTCCCAATCCATTGAGTTCTGAGAAGCAAATCAAAGGCTGGAAACTGGTGCCGGTCGGATCGGTGACATCCCCATAGTACGGACCAATTGTCCCATAAGGCAGAGTCAACGGTCCCACCGACACCGGTACCGGATCAGCGTACGCAGCCGCAGTTGCCACGACTAGCAACAGCAGAATTCCTAACAGTTTTCTCATTTCGCGCATCCCCTCGACATTGACGAATTAATTCGCCGTGAATCTATATAGAGCACGCGCCCCTCCAGACCCTATCTCATCATTAACTCATTTATTTTCAGTATTTTAGATGTAATTAAGGCTGTTTCGATTGTTCCGCGGTCGGCGAATGTGCAGAATGTTGCATTGCCAACGGCAGACACTTACCAAGAAAAATGTACTTCGGGTCTCGGAATCGGGATGACTTCATCCGGGTGTTGAGGAGGAGCGAGCTACTGGATGCGGCGACCCGATGGGACGGCTCTTGACCCATCCGAAGTCTGTGATTTCTGTTGGTACCACAGGAGGATTAGGTCGGCGCGGCGCTGAACATTGAATTTCGTCAGCAGATTCGAGACATGGAACTTAACGGTTCGCTCCGAAATATTGAGTTTGCTTGCGATCTCTTTATTGGAGAGGTTCAACAGAAGCCCGTCTACTATGTCCTGTTCCCGTCTACTGACCGAGGCACCGCCAGGCTTGCCAGATTCGATCTGTCGGGAACGAGTAATCACTGAGTCAACAAAGGTCGCCAATAATCCGCGGGGAACCCAGAAGCCTCCGGTGCCAAGTGCTTCAATAGCTCGAGACAGTTGCTCGCGCAATACGTCGAGTGTGATCAGTCCCTTTACGCCCAAGTTCAGCAACGGGAACGCAAACTCCTCGCTTAGCGCCTCAGCGAGTACAAGCAATTGCGCGGTGGGATATGCCTTGATGATATGGGTAACGATGTCATTGATCGGCCCGGCAACTCCTTCTGCATCAATGACGTAAATATCCGCCGGGGGAAGGCTGAGCGGAACTGTCTTTTGATCGGAGACCTTCACGGTTCTGATGGTGAAATCAGACTGTTGTAGTATGCGATCTAATTCCGCAAGCACAATCTGGTGTCCCGACACGAGACAAACCGTGACATGTCGAGATGTCGAAGATTGAGGCATTGGGTGAACAGATTAGCGGAAATGGTGCTCCTTTTACAGTGATTTCCAAACGGCGTCTCCAAGCCACACGTGGAATGGAAATTTGGCCGAATTATGATCAAACCGAATAAGATTGGCAACCAGCGCGCATTCATTAGTTGATCGCAGGATATTGAGGTGTGAATTTCTACGGATGCTCACTGAAACTTCACCAGTACGAATTGCAATCGTCGACCCTTCGCTCTTCTCTCTTCCCTACGATATTCACCTCTGCGAGGGTTTGGCGCAGCCCGGATTCGAAATCACGCTGTTCGGGAGAGCGCCGCGCCCGGGAGAAGAGATATCCAGTAACGCTTTCGTTTTTAGGCCGTGGTTCTATTCGAAGTCAGAACGCATGCGAGCGAACAACCACATACCGAAGATGATTAAGAATTCGGTGAAGGCACTCGAGCATGCTATCGACAGTGCAAGACTGGCAAGTTGGGTTAAGAAGAATAAGTTCGCTGCCGTGCATTTCCAATGGATAGCCCTGCCGCTATTCGATCGGTTCACGGTTAAGTCTCTAAAGAGAAATGGAATACCGGTAATTCTTACGGTCCACGACACAGTTCCCTTCAACGCTGCCCCATCGTCGAAGGGACAAAACCTCGGATGGAAGGACACGCTGGAGCTTTTCGACGCAATCATCGTTCACACGCAACAGAGCAAAGCCAACCTGGAATCGATGGGGATTCGAGTGCCAGTGTTCATCGTGGCCCATGGCCTGTTGTCGTTTGGAACAATCCCGACGTCGACCAAGAAGTCAGAGGAGCTGACGTTTCTGTTTTTTGGGAGTATCAAACCCTACAAAGGGCTCGACATCCTGCTACGCGCGTTCAAGAAGGCCAACAGCGCACACAAGGCACAGTTACGAATCGTCGGGAGCTGTTCAGATGGCCCTGAGCAGATTGAATCGCTGATTAAAGAGCTTGAGATCGGCGACAGCGTTCGGTTTGAACCGAGGTTCTTTGCTGACTCTGAGGTCCCGGCGATCCTGTCTCAATCCGACGTCGTAGTCTTTCCTTATCGACGCATCGACGGCAGTGGCGCCCTGCTCACGGCATTGACATATAGGAAACCGGTCATTGCCAGCGATGTCGGAATGTTTCGGGAGTTGCTGGTCGACCCGAGCGCATTGTTTGCCCCAAATTCCGTGGACGCTTTGGCGGAGAAAATCGGCGAGCTAATCGACAACCCAGTTCTTGTTGAGAGCCTTAAGACGCTGTCGACTCAAACAGCCGCGAACATACCCACGTGGGAACAGATTGGCTCTACGACGGCGAAAATCTACGAAGACGCACGCTGAATTTCCTGCTTCGCTATACCGGCGGCGATGTTCTCCAATCGAGGCAACAACCTTGCTCCCAGAGATGAGGCCTGTTCTTCCAAATCACGCGAATCGATGATTCCTTAATGTTCCCGACGGAGGGAATGGATGGGCAAAGAGTGACATCGCCATTCGCTTGAATCTGCAAATTCGTTAGTGCAGAGCACGTTGCACGGCGTTCATGCGCGGTGTGATTCTGAATCGCGACCCGAAGATCAGCGGGCGACCGGAAATAGTCCATCATGACCTTTAGCTGTTCGAGACTATTCATGATCGGCTTTCCGGCCCGTTTCATCGCGATGAGTTGGCTGACTACAGCAGCCGCCTGTTCGGGGTCCTTGGGCCAGTTTTCGGAATGTGCGAACCAATCGGGATCTTCATTCGTGTTGTAGTTCTGTTCGATCGGCTGATACAGGACTTCAAGCTCGTGTTCTGCCGCAAAGTCAGCAACCTTGCAGACGTCTGCAAGGTTGTGCTGCATGATCACGGTTTTGAGCAGTATCGGGAATTGCAGTCGATTCTGTTTGCGAATTGCACGCAGAGTTTCAATAGATCGGGAAGTTTTCTCAAAGAAGTCGTCTCGACCCCTAATCTTGCTATGCACTCCGTCCAATCCATCGAACGAGACGGTGACTCTCCAAGGTCGGGCCAACGCTAATGCTTCAATTCGGCTCTGATCTTCCCAGTACCCGTGCGTCAAAACTTCCATCAGGAGACCGATGTCAGAACCGAACTTAACCAGTTCGGTTGTATAAGGCTTGAGCAGAGCTTCTCCGCCGCTGAATGTGACCTGTACCGGACCAAGCCAATCTCGCAGTTCTCGCAAAGTGGCCTTGAGCATTTCGAGTGGAGGGGAATCTTCTGGTCCGCGATTCTTCCAGATGTCGCAGTGAACACAGCGGGCGTTACAGCGCTCGGTGAGGAGAAATACGATTGTGACAGGACGACAGCGGGTGGCCCACCTCCCGCCGGCGAATGTTCTCAGTCGGTAGTTAAGCCCTTCATGAACGCGTTTGTAGACGGAACTCGGCAGTATGCCCATAAACAGGTCCGTGCTGAAAGACTGGATTCCTAAAGATAGTGTCCAATCTGCTCTTTTCGGGTCTTGTACGTCAGTGATGCCAATCACTGTGGATGGAGTCCGTAGTTTTAAAGGAAACAGCGAGTGGGTGAAGCGAGCAGAAAGATCCGGCTAACCAGTCAAGGAGGTTAGCCGGATCGTTTGAGTCGTTGAGCGTTCGTTACGGAATCTGAATAAGCGTTCCGCTGGGAACCGTCTTCAGAATCTGCAACAACAGAGTGTTGTTATTCACGACCGCGACGTAGTCGACATCCAAAGCCAGTGTCGAGCTACCGACGCGGATGGTCGAAGGCACGGATCCTGTCCACGAGGCAATCTGCAGCGCTGGGCTGTGAAGATCGCCATTGGGAGTAAATGCCAGGACGTTATTCGAAGAGGTCATCTTCCAATAACCTTCCACTGGATCGAAGGTTCCACCCGTTCCAGCAGAGAGCGTAAGAGTCGGAGGAGCCTTGTATTCGCGACTGTACGTATTAGCTACTGTTTCCGTCGCGATTCCGTTATCTCCCAGGAACCCCACAGATTGCCACGTTTGTGGCGCACCTGCGGCGAGCGTACGTGAAGGTAAGGACCAGTTGAACCGCAACCCGCCCTCGAAATAAATGGGAGCGCTGTTGGTTCCGAGCGGCATGTAGCTACCCTGAGCTTCCCGCTCGACTTGCAGGAAGTTCGTCTTTACGATAGCGCCCAAGTCCGTGGTGGACGAGCAGCCATTGGCCGTCGGCGAATTGCATTTGAACACGTGTCCCGGGGTTGGGCCGTTGGGTGATGCACAGCTCAAGCCAGTGATCTGTTCACTCGCGCCTCCGTTGGGAGCCGTCGGTGCCAGAAGCATCCAGTCTTTGTACCGGTAGTCTCCTGGGGCCTGGTAGATCACCTGCCACGGGGTTGGCGTAAAGGTTGTGACGATTCCGCATCCGATGTCGTTGTGGAATGCGGGCTCGCCGCTGATCCGTGCCCAACCAACTTTGCTGTAACCCCAATTGTGCTGCAGGTTCAGTGGGCCCTTGCCGTCTAATCCGTCGTAATTCAGGGTAGTCGACGTGTAGACCTTGGCGCCGCCCGTTGCCGATCCGGTTCCGTGACGGTAGAAGACGAACGTCTTGGTCATCGATACATTATTGTCTGCCGGGTAAGTGTGGTCCCCGTACGGATGGATCGGTCCGGACTGGACGATCTTGACTCTGACGTTGTTCTGTTCAGTGACCGTGAAGGTTTGGTCCGCACCGCCGGCTTCCTTGTATTCGTTGCTGGTCGAACCGTTACGACCGGTTCCGTTCTGATTGAGGATGTCGTTCCATTGGTGCTCGAACATGCCGGCATCGAAGGCGCCGTAGTTGTACTGCTTGGAAGGATCGTTCTTCAGATCCCAGAAGCCGATCACACCCTGGCACGCATTATTCCCGTTCGGACACAAAAGGCTACCAGTGCCGTCGCCGAATTTGAATCCAGCATAGCCGGGGAAATCGAAGTTCCAGTAGTGTGCATATGAATCACTGGAAGTCGACAACGACATCGGCTGAATTCCGTTGCTAGGCGGCGCTGGGTTGATGTCCAACACCAAAGGTTGGGTTGTCGTCTGGCCGGTCTGATCCGTTGCCATCGCATCGATATTGAACGAGTTCGACGTGGTGGGTGTGCCGGAGATCTGACCGGTGGTAGAGAAGGACATCCCCGAGGGCAGCTGACCCGACGCAAGACTCCATCTATAAGGTGTAACTCCACCCTGAGCATTCAGTACAGCAGAATAGCTGGAGTTGACGGTGCCGCTTGGAAGTGAAGTAGTGCTGATGGTAAGCGATTGCGAAGAGCCCGTGGCAATCGACAGATTCAACGTAGCCGTTGCGCTCTGCTGCGGCGCGCTTGAATCCAAGGCCTTAACAGTGAAGCTGAATTGCCCAGAAACTGTCGGAGTACCACTCAGCGTTCCTGACGAAGAGAGTGTCAAACCGGCTGGCAGTTGTCCCGAGGTGACGCTCCACGCGTATGGAGAAGTTCCACCCGAAGCGCTCAACGTAGCGGCGTAGCTGGTGTTAATGGTGCCACCGGAAAGCGAACCAGTGTTGATCGCCAGCTGAGCCGGCGTGGCACTTGAGGCGCCTGTCGATTTAGTCAGAACGATTACGTCATCAAGATAACGATTGAAGACTGGTGGATTCGGCATCGGCCCGCCCGCGGCTGTTGAGCAGGTAATCGGAGTATCGAATCCGGCGGTCGCGGAGCTGCGCGTGTATCCAGCGGTATTCCAACCGTAAGGAAGCTGCTGGTAGCCACAAGCACCGTTGCCGATCTGGGTGCTGCAGGTTCCGTTGAAGGGAGCCTGAACTTCGCAGTTGCCGTTTACTTTGCCATGCCAGATCAGCTTGGTATAGCTCTCCATCAGTGACAACGTCGTGTTGCTGGTTGAGAAGTCGACCTTGCCAGGATTGATCATCGCGTTCTGATAAGCGACGCGAACTCCATCCTTGTAATAGCTATACGCACCGTCGGCGCGGTCGATCTGATAACTCAAGGAACCAACCGAACCTTCATTCGCGAGTAAACCGTTGTAATCGTCGACGGTCATAACCGTATCGGTCACGGCGGTTACGAAATAGGAAGTTGCTCCACCACCGCTGGCTCCATCACCGTTGTTGTAAACGTTGGCGAAACCCTTGAAGTGCGGCGAGGATCCTACTGTCACTCCATCTGCAATCCACGAACCGGAGGAACGAGTGTATGTCTTGGCTGTTGCGTTGACTGTGACCGTGCCGGGGATGGCGATGGTGCCGGTTACGGTCGAGAACTTGGTGTACATCTCATGCTGAACCCAGCGTCCGGTGCCAATCGCCCAGTTAGTCTGATCGTCACGACGGTTGCCGGGAAGCTTGTTCTGGTAATAGGGCTGACCTTGAATGTTCCAGAGTAGAGTAGCGTCCGTTGAATTGTAAGTACCGGTCGAGTTCTGGAAATAATCGAGGATGGACTCTCTGAACTGGGGCTGACCGTTGCCGGTGTCCCAGTGGAAGCGCATGAGGAACATCTCGTCGTTCATGCGGAACGAAGTGTCCAACCATTCGTAAAAGGAAACATAAACTTCGCGGGTGCCTACCGGAAGAAACTTATTCCAGTTCAGACCGCTTCCAACGCAGTCGCCGGTTGGATTCCCATAGGTGCAGGACATCGCATGATTGTGAACGCTGTTGCCGTCGTTGTGGTACTGGGTCGAAACAAAGTTACCGCTGCACCAGGTGCCAGCTGCACACGCACCCGACTCGAAGTTTTCTTTTGCAAACAAAGTCCACCCGGTGGGGAGCACATAGCTACTCGGCGTGCTGCCAGTTAGAAGACCTGAGCCTGATGTGGATCCACCAGAGGTCGAACCGGAGGCGATTGAGACGCTAAATGACTGGGACGCCGTCTGCTGAGGCGAACCGGCATCTGCAGCCTGGACCGTAAAGTTGAATTGGCCAGCTGCGCTGGGATTGCCGCTGAGACTTCCGCCGGATGACAAGGTCAGGCCGGTTGGAAGTTGTCCCGATATCACACTCCACGCATACGGCGAGTTACCGCCAGTGGCGCTGAAATTAGCGGAGTAGCTCGTGTTGGCTGTCCCGCCAGGAAGCGAACTGGTGGTGACGGAAAGCTGGGGAGCGGCCGGCGCAGATGCGATGGTAATGCTCAATGCGGTCGAGGCTGCTTGCGAAATGGAAGCGGAGTCAGTTGCTTGAGCTGTAAAGCTAAACAGACCGGCAGTTGTCGCGGTGCCGCTGATCGTTCCCGTAGAGCTGAGAGTCAGCCCAGTCGGCAATTGTCCTGACGCTAATTTCCAAACGTAAGGCGCGGTTCCGCCCGACGCACTTAAAGTTGTGGAGTAAGCAGTGTTGACCGTTCCGCCTGCAAGAGAAGTAGTGTTAATCGTCAGCAGTTGCACCGTCGGAGACGGAACTACCAATGTCAGTGAAGCCGACGCTTTCGCCGAAGGCGTATTTGAATCGGAAGCCTGCACTGTAAACGTGGATGAACCGCTTGTCGTTGGAGTGCCGCTCAGTATTCCGGTCGAACTCAACGTGATTCCAGCCGGCAGTTGTCCCGCGGTAAGTCTCCAGTTGTATGGGAGTGAGCCGCCTGATCCAGATAACGAGGCAGCATATGCCGTATTCAATGTGCCATTAGGAAGCGAAGAGGTTGTGACATTGAACGACGACGTTTTCGGGTTGCCCTTACTACCTCTTGCAGAACTTTTCAGAGTGGCAGCGTCTGCTGGAGAAGTAAGCGTGGAACATCCGGTCGCAATTATGACTGCTGTGAATATGAATGTTAGGGGGAGTAGTAGTTTGAGGCGCATCGGTTCACCTTGGTGAAACTCTTGTGAAGCTTCACCTTAGTTCGTAATAAATGCTCAAACTACTGGCCCAAAGACCTGAATTGGGCCGGGTCGGCGACTGTACCTGTACCTGTACTCAAGGACAGGTAGGCAAATTCAGGTACGCGCAATCATTTCAATTTGCCAATACTATGTGGAACAGAGTTTTCCCTGTTAAAGCTCGCGGAACAAAATCCCCAGGACATCTCCAAGGACAGAAACATGAGTGTGCACCACAGCCATGCGGTCATGAAGTACTCGCTAATCGTATTAGTCTTGTTTTTGGTGACTGGCGACAGTGCTAGAGCGCAGGTGCAAGCGCAACTGCAGCCAGTCGTTAGCGGCGCGATTGGGTCGAATACAGGACAGCAAATAATGATCGAGTTCCCGGGCTACATAGCCATGAAGCACGGCGACGGCACCGGCACGAAGCCATGCCCGAATCCCCCGGGCGGAATCAACTGCCAGGGCATCTGGACCATTTACGACCTGAAGAATGACCCCAGCAAGCAATATCAATGGGGCGCTCAGGACACGGGGCTATCGCAACACCAGTGGAATTCGGTGAAGAATTCCGACGGCTCTCTTCGTTGGAGCGAGGTTAAAGAAGGCGGGCAACCGTGTGAAATAACGGAGACGAATAATGTCAGAACATTATTAAGTTGCTCAGGGCCCGTCTATCCTTACGGAAGCAAAGCTGGGTATCCCACTCCAGATTGCTGTGTCAAGCTCACTAAGACGTACTCCATTTATCGGCACGGAGGAGCAGGCACTGGCAAGGGTGGACTGAAGATATATACGCAAACTTCGCTGCTCTACGACGGCGCCGACAAGAAAGGGCCGCTGTCGCTGACCAACAATAACCTTTATACGGATTTCATGTGGGCATTGGTCTCCGGCGAAAATTTGAATGGGGACCACACAACACCTCCTCACTGCGGCCATTTCGGTGTACTTACACCATCGCCACTTAATCTCCAGTACCAAAACCCAGGCAGCCAGGGCAGCAAGGACTACAACTTGCTCGTACCCGGCAATGCCAATTCTTCGCGACCGGGAGAATACCTGGGAGCGAATCTATGCGCGAGCTCGTCCGGTCGCGGAGCTTCCGGCCCGGAGGGAACCGCGGACCAGCCAGCCTCCGGTACAGTTTTTCGCTGCAACGGACCCACCGTCTCTGCGTGCGCTTCACAAACCTCGCTGGGTCGAATCTTGAACATGAATATTCTCCAGATCTCGAGGGAGCCCATCACTTACATGAACCTCGGAGATAAGCCTCCGGCGGCCTTCTTCATGGGTGGAGTTCGTTTTCAAAACTTTCTGCCTGAAGAGACACTGTCGGCTGGAGTTCCAAAAAGTTGGGCCTCGATATTTTATCTAGGCGACAACGGAGTCAATACAACGCGAATCGCTGACGAACTGACGTTGGAATACAAGAAGGCGATCCCGAAAATCACCGTAAGGAACGGGAGCGGAGCCGGATTCGACGCTCATCAAGGATATTGGGCAATCACCAAGTCGAACGGTCCGCTATCGCTGGTGGCCAGCGGGGATTTGCATAGCCCCGCCTTCTACGTTACCGGATGGAGCGCCGACGTTCCGCCAACCGTAACCGTCGGATCCAGCACACGATCCTCCAAGACTCTCAACACGGATTTCGTCGCTGCGAAAGTCGATGACTCTCACCTGCTGTTCCAGCTGCTTTCCGACGTACCGAAGGGTCAGCCGATTGACTTTGGGGATTCCAGCAAGACTACCGCCAACGCTCTCGGAAGAAGCCCGGGTTCAATCCAGATAAGTTCTAACTCAGGCAGCGCCGAGGCCGTTCCACTCCAGACGGAATTCAGTTCCACCGTTATGGGGACAACCGGACTGCTAACGGGAAAGACGCCCTACAACTTCGCGATCCCCACGGGATGGAATTTATGGGCGAAGGAAAATTTCGAGGCGGGCTCATGCGTTGCGGGCACATGGTGCAGCGGCAACTTTACTAGTACCCATTATCATGGCGACGGCAACGCAGGACACACCCATGCGTTGACGTGCACCTATGGGAATCCGACCGGGAAGTGTGTAGGCAGCGGACTGAACTGGAACAAGTTCCTGCCGATCGGCACCCGAGAGGTGTACGTTTCGTTTTACGAATGGCTATCCCCATCCTTCCGCATGAACGACGAGATGTTCCTGATGCGCTTTCACTGGGACGTTGGCAACGGCCAGCCGCTATTCCGCGAAGCGATACTCGATTACTTCCAAAATACATCGGGTACTTACAACTCAACCAACGCCGTACTGCTTTGGAATATTCAAGGTCAGCCGTATTACCAGAATCGACTTCCTGGAAATACACGGAGTGACCCAACGAACTGGACCATTGCAACCGGAAGATGGGTGCAGCATGAGATGTATGTGAAGTTCTCGACGGTTTCAGGAAAGATCGCAATCCCTGGGACGGTTACGTTGAATGGAAGCACCAATACTTACACTCGAACCACGGGTTCATGGATAACAGATGGAGTCACAGTCGGATCTTCTCCGCACTTCACCGGATTCTCCGGTGACGCTAACAACGGAGGAGGCGCAAGTGGCGGTGGAGCGACTTCCTATTTTGTAACCGCCGTGACCGACAAGGTCCTGACTGTGGATGACAAGAACAACTCTCTCAGAAGCGAAGGCCCAGTCAGCGGCGCCACCCTGCAGATCGACCGCAACAATGGAGCCTACGCCTATTACAAGGATGGGGTCCGGGTGGCATACCAGAACAAGATGATCAATCCTGGAAAGGTCGACTTCGCCAAGAGTGATACAACGCTCTCGCTGATGGAGAGTTACTCCAAGCTGATTTGGCGTGCACCGATCAACGGTAGCTGTCAAACGAAAGCTCCATTCACCACCGCTTGCAGTACGCGGATCGGATATGGTGCTTGCGGATACCAGCAAATTCCCTACGGTTGGAATTCTTACGGCTATACGCGTAGCAGTTCTACCGGAACGTTTAATATTCCGATCTCCTGTTCAAAGACGGCCGGCGGGCCGATGCCTAATCCCCCGGTCTTCAGTCGATACCTGGATGACGTTATCGTGCTGACCAAGTAAGCGCGATTGGTCCAGGAGTCTGGTCGGCTCCTGGACCAATCATGGTTACCACGGTGTTCCAAGTCCAAACAAAAGCTGTAGGGTGGTTGCAGGATTGAACTAGAATATTGCTCAACTACGGTGAGGCCACGCCATGATCAGTGTTTCGGCAAATGAAGTCTGTACTGCCCTGGCAACAGACGGCATTGTCCTGCTCCCTGAGCTGGTAACCAAGGCTCAGTTGAAGGATCTGCAGAATAGCTTTTCTGCTCGTTTGCAACATCTTCGATGGAATGACGTGGACGGTTATGAGTTGAATGAGCGCTACCGCCACATGGTCCAGGACGTTCTTACCCTAGATCAAGCCTTTGTGGACGTCGCTCTACACCCGGTTGTGAAAGATACTTTGCGGGAATACATCGGTCCGCGGTATGAGTTGGTCGAAGCAAAAGGCTGGAAGTCTTTACCGACGAATCGCGATTTCCATGGCTGGCATGGCGACGCCTGGTACGACCAGACCAAGGTCACCTTCATCCCTCGAGAGGTCAAGTTGGCCGTCTACCTGACAGACGTAACTAGCGGCTTTTTCGAGTACGTTCGTGGAAGTCATCAAAAACAAGCCCCTCGTTCGGTTCGCAATGTCGAACTGCGCGACCAGGATCCCTCCCTGATTGTCCAGGCAAAGGGACCCGCCGGATCGGCTTTCCTGTTTGACACCTCCGGAATACATCGTCAGAGCGTTCCGATTTTGGCAGAACGCCACGCGATTTTTCTCAACTATCACGATCCGTCCATACCGTTGCAAAACGAAGACGTCGAATACAACAGGTATCACCCATTGTTACTGAATGCGGCGTTTCTCGGCGGGCTCACTGAGGAAGATCGAAGAATTCTCGGTTTTGGAAACAAGACAAATCACGTCCCATATTTCCAGAGAGCGACGCCGCATAAAGCTGTACATGCCCTCATTGAGAATGGATATGACCTCTATCTGAAGGTCCGGGAATTCACAGATCGCGTTAAGGCCAGGATGAACCGGATCGCGAGCGGAAAATAGTCGACCCCGCAAATATGACCAACCGGATGAATCACCTCATAAGACTGATAATTGAAGGACTGAATGACCCAGAGTAAGACAGTCTTATCGCTCTTGGACCTCAATCCCAGGAAATACGGCTCGCTCGAAGAGTACATTGTCCGTATCTCGGACGCTCTTCGGAATCAGAACTGTCAGAGTATCGTCGCGTTTCCAGAAGAAGTTCCTGCAACCCTCAAGGCTAAGTTCCAGGATGCTGGGGCTCAACTCGAACAGATCTCATCGGAGGGTTGGCCCCTATACGTCGACCTGCGTCGCTTGCAACGAAAGTATCAACCACAGGTTGTGCACTTCCATTTCTTCAATCAGTTCTCATTTCTACCGTTGGCGGCGGCGATAGGGCATCCGAAATCTATTTTGTTTACCGATCATTCGCGACTGCCCGTCGATCGAAAGCTCACACGCGCGAAATGCATGCTATGGGATCGGCTGGTGCTCGGACCGTTAGGAGTACAAACACTCGCGGTTTCCGAGCATGTTAAACGCATTCTTATGCGGAACTATGGGATGTCCCCGGATCATGTCAGGGTACTTTTCAACGGGGTCAACGTGAACCGATTCGCAAAGCCAACCTCGGAAGGGCGAGCGTCTCTGTTTGACGAATTTGGGATTTCTCACAACAAGAAGCTGGTCGTTGCCGCGGGTTACTTCATACCGGAAAAGGGTTTTGCAGACTTACTAAAGGCTGCTGTGAGAGTTCGCGAAGTCCTGCCGGATGTTGTTTTCATCATTGTCGGCGACGGGCCATTAGAACGACAGCTGACCGATCAGGCCCGTGACCTCAAAGTAGATGACATCGTCCGTTTTGCAGGATTACGCCACGACGTCGACCGATTCATGAGCGCTTCGGACATCGTGGTCGTGCCTTCCACATGGCAAGAACCTGCCGGACTGGTTGTAGTGGAAGCAATGGCGACCTCGCGGCCTGTGATTGCAACGCGAGTGGGTGGAATTCCCGAATATTTGAGCGAAGGTAAGTCAGGAATGCTGGTTGAACCAAATGAGCCTTCGCAAATCGCCGACGCAATATTAAAGATATTGAACGACGATTCGATGGAGCGCGATATGGGCAGGGTAGGACGAGAGCGCGCTGAGAACTTGTTTTCGATGGAGAAGTGGGTCGGTGACACGATGGCCATCTATGCCACTGCGTTGTCGATGGCCGTTGGGTCTGCGCATACCAGGGCGCTGGGAGAAAGCCGATGAATGGGTGGACCATTCATGCCTAAGGACCTTTCCATTCTCGTGGTTGCCTACTACTTCCCGCCGAATGCCGCAGTCGGGGGCAAGAGAATCGCGCGATTCTGCCAATACCTGCCGGGCTTCGGTATCCATCCGTCTGTGCTGACGCTCGACAAGGAGTCCTGCGCTTCTCTCGATCTTTCATTCGCCAAATCGAACGACATCCCGGTGGAGCGGACGCGCCCGAATTCAACTCCCTTGGATTGGTATCGACGCGCCGCACACTCTCGCTCCAGCAAGACGAATAAACAGACAAATTCATCAGCTGACACACAACCGAAAACCGGGGTGTGGAGCTATCTTTCGCAGAGCGCTGTCGCCCTGCTTACGATTCCAGACAAACAGTGGGGATGGTATCTGCCGGCGGTACATGCGGGTGCGAAGTTGATTGGGCAACACAAATTCGACGCCATCATGAGCAGCGGACCTCCATGGACGGCGCACGCTGTAGGACATAAGCTCTCACAGCGCTTCAAAATCCCATGGATCGTAGACTTCCGCGATGCATGGGTATCCGATCATTGGCGCGACGAGCACCCCAACTGGCGCAACAAGGTAGACTGGCGAATCGAAGACCGCTGGTTGAAGCATGCTTCGCTTGTTCTGACCACCACCGAGCGGCTAAGGGAATCTCTGCTAACCACACATGCCGGGGTTCCGACAGATCGCGTTAAAACCATAACTAATGGTTTTGATGGCAATTCACTCGGGTCACAAAAGCCGGTGTGTGCAGAACCGAAGAACAGCGTCGTGTTTCTGCATACGGGAGAACTCTACAGAGGACGTCGAATTGACACTCTCTGTTCAGCGTTGGATAGCCTGCTCAAACAGGGCGCGTTTGGATCCAAGGTTCCCAAGGTCATCTTCATTGGCGAGACCGACCCTGAAATCGAACGCACGGCACGCGCCTCCGCCCCGGAACTGTTCGACGCCGGGATGATTCAGTTTCGCCCGCCCGTGACTTGGAACGAGGTTCAAGTTGAGCTGGCAGCAGCCGACATATTGTTACTGGTGCAAGGCGATCACCCAACAGCGATTCCAGCAAAATTCTTTGAATATCTGCAGAGTGGCAAACCGATCCTTGGAATTGGCCAGGGCGGAGCCCTTAAAGACATGATCGAAGATACAAAGTCCGGGTTCGTGGCAGATCCTCGAAGCGAAAATGCGATCAGCGCCGCGATTCGGCAGACACTGGAAATGAAACCGCGGTCGGCGGACGAGATTGCCCAGTTCGCTGGTAAATATCACTTCAAGAACTTGTCAGCCGTTCTGGCAGACAATATCCGCCGCATCACTAGCTGATTCCGACCTTGTTGGATGATCCGAAGAGCCTGAACCGATAGTCCCGGAAATCTCCAGGATTTCCGGAATGGCCGTCGCACGCCGCCAGGATTACATTTACCATTTCACGCGCGCTGACAAAATGAAGCTGAAACTCCCCGCTCGTTTTACTGAGCCCGGTAAGCTGTTGCAGAAAATCCGACTTAAGTCTGCCAACCATCGCTGAGGCGTCGCGCGGAATCATCCCGTGACAATGCAGCTTGATGAAACACCATTCAGGTCGACCTTCCACTGACACGCCGGCTTGACGCCACAAATTCAGTCGATGGAGCGTCGGCGGATTACTGCCACTGAGTTCGCCGTTTTCGATTCCGGGTATTGCCCTTCCCCGCCCGAAGTCCAGCATTAGGGGGCCCTGGACCAGTATTGGATATTTCGTAGGCGCAACTCCGACTTTCAAAGCGCGCCCACGACGATGTGGTGCTCGACGATCAAAGGGGAGGGTGGATTCGTAAATAGAATTGATCTTGGTAATCTGCATCGGTTCTGGCGCGGCAGGCATGGTGAAGTCAGCGTAACAACCGGTATCAGCGAGGATCTGCATCTCGTTATCGACGCCGCAATATTTTCCATTGCCGACGTTCGCGAGAGTCCAGTTGCCGTGAACAAAACCGTATCGAGGCGTTAAGTCCGTCTCGGTCCTTGAAAGCGATCCGTGTGTCACCAGTTCCCTGCAAAATGCCTCTATCGTCTCGCGAGTATTGGCGGCGGTATCGGGTTGAGTAATTCCATGATGCAGATGGACCTCGATCTCACCCCAGCCTTGGCGACAGTGCTCTGCAAGCAGAGAGATGACTTCGGGATGGTTATGCTCGGCGGGGTAGAAGTATGTGTGCTTGAAGGGATGACCATCGGCATCTCGCCAATCATTAGCCGAATCCGGATATCGCGCTGCCCAGTTGCGAACTAGCTCAACCTGTTCCTTGACGGACTTGAATGACTCCGAAATTCCTGTATAGCACGGCTCAAAATGATCGGCCACGGCGATAATCAGATGCCGCTGCTTCCTGAGTTCATCAGCGCTCGGGCGCTTCTGCGCCAGGTAGGCTGGAAGCCACTTCAAGTTAATCGCGATTTTGTCGGCAGTCTTCATTCACTATTTCGCAGGTTTCGATAACACTCGTCTGTAAAGCTCGGTCATATTCAGACGGTATGTTTCGGGATCATAATCTAAGACACGTTCCCGGGCGGCAGCGCTGAGCCGCTCTCGCAATTGCGAGCTCTTCAGAAGCTCGAGAATGCTTGCCGCGAGTTCGGTGGGATTGTTTCGGCTGACAAGGAGCGCGGTCTTATCATGCGTTGCGATCTCCGGTACGCCGCCAACGGTAGTCGCCACGACGGCAACCCCGGCAGCCATTGCCTCCAGGAGAGCATAGGGCGAGCCTTCGCTGTGCGACGGAAGGACTGCAATATCCGCAATCTGATAATAGGGAGCGACCTCGGATTGAAACCCCGCTGAGATTACGACGTCGCTCAACCCTCGCTCTTTGATTCGCTCGTCAATCGCCAGACGCTCCGGACCATCGCCAACGATCACAAGTCTGAGCGGGGGGCTGTTTTTGAAAGAAGCCTGCGCCTCTGCCATCGCGTCGATCAAATCGATGTGACCCTTTTCCCGCGAGAGTCTCCCAACCGATATCAAGACCAGAGCGTTGTCCGGAATTCCTAACTTCAGCCTAAGTTGCGAAACCTGCTCCTGGGGAGCTGGGGAAAATGGTCTTATGGAATTGTGCTGAACGACAATCCGTTCAGGGCAAACTCCGAACGCCTCCAACTCCTTTGCAAAGGGAGCACACACAGTAACTACCGCATCCGCTTTTTTCAGGGACCACCTGTCCAACTGGTTGTAGGCGCTATTCTTCAGGTCTGTCCACGTGTATCCATGGTGAAATGCAATCCACTTGTAGCGCTTCTGAATTCCCAGAAGTCGCATTAAGAAGTGGGATTTGAAGTTCATCGACTGAATGATGTGTGGCCTGTGGTGCGCGATGACCCTGCGTAGCTCGGGAACTATTCTCGGATCAAAGGCAAACCCTTCGCGGATGACGTTTACTTCTAATCCCGCTCGCCCGGCGCTCTCCAAAAAAGTAGTTCCACTGGAAGGCCGCTGAAAAGTCACGACTACATTATTTACGCTTGGAAATTCCGGGGTCGCCTGGGCTGATATTGCGGCAAATTCCATCAGGCTCTTTGCAGGCCCAGTGACAAAAGTGGCTTCGACCAGTGACAACACCTTAATAGTCCCGGAGTCCTGCCACGCAGGAAGAACTTCGGCATCCATCGACACCGGATTGCTCTCGCCGGCCACCGAAAATGACTTGTCGCTCAACATTTTCCCAATAACTCGCGATAGAGGGATGCCAATCTCTGCGACGCGACTTCAATGGTCAGGTTCTCAAAGGCAAAACGTACAGCCTCGGCTGCCATTTCGTTCCGCAGCGCAGGATTCAAGGTCAAGCGGCAAAGTTGTTCGGCCAGCTCATCGACATTGTAGGGATCGAACAGAAACCCATGCTTCCCGTGCCTGATCAGCTCCGGCATTCCTCCGACACGGGAACCGACCGGACAGCAGCCGCACGCCATAGCCTCGAGCAACGCATTCGAGAATGCTTCTGAGCGCGATGGCAGCACGAACACATCGATGGCGCGCATCCAAAGAGCTGGCGTGGTTGTTGCCTCCTCGAAGATGCAGGCTTCGGCGATTTGCAATTCCCTTACGCGACGTTCCAGTTCCTCTTTGAGGGGCCCGCTTCCGACGATGAGGAGGCGCGCTTTGGGGTCCTGCAAATGTACTTTCGCGAAGGCATCAATCAATACGCCCAGGTTCTTCTCGGGCCGCAGCAGCGCCACGGTACCGATCACTACGCTGGCATCTTGAAGTCTCTGCGGCCGCGTTCGATTTTCGGGATTGAATTGATCGGTTTCGAATCCGTTGTAGCAGACGTGAATACCCTTGCGCGAAACATGCCATTCCTTAACCAATTCGTCGGCAAGAGCTTCGCAGTTCACGAAGGCATGCGTCGCAAGGCGATCGACGAAAATGCCCGTCATGACGCGGTTCTTTAGGCTTGAAAGTTTGCGAGCGCCGAGTTGACTCGCAAGTACCACCGGAACCCCTATCATCCGCCCGACAACCGCATTGAATATGTTGGAACCGTCATCGAAGGAGTGGATGACATTGATGTTGTGTTTCCGAATGTAATCTCGCACCAGCCTCGCTCCAGTCAGAGCCGAGCGCGACTTGAACGATGTTACCGGAACGTGTAGGACGGGAATGCCGGCAGCCTCGATTTCCCGCCACCGAATACCTCCCGGATTGAAGCAGGCGACATGTGGGGCGATTCCATAGTTGCCGAGATGGCGCGCGAATTTGCTGACGTCTCGCTCGATCCCGCCGAAGTTCAGCTCCCGCGCCATCAGGAGCACCGGCAGGGGCGCGTTGCTTGCCGAAACTGGCCCCAGACCGGTCTTAACGTCTGCGGAGTTGTTGATGTAGGTGTCAGTGCTCATGCTGGGGTTCTTCCCAACGGGTTGGATCAAATTCGTTTTCGTCCGCAACATCGGCTGGTTCGGCAGTCGACTGGCTCGGCCCCGACTCTGTAATTCGAGCACTGGCCGAGATGTATGCCATCAACAAGTAAGGCATAAATAGATAGCCTGTACTTAGGAAAAACGCACCGACGGCATACCCGACCATGGCGCCGTAGAGACCATCACTGAGAACCCGTAACTTTACGTCCTCGGAGCGCACTCGCAGATTCTTGAAGGTCAGCCAGAAAAGAAAGAGGAATAGGCCAAGTGCCGGGAGTCCAGCTTCCGAACTGAATTCAGTGTATGTGTTATGGGTCAAATGCCAGGAGCCGCTGAAGTTCTCAAACTGTCCGGGACCAATTCCGAAAATCGGATGCTTCAAAGTCGTTTCCACGCTCATCATCAGCAGTTCATAGCGAGCCTCTGCTGACCCAGTCGTATCAGAACTGATATTGGTAATCGTCGAGACTCGATCCAGGTAAGAGGAGCCGCCAATCACGAAGACGGCGATGCTCCCGAACAAGACGAGGACAAGGAGGATCGCCATTCCTGCGACTTTACTGATCCGGAACCGGCGCCACAGACCAAACGACGTTCCGATCAAGGCCAGAAATCCACCGCGAGAGCCTGTCATGACGATTGCGGCAAGGATCAACGCGATCGCGCCGCCCCAAAATATCTTGCCAAAAACCCTTCGGGAACTCACCAGGAGGGCAAGCGCGAATGCCAAAACCACGCAGAGATTCAGGGCGAAGTCATTCGGGTCAGCAAACAAATTGCCGGTTCCATACATACGTCCCTGGAGCTTGGGCTGAGTCACGGCCATTGCGCTCATGACCAGCATCGCCAGAACCTGAAGGCCCATCAAACGGCGAAGTTGTTTGGCATTTGCGACACATGCCATTGCCGCAATTGCGATAACTACTCCTTTGGCGAAGACCTGGAGGACAATATCCATGCTGCCACCAGGCCATCTTGAAAACGGAATGCAAATGACCAGGTAGGCGAGTAGGCCCAGAAGGACCTTGCCTTCTTTTCTCAGCTTCACATGCTCGGCGAACAGCGCAGCACAGAGGGCGATTGCGGTGAAGATTCCCACAATCTTCGCGATAGGAATCGCGACAAGCGACGGGACGAAATCTTCCGGCCTGAAAAAATACATGAAACAAAAGACCAGCACTCCGCGATAAGCCGCGACTTGGAACATTCCCGGCCCATGGTTCACCGGGAAGTCCTCTGGATGAAGATACGTCGCCCTCTCATCCAGGGAGTCCACTTGCGGATTGTCGTAAATATTGGAGTCCATGCTTCTATGCTTTAACGGCTCAGTTCAAGCCTGCTCGAACTTACTTTCTAACCTCTCGCGGCAAAGGCTCTGCAGATGCGACCGAGCTTGTCGTACGCCAAACTTCTCCTACATTGTTAGAGTGCCGCAAGAAGGTCAATAAAGCTACGAGTGCCGCCGCGTTCAGGAGACAAAACGTACCTGGAACCTTGAGTAGCTTGACGTTTGTTTGTGTGCGAACCGCAACGATTCCGGCGATGTAGAAAAATGATTGCAGGACGAAAAGACATAGATAGAACGTCGCCGCGGAGAGTGCAGCAGAGCTGATATAGGCGATGATCAGCAGCCACGGAACAGCAAGTCGAAGCAGCTTGTGGGAGAAAAACCGAAATCCAATGGCTCCAAAAGGTAATGAATACCGCGGGAAGTAACTTAACAGTTCGAAGTTCCCCATGAGCGTGCGCACTTTTCTGCGAAATTCAATCGAGTGCGCAAAAGATGGTTGATCCAATGCGATAGCGTCGCCTTCAAATACGACGCGGCTGCCGCCTTCCATGACTTTTAATGGGCCGTAAACGTCATCGAGAATCAGGCCAACCGGCAGCGCCGGGATCAGTTGCCTTCGTGCAGCGTAGAAGGCGCCAGTCACCCCCATCACGGAGCCAGTCGAAGATTCCAGCTTGCGAATGGCTTTTTCAAACCGCCAATATAGGCCGACTCCACTCTCCCCTGTACTTACGGGCAATTCCAATTCCCCACTAACACAGCCGACATTGGGATCGGAAAAGTTCCGGAGTAGCTTTCGGAATGCGGAAGGCTCTATCTGCTGCCGTGCGTCGGTAAAGACGACGATTTCGCCACTGCAGGCCTCAACAGCTCTGTTGATCGCCGCCGCTTTGCCCTGGCGGAGTTCCGAGACCACTACTCGAATCCCAGGAGTTTGCCACAATAACTCATTGGTCCCGTCCGTCGATCCATCGGACGAGATCACTATCTCCATTTTGTCCTGCGGATAGTCGACATGCTGCAGATTCTTGATCTTGGATGGAAGCGTTTCCGCCTCATTGTGGGCAGCGATAACGACTGAGATTCGAGGCTCCAGCGGGGCCTTGGCTATAGGCTTGGGAAAAAGCTTGGAAAGCACCCACAAGACCAGAGGATATCCGAGGTATGAGTACGCAACCGCCCCCAGGGAGATCCAGAACACATATCTCATTGGGCTCCCCGCCTCAAGATGACAGTCTTCACGGTTTCAAAAATGATAAGCAGGTCTAGAGCGAGGCACATATGCTTCGCATAATAGAGATCATATTGAAGTTTCTCTTTCGTCTCCTCGAGCGAAGCACCGTACTGATATTTCACCTGAGCCCAGCCTGTAAGTCCGGGACGAATGATGTGTCGCAGATGGTAGTAAGGAATCGCCTCGACCAACCACTGCACAAACTCCGGACGTTCGGGCCTGGGGCCTACAAAGCCCATGTCGCCACTAACGACATTCCAAAGTTGAGGTATCTCGTCCAATCTCGTCTTACGAAGAAATTTCCCTATTGGAGTGATCCGAGGATCGTTCTGCGTCGCCCAAACCGCCCCCGTGCTGGCTTCAGCATCCTGACGCATGGTCCGGAATTTATATAGCCTGAAGTTTTTGCCGTTGCGCCCGACTCGAATCTGCGAAAAGAAGATCGGCCCAGGAGAAGTGAGTTTTATCGCGATAATGACTAACGGAAGTATAGGTGCCAGGCACAGCAGTATCGCAACAGAGACGAGGATCGAGACGATTCTTCGAGCAAAAAGCACACCCTCGTTGATCTTGAATCCTTCCGAGAAGATCAT
>Ga0163163_10000564_pt1 | contig 32582 bp, 31 predicted proteins | sample S65metaG_FD_119766 | JGI IMG/M metagenome (GOLD analysis project Ga0163163, IMG submission 119766) | Switchgrass rhizosphere microbial communities from Kellogg Biological Station, Michigan, USA - S6-5 metaG | ecosystem: Host-associated > Plants > Roots > Rhizosphere > Soil | place: USA... | reverse complement strand
CGTCGGCGATTTCGTCGTCGCTGTGGGGAACCCTTTCGGCGTCGGCCAGTCTGCAAGTTCGGGCATTGTCTCCGGCCTGAATCGCACCGGTCTGGGCGGTCGCGGATTCCAAAATTTCATCCAAACCGATGCATCAATCAACCCGGGTAATTCCGGTGGTGCGCTCGTTGATCTGCGTGGTGGACTGGTCGGGATCAACTCGCAAATATTCTCGACCTCCGGCGGCAGTCTCGGCGTAGGCTTCGCGATACCGTCGAACCTGGCGCGCGACGTCATGCGCCAGCTGATCGCCACGGGCAAGGTCGCGCACGGCTCCCTTGGTGTGCAGACGCAGGACCTGACCGACGACATCGCACGCGCGCTCGGCACGCAGCCTGGACAGGGCGCGGTTGTTACGCGCGTGCAACAAGGCTCGCCCGCCGCGGCCGCAGGGCTGCAGGCCGGCGATGTGATCGTGCGTGTCGACGGCCGCCCAGTGCACGGCGCGGCCGATCTGCACAATGCCGAAGGCCTGGCGCCGGTCGGATCGGCGCTCGGTCTGGAGCTGTTGCGCGAGGGCAAGACCGTCAATGCCACCGCCAAACTGGTCGCCGAGCAAGTCGCCAGTGCGGCCGGCAGCGCGATCGATGCACGCCTTACCGGCGCCGAGCTTGGCGAAGCAGACGCTCGAACCAGACGCGAAGGCCTGAACGGCGTGCGCGTAAGCCGCGTCGCGGCCAACAGCCGTGCGGCGCTAGCCGGCCTGCAGGCGGGCGATCTGATCGTCGGCGTCAATCAGAGCGATATCGGCGGCCTGGATGACCTCAAAGGTCTGCTCGCTCGCCGGCCGCGGCAGGTGCTGCTGTCGGTGGTGCGTGGCAGGGAAGCTTTTCTGCTGCCGTTGCAGTGAAACTTGCGCTGCTTAACAGCCGGCTGACGCGGATTGCGGGATAATGCCCGGTCTTTGCGTATCGGGGAATTCTCAAGTGATCGACAAACTGTGTGCCGGTCTGATGGCGCTGATTTTGGGGCTGGTTGCTTGCACACCGGCAGTGGCGGCTGACGCCGAAGCCACGGCCAAGCCGGCCAAGAAAACCGCGGCGGCGCCGAAAGTCGCTGCCGCCGAGGCGATCGTACTGCGCAGCGACCACGCCACGGCGCATGTGCTGGCCGACCTGATCAAGCAGTACCAGGCGAGCAAGCTCGGCAAGGTCGAACTGCAGCCGTTCAGCACGATCTCGGGTCTGGACGCCGTGCATAGCGGTACTGCTGACCTGGCCGGCACGGCGCGCGCGGCCATGCCGAATCGCGAGGAGGAGCAGGGTACGAATTTTTATCCGGTGGCCTGGTACGCGATGGTGCCGATCGTCGACGCGGACAATCCGGTCAGCAACATTTCTCTCAAGCAGTTGCACGATCTGTATCTGGGCCGCCTGACGAATTGGAAAGACCTTGGCGGCGCGGATGCGGAGATCGGCATCGATGGCGTGGCGCCGCCGCTCGACGGCGTGGAATATTCGACACGGCTGCTGCTGTTCCATTACGGCGATCAAGCGGTCTCGGTGCCGCGGCTGTATGTGAACGTCGACAAGCTTGAGGAAGATATCGCGCTCAACGCGCATGGCGTGGGGTTGAGCACGCTGTCCAACGCGGCCCACAATCCGAAAGTGAAAATGCTCAGTGTCGAGGGCGTGCGCGCGTCAGCGCAGACGATCGCCGATGGCAGCTATCCGTTGTACGGCGTGATGTATGTCGCGGCGCGCGATGATGGCAAGCAGCATGACGCCGTCGCCAAGTTTGTCGAGTACATCAGCGGCGACAGCGCGAAGACAATTCTGCGCAAGCACGATGTGGTGCCGTACGCCGATGCCGCGGCGCTGATCGACAAACAGACCGAACACACCGCCTTCATCGACGCGCATATCCGCCCGCTGGCAACGAGCACAGAAACCCCGGTTTCCGCGCCGAACGCGACGGCTCAAGCGCTGCAGGCCATCGCGCCGACTTCCGAGCTCACGGCTGAAGCCAAGGCCCGCGCCGAGCGCGCAAAGGTCGAGAAGGAAGGGGCGAAGACGGCGGCCAAGGATACGGGACACTAAGCTGCGTATCGCCGCGATCACTATCGACCTTGACGATACGCTCTGGCCGATCGCGCCGGTGATGCTGCGCGCCGAGCGGCGCCTGGACGATTGGCTGAAAAGCCATTGCCCGCGCGCCGCGGTGGCCTATCCGATTCCGGCGATGCGTGCGCTGCGCGACCGCATCGCGCGCGCGAACCCGCACTTGTCGCACGATTTCAGCGCGCAACGGCGTCTGTCGCTGCATACCGCGCTGGCCGAGCACGGCTACGACGCAACACATGTCGAGGGCGCGTATTCCGAGTTCTATGCGGCGCGCAACGAGGTCGAGTGCTATCCCGACGCATTGCCGGCCCTGACGCGCTTGGCGACGCACTTTCCGCTGGTCGCACTGACGAACGGCAACGCGGATGTGGAACGCATCGGCCTCGCGCACTTGTTCCGGTTTTCGCTTTCATCGCGCGATTGCGGCGTGGCCAAGCCGGCGCCGCAGATTTTCCTTGCCGCGTGCGAACGCTTGGGCCTGCCGCCCATGTCCGTACTGCATGTCGGCGACGATCCCGATTTGGACGTCGCCGGAGCGCGCAGCGCCGGACTGCGCACCGCCTGGATCAACCGTACCGGGATGGCATGGTCACAACCGGTTGAACCGGACTTGGCATTGCGCGATCTGGTCGAATTGGCCAATGCGCTCGCGCCCGTAAACCAAAATCCCACTGCTGCGTTGGCATGATCTCTGCTTTTACCTGACGTATTGCCGCAGCTTTCCGGCCCAATGCATTGAGCCACAAAGCCGCAGGTGGGGGAGGTACCAAATGCACGGACTGATTGAATCCGCACGCGGCGGTAAAGCCGTCGCCGTGGTCGGCGTGGATGCGAAGAGCCTGCGGCGGGTTGCCCAAGGGCTTGGCAAGAGCGCGGCGCAGTGGGTGCAAACCAGCGGATTCGCTGCCGAACCGGGCAAGTTTTGTCTGCTGCCTGACGCGCGCGGGCACCTGCGCGCGGTGCTTACGGGCGTGGCGCGCGCGGACGATGTCTACGCATTCGCGACTCTGCCGCAAGGTTTACCCTCAGGCACCTACCGCCTCGATGATTCCGCATCGTCGTTCGATCCAGTGCGCGCTGCGCTCGGCTGGGGACTCGGCGCGTATCGTTTTTCGCGTTACCGCAAACCTTCGCGCGAACCGGCGCGCCTGCTGATCGATCGCGCGACATCGCGCGCGGTCGCGCCGCTGCTCGACGCCGTCATCACGGTGCGCGACCTCGTTAACATGCCCACGCAGGACCTTGGCCCGGCGGAACTGGCCGCTACCGTCAAGCAACTGGCTCAGGCGCATGGCGGTCAATATCGCGAATGGGTTGGCAATGCCCTGCTCAAGGCGAATTTCCCGACGATTCATGCGGTCGGCCGTGCAGCAGCGCGTGCGCCGCGCCTGGCGCAACTCACCTGGGGCAAGCCCGGCGCACCGCATCTGGTGCTGATCGGCAAGGGGGTCTGTTTCGACACCGGCGGACTGAACCTGAAGACCAGCGATGGCATGCGCTGGATGAAGAAGGACATGGGCGGCGCGGCGCATGCGATTGCACTGGCCGGATTGATCATGCGTGTCGGCTTGCCGGTGCGCCTTACGTTGCTGGTTCCAGCCGTGGAAAACGCCGTCGGTGGCGACGCCTATCGTCCCGGCGAAGTGATCCGCACACGCGCAGGACTGACCGTGGAAGTGGACAACACCGATGCGGAAGGCCGCCTGGTGCTGTGCGACGCGTTGGCCTACGGCGCCGAGAGCAAGCCCGACCTGATTGTCGATTTCGCCACGCTCACCGGCGCGGCGCGCGTGGCGCTGGGGGCTGATTTACCGGCGTTGTTCACGAATCGCGACGAACTAGCCGAGACCGTACTGCGTGCCGGAATCCGCGAACAGGATCAGATGTGGCGTTTGCCGCTGTGGGAGCCGTATGCGAGCACGCTCGACTCACGCATCGCCGACACGCTCAACTCCGGTCCGAGCAGGTACGGTGGCGCGATCACCGCGGCCCTGTATCTCAAGCGCTTCGTGCCCGATGCGATCCCGTGGTTGCACCTGGACACCTATGCATGGAACGACGCCGATCGCCCGGGGCGCCCGCAAGGTGGCGAAGCGCAGGGATTGCGGGCGGTTTACGCGATGCTGGGAGAACGCTACAGCCGCTAGCGTTCAGTCCACCGGTTTTTCGATCGCGGCATGCGGCAGCACGCGCGCGGCGAGCTTGGTATCGCCGCGGATCAACTCGACGATGTCGGCGACGATGTGTGCGGCTTCCTGCAGCACTACATCCTTCTCGGCCTTGCGCGCTTTCTCTGCGGCCACATCCGTTGTCAGGCTGCGCTCGTCGGCTTGCAAGCCGTCGTCATCCGCTGCGCCATTTTTTGCAGTCGCCACATCGACACTAGATTCGTCCGAGTCGACATTGACGCGCTTGGCGTTGTCAGGCGCTTTTACGGCGGGCTGCGTGCTCGATGCCTGCTCCTTCGCGGTGGGTGACTTGGTCGTCGCAGCGAGTTCCGGATGACGCTCTTTGCGCTTGGTTTCCTGTTCGTCGCGCTCGGCGCGGCGCGCCTGCTCGTTGAGCGAGATCGTGGTTTCCTTGCGCAGCTTGCGCCAGTCGGAAATGTCGGCGGCGAACGCCTGCCACTCGCGCGCCTTCGCCGCGCGGGCTTCGTGGCGCGCTTCGAGCATCGGCACGATTGTCTTCAGGTCCGACGTCGGCGTGTAATTGGCCGCGGGAATCGAGGTCCACGCCAGCGCGTTGTCGTAGGTTTGTTCGCCATTCTGGTCGAAGTCGACCGTGACCGGAAAGCTGATGTCCGGCGTGACGCCGCGCAGCTGAGTAGATTCGCCGTCGACGCGGAAGAACTGCTGGATCGTCATCTTCAGCTCGCCGAACGTGGGCTTTTCGTGCTGCGACATCTGGTCCAGATCCACCAGATTCTGCACCGTGCCCTTGCCGTAGGTATTCTCGCCGATGATCAGGCCGCGGCCGTAATCCTGGATGGCGCCGGCGAAAATCTCCGACGCCGACGCCGAGTTGCGGTTGACGAGCACGGCGAGCGGACCGCTCCACACCATGTCGGTGTGCTGGTTGCGGCCCTCCTCGATGCGTCCGCCGGCGTTGCGCACCTGTACGACCGGACCCTTGCCGACGAACAGGCCGGTGAGGTCGATCGCCTCCGACAGCGAGCCGCCGCCGTCGTTGCGCAGGTCGATCAGCACGCCGTCGACGTTCTGCTTCTTCAGTTCGTTGAGCAGCTTGGCCACGTCGCGCGTGGCGCTGCGGTAATCCTTGTCGCCGCGGCGGCGCGCATCGAAGTCCTCATAGAACGTCGGCAACGTGATCACGCCGACGTGGCGCACGGTGTCACCGTCTTTGACCTCAATGACCGAGCTCTTTGCCGCCTGCTCCTCGATCGCCACTTTCTTGCGCACGAGGGAGATTTGCACGTGTTTGCCGTCGGGGCCGGCATCGACCGGCAGCACTTCCAGACGCACGGTGGTGTCCTTGGCGCCGCGAATCTGATCCACGACGTCGTCCAGTCGCCAGCCGACCACGTCGGTCATGTTGCCGCTCGCGCCCTGCCCGACGCCGACGATGCGGTCGCCGACCTTGAACTTGCCCGATAGCGCGGCCGGGCCGCCCGGCACGATTTCGCGGATCGCAGTGTAGTCGTCGTCACGCTGCAGTACGGCGCCGATGCCTTCCAGCGACAGGCGCATGGCGATGTCGAAATTCTCGCTGGCGCGCGGGCCGAGGTAATTCGTATGCGGATCGATCGACATCGCATACGCGTTCATGAACGTCTGGAACACGTCTTCGCTGCTGAGCTGGCGCATGCGGTCCAGATAATTCGCGTAACGCTTGTCGAGCGTGTCGCGGGTCTTTGCGTCCTCCTTGCCGGCGAGCTTCAGGCGCAGCCAGTCGTTTTTCACGCGCTGGCGCCACAAGTCGTCAAGCTCGGCCGTGGTTTTCGGCCACGGTGCCTTTTCGCGCTGGTAGCGGTAGCTTTCGTCCTTGGAAAAATCGAAGCCCTGCTTGAGCAGGCCGCGCGCGTATGCGGTGCGTTCGGCCACGCGCTGTTCGTATAGGTTGAAGATCGCGAACGGCGTCGACAGGTCTTCGTCGTAGATCGCGTCGCCGAGTTTGTCGCGCTGCGGCGCGAAACGGTCGATGTCGGCCTGCACGAAGAACAGGCGATCGGCGTCGAGCGAGTCCAGGTAGCGATCGAAGATGTGCTGCGACATCGCAGCGTCGAGCGGCATCGCCTTGTAATGGAAGCGCGTCAGGATACGCGTCGCCGACAACGCGGCCTGGGCCTGGTCGGCGGTCGGCTTGACTGTCAGATCACCGGGCTCGGGCGTCGGCTTGGCCAACGCGGTCAAGCTCAGCGCGAGCAGGGCCGCGATGAGGGAAATTTTCCACTTCCGGATATTATTCACGCTACTTCCTCTACGAATCCCGCTTCGTGCGCCATCTGGTCTGCGTGATACGACGAACGCACCAGCGGCCCCGACGCAACATGTTCAAAACCCAGCTGGCTGCCGTATTGCGCCAGCGCATCAAATTCTTCCGGCGTCCAGTACCGCAGCACCGGATGATGGTGCGCGGTCGGTTGCAGGTACTGGCCGATCGTCACCATATCGACAGCGTGCGCGCGCAGATCGTTCATTGCCGCGTGCACTTGTTCGAGCGTTTCGCCCAGGCCCAGCATGATGCCGGATTTGGTCGGTACGTGCGGATGTTGAGCCTTGAAGGATTTAAGCAAGCTTAACGACCAGTCGTAATCGGCTCCCGGACGCACATTGGGGTATAGCGCTCGCACGGTTTCCAGGTTGTGGTTGAACACATCGGGCGGCGCTTCAGCCAGCACTTCCAGCGCACGTTCCATGCGGCCCTTGCCGCGGAAATCCGGCGTCAGAATCTCGATCTTGATGCTGGGATTGGCATCACGCACTGCGCGGATGCACTCGGCGAAGTGACTGGCGCCGCCATCGCGCAAGTCGTCGCGATCGACCGAGGTGATCACGACGTAGCGCAGGCCCATGTCGCGGATCGTTGCGGCCAGATGCCGCGGTTCCTCGGCGTCGGGCGGCTTCGGTCGGCCGTGCGCGACGTCGCAGAACGAGCAGCGCCGTGTGCAGACCTCGCCGAGGATCATGAACGTGGCCGTGCCCTTGCCGAAGCATTCGTGGATATTCGGGCACGAGGCTTCTTCACACACGGTCACGAGCCGATTTGCACGCAGCTTGGACTTGAGCCTGGCGACGGCGTTGCCGGGCGGAATGCGCACGCGAATCCAGCTCGGCTTGCGCAGCATCGGGGCGGCGGGATCGAAGCCGGCGCGGTTGCGCGCGATCTTGTCCTCGCCCAGTTGCTTGGTGCCGGGTGCTTCGACGATGGAAATCGGGATGAGCTTGTCGTTCATTGCGGTAGTTCGGCGACGCTAACACCGCTCGCAATGTGCGTGCCAGCGTCGAAAGTCAGGGATGGCGCCGATTGCGGCTGCAGGCCAAACTGGCGCGCCAATTCGGCCACCAGCACCGTTTCGACGTCGGCCAGCCGCGAAGGGCCGCCCAAGTCTAGCACCTGCGTGACCTGCAAGCCCTGAAAACCGCACGGATTGATGCGCCGGAACGGCTCCAGATCCATGTCGACGTTGAAGGCCAGACCGTGAAACGTGCAGCCGCGCCGCACGCGAATCCCAAGCGCGGCGATCTTGGCGCCGTTGACGTAGACGCCCGGCGCGCCGTCCTTGCGCACGGCCACGATGTTCCATTCGGCCAGCGTGTCGATCACCGCCTGTTCGATGCGCTGCACGTATTCGCGCACGCCCAGGCCGAGCCGGCGCAAGTCGAGCAGCGGATAGGCGACGATCTGCCCCGGGCCGTGATAAGTGACCTGGCCACCGCGATCCACCGGGATCACCGGAATGTCGCCCGGCATCAGTACGTGCTCCCACTTGCCGGCCTGGCCGAGCGTGAACACCGGTTCGTGCTCGACGACCCACAATTCGTCGGGCGTGTCCGGCGTGCGCGCATCCGTGAACGCCTGCATCGCGCGCCAGATAGGCTCGTACGGCTGCAGATCAGGATAGCGGCGAACAGTGAGGGGCAACACGCGGCGTGGGATGTGCTGGAGTCAGTTGATGTTGGGTTGCGAGCGTGCGATCACAACGTCCAGCGAACGTCCGGGTCCGCGCGCAGCGCCGCATGCACGGCCTCGTACTTCTCGCGCGAAGGACAGGTGAACGTCACGCTGACCGAAACGTAGTTGCCTTCCGCGGACGGCCGCGTGCGCAGGCTGCCGTTGATCACCGCGAGTCCGAGCCCGACGATGATCTGCGGCACGCGTTCTTCCAGCCCGGCGTGGGCCTTGCCCATCGCCGTGACTTCGAAGGCGCCCGGGAACTGGAAACCTTGCTCGGGGTTTTGCGGTTGCAGGTCGTCGAGGGATTTCATTTCGTGTTCGGCACCGAAGATACGCCGCTGCTCGCCTTGTCGCCCTTCCACCATAATAGGATGCCATCGGACAGGCGTCCCCAGAAACCGGCTTCGGGCGCATCGGCGAGTGCGACCAGCGGCCGCTCGATCAGGGTCTTGCCATCGAGCGCGACCTTGAGTGTGCCGAGCTTCTGGCCCTTGGTGTACGGTGCGACCAGCCGGCCAGGCAGTTCCATGCTGGCCTTCAAGTCGTTGTAGCGGCCGCGCGGCAGCGTGGCGAGCACGTCTTCGGCCACGCCGAGCGCCAGCGTGTTCTGCGCGCCTTTCCACAGTTCCGGCTGCGCGAGCGGCTTGCCTGCCTCGTAGAGCTTGTGCGTCTCGAAGAAGCGGAAGCCGTAGTTGAGCAAGGCCTGGTTGTCGTCTGCGCGCTGCTTTTCGCTCGGCGTGCCCATGACGACGGCGATCAGCCGTTCATCGCCGCGCTTGGCCGATGTAGTCAGGCAAAAGCCGGCGTCCTTGGTGTGGCCGGTCTTGATGCCGTCGACGGTCGGATCGCGCCACAGCAGCGAATTGCGGTTGTGCTGGGTGATGCCGTTCCACTCGAACTCCTTGATCGCGTAGATCTTGTAGTCCTCGGGGTAGTCGTGGATCACTGCGCGTGCCAGCAGGCCGATATCGTGCGCCGTCGAATAATGGTTCGGATCGGGCAGGCCCGATGCATTCGTGAAATGCGAATTGCTCATGCCGAGCTGGGCGGCGTACTGGTTCATCAATTCGGCGAAAGTGGGTTCGGAACCGGCGACGTGTTCGGCCAGGGCGATCGCCGCGTCGTTGCCGGACTGGATGATCATGCCGTACAACAGATCCTTGAGCGGCACTTTGCTGTTGATTGCAAGGAAGCTCGTCGAGCCTTCGGTGCTAGCGCCGCCGGAACGCCAGGCGTTTTCGCTGATGAACACCTGATCGTCCATCTTGATCTTGCCCTTGGCCAGTTCCGCCGAGACGATGTAGGCCGTCAGGACCTTCGTGATCGACGCCGGCTCCACACGCGCATCGGCATTGCTCTCGGCCAGTGCCTGGCCCGTGGTGTAGTCCATCAGCAGCCAGCTTTTCGCGTCCAGCGTCGGCGCGGGCGGAACGGGTTCGTTGCCGACTACCGCATGCGGTGCGGCCGGCGCCGGAGTCGGCACGGCGGCTGCCGGTGCGGCGGCATCGGTCTTGGCGGGCTGTTGCACCGCCTTGGTAGCGGCGGGCTTGGCTTTGGCGTGGTGCGCGGGTTTGGCGAACGCGATCGGCGCAAAGGCCGTCGCGGAAAAAACCGTCACGGTGGCAAAAATCAGTTGTTGCAAAAGCTTCATCATCGATTCCAGTTGTGAACCTGCAGTGCCGACACAGTCGAGCCCTAATTATCCACTGCGACGTGCGGTTCGCCCAAATCCAAGGCGCGCAGTTTCGGCGCCAGTCGGTCCGCTTCGTCCGCGTCCCTGAGCGGCCCGATTCGCACGCGGTGCAGCGTCTTGCCGTTGACATCGGCCTGCACTACTCGCACCTCGCCCAGCCGCGCTGCGCGCACCTTGGCGGCTGCGGTTTCCGCGTTGCGGCTCTCCGCGTACGCGCCGACCTGCAGATATAACTGCGGCTTGGGCGTTTTCTGGGGCGCAGTTGAGACCGCGCTGCTGCGTTCGGGTTCCGCGGCGCGCTGCGGATGGTCCGGATCGATGCCGCGCACCTCTACCATTGCCGTGCCTTTGGGCCAAACCCCCAGCTTCACCGCTGCAACATAGGAGAGGTCTATGATCCGGTTTGCCACAAAAGGGCCGCGGTCGTTGACGCGCACGATCGCACTGTGTCCAGTTTGCAGATTCGTCACGCGCACATAGCACGGTAGCGGCAGCACCTTGCTCGCTGCGCTGTACGCGTACATGTCATATTTCTCGAAGTTCGACGTGGTGTAGCCGTTGAACTTGTTGCCGTACCACGAAGCGAGGCCGCGCTCGACGTAGCTCGCGCAGTCCGGCAACACGCGATAGGTTTCGCCGAGCACGTTGTATGGCGACTTGTTGCCGTATTGCGAGCGCGGTTCGCGCTTGGGCACCGGTTCGGGGATCTTGCTGACATCGGGCACGTCGGCGGGCGTGGAATCGCGGTCCTGCGCATAGCGGCCACCATGCGCAGCCGGCGGATTTGCCGCGGGGGATGCGCGCGGCGGCTTGGTGGCATGCCGATGCCCGCATCCGGCGAGCAGCGCCGCGAGCGCTGCCGCGGCGGCGACGCGCGCGCGCGTCATGGCGTGGTCGCGACTCCGGCGGCAATCGCCTGGCTCACCTGATACACCGCCAGGCTGTACTGCGGGCTCTTGTTGTAGCGCGAGATCGTGTAGAAGTTGTTGAACGTGATCCAGGTTTCCGGACCATCGGCGCCGTCGAGCCGGAGCAACGTCGCCGGCGTCATCGGATCGAGTTTTGCGTCCGTCGTGTAACCCCACTCGGCGAGCTGCTGCAGGGAATACACCGGCGTCAGGCCATTCGGCTCGATCGGGCGCGCCTTCGCATCGATCTGGGCGCGCAGTGCCACCGGCCCGTCTTTTTGCCAGCCGTGCGCGACGAAGTAGTTCGCCACGCTGGCGCAGATGTCGGGCAGAGAAGTCCACAGGTCGATCTTGCCGTCACCGTCGCCGTCGCGAGCGAAACGCGCGATGCTCGACGGCATGAATTGGCCCCAGCCCATCGCGCCGGCATACGAGCCGGTGAGTTCGTCCAGCGCGTACGGAAACGATGCCGAGCGCAACAGGAACAGATGCTTGAGCTCGTCGCGGAAAAAATCCTGGCGCGGCGGGTAGTAGAACGCGAGCGTGGTCAGCGCATCGAGCACGCGGTAACGTCCGCTGTTGCGGCCATAGCTGGTTTCGACGCCGATGATCGCCACGATGATCGGCGCCGGAACGCCGTATGCAGTGGCGATGCGATCCAGCAGCGCCGCGTTTTCCCGCGCGAACGTCACGCCGTCGTCGATGCGCCGATCGTTGACGAAGATCGGACGATACTCCTTCCACGCCTTGGATTCGGCCGGCCGCGAGATCGTGTCGATCACGCTTTGCTGGTAGCGCGCTTTCGCCAGCGTCGCGAGTACCGCATCGGCATCGATCGCACCGGACTTGGCGACGTCTTGAGCGAACACCTGTTGCGCGGCGGCGACGGTGGCAGCGGGCGGGGCGGTTGCGGCGGAGGCGGGGAGGGTGGCCGGCAGCGCGCTGGCGCACAAAGTATACAAAACCGCCAAGCCGCGTCGCATCAGTCTTACCATCGAACCCGAACGCGTGAAGATTATCATGCTATCGCGCCATCAGTTTGCGATGCGCATGGATCGACATCAGCACGCCGAAACCGGCGAGCAGCGAAACCGCCGAAGTGCCGCCGTAGCTGATCAGCGGCAGCGGTACGCCGACCACCGGCAGCAGGCCCGTGATCATGCCGCCGTTGACCATCACGTAGACGAAAAACGCCATGCTGATCGAGCCGGCGAGCAGGCGCGAGTACGTATCGCGCGCGTTCGCGGCGATCATCAAGCCGCGTCCCACAATGAAAATGTAGAGCGCCAGCAACGCGATCACGCCGATCAGGCCCCATTCCTCGGAAAACACGGCGAACACGAAATCCGTCGTGTGCTCAGGCAGGAACTCCAAGCGCGACTGCGTGCCGTGATGCCAACCCTTGCCGATCCACCCGCCCGAACCAACGGCGATTTCCGACTGGATGATGTGCCAGCCGTTGCCGAGCGGATCGGACTCGGGATCCAGGAACATGCGCAGGCGGTTGCGCTGGTATTCGTGCATGAAGTGCCACAGCAGCGGCGCCGCGCCGGCGGCGGCGGTCAGCACGATGCCGATGCGCCACCATGCCAGGCCGGCGAGAAAGATCGCGAACACACCGCTGGCGACGACGAGGACGGCGGTGCCCAGGTCCGGCTGCTTGGCGATCAGCAGCGCCGGCACCGCGATGAGGACCGCTACAGCGGCGAGTGTGAGCCAGCGCGGCGGCAGCTCGCGCACATGCAGGTACCAGGCGACCATCATCGGCAGTGTCAGCTTGACGAGTTCGGACGGCTGGAAGCGCATCACGCCAAGGTTGAGCCAGCGGTTGGCGCCCCGGCCCTGGCCCAGCACGGCCACGGCGACAAGCAGCAGCAGGCTGGCCAAATACAGCCAGGGTGTCCAGTTGCGCAGCACGCTCGGCGGGATGCGCGCGATGACCAGCATCAGCGCGCCGCCGAGCGCAAAGCGCATCGCCTGGTTGAGCACTAGATGGCTGTCCAGATCGCTGGCGCTGTACAGGGTCGCCAATCCGCACATTGCCAGCAACAGCAGGGCGCCGAGCAACGGCAGGTCCAGGCGCGGTTCGCGCAGCGCGCGCACGAGCCAGGCTTGCATGCGCAGGATCGGATTCATGGTGCGCGGCTCCCGTCGATGTCCTTGAGCCATGCGTCGAAGATCTTGCGCGCGATCGGCGCCGCATCGTGGGCGCCGGTGTGTCCGGCTTGCAAGGCGACGACGACCGCGATGCGCGGATCCTCGGCCGGCGTGAACGCCTCAAACAACACCTCGTGCCGCTCGACGGCCACGCTCATGATGTTCTGCCATTCTTCGTCGGTGCGCGAAAAACGTTCGGCGGTGCCGGTTTTGCCGGCGATCGTGTACGGAAAGCCCTCGCCGAGGCCGTGCGCCGTGCCGCCTGGCCCGTTGACCACGGCAATCATGCCTTGCAACACGGCGGCCCAGTTCGCGGCGTTGCGCAGGAAGCTCGGCTGCGGCGGATCGTCCGCGAGCGGCTGCGGCGGCGTGTTGAGTCCACCCTGCAGCGCATGCACCAGGTGCGGGGTGTGGCGTACGCCGCGCGCGGCCAGGGTCGCCAGCGCCTGCGCGAGCTGGATCGGCGTAATCACCCAATAACCCTGGCCGATGCCGGCGATCACGGTCTCGCCCGGATACCAGGGCTGGCGCAAGCGCGCGCGCTTCCACGCCTGCGACGGCAACACGCCGGCGCTTTCGCCGTTCAGGTCGATGCCGGTCGGCTTGCCGAAACCGAAGTTCGCCATCCAGGCGCTGAAGCGGTCGATGCCCATCTCGAGCGCGAGCGAATAGAAATAGGTGTTGACCGACTGTGCGATCGCCTGCACCAGATCGACGCGGCCGTGGCCGCCGCGCTTGTCGTCGCGATACGCGCGCTCCTGGCCGGGAATGTGAAACTCGCCGGTCGAGAGCACCGTGTCTTCGGGGCGGCGAATGCCCAGTTCCACCCCGCCGAGGCCGAGATACGGTTTGACCGTGGAGCCCGGCGTGAAATTGCCGGCGATCGTGCGGTCGAGCAGCGGTTTGTCCGGCGCGTTGAGCAGCGTCGCATAGTCGATCTTGCCGATGCCGTTGACGAACAGGTTCGGATCGAAGGTCGGCACGCTGACCATTGCCAGCACTTCGCCGTTGCGCGGGTCGATCGCCACGGCCGCGCCGGCGCGGCCGTCGAACGCGTCGGCCGCCACGCGCTGCAGGCGCGAGTCGATCGTCAAGTAGATGTTCTTGCCCGGTTTCGGCGCGATGCGGTCCGGCAGCACGCGCAGCGGGCGCTTGTCGACGTTGACTTCGACTTTTTCGTAGCCGACTTCGCCGTGCAGCTCGTCCTCGTAATAGCGCTCGATGCCGGTCTTGCCGATATGCGTCGTGCCGGCATACCCCTGCGCGTCGAGTTTTGCGGCGTCGGCGGCATCGATGCGACCGACATAGCCGATCAGGTGTGCAAAGTCTTCGCCGCGCGGATACGCACGCGTCAGGTACGGCACGATGTCCACGCCGGCAAAACGCCAGCGTTCGGTCGAGAAGCGCGCGATCTCGTCCTCGCTGAGCTTGAAGCGCAGCGGAATGCTCTCGAACGAATGCTTGGCCTTGCGCAATGCGTCGAAACGCTCCAGGTCGTCGTCGCTCAGTGCCACGACCTGACCGAGTTCGTCGAGCATGCGGCGCAGGTCTTTGACCTGCTCCGGTACCACTTCGAGGCGGAACGCCGCTATGTTGTCGGCCAGCAGCACGCCGTTGCGGTCATAGATCAGGCCACGCGTGGGCGCGATACTGCGCAACGAGATGCGGTTCTGATCCGAGCGCGCGCTGAACTCGCTGTGGCGGGATACCTGCAGGTAAGCGAAGCGCGATGCCAGCCCCATCAGGCACGCGGCAATCAGCACAAAACCGATGATCGCGCGTGTGCGGAAACGCGCGGACTCGTCGCGCATGTCGCGCAGGCGCAGGCGCGGGTCGCTCGTGAACTCCTTTTTCATTGCTCATGCACGCGCAGGCGCGCGCGCAAGTCATCGAACAACAGGAATACCCACGGCCAAGCCAGCATGCCCGCGAGCGGCGCCAGCCAGAAGTTCGCTGGCGGAGGCGCTTCGCCCGCGACGGCGCGCACCATCAGCAGCACAACGCGGTCGTTCATGAGCAGGGCCAACACGGCCAGCGCCTGTTGCCACATCGGGAAAAAGCGCAGGCGCGCGCGGAAGCGCAGCAGGATGAAACAGAGTATACAAAGTCGTAGCGCCTGTTCGCCGAGCAACTCGCCGGCGAACAAGTCGCCGAACAGGCCCAGCAGAAACGCCAGTCCCAGGCTCACGCGCTCCGGTGTTTCCAGCGCCCAGTAGATCAGCACGAGCGCGAGCCAGTACGGTTTCAGTGGCAGCAGCGCCTGCGGCAGCGGCATCAGTTGCAGCAGATAGCAGGCCAGCAGGCTACCCCAGAACAGCGCGAAGTTGGCGCGAGCGCGGTTCATTGCTTGCCTTTCACGGGCGTGTCGCCGGCCAGCGACGATGGTGGCCCCTCGCCGGCGACTGGCGCGGGTGGACCGACCGGATCGACCAGCTGATGCAAGATCAGGACCTCGCCGCTACGATCCAGGGCGGCGCTCGGCGTCACCAGCGCGGCAGCGAACATGCCGCTCGCATCGTTGCTGATTTCGCGGATCGTGCCGACCGGAAAGCCGGCCGGAAAATGACCGCCCAAGCCCGAGGTCAACAACCGATCACCGACTTTCAGGTCCGCGCTGATTGGCACGTTCGGCAGCTCCAGCGTCCCGGACTTGCGGCTGCCGTAGGCGATCACGCGCATCCCGGTGCGCTCGACGACCACCGGCAGCGCATGCGCAGCGTCGGTGATCAGCAGCACGGTTGCGGTATTCGGCAGGACCTCGATCAGCTGGCCCATAACGCCATATGCATCGAGCACCGCCTCGCCGATCTGCGCGCCCTGGTTCGCGCCAACATTGACCACGAGGCGGTGGCGGAATGGGTCGGTGTCGACGTCCACGATGCGCGCAAGCTGCACGCCGAGGTCCAAGCTGCGTTGCACCGAGAGCAGTTCCTGCAGGCGCTGGTTCTGCTCGCGCACTTCGCTCAGGCGGTTCAGGCGTGCCTGCGCCAGCAGCAAGTCCTGGCTCAGTTTGGTGTTCGCCTCGGTCAGGCGCTCGCGATCGGCCAGTGCGAGCCTGCCCTCGCGCGCGAGCTGCGCCGGCAAGGCCGCCAAGTGGTACATCGGCTCGACGGTGATACTCAAGCCATAGCGCAGACGCGTCAGATAGCCACCGCGGTGGTCGGCGACCATCAGCACGATTGCTACCGCGAGATAGCCGATCAAGCGCAGCGTGTTCGCCGCGTCGGCGGTGAACAGCGGTGCAGGATCAGTGCGGGTGAGGGCCATTGGAGCCGGGATAGGAGATTCGGGATTCGGGATTTGGGTAAGCGATGGCCGTGCGCCGCGCGGCTCCTGATTTTACGAATCCCCAATCCCGAATCCCGGCTTTCTTCACTCCGGTGCGAAGAAATCGCTGCCGTGCTGGTCGATCAGTTCCAGAGCGCGGCCGCCGCCACGCGCGACGCAGGTCAGCGGATCGTCGGCCACGTGCACGTGCAAACCGGTTTCCTCGGAGATCAGGCGATCCAGATCGCGCAGCAGCGCGCCGCCTCCGGTCAGCACGATGCCGCGCTCGGCGACGTCGGAACACAATTCCGGCGGCGTCTGTTCGAGCGCCGAACGCACCGCCGCGACGACACCGGCAAGCGGTTCGTGCAGCGCTTCGAGGATCTCGTTGGAGTTGATCGTGAACATGCGCGGCACGCCTTCGGCGAGGTTGCGCCCGGAGATCTCGATCTCCTTGACGTCGTTCTGCGCGAACGCGCAGCCGATCTCGACCTTGATGCGCTCGGCGGTGGATTCCCCGATCAGCGTGCCGTGATTGCGGCGCACGTAATTGATGATCGCTTCGTCGAAGCGGTCGCCGCCGATGCGCACCGATTGGGCATAGACGATGCCGTTGAGGGAAATCACGGCCACTTCGGACGTGCCGCCGCCAATGTCGAGCACCATCGAGCCGCGCGCCTCGTGCACCGGGATGCCGGCTCCGATCGCCGCGGCCATCGGTTCCTCAATCAGATAAACATCGCGCGCGCCGGCGCTTTCCGCCGATTCCTTGATCGCGCGGCGCTCGACCTGGGTCGAGCCGCACGGCACGCACACCAGCACGCGCGGGCTCGGTCGGAACATGCGCGCGCGGTGCACTTTCTTGATGAACTGCTTGAGCATTTCCTCGGTCATCGTGAAGTCGGCGATGACGCCGTCCTTCATCGGCCGGATCGTGACGATGTTGCCCGGCGTGCGGCCGAGCATGCGCTTGGCGTCGCTGCCGACCGCCGCAACCGAACGCGGGCCGCCGGGACCGCGATCCTGGCGGATCGCCACGACCGAGGGTTCATTGAGGACGATGCCCTGGCCGCGCACGTAGATCAGGGTGTTGGCCGTGCCGAGATCGATCGACAAATCGTTGGAAAACAGACCGCGAAAACCTTTGAACATGAAGCGCTCGAATCCTGGACGGGGAAATGCCAACAAAAGCGCGACAGTTTAGTAATGCGCAACGAGCGAAGCAAGGAAAAATGCGGTTAAGAACAGGGCTTTCGCAGGCGGGATCGGGAAAGGGAGAAGCCCGTCACGAACGGCAAGTTGGCTTGCGCCGATATGCCGAATCAACGATGCTTTGCCATCCAAATTCCCAAATCCCCGCTCGCAATGTCCATCGACCACGCCACCGTGCGCCGAATCGCCCGTCTCGCCCGCTTGTCGGTGGCTGATGCCGACATGGCGCACGTCGCCGACGAGCTGAACCGGGTTCTGGGCTTGGCCGATCAACTGGCGGCAGCCGATGTGAGCCATGTCGACCCGATGGCGCATCCGCATGAGCAGGCCCTGGTATGGCGGCCGGACGCGGTCACCGAAGGTGATCGCGCCGACGCGTTCCTGGCGCTTGCCCCGGACGCCCGCGGCGGCTTGTACGTCGTGCCGAAAGTCATCGAGTAGCGCGCGATGATTCAGGGCATCGCGCGACTTGCGCAGGATTTGCGCGCACGCAAGACCTCCGCCTTCGAACTTGCGCAACGCGCGCTTGCCGGCGCGCACTCGCGCATGGACCTCAATGCGTTCATCACGCTGGATGAAAACGGATTGACCGCCGCAGCGCAGCGCGCCGACGCGCGGCTCGCGGCCGGCGCAGGGTCGACGCTGACCGGTATCCCGTTTGCACACAAGGATATTTTCTGTACGAACGCGGTACGCACGACGTGCGCTTCGCGCGTGCTCGAGCATTTTGTGCCGCCGTACGATGCCGGCGTCGTCGAGCGTCTCAACGATGCGCACGCGGTCGCGATCGGCAAGACCAACATGGACGAGTTCGCGATGGGCTCGTCGAACGAGAACTCGCACTTCGGTCCGGCGCGCAATCCATGGGATACGGAGCGCGTACCCGGCGGGTCGTCGGGTGGCTCGGCCGCCGCGGTCGCCGCCCGCATCGTGCCGTTCGCGACTGGCACCGACACTGGTGGTTCGATCCGCCAGCCCGCGGCGTTCTGTGGCATCACGGGCCTGAAGCCGACGTACGGCCGCGTATCGCGCTGGGGCATGATCGCGTTCGCTTCGAGCCTGGATTGCGGGGGCGTGCTCGCGCGCAGCGCGCAGGATTGCGCGCATGTGCTCGGCGCGATCGCCGGCCACGATCCGCGCGATGCGACGAGCGTCGCGCGCGCGCTCGACGACTACGTTGCGGCATTGTCCACAACGTTGCAAGGTATAAAAATCGGCGTGGCACGCGAATACTTCGGCGCCGGCGTGGACGCGGATGTCGCCGCGGTAGTCGAAGCGGCGCTCAAGCAATACGAAAAACTCGGTGCGACTGTGGTCGATATCTCGCTGCCGCACGCCGCGCTCGCAATCCCAGCGTATTACGTGATTGCGCCGGCCGAGGCCTCGAGCAATCTCGCGCGCTATGACGGTGTGCGCTATGGCCATCGCTGCGCGGAGCCCAAATCGCTGGAAGACCTGTACACGCGCTCGCGCAGCGAAGGCTTTGGTGCGGAAGTGCAGCGCCGCATCCTGGTCGGCACCTATGCGCTGTCGGCCGGCTATTACGACGCCTATTACCTGCGCGCGCAGCGCGTGCGTCGCCTGATCGCGAACGATTTCACCGAGGCGTTCAAGTCGGTCGACCTGATCGCCGGTCCGACCACGCCGACGGTGGCTTTCAAGCTCGGCGAGAAGTCGAACGATCCGCTCGCGATGTACGCCGCGGATGTCAACACCGTCGCGGTGAATCTCGCCGGCCTGCCGGCAATCTCGCTGCCAGCCGGGTTCAGCGCTGGTTTGCCCGTGGGCCTGCAATTGATCGCACCGGCGTTCGCCGAAAGTGCGCTGCTCGGCGCCGCGCATCAGTTCCAGCTCGTGAGCGACTGGCATACGCAGGAGCCGGGCGCATGAGCGATTGGCAACCCGTCATCGGCCTGGAAATCCACGCCCAGCTCAACACCGCGAGCAAATTGTTTTCCGGCGCGGCGACTGCCTACGGCGCGGAGCCGAACACACAGGCCAGCGCGGTGGACATCGCGCTGCCGGGCACGTTGCCGGTGCCGAACCGCGAAGTGCTTGGCAAGGCGATCCGCTTCGGTCTCGCCATCGATGCGCAGATCGCACGGCGCAGCGTGTTCGCGCGCAAGAACTATTTTTATCCCGATCTGCCGAAGGGTTACCAGATCAGCCAGTACGAACTGCCGATCGTCAGCGACGGCAGGCTGGCGGTGCGAATGGAGGATGGCCGCACGCTCGACGTGCACATCCAACGTGCGCATATCGAAGAGGATGCCGGCAAATCGCTGCATGATGCTTTCCACTCCGCGACCGGCATTGATCTGAATCGCGCCGGTACGCCGTTGCTCGAGATCGTCTCCGCGCCCGTGTTGCATTCCGCGGCGGAAGCCGTCGCTTACATGCGCACGGTGCACACGCTTGTGCGCTGGCTCGGTATCTGCGATGGCAACATGCAGGAAGGCTCGTTCCGCTGCGACGCAAACGTGTCGGTGCGCCCAATGGGCCAGACGAAGCTCGGCACGCGCGCCGAGATCAAGAACGTCAACTCGTTCCGCTTCGTCGAGAAGGCGATCGAATACGAGATCGAGCGCCAGATCCGCGCGCTCGAAAACGGGCAGAGCATCGTGCAGGAAACGCGCCTGTACGATGCCGCGCATCACCGCACGCTGCCGATGCGCAGCAAGGAAGACGCCGACGACTATCGCTATTTCCCCGACCCGGACCTGCCGCCGCTCGTCGTCAGCGATGCGGACGTCGAGGCGCTGCGCGCGCAGATGCCGGAACTGCCCGAGGCGCGGCGCGCGCGCTATGGCGATACGCTGGGTTTACCGGAGGCCGATGCGGCGCAACTATGCGCCGACAAGGCCACTACGGATTATTTCGAGACGACGCTTGCGCTCTTGCCAGGCCAGGCCAAGCTCTGCGCGAACTGGGTGCTCGGCGAACTTGCGGCGGCACTCAACGATGCGAATCTGGCAATTGACGATTCGCGCGTACCCGCGCCCGCGCTCGCCGGCCTGCTTGCACGCATTACCGACGGCACGATTTCCGGCAAGATCGCCAAGGACGTTTTCGCGGCAATGTGGGCCGGCGAGGGCGATGCGGATGCCATCATCGCCCAGCGCGGCCTGAAGCAGATTTCCGACAGCGGCGCGCTCGCCGCGGCAATCGATGCCGTACTCGCCGAATTTCCGACGCAGCTTGCCGACTATCGCGCCGGCAACGACAAGCTGCTGCAATTCTTCGTCGGCCAGGCCATGAAACGGCTGCGTGGCCAGGGGAATCCGCAGCAACTCAATGCGTTGCTTAAGGAAAAGCTCAAGTGAGGAACCTCAGCGCAAGCTACAGCTGAGGTTCCTGGCCGCAGAATCTGCGACAATACGCGCCCTTTGCGGCTCTGACCCACCTTATCTATGTCGGCTTTAATCTGCGGTTCGCTCGCCTACGACACCATCGCGGTGTTTCCGGACCACTTCAAGAATCACATCCTGCCCGACAAGGTGCAGATCCTGAATGTGTCGTTCCTCGTGCCGAAGATGCGCCGCGAGTTCGGCGGCTGCGCGGGGAATATCGCCTATAACCTCAAGCTGCTTGGCGATGATCCGATCCCGATGGCCGCCGTCGGGCAGGACTTCGCACCGTATCGCGCGCACCTGGAGCGTTGCGGCATCCGGCTCGATCGCGTGCGCACGATCGAGGATCAGTTCACGCCGCAGTGTTTCATCACGACCGACCTGGACAACAACCAGATCACGGCGTTCCACCCCGGTGCGATGTCGTGTTCGCACGAGAACCATGTGCGCGACGTGCCCGGCGTCACGTTCGGCATCGTCGCGCCGGACAGTCGCGAGGGCATGCTGCAGCATGCGCGTGAGTTCGCCGAACGCGGCGTACCTTTCATCTTCGATCCGGGCCAGGCTATGCCGTTGTTCAACGGCGAGGAATTCCGCGCCTTCATCGAGCAGGCGCAATATGTCATCGTCAACGACTACGAGTCGCAGCTGCTGCAGACGCGCACCGGCTGGAGCGACGAGCAGATTGCGTCACACGTGAAGGCGTACATTGTCACGCAAGGTCCGCGTGGCTCGATCGTGCATGAAGGCGCCAAGACCCATGAGATTCCGCCCGGCAAGGAACGCCGCATCGTCGATCCGACCGGCTGCGGCGACGCGTATCGCGCCGGCATGATCTACGGCCTCATGCGCGGCATGGATTGGCCGACCACGGGCCGTATCGCGTCGCTGATGGGCACGCTCAAGATCGAGCATCCCGGCACGCAGAACCAGCGTTTCACCTACGCCGAGTTCGCCGCCGAGTTCAAGCAGCAGTTCGGTTACGCGCTGGGTTGATTCATCCTGGGCGTTCTTGCGCCAGACGGGACGTAGCTGCCGCTGGTGATTTTCATTGTGTGCGCAGTGAGAACGGCGTGAAGCGCGTGTCGCGGTCGAAATAATCTTCGTGCTCGGCACGCTTCAATGCAGCGACGATCTTGTAGGTCAAAGGTGTCGCAAGAATTTCCCATAGCACCTTGAGCACATAATTCGAAGCCATCACGGTCAGCACCAGCTTGGTGTCCCATACGAACAGGAACGCGGCTGGGTAGAACACCAGCGAATCCACGCCTTCGCCGGCGATCGTCGAGCCGATGATGCGCGACCACAGTGCGTTGCCGTTCGTCCAGATTTTCATTTTCGCCAGCGTGTAGGAGTTGACGAACTCGCCGCAGAAGAAGGCGGTGATCGAGGCGAACACGATGCGCGGTGTCTGGCCGAAGATGCTTTCGTAGGCTTCCTGTCCGCGCCAGCCGACGGCCGGCGGCAACTTGACGACGACGGTGGCCATGATCGAAGCGAATACCAATGCGATGAGGCCGGACCAGATCACGCGACGCGCGCGGGCATAACCGTAGACCTCGGTAAGGATGTCGCCGAATACGTACGAGATCGGGAAGAACAATACGCCAGCGCCAAAGGTGAAGTCGCCGATCCAGGGCAGGTTGACCGTCGCGACTTTCGCCGGGCCGATGAGGTTCGAGCACAGAATCGTGCAGACGAACGCGCCAAGGATGAAGTCGTAGTACTTGTAGTTGCGTAGCTGAGTCGTGGGCGCGGGCATAGGTGTCCGGGAAGTCGGCGACGCCGTAGCATGCCCGCCCCACGGACTTTGCGCCAGAGCATTACTCGACCGAAACGCTACGGGCCACTAGTGTGCGGCGAACAACGGCAGGTCGCTGTGCTGGAACAGATGACGCGTGGCGCCGCCCAACACCAGTTCGGCGATGCGCGAATGCCCCCAGGCACCCATCACGATCAGATCGGATTGCGTCTCATGCGCTGCTGCCAGAATGGCCGCGCCGAAATCGTTCTTCGGCGTGAAGTTGCGGAACTCCGCCTTGACGCCGCGACGTGCGAGCCAGGCGCGCAGGTCCAACTGCGGCACGTGCCGCGCGCCGAGGCGATCCTGCTGCGGTGCGCCGTCGAGCACGACGATTTGCGCCGCGCGCATCAGCACGGGCACGGCGCCATGGATTGCGCGCATCGCCTCGCGGCTGTGATTCCAGGCCACGAGGACGCGCTCGCCGAGCGTCATCGATTTCGCCGCTTCCGGCACGACGACCACCGGCGTCCCGGCACCGAACACGGTGCGCGAGACTGTGCCCCAGCCGGTCGGCGCGTCGGCTTGCAGCGTGGGGCGTTCGGCGACGACGAGGTCGCACCAGCGTGCGGCATGGCACAGCGCTTCCACGGGCTCGCCTTGTGCGACTAGCCATTCGCCGCCGCACTGATTGGTGCGGAGCAGTGCGCTCCACCAATCGCGCTTGCCGATCGCCTCGTTGTAGAGCCGGTCTGCTTCGTTGACCTGAAACACGACCGTCTCCGGTGTGCTGAACGCGACCGCGCCGAGCGGCGCCACGTACAAGCCGTACGTGTATGCCTGCAATCGGTTGGCGAGGGCGAATGCGGCTCGCGCAGCGTGCGGCTCGCCGCCGGTGTCGCGCACGTGCACCACGATGTCGAATGAAGACATGGACGCTCCTTGCAATCGCAGACAATGCCTAGCTTAACGCCGCTGCAACGTTCCGGTGCAAAGCTCGTTACGTTGTTGTGGATTCAGGTACGTTGCGCCAGACTTCAATCGCGTTCCCATAAAAAAGGAGAACTGTATGCGCAATATAACTTCATTGGTTGCTGCTGCATTGCTTGCCACGGCGGCGTTGCATTCTGCGCCCGCGAGCGCCGCGGGCAAGTTCGATTGCGAAATGCGCTTCAGCCTGACCGGTTGGGCAGCGATTTATAAGCACGCCGAAGGCAATGGCGTCATCACCTGCAACAATGGCGAATCGATGCACGTCAACATCGTCGCGCGTGGTGGCGGCCTGACCGCCGGCAAGTATCAGGTTGATGATGGCAAGGGCAAGTTTTCCGACGTCAGCAGCCTTTCCGAGGTGCTCGGCAGCTATGCGCAGGGCGAAGCCAATGCGGGTTTGGTCAAATCGGGCACCGCGCAAGTGCTGACCAAGGGCACGGTTTCGCTGGCGCTGGCCGGCAAGGGTGAAGGCGTCGACTTGGGCATTTCGTTCGGCAAATTCACGATCAGCCGGGCGAAATAAAGCAACACTGTTCTGAGCGTTTCTCGGGCGGCGCCGGCAACGGCGCCGCTCTAGTTCTGCAAAGTGGATTTCTCCACGTTGCAACAAAATAGACACACGCGCGCAAGCTGCGCGTAATCCTGTCGACACCATGGCGCAACGCGCGCGCACCAAGCTGCGCACGCCCGATCCGGGCGTGGCATTCGGCTGGGCATGCGCATACCTCCATCGACCGCGATCAATCCGTCGCGCCGCCGCTGGTTGCAGGCAGCCGCCGGAATCGCCGGCCTTGCCGTCACCGGTGGCGCCGCGCGCATCCTGGCGCAGCCGCATTTTTTCGCTGACCCGTTTTCGCTGGGAGTTGCGTCCGGCGATCCGGCCGCCGATGGCTTCGTGCTGTGGACGCGCCTGGCGCCCGACCCGTTCGTCGGCGGCGGCATGCCGGACCGCGATGTGCCGTTGCAATGGTTCGTCGCCGAGGACGAAAACTTCAAGCGCGTCGTGCAGCGCGGCGTTGCGATCGCTTCGCCGGAGTGGGCGCATTCGCTGCATGTGGAAGTGTCCGGGCTCGCGCCGGATCGCTGGTACTGGTACCGCTTCATCAGCGGCGGGGTCGCCAGTCCCGCGGGTCGCGCGCGCACGCTGCCGCTGGCCGGCGCGCCAGCGTCGCGGCTGCGCTTGGCAGTGGCTTCGTGCCAGCATTTCGAACAGGGCTACTTCAGCGCGTACCGGCACATGCTCGACGACGATCTGGATTTCATCGTGCACGTCGGCGACTACACCTATGAAGGTTCGTGGGGCGCGCAGATACGCCGGCACGAATCGCCGCATGGCACATTCACGCTGGCCGATTATCGCAACCGCCACGCCTGTTACAAGCGCGACCCGGACCTGCAGCGCGCGCACGCGATGTATCCGTGGCTGCTCACCTGGGACGATCACGACGTCAGCAACGACTACGCCGGGTTCGTGCCGAACGATGGCGAGGCGGCCGCCGAGTTCGCGCAGCGCCGCGCAGCGGCGTATCGGGCGTACTACGAGCACATGCCGTTGCGCGCCGCGCATCGACCTGACAACGACGGCGGCATGTCGCTTTATTCGCGGTTGGACTTCGGCGCACTGGCGCGCATCAATCTGGTCGATGATCGCCAATATCGCTCGCCGCATGCATGTTCGGAACGCGGCACGATTGTGCGCAACTGTGCGCAACGCTGGGCAACGGATCAGACGATGCTGGGCGCCACGCAGGAGCGCTGGCTGAATGCGGGGCTCGCCGCGAGCACCGCGCGTTGGAACGTGCTTGCGCAACAGACCTTGATCGCGCCGTTCGAATCGCGTGCGCGCGATGGCGGCTACGATGTGTGGACCGACGGTTGGGATGGCTATGCAGGTGCGCGAGCACGTCTGCTCGCGCTCGTGACCGAGCAGCGCGTGCAGAACGTGGTTGCGCTCGGCGGTGATATGCACGCGTTCTATGTCACAGACCTGAAGGCAGATTTCGATGACACGACGGCGCCGCCGGTGGCTACCGAGTTCGTCGGCACGTCGATTACCTCGCACGATGTCGACTACGTCGCGGTCAGCGCCGACTTGCCGCACAATCCGCACATTCGCTACTTCGAAAGCCGCTGGCGCGGGTACCTGTTCTGCGACGTCACGCCGGGGCAATGGCGCACGGATTTGCGCATTGTGGACAATGTCGAAAATGCGCAATCGCGCGGACGCAACCTGCTTTCGTTTTTCGTCGAAGACGGGCGTCCCGGCGCGCAGACCTAGTTTGCCGCAATGCACAAATTCCGTTAAGGTGCGGGCATGGTCGAAGTCGCCGTGCCCGCGCGCTACACACCCGGCGAAGAACGGGCGAACGCACTGACGCATGGCTGCGGCCTGCTGCTCAGCATCGCCGGTCTGATAGTGCTCGTCGCGGCCGCATCCACGCTTGGCGTGCGCGAGATCGCCTCATGCGGAATCTACGGCGCTTCGCTGATCCTCGTCTACACGACTTCCACGTTGTATCACAGTGCCACCGGGATCGAATCCAAGCGTCGCCTGCGCACGCTCGATCACGTTGCGATCTTCCTGTTGATCGCCGGCACGTACACGCCATTCGTGCTGATCGCGCTGCGCGGTGCCTGGGGTTGGAGCCTGTTTGCGATCGTCTGGGCGCTGGCGGTGCTGGGCATCGTGTTTGAGTTGACCTCGCTGCGCCGGTTCCGCGGCGCGATGGTCGCGCTCTATGTCGCGATGGGCTGGGTCGGGCTCATCGCACTCAAGCCGCTCGTTGCCGCGCTGCCGAGTGCCGGGGTGTGGCTGCTGTTCGGCGGCGGTGTCAGCTACACATTCGGCGTGCTGTTCTACATGTGGCGCAGCCTGCGCTATCACCATGCTGTGTGGCATCTGTTCGTGCTCGCGGGCAGTGTGCTGCAGTATTTCGCCGTGCTCTGGTACGTGCTGCCGGGACGCGCATGAGCGAATTCGTCACGCATCGCGGCACCTGTCATTGCGGGCGCGTGCGCTACGAAGTCGACGCCCCGGCGCGCCTCGAAGCGATCGAATGCAACTGCTCGATGTGCCGCATGACGGGGTTTCTGCACCTGATCGTCCCCGTGGCGCGCTTCCGCCTGCTGCAAGGCGCGGAATTCCTCTCGGAATACACGTTCAACACCGGCATCGCGAAACACCGCTTCTGTCGCGTGTGCGGGATCAAGTCCTTCTACGTGCCGCGCTCACATCCCGACGGGATCGACGTGAACGTACATTGCCTGGATCCCGCGACGATCGAAAATGTCGGCGTCACGAAATTCGATGATGCCAATCGCGATGTGGCGATGGCGGCGATCGCCCACTTGTCGCACTAGAACAGAAAGGACAGCGCGAACACGCCGAGCATCGTGAAGCACAGCGCGAGCTTGGCCAGTGTGCCGAACAGCAGGCCGAGCCACGTGCCGACGCCAACGCGCGTTGCATGACCCAGTTCTCGGCCGGTCGAAAGCTCGGCGAGTACCGCGCCGATGAACGGCCCCAGCAACACGCCGGGCACGCCGAAGAAGAAGCCGACCAGGGTTCCGATGGCCGCACCCCAGAGCGCACGCGTGCTCGCGCCGACGCGCTTGGCGCCGAGCAGGCCGGCGGCGAAATCGATCAGCAGAGCCAGCGCGCAGAGCACACCAAGGACAATCAGCGTGAACATGCCAATATGCTGAAAATGATCGGCCCACGCCGCCAGCAGCATGCCGCAGAACACGAGCGGCACGCCGGGCAATACCGGTACGATGGTGCCTGCGATACCCGCCAGGATCAGGATGGCGGAGAGTATAAAATACAGCGTTTGCTGCATTTGCGTCAGTGCGCGCCGGGAGTGATCTTGTCGGCTGTGGCCTCGATCGCGAACGAATCGCGATACTCGGGCTTGAGGAACGCGTAGAACACCTTCGCAGGCACCTCGATCTGCTGCGGCCCGTCGGCATACGAGGCGACCTGATATGGGGGAAAGATCAGGGTCAGACCGATCGCTTTGCTGTCGAGTCCGTCGACGAGGAACACCTTGAAGCTGTCGGCTTTCGGTTCGGTGCCACGCTCGATCCACGCGTACATCTGCTGGCGGTCGGCCGTGCTCTGTTTCCGATTTTCGCCTTGCGGCGTGGCGTCATAACGTCCTTCGAGCTGACGCCGGCTTTCGTCGCTGAGCGCCTTGAGCGCGGCTGTGGGATCGGCGAACAGGTCTTCGATCGCGATCAGCTTGCCGCCAGTCGAATGCAGATTGAAGCTGACCAAAATCGGATTCGGATGTGCGCCGCCCATGTAGACGCTGCCGTTGCTGAGCACGCTGACGAAATCGGCGGTGCGCCGGGCAATGTTGAATTCCAGATCAAGGCTATAAGCGGGCGTGTCAGTGTGTTCGTCCGCTACGCGCGCGTCCAAAAAATCCTTTTTTTGCGCCGCAGCAAATACGTGCAGCGCATGTTCGAGAGGCAGCCATTGCTCTTGCAACTGCGGGTAGCGGATATGGAACGCGTAGCCATTGCCCTGGCCTGCATCTTCGTTCGATGTGCCTTCCTGCGCCGTGGCGTTGCTGATCGGTGGCGCCGACACGGCAGGACCTGGCGGAATTTGATCGCAACCGGCAACGAATGCGGTGGCGAGCGCGATGGAAAAGGCGATAAGGCGGGGCGACATGCAAGGCACAACGGGTTTTTCGGGGCGCGCCAGTGTAAAGGCTGCGCGCGGCAGTTGCATTAAAAAGCCGTTTCGCCTCAATCCAGCCGCTTGCGCGTCCGCGCCACGGCGAAGCCGAGCACGACAAAGCAGAATGCGGCGAGCGCGGCCAGCTCCGGCCACAGTTCGGTCAGGTGCGCGCCGCGCAGCATGATGCCGCGGATCAGGCGCACGAAGTGCGTCATCGGAAAGATTTCCGCGAGCCACTGTGCCGGCCAAGGCATGCCTTCGAACGGGAACATGAAGCCGGACAGCAGGATCTGCGGCAGGAATGTGAAGAACGCAAGCTGCATCGACTGGAACTGCGTGCTCGCGAGCGTCGACAGGAACACGCCGAGCGACAACGAAGCGATGATGAACACGAGCGCCGCGCCGTAGACGTCGAGCAGCGAGCCGTTGATCGGCACATGAAAGATTGCCACGCCGAGCGCGAGCACGACCGTGACCTGCAGCAAGCCGATGCCCACGAACGGCAGCACCTTGCCGAGCGTCAGCTCCACCGGGGATACCGGAGTCGCAATCAGGAATTCGAGATTGCCGCGTTCGCGCTCGCGCACGATCGCCATAGCCGTGAACAGCACCATCGTCATCGTCAGGATCACGCCGATCAGGCCGGGTACGGTGTTGACAGGTGCGCGTCGTTCCGGATTGTAAAAGTTCACAATTTCCACATTGGCTACCGGTGTGGCGAGCGCCGGATTGAGCAGTTGCGGCAGCGGCAGCGCGCCGAGCTGGCGCGCTGCCTGCTGCACGACCTGGTCGGAACCGTCGACGACGATCTGCATCGGCACTGCATCATGCGCGGCGACGCGCCGTTCGAAATCCGGCGGAATCACGAGCGCTGCGCTGATCTTGCCGGTGCGCAGCAGCGCATTGATTTCCTGCGGTTCGCGCAGTCGATAGTTGAAGTCCATCACGCCGGTCTGGCCGAGCTGCGCGATCACTTCGCGCGACTGCGCGGTCTGCGCCTGGTCGAGCACCGCGGCGGACAGGTGCCGGATGTCCAGGTTGATCGCGTAGCCGAACAGCAGCAGCTGCATCGTCGGAATGCCGACGATCATCGCGAACGTGAGTTTGTCGCGGCGTAGCTGACGCAGCTCCTTGATCACGATCGCGAACAGGCGCTGCCAGTTCAAGCCGCTTTCTCCGCCGCCTGGTTGCGGCCCAGGGTGGCGCTGACGAAGACGTCCTCGAGATTCGCCGGGGCCGAGTCCACCGTCGCCTGTACGCCGCCTTCGCGCAGATGCGCGGCCACGCGCTCGCGCACGTTCGCGCCGTCGCGCACGAGTACGCGCAAGTGCGCCCCGATCTGCGCGCTCGCGATGATCCCGGCAAATTGGTCGAGCAGATCGCGGGCGCGGCGCAGATCCGCGCTTGCAACGATCAGAACCTCGCCGGGCAGCGCATCCATCAATTCGCGCGGACTGCCGTCGGCGACGAGATGGCCGCGGTCGAGAATCGCCAGGCGGTGGCAGCGTTCGGCCTCGTCCATGAAATGCGTCGAGACAAGGATCGTCGTGCCGGCATCGACCAGCGCGAACAGCGAATCCCAGAACTCGCGTCGCGACTGCGGATCGACCGCGCTGGTCGGTTCGTCCAACAGCAGCAGTTCCGGCTCGTGCAATACAGCGGCCGCGAGCGCGAGGCGTTGCTTCTGCCCGCCGGACAACGTGCCTGCGAGCTGATCGCGCAAGTCGCCGAGCCAGTAGCGCTCGAGCAATTCGGCGATGCGCGTGCGGGCGCGCGCACGATCCAATTCGTGCACGGCGGCGACGAACTGCAGGTTCTCGAGCACGGTCAGATCTTCGTAGAGCGAGAACTTCTGCGTCATGTAGCCGATGCGGCGCTTGAGCGCTTCGGCCTGCTCGGGAATCTTGCAGCCGAGCACCTCGATCTGGCCCGCGCTCGGCAGCAACAGACCGCAGAGCATGCGGATCGTCGTCGACTTGCCGCTGCCGTTGGGGCCGAGGAAGCCATAGACCTGTGCGCGTTCGACCGTGAGATCGAGGCGATCGACCGCGACGACGTTACCGAAGCGCCGGGTCAGCCCGCGCGCGATGATCGCGGCGTTCGCGTCAGTGCGCAGCATGATCCAGCAACGTTGCCTGACACGGGATTCCCGCCGGCAATTTGCGTGCCTCGCTGCCTTCGAGCACGAGTTCCGCGCGATACGTGAGGCGACTCGCATCGTCGCCGTTCAAGGCATAGTACGGCGTGAAGCTCGCTTCGCTGCGAATGCGTGCGAGTGTCGCGTTAAATGGCTGCGCGACGCCGTCCACATGCACGCTGAAGCGCGCGCCCGGCTGCACGCTCGCGCGCAGCGGCTCGGGCACGAAGACGCGCGCGTATGGCGCGTCGCCGACGAGCAGGCTGACGACCCCGGCGCCGAGCGGCGGGCGGTCGCCAAGCTTGAACGGCAGCGCATCGACGCGGCCTGCACGCGGCGCGTGCACCTCGAGCCGCTGCAATGTGACGTTGAGCTGGGCCAGATTCGCTTGCGCCTGCGCGAGCGCCGCTTCGCCCTGTGCAAGGTCCTCTGCGCGCGTGCCGTTCAGCAATACGTCGAGGTTGGCGCGCGCCGCAGCGCCGTCTGCATTCGCCTGGCGCAGCACCGTCTCCGCATTGTCCAGATCGGCCTGGCTGTTGAGCCCCTTGCGGCGCAGGTCGGCTGCGCGGTCGCGCGTGATCTTCGCATTCGCCGCGGTGCTCTGCATGCGCGCGAGCGCGGCACGTGCCGCATCGATCGTCTCGGCGCGTGCGCCGTGACGCAACTCGTCGAGCGCGGCGGACAGGCGCTGCGCATCGGCCCGCGCGGCATCGACTTGTGCCTGCACGCGCTGTGCGTCGAGTGCCAGCAGCAGTTGTTGCGGTTCGACCTGATCGCCTTCCTTGACCAGGATCTGCGTGATCGGCTCGGACACCTCCGCCGGCACCGCGATGCGGTCCCATTCCAGTGTGCCGAGCAGCGCCGGCGGACCGCTGTCGCGCGAACATGCGGACAGCATCATGAGGGCGCCAGCGACGAGTATCGTCATTCTCATATCGGCCTCCATGTCTTGTGACCATTATCGCAGCGCTTGCGACAATTTGTGGGCACGATGCGGCGCCAGGGCGGAAGCGGCTATGCTTACGCCCGCGCAGCGGGGTGACGGCGGGTGACGGAACGGTGATGGCAATGGCTTTGTGGCCGGGTTGGGCGGCGCCGCTGCTCAATGGCATTGCATTTTTGCTGGCGCTGGGCTTTCGCCGCAATCGCGCGGTGCTCGTGTTGATCGTGCTGATATTCTCCTCGCTGGCGATCGTCGGCGTGCTCGCGCCCGCAGCGGACATGCGCGGCACCGACGCCGCGCGCATGTTCGCGCCGTGGCTGCTGCTGGCCGCCGCGGCGTTGCCCGAGCGTGGTCCACTGGCGCGGCGCAATCTGGTGCTGTTGCTGTTGCTGCTGATCGCGATCTGGCTCACGTTCGACGCGCCGGATCACGTCTGGTCCAGCCTGCGCGGTGCCTTGCCGTTCGGCCTGTTGCCCTGGAGTGCCGGCGCGCTCGCCGCGGTGCTCACCTTCGTTGCCGCCGGTCTGTGCATCCTGCGCTGGGTGTTGAATGGCGCCCCGATGGAGGCCGGTCTGGGTATCGTGCTGGGGCTGGCGGCTTTCGCACTCCTGCCGACGATGCACGGCGAGGCCAGCAGCACCGCGTTCGCGTTTGCCGGCATCTGCGCCTTGTTTGCGGTGCTGTACGCGTCATATCGCATGGCGTTCATGGATGCGCTTTCAGGTCTGCCGAACCGCCGTGCGCTCGATGAAACGCTGGCGCAGTTGTCCGGCGACTATGCCATCGCCATGGTCGATGTGGATCACTTCAAGCTGTTCAACGACACGCATGGCCACGCCGCCGGTGACCGCGTGCTGCAGACCGTCGCTCAGCAATTGCGCCGCGAACGCCGCGGCCGTGCATTTCGCTACGGTGGCGAGGAGTTTTGTCTGCTGTTTACCGGCTCGCGCCACCGCGAGGCTGCGGCGATGTGCGAGGACACACGTGCGCGCATCGAGGCGGCGCGCGTGCGCATTCGTTCGACGCCGGCGAAAGGCAAGCGCAGCCAAGCGGGGCGCGCGGATACAAGCGAAGTCAAAGTTACAGCCAGCATTGGCGTGGCATTTCGGGATGCGCAGACGCGCTTTCCCTCGGACGTGCTGAAAGCCGCGGACCAGGCGTTGTATCGCGCCAAGGCAAAAGGGCGCAACCGCGTCATAGCCCGCTGATTGCCAGGCGCGGCGTTTGACCGATCGCGCGTGATCGGCGACATTGTCG
>Ga0163163_10000563_pt1 | contig 32585 bp, 24 predicted proteins | sample S65metaG_FD_119766 | JGI IMG/M metagenome (GOLD analysis project Ga0163163, IMG submission 119766) | Switchgrass rhizosphere microbial communities from Kellogg Biological Station, Michigan, USA - S6-5 metaG | ecosystem: Host-associated > Plants > Roots > Rhizosphere > Soil | place: USA... | reverse complement strand
GCGACCGGGATCGACCGCTTGAGCATCCGCTCGATTTCAGTCAGCAGCCGTTCCTCATCGGGCGAGCAGAATGAAATCGCTTCGCCGCTCGCCCCGGCACGACCGGTGCGGCCGATGCGGTGGATGTAATCCTCGGGGACGTAAGGCAACTCATAGTTGATGACCAGAGGCAGGTCGTCGATGTCCAGCCCGCGCGCCGCGACGTCGGTCGCAACCATCACCTGAACCTTGGCGGCCTTGAAATCGTCGAGCGCTTCCAGACGCGCCGGCTGGCTCTTGTCGCCATGGATCGCCGTCGTCTTCAGGCCGTCCTTTTCGAGCTGTCGCGCCAGGCGCGATGCGCCGTGCTTGGTGCGCACGAAACAAAGCACCTGCCACAGATTGCGCGAGGTGACGATATGCGCCAGCAACGCACGCTTGCGCTCGGCCGCGACCTTGTAGACGCTTTGCGAGACGGTTTCGGCGGTGGTGTTGCGGCGCGCTACCTCGATCAATCGCGGCGCGTTGAGCAGCTGGTCGGCGAGCTTTTTGATTTCGTTCGAGAAGGTCGCCGAGAAAAGCAGGTTCTGCCGCTTCGCGGTCGCCGGCAGCAGCGCCATGATCCGCTTGATGTCGGGGATGAAGCCCATGTCGAGCATGCGGTCGGCTTCGTCGAGCACGAAGATCTCGACCTGCCCCAGGTACACCGATTTCTGCTCGATGTGATCGAGCAACCTGCCGGGCGTCGCGACGAGGATCTCGATGCCGCCGCGAACCGTCGGAAGCTGCTGTCTTATGTCGACGCCGCCGTAGACGACCGTCGAGCGCAGCCCCGAGTATTTCCCGTACGTCGCGATCGCTTCCTCGACCTGGATCGCCAGTTCGCGGGTCGGCGTCAGGATCAGGGCGCGGACCGGGTGCCGGGCAGGCGATGGGCTGGCGTTGGCCAGCGGCATCAACTTCTGCAGTATCGGCAGGGCAAAGCCCGCCGTCTTGCCGGTGCCCGTCTGGGCGCCGCCCATGACGTCAAGGCCTTCGAGAATCAGGGGGATCGCCTGCAGCTGGATCGGCGTCGGCGTCGTGTATCCGGCTTCGGCAACGGCGCGGAGGATCTCCGGCCTCAAGCCGAGCTCGGCAAAGCTCTGCGGGGTGGTACTACTCATTCACTGGTGCTCCTGGCGCGGCCTCTCGCTTGTCGCGAGTTCCGGTCCAGGCAGCGAAAAATGACATCGGGACAGCGGGTTTACGGCCAATGCGGCCGGCCCGACTGGGGGGTCGGCGGTGACCGGAACGGCCGCCGAATTATTCAATAGTACCTCTAAATGCCGGATTTTGCAACTATTTTCTCGCGGCGAGTCGTCCGATCGGCTATAATAGAGTGTTTCGCTCCCGCACTGCACCATGACCCGGATCGCACCACCATGAGCAACCCCACGCCGCGCAGAAAGCTGCGCAACATCGCGATCATCGCCCACGTCGACCACGGCAAGACCACGCTGGTCGACAAGCTGCTTGTCCAGGCAGGGACGTTTGCCGCCTATCAGCACGTCGCCGAGCGGATGATGGACAGCAACGACATCGAGCGCGAGCGCGGCATCACCATCGTCGCCAAGAATTGCGCGATCGAGTATGGCGATACGCACATCAACATCGTCGACACACCCGGCCACGCCGACTTCGGCGGCGAGGTCGAGCGCGTGCTGTCGATGGTCGACGGCGTCCTGCTGCTGGTCGATGCGGTCGAGGGACCGATGCCCCAGACCCGCTTTGTCACCCGCAAAGCGCTGGCACAGGGTCTGAAGCCTATCGTCGTGGTTAACAAGGTCGACCGGCCGGGTGCCCGCGCCGAATGGGTGGTCAATCAGACCTTCGAGCTGTTCGACCGCCTCGGCGCGAGCGAAGACCAGCTCGATTTTCCGGTCGTCTACGCGTCGGCGCTGAACGGCTATGCGTCGCTCGACCCGAGAACGACGGGCACCGACATGCGGCCGCTGTTCGAGACGATACTCGCCAGCGTTCCGGCACCCACCGGCGACCCCGACGGGCCGTTGCAGCTGCAGATCAGCGCTCTCGACTACTCGAGCTACGTCGGACGACTCGGCATCGGCCGGATCCGCCGCGGCCGCCTCGTCCCCGGGCAGGAAGTGATGGTTCTCTCCGGCGATGCCTCGTCGGCGCGCGGCAAGGTCGGCCAGGTGCTCGGCTTCTCCGGGCTGCAGCGCGCGCCGGTCGAAACCGCGGCGGCCGGCGACATCGTACTGATTACCGGCATCGATCAATTGTCGATCGGGACGACGATCGCGGCGGTCGATGCGCCCGACGCGCTGCCGATGATTTCAGTCGACGAACCGACGCTGTCGATGCAGTTCCAGGTCAATACCTCGCCACTCGCCGGCAAGGAAGGCAAGTACGTCACCAGCCGCAATCTGCGCGAGCGGCTGTCGCGGGAGCTCTTGACCAATGTCGCGCTCAAGGTCGAGGACACCGCCGACACCGACATCTTCACCGTCTTCGGGCGGGGCGAGCTGCATCTCACTATCCTGCTCGAGAACATGCGGCGCGAAGGTTACGAGCTCGCGGTATCGCGGCCGCGCGTCGTCTTCCGCGAAATCGACGGCGAGCAGTGCGAGCCGTTCGAGCAGCTTTCGGTCGACGTCGAGGATGCGCATCAGGGCGCGGTGATGGAAGCGCTCGGCATGCGGCGCGGCGAGCTGACGCACATGGAATCGGACAGCCGCGGACGCACGCGACTCGAGTACCGTGTTCCGGCGCGAGGCCTGATCGGCTTCCAGGGCGAGTTCATGAACCTCACTCGCGGCACCGGCCTGATCAGCCACGTCTTCGACGGCTATGCCAAGGTCGGCGGCGACATTCCGGAGCGGCGAAACGGCGTGCTGATCTCGGCGGAAGCCGGCGATGCAGTCGCCTACGCGCTGTGGAAGCTGCAGGAGCGCGGGCGCATGTTCGTCTCTCCCGGCGACAAGCTGTACGAAGGCATGGTGATCGGCATCCACAGCCGCGACAACGACCTGGTCGTCAATCCGATCAAGGGCAAGCAGCTGACCAACGTCCGCGCGTCCGGCAAGGACGAAGCGATCGCGCTGACTCCGCCTATCCAGCTGACGCTCGAATACGCGGTCGAGTTCATCGCCGACGACGAGCTCGCCGAGGTCACACCCAAATCGATTCGAGTCCGCAAGCGACATCTGCTGGCGCACGAGCGCAAGCGCGCAAGCCGCGAAGCTGCCTGAGCCGCCGCATCGGAACGCGGCGCGAACAGACTCGCTTTGCCGCGCTGAGGCCGGCGACGTAAACTGTCGGACATGGAATCGACCATCTGGCTGATCGTCTCGGGAGTGGGCTTCGTCGTGCTGGCAGCGCTGCTCGCCGTTATCCTGATCCGCGTTCAGGCGCTGTTTCGGATCGCGAGCTGCGTCGAATTCAAAGCCCGTCTCGACGCAATCACCGCGCAAAACGAGCGCCTGGAACGGGAGCTTCGCACGGAGCTTGCACGGGCGCGCGGTGAGGCGGCACAGAGTGCGCAGACCGGGCGAGCCGAGCTCGCCTCCAGCCTTAACCAGTTCACGCAGTTGCTGCAGAACCAGCTTGCCGGCAGTGCGCACGTCCAGAACGAGCGCTTGGCGTCGCTGACGCAGTCGAACGAGTCGCGCCTCGAGGCCGTCCGGGCGACGGTCGAGCAGCGGCTGGAGGTTTTGCGCGCGGACAACGCGCAAAAGCTCGAGCATATCCGGTTGACGGTCGACGAAAAGTTGCACGCGACCCTCGAGCAACGCCTGGGCGAATCGTTCAAGCTCGTGTCCGACCGTCTCGAGCAGGTTCACAAGGGACTGGGCGAGATGCAGACGCTTGCGGCCGGCGTCGGCGATCTGAAGAAGGTTCTGACCAACATCAAGACGCGCGGGACCTGGGGCGAAGTTCAGCTGGAAAATCTGCTCGAGCAGATGCTGACACCGGCGCAGTACGGAAAGAACGTCGTCACTCGACCCGGTCAGTCCTGGCGCGTCGAATTCGCGATTCGCCTGCCGGGCCGCGACGAAGGCAACAGCGAGTTCTGGCTGCCGATCGACGCCAAGTTTCCGCTCGAGGATTTTCAGCGCCTGCAGGATGCACAGGAAAGGGCCGATCTGGAGGGTGTGGAGCTTTACGGAAAGGCGCTGGAGGATCGCGTTCGCAAGCAGGCCAGGGACATTCACGAGAAATACATCGAGCCACCGCATACGACGGACTTTGCGTTGCTGTATCTACCGGTAGAAAGCCTGTATGCGGAAGTTCTGCGGCGTCCGGGCCTCAGCGACCTCATACAGCGCGAGTATCAGGTCACCCTTGCCGGCCCGACGACATTGGCCGCAATCCTGAATAGTCTGCAGATGGGCTTTCGGACGCTCGCCATCGAGCGCCGTTCCGGCGAGGTATGGCGGTTGCTCGCTGCCGTGAAGACCGAGTTCGGAACGTTCGGCGACATTCTCGCCAAGACGAAGAAGCAACTCGAGATGGTCGGCAACACGCTGGGCGCCGCGGAGATACGGTCGCGCTCGATCGAGCGCAAGCTGCGGGGAGTGGAGGCATTGCCGGAAAGCGAGGCGACGCTCCTTTTGCGGGAACAAACCGCGATCGTGATCGACATCGAGACCGGGACCAGCGCGGATCCGGAGCTCGATCTCGAACCGCCGGCATCCAATAGCGCGAGCTGAAGGTTCGCAGCCGGGGAACGATGTTCGAAGCGATCCGCAACTGGCGTCGTCGGCGGACGCTGGCGACAGCGGCAATCCCCGAGACGCTGTGGCGGCAGGCGCTGGACGAGCTGCCATTTCTGGCGATCTACACCGAAGACGAGATCAGGCGCCTGCGCGAGCGCGTCGTCGTGTTCCTCTCGGAAAAAGGAATCGTCGGCGCCGCCGCCTTCGCCGTAACCCCGCTGATGCGCGTCCTGATCGCGATGCAGGCCTGTGCCCCGGCACTCTGGCTCGATGCGGATTGCTACGACGGCTGGGAAAACGTCATCGTCTATCCGGACGAATTCATCATCGCGCGCGAGTTCGAGGACGAAGCCGGCGTCGTGCATCGGCACCGGGAGCAGCTGGCCGGCGAGTCGATGCCCGGCGGGCCGGTCGTGCTGTCCTGGTCCGACGTCGAAGCGGGCGCCGACTGGGAAAGCGCCGGGATGAACCTAGTCATTCATGAATTCGCGCATAAGCTCGACATGCGTAACGGCGACGCCAACGGCTGCCCGCCGCTGCCGCCCGATATGCGGCCAAACGATTGGCAGCGGACGATGAAGATCGCGTACGAGCACTTCCGCGCGCGCGTCGAGTCCGAAGAAGACACCGCGATCGATCCGTACGCCGCGGAGAGCCCGGCGGAATTCTTTGCCGTCCTGTCCGAAGTTTTCTTTGCCGAACCGGCGCTGCTGCTGCACGAGTATGCCGATGTCTACGATTTACTGCGTCGATACTACCGGCAGGACCCGGCGCGCCGGTCCGAGCTGCTGATGGACTGGGACCACGTGCTGCCGGGGGACGGCCCGGCGCCAAGCGCGGTGTAAATAGTGCTCCGGCCGGCCGCGACGGATGCGGTCACCGGCATCGGCTCGTTTGTCAGCCGCCGGCCTGGGTGAGGACGCCGGCGCAATCAACGCCCGACGGCAGCGTTCCCAGCGCACCTGAATAGCTTTCGCCGAAGCGAGATGCGCAGAACGCATCGGCGACCGCCGGAGCGGCGTTTCTCACCAGCAACGCCGCAGCCAGCGCCAGCGCAACATCGGCGGCGAGCCGGCGCGCTCCCGCCTCATCGAGCGCGCCGTCGCTGAACGTCGCGCCGAGCCGAGCGATGTGCCGGTCGAGACGCGCATCGCCTCCGCTCGCGAGTGCGAGCTCGTCCAGCAGCGCCGCCACCGCGTTCGGCTCGCGCCGCGCGGCGCGCAGGACATCGAGACACATGATGTTGCCCGAGCCTTCCCAGATCGAGTTCAGCGGCGCCTCGCGGTACAGGCGCGGCAACGCGCTTTCCTCGACGTAGGCATTGCCGCCCAGCACTTCGATCGCCTCGGCGACGACCATCGGCGCGCGCTTGCATAGCCAGTATTTGAGTGCCGGAGTCGCGAGCCGCGACAGCGCCGCCTCCGCCTCGTCTGCGTTTGCCTCGAACGTCGAGGCCAGCCGCAGGGCCGATGCTGCGGCGGCTTCGGCCTCGATCGCGAGGTCGGCGAGAACGTTCTGCATCAGCGGCTGCTCGGCCAGAGGATGGCCAAACGCGCGGCGGTGCTGCGCATGGTGGAGCGCCTGCGCCGCAGCGCTCTTGACGATGCCGGCGCTTCCAATCGCGCAATCGAGTCGCGTGTGCTGGACCATCTCGATGATGACCTGCACACCGCGGCCCTCGTCGCCGAGCAGCCAGCCGGCGGCGCCGGCGAACTCGACTTCGCACGAGGCATTCGAGCGATTGCCGAGCTTTTCCTTCAGTCGCTGCAGGCGTACCGCGTTGCGTGCGCCGTCGGGCAAGACACGCGGCAGGAAAAAACACGACAGGCCCTTCGGCGCCTGCGCGAGCACCAGATGCGCATCGCACATCGGCGCCGAAAAAAACCATTTATGCCCGGTCAGCCGGTATTCGTTGCCACCGACTGGCTCGGCACGGGTCGTATTGGCGCGCACATCGGACCCGCCCTGACGCTCGGTCATGCCCATACCGATCAGCGCCGACGCCTTTTGCGTGACCGGCAACGCGCGCGGATCGTAATCGCGAGACAGAATTCTCGGCAGCCATTCGTCGGCCAGCCACGGAATGGCGCCGGCGTGCCTGCGCAGCAGCGGCACGGCGGCGAAGGTCATCGTCAGCGGGCACTGCGTGCCGTTTTCGATCTGGGCGTGCATCAGGTACGCGGCCGCGCGCGCGACCTGCGCGCCGGCACGCGCTTCGATCCATGGCGAGGCATGCTCGCCTTCGATCATCGCCAGCATCAGTATCTCGTGCCAGGCGGGATCGAATCCGATCTCGTCGATGCGATTGCCGAAGCGGTCATGCGTTCGAAGCTCGGGCCCGAAGCGATTGGCGCGCGCCGCCAGCGCCGACAGCTCGGCGCTGCCCAGCGCCGCACCCCACTCCTCGAGCCGGCTGTGCGACCACGCGGCGCCGCCTCGCTCGACGGCGGCGCGCAGCGCGCGATCCGCTAGATAGAGGTTGCGTCCCTCATACGGCGGCGGCTGGTTGGTGTCGTCGGCGGCCATCGCGCGCGGTTTCACACCGACGGCGGGCGCAGTGCGCTCTTCGGACGGAAGACTTTGCAGACTTCGTCCTTCGTCTCGATGTAAGGGCCGCCGATCAGGTCGATGCAGTAGGGCACGGCGGGAAAGACGCCGTCGAGCGTTTCCTTGATGGCCTTCGGCTGTCCGGGAAGGTTGAGGATCAGAGCGCCGCCGCGGATGACGCCGACTTGGCGCGACAGTATCGCCGTCGGCACGTATCGTAGACTTACCTGTCGCATCTGCTCGCCGAAGCCCGGGAGCACCTTGTGCGCGACGGCCAGCGTCGCTTCCGGCGTGACGTCGCGCGCCGCGGGCCCGGTGCCTCCCGTCGTCAGCACCAGATGGCAGCGCACGGTGTCGACGAGATCGATCAGCGTGCGCTCGATCAGCGCTTGCTCATCGGGGATCAGCCGCGTTTCCATCCGCCACGGCGTCGTCAGCGCCGCACCGAACCAGTCGGTGAGACCCGGAATGCCCTTGTCCTCGTATACGCCGGCGGATGCGCGGTCGCTGACGGAGACCAGGCCTATCAAAAGCGATGCGACCTCGGTCATCGGCAAGTTCCAGCGACATCGCGCTCTGCGCCCGGCATCACGTAGCGTGCACCGTCGACAACAACGTGTTCAGAACGCGAAAAAGCTCACGATAAGCATGCGGCGGTGCGGCCCGCGCTCGCTCGCCTTGCACGCGCGCCACCAGCGCCGAAAGGAGTGCGCGGTCGGCATGCGGAGCAGCGGCGCACAGTTGATCGAGCGCGGCCGAGTCCACGAGCAGGCGCTCGCGCCAGCGCTCGACTGCGGCCAGACGAGCTTTTTCGGCGGCCGGCGCGGCGCCCCACTGCGCGAGCCGAGTCCGGATCGGCTCGGGATCGACATCGCGCATCAGCCTGCCGATGTATTGCATTTGCCTGCGCCGTGCCTCGTGCTTGCGGATCCCGCGCGCCTGTTCGATCGCGTCGGCGAGGCGCTCGGGCAAGCCCAGCTCGGACAGCCGCGCGGCGGAAAGTTGAACCAGCGTCTCGCCTAGGCTCTGAAGATCGTGCATCTCGGCCTTGCGGCGCGTTTTCGACAGGATCGCGACCTCGTCGCTGGGCAGATCCGGCGTCGATCGGTCGGGGGCGCCGATCGCCGGCGCCGCGTGGCGGCTGCCGGGAGAGGACGGTCCGCGTCCCTCCTGTCCCGTTCGCCGGGGTGTTTCGTCGGATCGTCGCATGGCGGCGCCAGGGGTCGCGAAAGGGGTTTGCTATCATAACCGATCAGGGGTCCGCCTTCCGCTTCGAGTCCGTCGATGACCAGCTCAGTGAGCACGTCCGAGAATCGTTTTGCACTCGCCGCCGGCGCGCTCGCCGATGTCGCCGCACAAGTGCTGGACGCCGCGCGTGCGGGCGGCGCGACCGCCGCCGAGACCGAAGTCTCGCAGGCTTTCGGCCAGAGCGTTACCGTGCGCAAGGGGGATGTCGAGACCATCGCCTACAACCGCGACAAGGGGATCGGCGTCACCGTCTACGTCGGCCAGCGACGCGGTCACGCCAGCACGGCCGATTTCGAGCCGGGCGCGATACGCGACACCGTCACCAAGGCGCTGACCATCGCACGCTACACCGCCGACGACAGCTGCGCAGGGCTGGCCGACCCGACGCTGCTCGCGCATGACTGGACCGATCCGGATCTGAGTCACCCCTGGCCGTTGACCGTCGAGCAGGCGATCGAGCTCGGACGCGAATGCGAGGCCGCGGCGCTCGGCGTCGATGCGCGCATCAACAATTCCGAAGGCGCGTCGGTATCGCTGCACGAGGCGGAATTCGTCTACGCGAACAGCAACGGATTTTCGGGCGGCTACGCGAGCTCGCGTCATGGCATCTACTGCGCGGTGATCGGCGAAGAGGATGGCGCCATGCAGCGCGATGACTGGTATACGTCAGCGCGATCGCCTGCCGACCTCATGCCGGCGCGCGAAGTCGGCAGAAAGGCGGGGCTGCGTACACTGCGCCGCCTCGGTGCGCGCAAGCTCGCGACCACCGAGTGTCCGGTCGTTTACGAGGCTCCGATCGCGACCGGTCTGATCGGTCACTTTGTCAATGCCGTCAGCGGCGGCAGCCTGTATCGCAAATCGTCGTTCCTGCTCGACAGCGTCGGCAAGCAGGTGTTCGCTCCGCACGTGTCGATCCGCGAAGAGCCGCACCTGCCGCGCGGGCAGGCCTCGACGCCGTTCGACGACGAAGGGGTCGCGACACGCTCGCGCGACGTCGTCGCCGACGGTGTCGTGCAGGGATATTTCCTCGGCAGCTACTCGGCGCGCAAGCTCGGGCTGCAATCGACGGCCAATGCGGGCGGCAATCACAACCTGATCATCAGCCACGGCGACGATGATCTGCCGGCGCTGCTCAAGCGCATGGACCGCGGCCTGCTGGTCACCGAACTGCTGGGGCAGGGCGTCAATCCTGTTACCGGTGATTATTCGCGCGGCGCGGCCGGCTACTGGGTCGAAGACGGCGAGATCGCGTACCCGGTCGAGGAAATCACCATCGCCGGAAACCTGAGCCGCATGTACCGGGATATCACGGCCATCGGCAAGGACGTCGATCGCCGCGGGTCGCGCCACTGCGGATCGATCATGATCGGCAAGATGGCCGTGGCGGGCAACTAGCGATGGCCGATCGGATCCATCGCCTCGATGGCGCACGGCGAACGCGGCCGTGCTCGCGGACGGCGGCCTAGTGCGAGCGCAGTTGGCCAAACGTAGCGTCGGCGAGCGGATCGCGATCTGGAGAAGGTCGCTGTCCGATCCATTGCGCAATCCGGCCGCGGCGGCGCGCTGGATCGCGACCTTGCCCGCCACCGACGCGCTGCAGCTGCAGCACGAGGCGCTCGACCTCGTCACCTCGTTTCCCGGCGGTCGCCGCGCGATCGGTCCGGCACAGGCCGAGGCGCTGCTGTCGATCGACGCGCGATTCGAGCCGGTCATCGTCGATCTGACCGAGCAGTACACGGTCAATTATCAGCGCTCGAGCAGCGTCGAGACGCGGCTTTGGCATGCGGTGTTCGACTTGGTCAAGGCGTTCATCGCGGCCTATGAAGCGGCGGTCAAGAGCGGCTACGGAGGACGCGACGACAAGCAGTGGAAAGCGGTCATGCCGCGGGTTCTGCTGCGGCTTGCGCACTACAAAGGACTCGATGGCAAGTTCCGCCTGTTTCGCTACGGGCACTGGATACCCGCGCAATGGCGGGAAATCCATGAGCTCTACGAATTTGCCCGCACCCGGGGCTGGCATCGCGAAGCCGGCGCCGCCGGATTCCGGCGCCCCACCAAGACGCAGGAGCAGGAGTACGTCGCGACGCTGCTGCTGATGCGTCTGGATAGCGGCAGCTTCACCCCCGATCAGGTCGAGTGGGTGGCGCGCGCGCTCGAAGACTGGGTCGATGCGGTGACCCTGGTGCCGCAGCACGGCACCAACGCCAATTTTCTTGTCGACCTGTCGGGTACGCATGGGCTGCGCCGCGGCGACCGGCCGCGCGCCGGCGGGCGCGTGCTCTATCTCGATGCTTCGTCGGTATACGCCAAAATCGTCGAGCGCATGCGCGTCCTGCCGGACCGCGACGACGACAAGCCACTGGACGGCGATCTTCCGCCGCGCGAGCAGAAGCTCTTGCTGATGCGGCTGGCGGCGCTCTACGGTCCCGATGCGCTGGCCTACGCGCCCCGCGCGCCGCGGCAGCGCACCGAGCACGACGTCCGCGTCGTCGTCGGGCTTCAGGCCCTGACCCGCGCGGTCGCGGAAGTCGACCACCTGTCGCCGCAAGCCAGGTCGGTCGGCGCGATGATGAGCTACGACGAGATCACGCAGATGGTGAACCCCAGCGCCAATCCCGACTCGGTAGCGCGGCGTGTTCGGGGATCGCAATGGCGCCTGGTCGACCACAGCGACAGCGGCTGCCGGCTGGTCGCGCCCGCCAAGGACGTGCCGGCCAAGCTGGGCGAGATCATCGCCTTTCAGGCCCCTGAAGGATGGAGTCTCGCGGTCGTGCGCCGCATGCAGCGCGAGCAGGTCGATGAAGTGATCTGCGGCGTCGAGATCATCGCGCGGCGCATCATCCGGGTGCTGTTGCGCACCTGGGTCGCGCCGCTCGACGGCGAGCGCGCCGCCATCGACCGGCCGTTTTTCGGTGTCTACATTCCCGCGCACGCGGCCAATCGCGAGGCCACGCAGCGCAGCCTGATCGGACCCGACGACCGCCTGATGTCCGGAGGCATGGTCGAGCTCGATACCGGGAACGCTCGCTACCTTGTGCGCTTCAACCAGACGATCGAACGCCAGGCCGGCTGGTCGTGGGGCCTGTTCAGCGCGGTGCGGAAGCTGTCCGGCTGACCGGCTCTCCGGTCGGCGAATGGGTTAGAATCGGCGGCGGAGCAACTAATCCGGCTGCGAGAAACGAGTCGCGACGCATGTTGTGCGCGTCACAGCGCATTACCCGGCGTTGCGCCACCGGCGATATCGCGGCACGCCAATCATCGAATTTCTTGGAGGAGATTCCATGGAACGTCGCTCATTTCTGAAAAAGGCCGGCGTCGGCCTAGCCGCGGGCGCTGTTGCCGCGCCAGTGATCGGCCAGGGGACGCAACCCGAAGTCAAATGGCGGATGGCGTCGAGCTTTCCTAAGGCGCTGGATACTATTTTCGGTGGTGCGGATGTCATTTCCAAGCGTTGCGCCGCGGCGACCAACGGCAAGTTCCAGATCCAGGTTTTCGCCGGCGGAGAGATTGTTCCTGCCTTCGGTGTCGTCGACGCCGTACAGAACGCGACCGTCGAATGCGCCCATACCGCGCCGTACTATTTCTTCGGCAAGGATCCGACCTTCGCATTCGCTGCAGCGATCCCGTTCGGTCTCAATACGCGCCAGCAGAATGCCTGGATGTATCACGGCGGGGGGCTTGCGCTGATGCGCGAGTTCTACAAGGACTACAACATGATTAGCTTCCCGGCGGGGAACACCGGCGCGCAAATGGGGGGCTGGTTCCGCAAGGAAATAAAGACGGTCGCCGACTTGAAGGGCCTGAAGTTCCGCATCGGAGGCACGGGCGCGCTGCCGCTGGCCAAGCTCGGCGTCGTGCCGCAGCAGATAGCGGGAGGAGACATCTATCCTGCGCTCGAGAAGGGAACGATCGACGCCGCGGAATGGGTCGGACCCTACGATGATGAGAAGCTTGGTTTCTACAAGATCGCGAAGAATTACTACTATCCGGGCTGGTGGGAAGGCAGCACCGGAGTCGATTGCTACGTCAACATCAAGGCGTGGGAAGCGCTGCCCAAGGACTACCAGGCGATATTCGAGGCGGCATGCTTCGAGGCGAATATGGACATGACGTCCAAGTACGATTCGCTCAATCCCGCAGCGATGAAGCGTCTGATTGGCAACGGTGTCAAGCTGCAGCCGTTCTCGAACGAGATCCTGGCGGCATGCTACAAGGCGACCACCGAGACCTACGACGAGATCGCCGGCAAGAACGCAAAATTCAAGAAAATTTACGAACCATGGAAGGCGTTCCGCGCAGAGCAGGTGTCGTGGTTTGCTGTCACAGAGAACCGTTTCGACAACTTCATGATCGCCGCGGAGCGGTTGGCCACCCGCAAATAGAAGATCACGAACCGGGCGCCGATACCCGGATCGAGCAAGCATGCGCCGGGCCCATAGCCCGGCGTTTTTTTTGCCCCTACTTCTTTTCTTCGGGAGGCTTGGCGCCGCCCAGCTCTTTTTGCAGCGCCTTTTCTACGTCGTCCTGCTGGTTGCCGGGAGCGCTATCGCTCGGGGCGCCTTGATCCTTGGTTTGGCCGCCGAGCTCCTTTTCCAGCGCTTTCTCGGCGTTCTCCTGTTCGATGTTGGCGTTGCCCTCAGACCCGCCTCCGGCCGGCTGGTTGCCCGGGCCCGATTGGTCTTCCGGCACGATGATCTGGATCTTTTTGATGTCGAACGCTTTCTCGCTCGCCTTGTACACCATCACCATCTGCGGGAATGTGATCACCAGCGCGATCATCAGGATCTGGATCAGCACGAACGGCACCGCGCCCCAGTAGATCTGCCCGGTCGTCACCTTCTTGGTCAGCCGGCCGGTGACCTTGTCGAGGAAATCCTTGGCCGGCGCGACGCTGCGCAGGTAGAACAGCGCGAAGCCGAACGGCGGATGCATGAACGAGGTCTGCATATTGACGCCGAGCAGCACGCCGAACCAGATCAGGTCGATGCCGAGCTTGTCGGCGACCGGGCCGACCAGAGGTATGACGATGAACGACAACTCGAAGAAGTCGAGAAAGAACGCCAGGAAAAAGATCAGCACGTTGACGACGATCAGGAATCCGAGCTGACCCCCGGGCAGATGCAGCAGCAGCTGCTCGACCCAGACGTGGCCGTTCACGCCATAGAAAGTCAGGCTGAACACGCGTGCGCCGACCAGGATGAACACGACGAAAGTCGAGAGCTTGGCGGTCGTGTCCATCGCCTGGCGCATCAGTTTCCATGTCAGCCGCTTGCGAGCCACCGCCATGATCAGCGCGCCGCTCGCGCCCATCGCGCCGCCTTCGGTCGGCGTGGCGACGCCGAGGAAAATCGTGCCCAGCACCAGAAAGATCAACGCCAGCGGCGGTATCATCACAAACACGACGCGCTCGGCCAGCCGCGACAGCAGTCCGAGCTTGAACACGCGGTTGAGCACCGCGGCAAAGAAGGCCACGCCGGTGCCGACGCTGGTCGCGACGACCAGCATCTCGTCGGTCGGATCGTCCGGACCGTACTTCCAGTGGGCGAAGGCGACGGCGCAGACTGCGGCCACGATGGTCAGCACCAGCAGCGAACGGGTGCCGCCTGCGCCGCTGGGCTCGCGCAGGGTGCGCGCTTCCAGCGGCAGCGCCGGCGCCCACGCCGGCTTCACCGCGCAGACGCCCATCGTGTAGAGCGCATACAAGCAGGCGAGGCTGATCCCGGGAATGAACGCGCCCGCGTACATATCGCCGACCGACTTGCCGAGCTGGTCGGCCATGATGATCAGCACCAGCGACGGCGGGATGATCTGCGCCAGCGTGCCCGAGGCGGCAATGACGCCGCTGGCGAAGCGGCGGTCGTAGCCGTAGCGCAGCATGATGGGCAGCGAGATGAGTCCCATCGAAATGACCGATGCCGCGACCACGCCGGTCGTCGCCGCCAGCAGCGCGCCGACGAAGATGACCGCGTAAGCGAGGCCGCCGCGCACCGGTCCGAAGACTTGCCCAATGGTATCGAGCAGGTCCTCGGCCATGCCGCTGCGTTCCAGGATCAGTCCCATGAAGGTGAAGAACGGCACCGCGAGCAGTGTGTCGTTCGACATCACGCCCCAGACACGTTCCGGCAGCGCTTGGACAAGCGAGGGCGTCAGCAGTCCAAGGTGAATCCCGAGAAGCGCATAGGCAATGCCGACGGCGGCGAGCGAGAAGGCGACTGGATAGCCGATCAGCAGCACCACGATCAGCGTCACGAACATCAGCGGTGCGATGTTGGCGATCAGGAAAGCGGTCATCGCTTTTCCCCGTCGGGCTTCGCGGCCTGGGCGGCGATTTCCGCGGCCAGCGATTCTTCGCCCCGCGCGCGAAGGATGTCCTCGGCGAGTTCTTCCTCCGCGGTCTTTACTACGAGTTTTTCACCCGGGTCGGGGATCAGACCCATCAGGAAGGCGACGCGCTTGATCAGCTCCGAAATGCCCTGCACTGCAAGCAGCAAGAACCCGACCGGCACCAGCAGGCGCGCCGGCCAGATGATCAGCCCGCCCGCATTGGACGATACCTCGCCGCGCACGTACGAATCGACGAACACCGGCCAGCCGAGCCAGCCGATCAAGACCGCCATCGGCAGCAGGAAGAACAGCGTTCCGAGAATATCGATCCATGCCCGGGCGCGGGGAGACAGCTTTCCCGAAATGACGTCGATGCGAACGTGCTCGTTGCGGAGCAGCGTGTATCCTGCGGCGCAGAGGAACACCGTCGAAAACAGATACCACTGCATTTCGAGATAACTGTTGGAGCTGTAGTTGAATGCCTTGCGTACCACCGCGTTGGCGGCGCTGATCAGGACCGTCACCAGGATCAGCCAGTAGAGTCCCTGTCCGATCCGCTCGGTGATGCGATCGATCACTCTCGATAGCGAGAGGAGGAAAGACATGGGCAACCTCCGGGCGGTTGGCATGCGGCCCGGAGCGACCCGAAGCCGACCGCGATCGACGGCCGGCGCCAGGAGCTCAGAGCGCGTCGAAGATTAACCCGCGGTCGCAGCCGTGGCAATCGCCTTGCCGCACTGCGGCAAGGCGGGAGTCGCGGTGGTAAAATGCGGACTTTCGTCGACGACAACTCCCGATGCCGCACCGCGCGCAGACTCTGAGCCAGGCCGATCCCGAACTGTGGAGGGCGATCGGCGGCGAAAACGGGCGTCAAGAGACGCACATCGAGCTGATCGCGTCCGAGAACTACGCCAGCATGGCAGTCATGGCGGCGCAGGGGTCGCAGCTGACCAACAAGTACGCCGAGGGCTATCCGGGCAAACGCTACTACGGCGGCTGCGAGTTCGTCGACATCGCCGAAAGACTCGCGATCGATCGCGTCAAAAAGCTGTTCGATGCCGAGTACGCCAACGTGCAGCCCCATTCGGGGGCGCAGGCGAACCAGGCGGTCTTTTTCGCGGTGCTTAAGCCTGGCGACACGGTCATGGGCATGAGCCTGCCGCATGGTGGGCATCTGACTCACGGCTCGCCGGTCAACTTTTCGGGCAAGTGGTTCAACATCGTCGCCTACGGGCTCGACCCCGTCACCGAGCTGATCGACTACGCTGCCGCCGAGCGCCTCGCCCGCCAGCACAAGCCGAAGCTGATCATCGCCGGCGCGTCGGCTTACTCGCGCGTGATCGACTGGAAGCGTTTTCGCGCCATCGCGGACTCGGTCGGCGCGTACCTGATGGTCGACATGGCGCACTATGCCGGGCTCGTGGCCGCCGGCGTCTATCCGAGCCCGGTCGGCATCGCCCATTTCGTCACCAGCACGACGCATAAGACGCTGCGCGGACCGCGCGGCGGATTCGTCCTGGCCGGCGCCGAGCACGAGAAGCTGATCAACTCGGCGGTGTTTCCCGGACTGCAGGGCGGACCGCTGATGCACGTCATCGCCGCCAAGGCGGTCGCGTTCAAGGAAGCGCTGACACACGAGTTCAGGATCTACCAGGAGCGCGTCGTCGAGAACGCACGTGTCCTGGCGACCGTGCTCCAGGAGCGTGGCCTGCGCATCGTCTCCGGCGGCACCGATTCGCACATGTTCCTGGTCGACCTCCGGGCGAAAAAAATCACCGGCAAGGATGCCGAGGCAGCGCTGTCGGCTGCGCATATCACCGTCAACAAGAATGCGATCCCGAACGACCCCGAAAAGCCGTTCGTCACCAGCGGCGTTCGCATCGGCAGCCCCGCGGTCACGACGCGGGGCTTCACCGAGATCGAATGCGAGCAGCTTGCGCACCTGATCGCCGACGTGCTCGACGCGCCGACCGACACGGGCACCCGCAATAGGGTCGTCAAGACGCTCGCTGCGCTGACGGCGAAGTTCCCCGTTTACCGGCCGGCATGAAGTGCCCTTTCTGCGGCAGCGAAGATACGCAGGTGGTCGACTCGCGCGTTTCCGAGGCCGGTGATTCGATCCGTCGCCGCCGCCGCTGTCCCGCATGCCAGAAGCGCTTCACGACCTACGAGACAGCAGAGCTGAGGCTGCCGCAGATCGTCAAGCAGAACGGCACGCGTTCCGATTTCGACGTCCACCGCATTCGCAGCGGCTTCCAGCGCGCGCTGCACAAGCGCCCCGTGCCGACCGAGTACGTCGACCAGGCGGTCGAGCGGATCGTCCAGCAGGTGCTGGCGCTGGGCGAGCGCGAGATTCCGTCGCGCCAGGTCGGCGAGATGGTGATGCAGGAGCTCTACAAGCTCGACAAGGTCGGCTACATCCGCTTCGCCTCGGTGTACCGCAGCTTCCAGGACGTCGCCGACTTTCGCGACGCGTTGCAGGAAGTCGAGCCCGCGCCGACGCGGCGCAAGCCCCGCTGAGCACGTCGCCGCAACGGCGGCGACTCGCGCAGATTTTGATCCAGGCATGAGCCGTTTCGACGACCACGATCGCGCGTTCATGACGCGCGCGCTCGAGCTCGCCAAGCTCGGCCTCTACACGACTACGCCCAACCCGCGCGTCGGTTGCGTGCTCGTTCGCGACGGCTACATCATCGGCGAAGGCTGGCATCAGCGCGCCGGCGGGCCGCACGCCGAAGTCCACGCACTGGCCGATGCTGCCGCGCGCGGTGCGGATGCGCGCGGCGCGACTGTCTACGTCACGCTGGAACCCTGCAACCACCAAGGCAGAACGCCTCCCTGCACCGACGCCTTGCTCGCTGCCGGCGTGGCGCGGGTGGTCGCCGCGATGGCCGACCCGTATCCGCCGGCAGCGCACGGCGCCGAGCGCCTGCGCGCAGCCGGAATCGAAGTCGACATCGGTTTGTTCGAGGAAGATGCGCGCGAGCTCAATCCCGGCTGGCTGATGAGGCTCGAGCACGGCCGCCCCTGGGTGCGGGTCAAGATCGCGGCCAGCCTCGATGGCCGGACCGCGCTCGCGAATGGCGCCAGCCAATGGATCACCGGCGAGGAAGCGCGTGCCGACGGCCATCGCTGGCGGGCGAGGGCGTGCGCGATCCTGACCGGCATCGGCACCGTCCAGCAAGACGACCCGCAGCTCACGGTGCGCGGGGTCGCCACGCCGCGCCAGCCGTTGAAAGTCATCGTCGACCGCCATGGCGAGCTTCCGCCGAATGCGCGGGTATTGGCCGATGGCGAGGTGCTCGTGGTCACCGCATCGACACCGCGGGCGGTCTGGCCGCCAGCGGTCCGCACGATGAATCTGCCCGATCGCGACGGCCGCATCGACCTGGCGGCGATGATGGCGGCGCTTGCCGCGGAAGGCATCAACGAGGTCCACGTCGAGGCCGGCGCCCGGCTGAACGGCGCTTTGCTCGGCGCCGGGCTGGTCGACGAGCTGCTGGTCTACCTGGCGCCGTGCTTGCTCGGCGACGGCGCGCGCGGCATGTTCGCGCTGCCGGCGCCGCTCGAGCGCCTGGCCGATCGCACGCCGCTGCGCATCGTCGGCGTCGACCCGGTCGGCAGCGCCTGGCGCGTCCTCGCCAGGATCGAACGCTGATGTTCACCGGCATCGTTCAGGCAGTCGGCCTCATCGCCACGGCGCAGGCGATGTCGGATGGGCTCAAGCTCACGCTGGACGCCGGTACGCTCGGCCTGTCGGACCTCGGCGTGGGCGACAGCGTTGCGGTCAGCGGCTGCTGTCTGACGATCGTCTCCATCGACCAGACCAAGCTCACCTTTGACGTGTCGGCGGAGACATTGCGCTGCACGGCACGGCTCGATGGCCCCGGCCCGGTCAATCTGGAAAAAGCGCTGCGACTTTCGGACCGGCTCGGGGGTCATCTGATGGCTGGCCACGTCGACGGGGTAGGCATCGTGACGCGCTTCGAGCGCGCGGCGAGCGATGGCGAGAACGTCGAGCTCGAGATCGAGGCGCCGGCGGACCTTGCGCGCTTTATCGCCAGCAAGGGCTCGATCGCCGTCGACGGCGTCAGCCTCACGATCAATGCGGTCGCGGGGCGGCGCTTTTCAGTCAATCTGATCCCGCATACACTGGCTGTGACGACGCTGGGAAGCCTGGCATCCGGCGCGCGGGTCAATCTGGAGGTCGACATGATCGCGCGCTATGTCGCGCGGTTGCACGACGTCGGATGAGATCCGGCCGAAAGCCGCAGGAGAAAAACTCATGGACTTGACGACACTCGAACGCCTGCCGCTGTGGATCGGCGGCCGGGCGGTGGCTGCGCACACGACGCGCTACGCGGAGGTGACCAATCCGGCGACTGGCGAAGTGCTGCGGCACGTTCCGTTGAGCGACGCCGCCGACGTCGACGCTGCCGCCGCTGCCGCCAGCGATGCATTGCCCGCCTGGCGCGCCGCACCGGCGTTGCGGCGCGCGCGCATTCTGATGCGTTTTCGCGACCTGATGGAAGCGCACAAGACGGACCTGGCGCGACTGGTATCGCAGGAGCACGGCAAGACGGTCAGCGATGCCGAGGGCTCGATCACCCGCGGCATCGAAGTCGTCGAGTTCGCCACCGGCATTCCGCACCTGCTCAAAGGCGATTTCAGCGACAACGTCGGCACCGGCGTCGACAGTTTTTCGCTGCGCCAGCCGGTCGGGGTATGCGCCGGCATCACGCCGTTCAACTTTCCGGCGATGGTGCCGATGTGGATGTTTCCGGTGGCGCTCGCCTGCGGCAATGCGTTCATCCTGAAGCCGTCCGAACGCGATCCGACGATGAGCCTGCGGATGGCCGAGCTCCTGACCGAGGCCGGGCTGCCTGACGGCGTGTTCAATGTCGTGCACGGCGACAAGGAAGCGGTCGACGCCATCCTTGCGCATCCTTCGATCAAGGCGGTGTCCTTCGTCGGCTCGACGCCGATTGCGCGCTACATCTACGAGACCGGATCGCGCAACGGCAAGCGCGTTCAGGCGCTGGGCGGTGCCAAGAACCATGCCGTGGTGATGCCCGACGCCGATCTCGCCTTCGCCGCGGAGGCGCTGATCGGAGCCGCGTACGGCTCGGCCGGTGAGCGCTGCATGGCGGTGTCGGTTGTTGTCGCCGTTGGCGACGCCGGCGACGCGCTGCGCGACAAGCTCGCTGAACGCGCGCGCCGAATCGCCGTCGGCCCCGGCGACCGGAAGGAATCGGACATGGGCCCGGTGATCACCTGTGCCGCGCGCGACCGCATCGTCGGCTTGATCGATCGAGGCGTCGACGAAGGCGCGGCGCTGGTGGTCGACGGGCGCAAGCCGAGCGTCGCTGGCCACGAGGATGGATTTTTCGTCGGTCCGACGCTGTTCGACCAGGTCACGCGAGAGATGGCGATTTATCGGGAGGAAATTTTCGGACCGGTGCTCTCGATCGTGCGGACTGAGTCGCTCGACGCTGCCATCGAGCTGATCAATGCGAATCCGTATGCCAACGGAGCCGCACTTTTCACCCGCTCGGGCTTCGCGGCGCGAAAGTTCCAGCAGGACGTCGAAGTCGGCATGATCGGCGTCAACGTGCCGATCCCGGTGCCGATGGCGTTCTATTCGTTCGGCGGATGGCGCAATTCGCTTTTCGGCGACCTGCACGTGCACGGCATGGACGGCGTGCGGTTCTACACTCGCGGCAAGGCCGTGACCGCCCGCTGGCCCGATGACGGCAGCGCGGCGCCGGGGTTCCACATGCCGACGATGGGCTAGTCGTCAGCGCGGCCCGGCCGCCGCCGGGTTACCGGCGGGTGGGTCGATGCGAAACACGAACTCGAGAATCAGCCAGTAGGGCATCGGGTCGCCGTCGAGCTCGGCCGGCGTGAAAACAGCGCCGTCGATCGCGGCCATCACGGCGGAATGGAACATCGGGTCGTCGGGCACTAGCTTTGTGTCGGCGGGGACGACCTTGCCCGCTGCGTCGATGGTCAATACCGCGGCGATGCGGGCGCTCAGGTGTGAACGCGCCGCTTCCAGCGGGTAGCCGGTGATCACCGCGCCTCTGGGCAGTGGCGGTCGCGCCGCGCGAACGGGGAAGCGCTGTGCGAGCCGCGATGCGGTGGCGGCACTGACCCGTTCGGGATTCGCCAAGGGGCCGACCGCGACCGCGCCGTTGGGGTTTGGAGGTCCCTCGCGAACAACCAACGGCTGCGTCGTCACCGTCCCGCTTGCCGCGCTTGCCGGCACCGGCGGGTTGCGGATCAAAGCTTCCAGTGAGATCGCCTCGGGAGTCGGCAGGGACCTCGGCACCGTGATCGGTGCCATCGGCTCCGGCATCGGCTCGATCACCGGCATGGTTTCTTCGCGGAGCTGCACCTGCAGCGTTCCGGTGAGCCCCAGCAGGTTCGGCGAAAGCGTCATCGTCGGCCGGACGCTGGCGAGCGCGATGATCAGCAGGCCGTGCACGACGCTCGATGCCGCGACCGAATAGCCGAATCGCCGTTCGGGCCCCGGCATCGCCTGATAGGCCGGACGATAAATTGTTGCGGAGCTCATCGGGCGGGCGAGGGTAAGGTTGCAAAACGACGCGGCCGCTCCGCTTGCACGGAGCGGCCGCGTTCAGCCGCGATGATGTGCGATGTCTACTGGCCGAGCAAGCGCCACGACATCCGATGCTTTTGCGAGAAGTCGGGATTCTTCGGCTTGTAGAAAGTCACCTTACCGGTCGTTCCCGCGGTGATGGCGATCCGCAAATCGGGATAGCCGCCGGTGCCCCCTCCGTTGGCTCCATCCAGCGCGACCAACTCGACACCGACGCCACCCTCTGCCGCGAAGACGCTTTCGATCGGCGTAACGCCGTCAGTGTCCAGCAGCAGCGAATTGCCGCGCGCGTATTCCCTCGCGTACACCGTTGCCGGCTGGCCGGTCAGGCAGGGATCGGTCTGCGGCGACGTGCCGACGTAGGCGACCAGCGACAGGGCGGCCTGCACCGGAACGACGATGCGCTGTCCGACCGGCAGATCGTCGAACCAGCCCTTGGCCGGCTTGTTGTTCAGGCCGGTGATGCCGAGCGCGGCAGTGATCAAGTCCATGTCGGTGCGTGGCGCGAGTGCTGCGCCCCACGGCGTCTGCGGGGTCGCCGCCGTGCCGTCGCGGATCGCGTAGAACGTCTGCACCTGATTGGCGATCGAAGCAGTCGTCAGATCCAAGTCGTCAAGCAATCTGCCGGTTCCGATGAACACCCAGCGGTCGATGCCATTGGAGATGTCGATCTCGATTTGCGGCGCAATCGTCACGGCCTGCGGCGTGCCGTCCGGAGCGGTCAGGTTCGCGAGCTTGACGGGTGCGCCCCAGCTCGCCGCCGTTTCATCCGTACCCGAGATGTCGAAGCGCCAGAAATTCCCCAGCAGGTCGCCGCCGTAGATCTGCTCGGCGATCTGATTGCGGAAGTCCTTTTCGTACCCGGCGATCTGCGCGAGACCCGAAGGTGTCGCCGCGCTTCCGACGCCCGTCGACAAGGTCTTCAGCAGCGATCCGTCCTTGGCGTCGAGGATGAAGATCTTGCCCTTGCCGCTCGCGTTGTTGTAGCCCGCCGTGACGAACACGACCCATTTCCCGCCAAAGGCATGCGTCTTGGCGATGACCGGCCGGCCGTAGCTGTAGCCCATGTCGGCATCGGTGAATTGCCACAGCACCTTCTGCGCCGCGGTGGTTTCGTCGGTGATGCTCGCGGGGTCCGATATATCCAGTGCGTAGTAGGACTTGCCGCCCTTGCCGAGGCCGCCGACCAGCAGCGAGTGCCAATCGGAGTCGCCGCCGCCGAAGTTGACGTCGGTGATTCTCGGCGTCGAATCGACATAGAAATGATGCTGGAACGGCGGCAGCGCGCCATCCTGGTACGAAAGCGCACCCAGGCCGGTCTTGTCGGCACGGAAGAGCTCCGACGGCACGAACGCCCAGGCTTCGTTCCCTGTGGCGTCGTCGAACGCATGCAGCATGCCGTCATTGGCGCCGACGTAAACCCGCGCTGGCCGACTGGCCAAGCCGGACTTCCACGTCGAGTAGCCCGGGTCGTTTGCGTCCATATACGGCGCGCGGGGCGCGCCGACATAAAGCGCCTGCGAGTCGACGATGTCGCCGAGCAGGCCGCCGACGCGGACGCGGAATTGCCCGATCGAGCTGCCTTCGTTGGCGCGATTGCCGCGCAGGAACTCCAGCACGAGCTTGGCCCGCGCGGTCTTGCCCGGCGACAGCGAATCGAGCTCGTTCGAGCCGATGCTGGCCCAAAGGAACGGCACCGGGTTCTTGGCTTCGTCGACGGTGACGACTTTGCGGTTGGTGAACCACGGCGTGTCGCCGGGGTTGACCACAGCGAGCTGCGCGGTCAGCTGCGCGGACGCTTCCCAGACGTTCGCCACTTCGGCGCCGGTGGTCGGATCGATCTGTATCTTGGTCAAGCTGGCACCCCAGCCCGGTTCGAATCGCACGCGGTAGATATTGTTATTGGCGCCCGAAACGTTGGCGCTCTGGAAGCCCACCCCGGCGCGAGCGCCAGCCTGGTTGATCACATCCTGCAGGATCTGACCCATGCCGAGCTTGAGCTCGTCGGCCGACTGCGCATTGACGAAGCGCCCGCGGCCGTTCATCGCCGCATGCCACAGATCGTCGACCCCCGACGCGTCCGGCTTGAACACGGTCGGCTGCGGCTTCGGCCAGAGCAAGGTGCCGGCCGTAAGCTGCGATTCGACGACCGACTGGTTGCCCGACGGCAGAATGCCCTGCGTGCCAAGCGACATCGCGGCGAAGTTCAAGTGCGGCCACGGCGCCGGATCCTTGGCGCTGGTGGCGACGTTCATCGGCATGGCCGGACGCAGGTCGGTGACCCAGTAGTTCATCGAATAATCCGACGCGGCGTTGGCCGCGGCATTGTTCGGATCTTCGCGGTACGGAGGCGGCCACGCCGAGCCCGGTGTGAGCCCCGTGATCGTGACGGGCGTCAGGCCGTTGACCGGCAATTGCCCCATCGGCCCGGTCGTCGGCACCTTGTCGTCCTGGTCGGCGACTGTCGACGTCGGCAGCGAGCCCTGATTGGTGAAGCCGTCGGTGAACAGCATGTGCCAGTTCTTCTGACACGACAGGATGATCGGGTCGGTCGCGCCCGACAATTCCGAGCTTCCACCCGGCGCGAAGTATTGCCCGATCCGCGACATCGCATTCAAGGTCGGCGTTTCCAGGCCCAGCGGAATGTTGATCGCGAGCAACTGGTCGTACCACGTTTTCTTCTGCGTCGCATCGAAGTCCTGAACGTCGACGAACGCGGCGGGGTCGAATTTGCCCGACGTGGCGGCCTTCTTGTTCGACAAGGTGTGCAACCCGACGCGGAACGTGTCATCGAGGTTGAACGTATTGCCGAGCTTGCCGAGGAACGTCAGCGAGGTCACCGTCTTTACCGCGGTGATGCGGGTGCGGTAATAGGCGAACCAGTTGGCGTAGTTGGTCATTTCCTCGTCGAAACTGCGGGTGATCGACTCGGCGCCCGACGCGTCGGTCCAGTCGTGCTGGTAGGTCGCCGTCAAGCGATTGGCGATGTTCAAATCGACGCGCTGGAAGGCGGACGTGGTCATGTTGTCGGTTCCGCCGGCCGAACCGAACTGGTGGAAGCGCGGGTAGGTGTGCGAGGCGTCCTTGAACGACTGGCATACGCCGAGCGTCGCGTCGCCATAGCCCGTCCACTTGACGTTGGGCGTCGAGATCTGGTGGTCGCACCACTCGACCTCGGTCTTCCAGTAGTGACGCGGCACAGCCGCGAAGTGCGGCGTGCTGACGCAGGCGTCCGGCCCGGTGCCATTGGTGATCGGCGTGATGTACTTGCCCGCCGGATAGTTGTACGGGCTCGCGCCGATCGGGTTGGTTCCCGTGTACGCCATGTTGTTGTGGCGGCAGACCACGCCCTTGGTGGCCGTATCCGCATCGTTGCGCAAGGTCGCGGTCGCGACCCCGCCGACGCCGCCCGTGCTGCAGACGGCAGAGGTGGGCGGCAGCGGCCCGGGCTGGTCCGGACACTGGCCGTTGCCCGTGCACTGCGCGTTGGTGATCGAGCACCTGCCGATGGCGGGGCACTCCGCCAGATCCGTTCCCGGCGTCGAGCAGGTCGCGTTGGTGATCGAGCAGTTGCCGGGAACGTTGGCGCAGGGGACCTGCGAGTTGCATGCCGCATGGGTGTTGGCGCAGGTGCCGATCGACGAACAATCGGACGAGCTGCGGCAGGTCACGCTCGCGTCCTTTGCACAGGTGCCGAGGATTTCCGGGCAGCTGCCGGGATTGGCGCTGCAGAGCGAGTTCGGCGGATTGTTGCAAGTACCTTGTGTCAGGCACACCAAATCTGCAGCGGCCTGGGTCGCTCCGGTGCAGACGATGCCGTTCTTCGCGCCGGCGTTCTTGCAGGTCCCCGGGGTCACCGGGCATTGCGCCGCCGAGCCGCAGGCCTTCTGGGTGCACGCGAGGCCGCCGCAATCGGCGGTTGTGCTGCAAGCCGTCAGGCCGTTCGGACAGGTCTTTTGCGCGCAGGTGCCGCCGGCTGTCGATGGGCATTGCGCGGCGCTGGTGCAGGCTTTGGCGGTGCAGGCGAGGCCGCCGCAATCGGCGGTTGTGCTGCAAACCGTCGTTCCATTCGCGCAGGTTTTCTGGTTGCAAGCGCCGTTGATCGTCGTGCATTGCGCGACCGAGGTGCAGGCCTGACCGGGCGGGTTGTTGCACGTGCCGCAATCGGCCGCGGAGAGGCAGACATTCCCGGTGTTGCTGCAGGCGAACTGCGGGCAATCGCTGTTGCTCGAGCAGGTCTGCGTCGGCTTGAGGCTGCAATGCCCGCCGAGCACCGCGCAGTCGTTGACCGACGTGCACAGGTTGCCGAGGCTGCTGCAATGGCCGACGTCGACGCAGTCGGACTGGCCCATGCACGCCTTGCCGGTAACGCTGCACGCCCCGGCTTGCGGCACGCAGTTGGCGTTGGACGTACAGGTGAGCTTGGTCTGGATGCTGCACTTGCCCGGGTCCGGCGTGCATGTGGGCGGCGGGCAGGTCGTGATCGTCGAGCAGGTGTTCTCCGGATCGGGCGGCAGCAGATTGCAGCCCGGCGGGTCGTAACTCACCGTGCAAGCCTGCGTAACGCAAGTCTGCGTGCCCGGGAGGTTACACACCTGCGGCAGCGGGCCGCTGCACGTCTGCGGCGAAGTGGGGCAGGTCTGGAACGTGCCGTTGCAGGTCTCAGGTCGGGAATTGCCGCAAGTCCCGAAGCTGCACACGGCAACTGTCGCGCCGTTGCAGGAGCCGGCGCCGCCGGAGCAAGCCGACGGAGCGAAGTTGTTGCAGTTGCCGACAGTGAGGTTGTTGCAAACCGGCGCACTGTAGTTGTTACAGCTGCCCGGCGTCTTGGTACACGCCTGGACAAAGGCGCTGCATACCTGGCTCTGGAGATTGGCGCAGGTCTGCCCCACGACCGGCCCGGTCGCCGGCCACGACGGGCTGGTCGTATCGCACCACAGAATGTTTTCGTTTTCGTAGAAATACTTCTGGTCCTGCTGCGCGGCCGTCCAGTTGGCGCTGATCGCGGTACCCGTGAGTGAGCCGTTCAGCGTGACCTTCTGCGCCGCGTAGCTCACGCTGGTCGTCGCCCCCGCCGAGCCGCTGACGGTGAAGCTGGGCGGCGCCCAGGGATAGGTGTAATCGAGGCCGTCGGCGGCCACCACCGTACCAAAAGCGGCGCCCCCGCCGCCATTCACCCGGCAGACGGTCGGGTCGGTCGCCGCGCCGACCGACCAGTCGGAATTGCACCACTGGCCGATGTGGACCGGTGCGGTTAAATCGACGGTGACGACAGGCGACGCCCACGGATCGGCGGGTACCTTCGTCCAGCCCGAGGTGTGCGCATCGTCCATCTGGTCGTAGCTGACCCCGAGCGAATCCACGGGCGGCTCATAGGTCAGCCGCGGGTTGTAATACATGTGATTCAGCGCGCTGTTGTGCACCGACGCCGGCCACATCAGCCAGTATTCGAAGGGTTTGCGCGAATTGGGCCAACTTGGCTGGGGCCCCGCGGGATAGAGCGCGAGTCCTTCCGGCACGACACCGCTTGCCGTGGGATCGATGCCGGCGGAGCAGGTCGGCGGCGCGCCGCCATAGCATCCGGCGCCGGGACCCGCGGCGTCAAAGCCGGTCGCGTAATTGGAATAAGGGATGCCGTATTCGGAAAAGATGTAACCGGGCGACGAATACATGCCGCCGCCGACCAGGGTGAAATCGCTGGCTGCTCCGAGGCTGCCGCACACGGCACTGCCCGCGCCCAATCCATTGCGGCAGTACGCTCCGGTGACCACGTAGTCGGGCAGGAAATCGAACAGCATCGACGTCGAATCGTCGACAGTCAGCACGATGTTCGGCTTGGCCTGGTTCTTGATGTTCAGCGGCTCGTCGGCGAGCGGCGTCAGGGCGGCGTACGCCGGCGTCGCCAGCGGCCCGAGTCCGATCAGCAGTGAAAGCAGCGCTGCCAGAGCGCGGCGGACGAGGGGCGGAACGGGTTGGTACAGCATTTTTTTCTCCCTGTGCGGCCTTTACCGCAGCATCGCCTGTAAGAACGATGCGGTGTTCTGCGGTCCATCGACCCGGACCGTGACGCGATAGAACGGTATCGGGTTCAGTGTCGCCACCGAGTCGTCATGCACGGTGGTCCCCGGATTTTGTTTGGGCGGCATCATGTCGCAGATGCCGGCCTTCGCGGGGCCGACATCGATGCACATGCGCTCGATGACATAGCGGACCGTCGTCGGCGCGACGCTCGCGTTGGTGTTGTCGGTGGCGTCGAGCTGCTTGGGCAGCGTCCAGGCGCTCTTGGTCTGGAGCTGCAACGGAATGCCGCGGGCATCGTCGCTGTTCTGCCACTTCGCGTAGTAGTTCTCCGCAGGCAAGTCCGCAGTCGTGTCGGCGATCGCCGGCACGCCGCCGATCGCCGCGTCGGCGAACAGCGCGGCCGCGGCCTGCTCGATCGCGATGTTCGCGGGCAGGATCGACGCCTGGCGGAATGCCAGGTTGCCGATCAGGATGTTGGTCGTGTCGACCGACCGGATCAGCGCGATCGCCGCGAGGCTCATCGCCACCATGACGATCAGCGCGATGAACAGTACGACGCCTCGCTGGCGTCCGATCCTCGGTGTGCGTTCGGTTTTCATACTTCCCTGTTCCACACTTCGTTGCGCAGCGGAATCACGGTTTCGTACACCCGGTAGCGCCAGCCGTAGGGTTGCGTGCCGGCGGCGACTGCCGGAATGTCGAAGGTGACCCCGCAGCTGCCGGCCGCGGCATCCGCGCAATCGTTGAAGACGGGGCGATTGAATCCCTGCCCGGCAAGCTCCTTGTCCGGCTGCTCGCTTCTGACCAGGATCGCGATCCGCGCCGCCTTGATGCGGTTCAGCGTCGTAATCGGCGCTGCCAGCAGCGTCGCCGAATCCCAGTCGCCGTAAGCCGTCCCGCTGATTCCCGGCACCCAGTGGTGGATCAGGCCGTCGCCGACATCGTCGATACCGTACTGGATCTTCATGTTGACAATGTTCGATGCGATCGGATTGGGCGCCTGCGCCCCGCTGGGAGCGCCATTGGCGTCGAGCAGCGACGTGCTGCGCAAGTTTCCGCCGCTGACGTCGTAGACCATCTTCTGAACCAGTTTCGCCGGACCGAGGTTCACCAGTGTCGCCCCTACGGCGGCCGCAACGGCCGAGTGGGTGATCGTCACTACCCCGGTAATCGCATCCGGAGCGGGCACGGGGTCGGTGATTATCGAGCTGTAGCACGGGCCGGCTCCCGCGGGGTTCGAGATGGCGACGATCACATCGTCCTTTTTGAACCCGTTGGTGCTCTGCACGGTGTAGGTGTTGACGTCGGGCGCCGACTGGATCAACGCCGGCGACAGCAGCGTGCGAGCGACGCTGTAATAGACGACGAAGCTGTCGGGCGTGGCGTCATTCGCGCCCGGGCTGATCAGCAGCGGAATCGGCCGCAGCGAATCCTTCATTGCGGCGGCGGCGGTGCAGCTGCCGAGATCCTGCGCGGCGACGGCCAGGCCGTTGCCGGCATTCGCAATCTCGATGCCCAGCATGAACGACGACAGCAGGCCGTTCTGCTGCGCGTCGCCGGCCGCGCTGATGTTGCGCTTGATGCCTTCGGACGTGGCGAATACCTGATAGATCACCAGCACCGCGATCATGCCGATGACCACGCCGACCATGATCTCGACGATGCTGAAGCCTTGCTGCCTGCGCTGAATAGGGATCGGAGCCATGATCGGACGCTCTACGGAGGATTCGATCCGACGACACCGGTCGTCGTGTAATTGTGGACGGCCGTGTCTCCGGCGGTCTTCCAGAACACACTGACCAGCACGACGTGACCCTGCACCGACGGCGACTGCGGAACCGGCGCGGCGGGATCGATCAGCACTATCGGGATATTGGTGTTGGTGGCGACAACGACCCCGGGAAGGCTGGCTGCGTCGTTCTTGAACGTGACGTAGCCCGCGCCGCCGACCGTGCTGTCGTATTTCGCCTTGAGCACTGCGGGATCGTCGGTCCACATTTTCGAAATCAGCGAATTGGCCAGATAAATGGCTTCCGCGCGGTATTCCGAATCGCCGGTATGGCGCAACGATGCCGCCTGCAATCCGACGATGCCCAGAATCCCGAACGAGAAGATCAGGACGCCGATCAGCGCTTCCAGCAGGAAGCCGCCGGCTTGTGCGTGTTTCGAGCGGGTCGAGGTCATCATGGGCATCCTGCCGGGTCGGTCGAGGCCAGCGCGGGGTCGCAGAGCTTGATGCCGTTGGTGCCGGCAATCGTATTGATGACGACGCGCAACGGATGCGGCGTCGGCACATTCCCGTTGGTGATGTCGATCTGGGTCAGCTGCGCGCTCGCGTCGGTGTTGGCAAGCAGGCGCCCGAGGCCGTCGAACGTCACCGTCGTCGCGCTGGAATTGGTCGTGATCGTTGCCTTCGACGCGCCTTCGTTGAAGACATAAGTCTGGATCACCTGGTCGGACCCGTCGTTGGGATCGGGCGCATGGACGGTCCAGCCCACCGCAGGATCGAGCACGAAGGCCGCGCTCGTGTTCACCTTGACCGCCTGCGTCTGCGCCAGCCGAACGCCATTCAGCACCGCCTCGCCGGCGTTGCGGATATAGGAATTGCCGATGAACTCGGAGTACATCGGTGCGGCAAGCAGGATCAGCAACGAAAAAATGACGATCGCGATCATCAGCTCGATCAGCGAAAAGCCCTGCCCGAATGCGCGGTGCATCATGTGCACGAGCCGTCCTTGCGCGTGACCCAGCAGGCGGCGCTGCTCTTGCCCCAAGGCCCCGTCGATGTTGTCGTTTTGAGGTCGGGGTTGGCGAGGGTATTCGTGTAAACGTAGACGAAACTTCCCATGCCCTCGGGTCCCTTGCCGGTCGCCGTGATCACGTAGCCGGTCGCCGAAGCTACGCATGCGATCGTGAAGCTCTTGACGTTCTTTTCCGCGACGGCAGGGTTGACCCCGCAATTACCACCGTTGTCGTACCGGCGGTTGTCCAGAAAGTACTGCTCCATCCGCGTCCGCATATCGGACATGCCGGTGGTCGCTTCGATGATCTTGCTGCGCCGGACATAGTCGGAGTAGGACGGCAGCGCGATCGCCGCCAGGATGCCGACGATGGCGACCACGACCAGCACTTCGATCAGCGTGAATCCGCGCACGCGCTGCGCGAGCAGGCGCGTTCTTGGCCGGATTGCGACTTCTTCCATTGAAGACCTCCCAGTTCGGTGCAGCGGATAGTATGTCGCCGTCCAGAGACAGGCAAAGCGGCCCGATGTGAGGTATTGCCAACGGAACAAACGGTTATGCGCGTGCAACCCCCTTGCAAGATGTCGTCGACAACCCTGCCGGGCCGCGATCGGCGAGGGCTACGGACAGCGTTGCCCGGTCGGCTGAACCCGGGCGCGGCCGCTGTTGGCCAGCACCACCTGCAGCGCTTCCTGGCCGGGCTTGCAGACGACGAATGTGCCCATCTGCAGCGCACCCGAAAGCATCCTCGCGTGGCCGAGGCTGGTGTAGGACACATAGTCCGAAACCGGGCGGTTTCCGCGCACGGTGATCCCGTTGCCCGGCGGTCCGTCGATGCGAATGACGGTCTCGCCGGCGCTGATTTCGCCGTCCTGGTTCTCGTCGACGTACAGCATCCATCCCTGCTCCCAACCGCTGCCGTCGTCCGCGCACTGCTGCCCGTCGGACGATTTGCACAGGTTGACCCGGTATCCGGTCTTGATCGCCTCGCTGCGGGCGAGATTCAGCGTTCCGGCCAGGAAATGAGCGTGGTTGGCGAGCTCCTGCGCCGCTATCCAATTGCGGTACGAAGGGCCCGCGGCGAGCGCGAGCAGTCCGAAGATGACAACGGCAATCAGCAACTCGACCAGCGAAAAGCCCTGGCTGGCGCCCGGGTCGGGCCCGGCATCCGCATCGTCTCGACCCGCCATAACGCGTCCCCTTTGCGACCACCGGCGCTGGCCGGATGCCCACCGCGGTTGATGCAAAAAAGCTTAGGCCGGGCCGTGCAAGGATGGCTGCGTCGGATTGCTTAAGCCGTTGGTCGAGTGAACATAAAAAGGAGTCGCCTTCGGCGCGCGATGGCGCTGGCGCGCCTGCCGGCGCCAAGCGATAATCGAAAAGTGCCCCGGCGGCACTGAAGCGCCGCCCATCGGAGTGCCCGATCAACGCCCCAGAACGCTTGCGCCGGTCCCGGCAATCGAAGCCGTCTTTTGTCTGGGACGATCCGCTGCTGCTCGCCGAACAGCTCTCGGAGGACGAGCGGATGGTTCGCGACGCGGCATATGCGTACGCCCAGGACAAGTTGATGCCGCGCGTCACCGACGCGTTTCGCCACGAGCGCTCCGACCCGGCGATTTTCCGCGAAATGGGGGAGCTGGGGCTGCTCGGCGCGACCTTGCCGGCCGAGTTCGGCGGCGCCGCGATGAACTATGTCTGTTATGGACTGATTGCCCGCGAGATCGAGCGAGTCGATTCCGGTTACCGCTCGATGATGAGCGTGCAGAGCTCGCTGGTGATGTATCCAATCCACGCTTACGGCTCGGATGCGCAGCGCCGCAAATACCTGCCGATGCTCGCGACCGGCGAATCGATAGGCTGCTTCGGCCTGACCGAGCCGAATCACGGCTCCGACCCTGGCTCGATGGTGACGCGGGCCAAATCCGCCCCCGGCGGTTACAAGCTGTCGGGCGCCAAGACCTGGATTTCGAATTCGCCGATCGCCGATGTGTTCGTCGTCTGGGCCAAGACCGACGACGGCATCATTCGCGGCTTCATCCTCGACAAGGGCATGGCCGGGCTGTCGGCGCCGAAGATCGAAGGCAAGTTCAGCCTGCGCACCTCGATCAGCGGCGGGATCGTCATGGACGAAGTCTTCGTTCCCGAAGCGCAACGTTTGCCCGGCGTCGAGGGCCTCGCCGGGCCGTTCGGTTGCCTGAACAACGCGCGCTACGGCATCGCCTGGGGCGCGCTGGGCGCGGCCGAATTCTGCTGGCATGCGGCGCGGCAATATACGATGGACCGATCGCAGTTCGGACGGCCGCTGGCCGCGAACCAGCTGATCCAGAAAAAGCTCGCCGACATGCAGACCGAAATCACGCTTGGCCTGCAGGGTTGCCTGCGGCT
>Ga0163163_10000562_pt1 | contig 32656 bp, 36 predicted proteins | sample S65metaG_FD_119766 | JGI IMG/M metagenome (GOLD analysis project Ga0163163, IMG submission 119766) | Switchgrass rhizosphere microbial communities from Kellogg Biological Station, Michigan, USA - S6-5 metaG | ecosystem: Host-associated > Plants > Roots > Rhizosphere > Soil | place: USA... | reverse complement strand
TGCGTTCGCGTGGGGTGATTGGATGACGAACCGCGACCAGATGCGAATCAAATCTTATTTCGCAAAATCGGTAGATCTCGCGATGGCTCAGGCTCGAGAAGAGTTAGGCCCTGAGGCCATGCTGCTCAATACGCGCAAAGCGCCCGCCGATCAGATCGAGGGCGGTGGCTATGAGGTGATTTTCGGATCGGCTGGGGAATCTGAATCTCCAGCGGCCGCGAGCATGGCTCCTGCCATCGCTGCGGTGTCTGCGGCGGAAGTGGAGAGGCGCGTGGAAAACAGCGCGCCCGAGCATTTCACAGCCGAACTGGGACGTCTGCACGATCAAATCGACGAGATTCGGAACCTGATCGTACGCTCTTCACGAGCGCAGCTTCTGATCGGACGGACCGTGCCGGAACTCGCGGATGTCTATGCTCACCTGATGGCGGCAGATGTCGAGCCGGGGTTGAGCAAGGACATCGTCGATCGCCTGGAGGCTTCCATGGCTACCGACGCGTTTTTCGCGCCGGCAGAATCCGGCCAAGCGAACACTGCTAATCGATGGAAGGCGCTGCGTTCCGATGCGGCGCGCCTGGAAGCATTTGTCCGCGCGGAGCTGGAAAATCGCGTCGCGCTTGCGCCGCATTTGGGCGCCGGCCCCGGCATGGACGACCAAGATAGTCCGGTGGTTATTCTGGTCGGTCCGCGGGGCGCCGGAAAAACTACCAGTCTGGCAAAACTAGCCGTGTCGAGGGTTCGATCTTCGAATACGCGTCCCGTGAGGCTGTTGTCGCTCGATGTGTCCCGCGCCACGGCGCATCTGCAGCTCCAGTCCGTGGCGGCTACTTACAAGATGGCATTTCAGGAAGTTCCCGCGGCTTACTTGCTGCCGGGGCTCATCGCCGAAGCTCGCCAGAAAGAAACGATCTTCGTGGACACGCCCGGGTATACCGGCGCCGACGCTAACGCAGCCGACTCCGCCGCGGCCGCCCTCGCGGAGTGCCCGCATATCGATGTGCACCTCGTGGTGCCAGGCTACATGAAGGCTCGCGACCTGCGCGTCTGCATTGAAAGATACGGACGCTTTCGGCCCACTAAGCTACTGGTGACGAAGATGGATGAGACGAACTCGTTCGGCTCCATCTTTTCGGAGGCCGCGCGGGCGGGGTTGAAACTCTCATTCGTCGCGCACGGTCCCGCTATCCCGCAAGACATCCGCCCGGTGTCGTCCGAGGATCTGTTGAGCATGGCGCTGGAGCGCGAAAGGACACACGCGCAGCGCGTCGCGTAAGAACTCGAAATGTCCACTGTCAGCGCCTTCTCTTATGCCGAGCAGCCCGAGAACATAGCTGCGTCCCGGGAGCAGCTCATCCTAGATCATCTGCCGCAAGTGAATTGGATCGCCACGCGGATTCATGAAAAATTGTCGGGTAACACCAATCTTGAAGATCTTATTTCAACGGGAATTATTGGATTGATTAATGCGATCGATAATTTCGACCCCTCGTTTAACGTCAAGCTCAAAACCTACGCCGAATATAAGATTCGCGGCGCCATCCTGGACAGCGTGCGCGGCATGGATGGAATCGCTCCCCATAAACGAAAGCGATTGAAGCTGGTCCAGTCGGCAATTGGAGCGCTGGAGCAGACGTTGCAACGGGCTCCGACTGAGGAAGAGATCGCCGCGGAAGTGGGGATTCCTCATCGCGAGTATCAGGAGTGGCTGGTAGAGTTACGCGGGATCAGTATCGGAAGTCTAGACGCGCCGGTGAATGAAGATGATTCGCGAAGTCTCATCAGCTATGTCGCCGACTGTGAAGACAACTCCCCGGCCCTCATATTGGAACGCGCGGAGCTTCAGAAACTGATTCAAGAAGGTTTGGAAAAATTACCTGGTCCTGAGCGCATCGTTCTGGACCTTTACTACCGGAAGGGTCAAAACATTCGGGAGATCGCTCCCATATTGGATGTGCACGTCACGCGCATCTCGCAAATCAAAGCGCAGGCAATCATTCGCCTGCGCAATTACATCGAGCGACGCTGGCCCACACTACGAGGAGTTTACTAGCGTGACCGAGTTCAACTCATCAGTACAGAGCCCATTCGAGGATCTGGCGTCTGAAATACAAGCGCGCTTGTTCAAGGGACGTGGCGGAGACGCCCGCATTTCCTGGGGTGACGACAGCGTGGATCGAGCATCGTCCGATCTGATCTGGTGGTCCTGGAGCCTCAGCATCGATTCAGCTTGGCGAGTGCTGGCGGGTGCTTCGCTGGCGACATGGCGGGAAGTATGCGGCCTTGATGCAGAGATCACACCAGCCGAATTCGATGCAAAATCCTTGGCGGCACTGACACCAGTAATTCAAGAAGCGGCCCAGAGTAAGTTTGGCTCGGAGGTCACTTGCCGGGAGGCACAGCGCTCGGAGGAGCCGCCCCGCGAATGGTCCTCCATATCTTTCACGATCAAGCCAGAGACAGGCGGTGGCATGCAGGTTCACTTCAGCGTCAGCCCCGACGTGGAGGCCGCTCTGGGAGGATCTGCGACCGATCCGGGAGGATCAGAGGGAAAGGATTTGGCGCCCCGCCCGGCCGGGGCCAGGATTTCGGCCGACATCCTTATGCACGTAGAAATGCCCGTGACCATCATTCTGGGCTGCACTACGATGCGGCTGAAGGATCTCCTCAACCTGACCAATGGATCCGTGGTCGAACTGGATCAGATGCTGGACGAAGAGGTAGAGGTTCGGGTCAACAACTGCGTGATCGCCTACGGCGAGGTGGTGGCAGTGGACGGTAACTATGCAGTTCGGATTTTACGGATGGCGGCTGGAAGCGCCCCCGACCTTAGAGGGGCACTGCCTGAAAAGGCAGCCTAAACCGATGCATCTACAACTCATACGCATGAGCGCACTCAGGCAAGAACGTTTGTTTGCGAAATCTCTCAACAAACGAAAGGTTATTGCGATATATAAGGAGCAGCGCAATGAAGATAGAGAGTAATCTCTTGAACATCTCAATGTCACAAAGCGACCGAGTCCAAGAGCCTTCAAAGCCCGACAGTAGTTCCGCGTCCCGAAAGTTATCGCTCTCGGCGGCGGGGGACGGTGTCGAGCTGGGGCGTCAGGAAGCGCTGGTCGCGACCGCCCATAGCGCAGGTCAGGACGAGCGAGCGAGCGTCGTCCAGTATTTGCGCGGGCTGATTCGATCGGGTCAATATCAGGTTGACACCGCTGCTTTGAGCGAATCGATCGTTACCGCGTCCCAGCACGGGGACTAAGGTCGAGCCGTATGCTCCCCCAACAGGAATCGGCGCTGGCAACTTGCCAGCGCATCCAGACAATTCTTCAAGAGGTTGAGGAAGCGGTCCTCATTCCCGGGACAGATATGCTCGCCCAGTGGGAGACCGAGCTCGGTCGGGCAGCGGCGTTGCTCGAAGGAATACATGAATCCATGACGCAACACGGCGACTCCCAGGGCGACTCCGCCATCCGGCTGGCGCTGGAGGGAATCCGGCGAATGAGCGGCACCCTGCAAGCCAAGTTCGAGCATGGGTCGAATTACTGTATGGGCTTGCTGCAAGTGCGTTTGGGAACGGGTTACTCAGAACGCGGCCTGCCAGTGCTGATGCCTACCGAAGCTAGAGGCACTTTCGAGGGTTAGGAGAACTACGCCATGGGTGGACTTTTCAGTTCCTTAAACAGCAGCGTAGAGGCTCTGCGCTCGATCCAGAGCGCGCTTGCGGTCACGCAGAATAATGTAAGCAACGCAAACACCCCCGGATACGCGCGACAAAGTGCCCTGCTCGAATCGCAGCCGTTCGACCTTTCCGCAGGACTGCCGGGCGGTGTCCAATTCGGAGGAGTGCAGAGCACCCAAAACGAGTACCTTAACCAGGCGGTGCGGACGCAGCTCTCGGCGCAGGGGTATTTCACAGGGGAATCGAATCCGCTGGCGTCCATTCAATCCTTGTTTGACGTTTCGGGACAAACTGGATTGACCGGCTCGCTCAACAGCTTGTTTCAGAGTTTTTCCGCCTGGGCTGCGACGCCCAACAACACCACGGCGCAGGCAGTACTGAGCCAGGCGCAAACCGTGGCGCAAAGCTTTCAATCGGCGTCGGCCAGCCTTTCGCAGATCACCAATGGCGTGAACCAACAGATCAGTTCCAACGTGAACCAGATCAATAGCCTGGCGGCGGCGATCCAGCAAGCGAATATTGCGATTCAGAAGAATATGACTCCGGACGCGGGCCTGGACGCCAATCTGCACGCATCCCTAGAGTCGCTTTCGCAAATCGCGGATATTACGGTTTTGTTTGCGCCGGATGGCTCGGCGACCGTGTTGCTCGGCGGACAGACGCCGCTGGTTATCGGGGCCGAAAAGTACACGATTCAGGCCAGCTTCGCTCCGTCCGGCAGCCCCACCATCCCGAATGCCACGCCGGATGCCCGCATTCTGGATGCGAGCGGCCAGGACATCACTTCTCACATTTCGCAAGGGAGTCTGGGCGGACTGTTGAACGTTCGCAACACGGTACTGCCATCGCTGCAGGGGAATGGCCAGCAGCAGGGCGCTCTCAATCAACTGGCTCAGCAGGTCGCGGACCGCGTGAATTCGATCCTGACGTCGGCGCAAACCACGGGCGGCGCGGCCGGAAGTCCGCTGTTCACCTATAACGCAGCCCGCCCCGCCGGCATCGCGCAGACGCTGGCGCTCGATCCGAGCATCACGGCCAGTACTCTTGCCCCGGTGAATCCGGGACCTCCGGTGGTCTCCAATGGAGCTGCGCTGCAATTGGCGGGACTCGGCAGCTCGACCAACCCGGCCGACCAAATTGCCGGTCAAACCATCCTCCAGTTCTTGAGCAGCACCGCAACCCAAGCGGGCCAAAGCGCTTCGAACGCGCAAACCGGAAGCAATCTCCACGCGCAGTTGCTGGCGCAATCGCGGACGCTGCAAACCCAGGTGTCGGGAGTTTCGCTCGACGCCGAAGCAGCGCAGGTATTGCAGTTGCAGCAAGGCTATCAGGCAGCGAGCAAAATGGTCAGCGTCATCAATGCGCTGTCCGATGCGCTGCTCAATATGGTGTAGCGGAAGAAAGAGGCCATTCATGATTCAAAATTCAGGCGCCATCAGTCAGCAATTCCTCACGAATTTGCAGTTACTGCAACAGCAGATGGCCACGACCCAACAGCAGATTTCTTCCGGGACCAAGATCAGCCAAGCCTCCGATGCGCCAAATTCGGTGGGAGACGTTCTGCAACTGGAAGCCGATCTCGGACGCGTGAGTCAGGTCACCAGCAATCTGAACCTGGTTTCGGGCGAAGTAAACAGCGCAGAATCGGCCTTGCAGAGCGCTACGCAATTGCTGGATCAGGTAGCGAGCCTTGCCGCGCAAGGAGTCGGAAACACAGTGTCCACGGCTAGCCGCAGCACGTTTTCGCAGCAGGTCGGGCAGATCCTATCTACCATGGTTTCCACCAGCCAGACGCAGTTCAACGGAGCTTATGTCTTCGGGGGAGATCAGTCGACCTCGCCTTCTTACCAGGTGGATTTCACCAATCCGAACGGGGTGGACCGACTGACCACTACGCAATCCACGCGCCTGATTCAGGACGCTTCCGGAATCACCTTTTCTGTCTCGAAGACGGCGCAAGATATTTTCGATCACCGCAACTCCGACGACACGCTGGCCAGCGACAATATTTTCGCGGCGGTCAATAGCCTGAGAATCGCTCTCGCGAATAACGATCAGCCGGGGATCAGCGCCGCGATCGCCTCCATCAAATCGGCCCAGGATTATCTGTCGCAACAACTGGCTTTCTATGGCGGCGTCCAGAATCAAATCTCGAATGCGCTAAACGTCGCCCAGAAATTCCAGCTACAGGATAAGGCTTCGCTCAGTCAGATAAAAGACACCGATGTGGCCGCAGCGAGCATCGCGATGTCACAGCAACAAGCCAGCTACCAGGCGGCGATTCAGGCCGAATCAGCGATGCCCAGAACCAGTCTATTTAGCTACTTGTCCGGGAACTGAAGCAGGCCGCGCCGCCGCCTGCGCAATCGGCGGTGCCATATAGTTGTTCTGAATCACGATGTCCACGCGACGGTTCCTCGCACGGCCTTCCGCGGTGTCGTTGGGGGTTTGCGGTGCGGTGTCAGCGAAGCCAACAATAGCCACTCTCTGGCGGTCCACTTGGAAGCGGTTCGCCATCACTTCCATCATCGAAATACTTCTGGCCGCTGATAGTTCCCAATTGCTTCGAAAACGGGCGGTGTGAATGGGAACCGAATCCGTGTGGCCTTCGATTCTCAACGGATTCGACACGGCGTTCAGGGCGTCCGCTACTTTTTGGAGAATAGGATAGGTGGAAGGATCGAGGGCGTCGGTGCCCGAGGGAAAAAATGCGGTCTGTTTCAGACTGACCACCAGACCCCGCGGCTCGAGATTCACCTCAACCGCGCCGTCCTTGATTTCCTTCTCGAGTTCGCTCGTCAACTTCTTCAAAGAGGGCGTTAGCTCGATCAGATTTTCCGGCGGGGCTTCCTTCGACGATTTTTGTGCGCCGCCCGGCCCTCGCATTTGGGCGTTACCCTGGCCTCTGTCCTCCACAGTTCCGCCCAGAATCTTGGCTACTGCCGGCGAAACTCCCAGCGTTTTCCCATCCGCCAGCGCTTTTTCCACCGCTTGGGAGATTTGCTTTGCTCGGGACTTGTCCGTTTGAGAAGAAGCGAACATGACCACGAAGAACGCAAACAGAAGGGTGATGAAGTCAGCGTAGGATACAAGCCATCGTTCATGATTTTCGTGAGGCGCCTCTTTTTTTCGCCTGGCCATATGCGTTATCCAGCCGGGACGGCTTGGCTCGCCTGGGCCGCTTCGGAGCCATTCTTAGCCTTCTTGGCCGCGCCCTTTTCGGGCAGGAAGGCCTCCAACTTCAGGCGAATCAATTTCGGATTCATTCCTTCGAGAATGCTGATCACGCCTTCGAGCATGAGTTCCTTGGCCGAAACGTCGGCATGGATCCTGGCCTTGATCTTGCTGGCGGCGGGCAGGAAAAACAGATTGGCCACGGCCACTCCGTAAACCGTGGCCACAAACGCGACCGCGATTCCGCGTCCGACTTCCTCGATATTTTCCAGGTGTTTCATTACCTGGATCAAGCCCATTACCGCTCCTATGATGCCGATGGTTGGGGAATACCCGCCAGCGGCTTCGAATACCTTCGCGTCGGCTTCGGCATGCTTCTCGGCCTGGGTAAGCTCCATTTCCATCATCGACCGGAGTTCCATGAGATCGGTTCCGTCCACTGCCAAGGAAAGTGCTTTGCGGAGGAAGGGATCTGCAATCTTGTCGACATCCTCTTCCAGCGAGATGATGCTGCTTTTTCGCGCTTTGGTGGCATAGCCGATGATTTCTTCGACTGCGGCCTCCAGATTGACCGTTTCCTCGAAGAAGACTTTTTTCAAGCTCTTCGCGGCTCCGAGCAATGCAGCCATGGGAGACGTCACCATGACCGAGCCCAGTGTCCCGCCCAGCACGATGATCGCGGCGGTGATCTGGGTGACGTCGGAAACCTTACCGCCTTCCAACACTAATCCGCCGATAATACCCCCGAAAGCTACGGCCAGTCCAAGAATGCTGGCAAAGTCGGGGCGTGCCGATCGTAGATTCGATTTGTGCTTGGCTCCGGGTTGCTTCTCAGCCATTGGACGGCGGCTCTCCCATTGCAATACTCGCGGCCGGGCTCGCGCCCGAAACCGACGTGGAATGAGCCGGCTGATTGCGAAGCAGGGATTGACGGAAACTGACGACCCTCTCGATGATCTCCTCGGTGGTCTCCAGAACCATATATTTCTGCCCCGAAGTAAGCGCGATCACGGTATCCGGCGTCATCTCGATGTGTTCAATCAGGTCTGAATTCAGAATCATCGGCGTATGATTGAGCCTGGTTATTCTGATCATGGGTATGCCTCCTTCGTTGGCTGCGGGGCACAGTGCATATCGAAGAGAAAACGGGATTGTTTATGTCTATCTGGCGTAAATCGCCCCTAAAGGATCTCCATTAAACAGACGATCCTCTTGGTACGCATGAATTTACGCGGTTCCAGCAATGCCCAAGACGGCCAGGGGTTGTGGCCTCTCGATCTCAGCCATCAGGAGACCTCCACTCCCCACTTTCGGATGCTCCAGAGCATCCACGAGGCGTTCGCACGATCGCTTTCACATGCGTTATCCACGTTCTTGCAGTCTGAGATCCAGGCCAAACTCGCAGAGATACGCTTTACGACAGCGGGGGAATTCCGTAGGGGCGTTCCGAACCCAAGTTGTCTGATCGCGTTGCGGCTTCATCCGGGACCCGAAACCATGACGCTGCACGTGGAGTCTGCGACAGCCTTGACCCTGCTGGACCTGTTGCTTGGTGGCAGCGGCATGCCGCCTTCATCTCCGCGCGAATTGACAGAAATCGAATGGAGCCTGCTGGAAGATATAAGCCGGGTAATTCTACGTTCCCTCGGCGAGAGCTGGCAAATCGTTAAATCCGTTGAATTTGTAGTCGAATCGATGGGCAGCGACGCTGGCCTGATGGCTTGCTCCGAGCCAACCAGATCGGATCTTCAGTTGTCCTTCGAAATGCAGATCGCGGGTCAACCTGGCCGTTTTGAAATCGCGGTTCCAAGTTCTTTTTTTGCTCCAGCGACGACGGCTCACGTTCCGCAAGGAATTGCGAAGGATGTCACATCCAACATTGACATCACGCGGAACGCGCGTCTCCTGGAAGACGCCGAGGTCGAACTGGAGGTTCGTCTCGAAGGACCACGGCTCTCGTTCCGAGATTTCTTGGCGCTGCAGCAGGGGCAAGTGGTGAAGTTAGATCACGCTTTAAATGCGCCCGTTCGCGCCGTTGTGAATGGGGATCCCTCACTCAGCGGGCACATCTTAGGCGCGGGGCGGAAGCGCGCGTTTCAGGTGGGAGAGGCGTCTTAACGCAGAGAGGGCATTAACGCCGTCGCCTATTCGCACCTGGCGAGGTGGCGCACCAGTGTCAGCGCCGCATCTTGGTTTGTCCCATCTATAAGAAGGTCCCGGCCGAGGTCTTGAATAAGATCCATCCGTTCATACTCTACGGCAGGCAGATTTCCTGGCCGCGCGAAAGGCACTTGCGTTACGGCCGTCTCCAACTCGGTGAATTCTCGTTTGTTCCAAGCGCTGAGGACGAACCTGGCATATCGCTCGGAGGCCGTTAATGGTCTGGTGGAGATCATCTATATCGTTCCCACCGGACATATCGAGAAAATTGGCCTTCCTTCTAGGAATATTAGAAGGCGGAGCGGCCCGTACTTCGCAACATCATAGTACCAGTCAAAAAAAAATGTGGAAAAAACTAGAATTCCCATGGGCTGCTGCGAAATGAGTATCACCGCTGAGAAAACAGTCGGGTTCGGCTAGACGCCGGAAATTTTAGAACAAAAGGATAGGAAACATGTCACTTTCGTTTCAAACTAACGTAACCGCGCTAACGGCCGAAACCAACCTTCAGGTGAACAGCAACTTTCAGTCTCAGACCATCACCCGATTGACCTCCGGCTTCCGTATCAATTCCTCCGGCGACGATGCAGCTGGTCTCGCCGTAGCCAACAGCCTCCGCAGCACGATCAGCGAGCTGACCCAGGGCGTCCGCAACGCCAATGATGGCGTCAGCATTCTGCAGACCATCGATGGCGGCTTGAACAACATTTCTAACATTCTGGATCAGTTGAAGAGCTTGGCCACCCAGTCTGCTTCCGGGACTTTCGCGGGCAATCGCGCCACTCTGAACCAGGAATTCACGACGCTGCTGGGCGAAATTGACCGTCAGGCCGCGAACATCGGTCTCGGCACCGGGACCGGCACCAGCGCCCAGTACAACGCCAGCCTCACCGTCTATATTGGCGGTGGCAGCACGCAGGCCAATGCCCAGGTCTCAATCGATCTGAGCGGCAGCGGAAACGTGGTCAATTCCGGCGGTCTCGGCATCGGCCTGGATACCATCGACACGGTCGCGCACGCTCTGACCGCGATCGCGGACATCTCGACTGCGGTTACGAACCTTGGCCTGACTCAGGGCCGAGTCGGTACGGGCGAAAACGATCTGAACTACTCCATCAGCCTGGCCCAATCGCAGATCACCAACAATTCAGCCGCCGAATCGCGCATTCGCGATGCGGACGTTGCGGCCGAAGCGGCCAACCTGACCAAAGCGCAAGTGCTAGAGCAATCCTCCGTTGCCGCCCTGGCGCAGGCCAATGCGGCTCCGCAGGCTCTCTTGAAGCTCCTCTCGTAAACCAAGTGGGCTAACGTTTCGTTCGAGCTGGGCCGATTCTTTACCAAGAACGGCCCAGTTTCGTTTTTAGCGGTCAAGCAAGGCTAGCAGGATAGGGCGAAGGAGATTTACATGGGCACCACTCCGGTGACTTTCAACGGCAGCAGCACTTATGCGGCTGATCTGCAGCAAACGATCACCCATGCCGTGGATATTGCGTCCATTCCGCTCAATCAACTAAACCGGAATATCTCTGCGCTGCAGGCCCAGTCGACGGAAATCGGTTATCTCCAAAATGGCTTCGTCTTGCTCCAGAACGCGATCAAGAGCCTCACCACTGGCGTCAATGGCGGCGGCCTTTCCGCATCCGTTTCGGATGACACGATCGCTAGCGCAAACCTGAATTCGACTTCGGCTGTGGCTGGAGGCACTTACTCTCTGAACGTGATCGACGCCGGTTCACCGACGACCAGTGTCAGCAATACCGGTTTGCCGACAGTGGCCGATCCCTCAACGACATCCATCAGCACTTCCGGCACTTACACTCTCACCGTCAACGGCTCCACTGTTACCGTCACTCCCGCTGCGAATTCTTTGAATGCGCTGGCGCAGGCCATCAATTCGTCGGGCGCGGGTGTGAGTGCAACGGTAATCAACTTGGGATCTCCGTCCGCACCCTCCTACACTCTGTCACTGCAGAGCACGGCGCTCGGGAATATTCCCATCCAGCTCAACGACGGCACTCAGGATCTTCTCACCACTCTATCTACCGGCACGCAAGCTCAGTATCAAGTAAATGGACAGCCCGCGACGCCCATCTCGTCAGATAGCAGGACGGTTACGCTGGCGCCGGGACTGACGGTCAATTTGATCCACGCCGGGCAAACCACAATCACCGTGGCAGCCGACCCCTCAGCCGCCACTACCGCTATATCTTCTTTCGTGACAGCTTACAATGCCACGGTGGACGAGCTAGCCACCAATCGCGGCACCGCGGGAGGACCGCTCAGCGGGCAAGGCATTGTCTTCTCTTTGGGGCAGACGCTTCGCCAACTGGTGGGTTTTACAGGCGGGAACGGTTTCGTCACCAGTATGGCCGACCTCGGGATCGCCTTTGACGGCACAGGGCACATTTCCTTCGATCAAGCGCAGTTCACCAGCGTCGCCGACGCGCATCCAGGCGATTTGGCGTCCTTTCTAGGTACCGGCAAGGGAACCGGCTTTCTGGCAACAGCCAGCAGCATCATCGACGGGATTAACAATGCGAGCAACGGTCTCCTCGAAGCGCAGCAGGCCACGATTCAGAACCGGATTAACGCGGACAACCGGGAGATCTCCGACACCCAGGACCGGATCACCACCATGCAGAATCAATTGACGGCACAAATGTCGGCGGCCGACGCATTACTTTCCAAACTCCAATCGCAAGTCAGCTTCATGACACAACTCTTCGAGGCCCAGAATGCAATCGCCAACGGCCGTTGAACTATTTCGCAAGGCTGTATCCGCAGGGGCGTTCGCCGAAGCCGAACAGCTCCTCGAAGGGTACCGCCGCGCCGTGGAAGTGTCCTGGGAAGCCACCACATCCGACGACGAACGCCTCGCGATCGCCACGGAAGTGACCTCCACCCTGGAGTGGGCGCGCACGGCGACGCTCGCCGCTCGCTCGCATACCCAGCACAAGTTGATCCTGTTGCGACGCGAGAGCGCTTACACGCCCAGCATTCGCCAGAACGAAGTGCTAAATCTGAACGCGTGACACACGTTAAAGACCCGTCAAAGATCTGACGCATCGTCGGATTCTCTTCTATCTCCCCTTAGCCAGCCCAAACAAAATCAGTAGCTTGGAGATTGGCACACGGCGTGCATTTCGGAGTGCACCATGTTCCAAGGTCTAGCTCTGAACTCCGAACACTACATGAGTTTGTTGAGCGCCCGTCAGAAACTGGTCGCTTCCAACATCGCCAACGCCGACACTCCCGGGTACCACACGCAGGACATTAATTTTCAAACGGAATTTGAGAATGCCATGGGCCGGACACCAACGGCCATCGAGCCCGAGGGTCTCACCGTGAAACCGGACGGCAACAACGTGAACATCGATCGCGAGGCCCGTTTGCTGGCGGAAAATGCCCTGCGGTTCTCTATCGCCTCTAACTTTGCGCGAGCCGAGCTGAATTCGGTTAAGACGGCGATTCAGGAAGGGAAAAGCGTATGAGTCTTCTATCCGCTCTCTCGATCAGCGCCTCGGGAATGTCCGCTCAAAGGCAGCGAACCGAGTTGCTGGTGGAAAATCTGGCGAACTCGGATACCACGCGGACGCCCGAAGGCGGCCCGTACCGGCGCAAGGACGCGGTGTTCGTCTCGGATCCCTCGGCCTCTCAGTTCTCCTCCCTGTTCGAATCTGAAATGGGTTCGGGCTCGGGAGTGCGTGTCTCTGAAGTAATCACCGATAAGCGCGATCCGGAAAAGCGCTATTTACCCGGGCATCCTGACGCCGATAAAGACGGCTATGTTGCGTATCCCCGCATGAATCCAGCAGAGGACATGGTCGATCTGCTCGGCGCATCGCGCGGTTATCAAGCCAACGTATCGGCGGTATCAGCAGTCAAAGATATGATTCAACGTTCTCTGGATCTGTTCCGCTAGACACTGCCATGTCGATGAACATTTCCGCAATCTCATCCCTGAGCCACATAAAAACTGAGGTGGCCGCTCCGTCCGTGAGCGATGGTGGAAATTCATTCAAAAATATTTTGAGCAGCGCTATCGGCGAAGTGGAAAGCGCGCGCAGCGACGCTGCCAAGAGCGTCGAGCAATTTCTTTCCGGAAACGGCGAAGATCTGCACTCGACGATTCTTGCTACCCAGCGGGCCGAGCTGGAATTTCAAATGCTCATGCAAATTCGCAACAAAGTGGTTTCCGCGTATCAGGAAATCATGAAGATGCAGATGTAAGTCCACCTGATCGAATCCCTTCATGGAACAACTCAAACAATTGGTAGGAACGCTGTCGAACCCGCAACGCTGGACCATTCTAGCTGCGGCGGTGTTGATTTCGGCAGGTCTTTACGGCTTGGTTCACTGGCAGAAAGAAAGCGCCTTCCGCCCCCTCTACACCACGCTTGCGCCCGAAGATGCGTCGGTGGTGATTCAGAAGCTAAAGGAGGGCAGCACTGAATATCGCTTGTCCAACAACGGGACCACCATTTCCGTGCCCGAAGAAAAAGTGGCCGAGTTGCGCTTGGAGTTGGCTGCCGCTGGGGTGCCCAAGAGCGGAAGAATCGGCTTCGAAATCTTCGACAAAACCAATTTCGGCATGACTGACTTCGCGGAACACATCAACTATAGACGCGCCGTCGAAGGGGAACTAGAGCGCTCCGTCATGGCGATTGCCGAGGTGGAACAAGCTCGCGTCCACATCACATTTCCGAAAGAGTCAGTCTTCAGCGAAGCGCAGCAACCCGCCAAGGCCAGCGTGTTGATCAAGATCAGGCCCGGCGCAAATTTGCCCGAGACCGCTATTCCTGCGATTACACATCTGATGTCCAGCGCCGTTGAGGGCCTGGCCCCGGAATCCGTATCGGTGTTGGACATGCGCGGCAATTTATTGAATCGTGCGAAGCGCGCCGGTAACACCAGCGACGATTCTTCAGATGCCGCACTGGAATATCGCCGCAAGGTGGAGCAGGACGTGACGTCGAAATTGGATGCCACGCTGGAGCCGTTAGTTGGCGCCGGCCGGTATCGAGCTTCGGTCTCCGCGGAAACCGATTTGACCAGCGGCGAGCAGAGCGAAGAGAGTTTCGATCCCACCAAATCCGCCATGGTGAGTTCGCAGACCAGCGAGGACACGTCTACTCCGACTCGCGCCATCGCCGGGATCCCGGGAACAGCTTCCAATTTGCCGGACGCAGCCCCGCGCCCGCAAGTGACCGGAGGTGGCACCTCCCGCAAGACCGAAAACGTGACCTATCAAACTAGCCGAACCGTCAAACGGACCATTCTTCCACAGGGCTCCATCAAGCGGCTTTCCGTGTCGGTACTTATCGATCACGAAGCCCACTGGGAGGGTGCGGGCACAAATGCGAAACGTGTGCTGGTGCCCCCCTCTCCCGAACGAATGAAGGTGATTCACGACCTGGTGGCCGCAACTGCCGGATTCAATATGGAGCGCGGGGACCAATTATTTGTCGAGGCATTGCCCTTTGAATCCACTCTGAATCTGGATCCTCCTATGACGGCGCTGCCTGCAACGGGTACGAATTCTAAGCAGCGTTCTCCTATCGAACAATTGAAAACCAATCCGAAACTCCTGGCGATTTCCGGGGCCGCCGTTGTGGTACTGCTGGCGGGATGCGGTTTCCTCTTCGCTCGAATGAGGAAAGCTTCGGCTCGCGCGGCAAAAGTTCAGGTAACACAAGCTCTGCCTGAAGGCACTGCCGCCGGCACTGCCCAGGAATTATCGCGAGCGGCTGCGGCGGCCCAAGATACCTGGGCGCCATCCAGTTCCGGCGCCTCGAATACGCTAGCGCCGGGGCGCCTTGAGACTCTCACAATGCAACTCCGCGAGACTGCCCAGAAAGACACCGAAGTCTGTGCTGGAGTGTTGCGCGGCTGGCTCAAGGAAGGGCAGGTCTAGTTGGCAATGGCGACTCCTAGCGCCGCCGGGACCCTCACCGGCGCACAAAAGGCGGCCGTTCTTCTGATCGCTTTGGGCGATCAGACATCCGCCAGTTTGCTAAAGCAGCTCAGCGAGGAACAAGTGCGGACGGTCAGCGGAGCCATCGCAGATCTTTCATCGGTTACGGCCGCTGAAGCGGAATCTGTTCTGCAAGAATTTCTGGATGCGACGTCGGACGGAGCTCGCGTCGGCTCTGGCGGCATTGCCTACGCCAAAAGGATTCTCACCAGCGCGTTCGGCCCTGAAGGAAGCAAGAAGCATCTGGATCAGTTGCCCGGCCCGCACGGAGAACTGGGGGGCTCGCGGCAACTGCAAAACGTCGAGCCTCAACTGCTGGCGCGCTTTGTCAAGAGTGAGCACCCGCAGACCGTGGCGATCGTTCTTTCTCAACTGAATCCCGCCCAGTCCGCCAGCGTTCTCGCTTCGATGGAACCAGCAGCTCGGCCGGATATCGCTTTTCGCATCGCGAAACTCGACAAGATCTCGCCTGCCGTAGTCGGCAAGATCTCCGCGGTTATCGGCCAAAGGCTCAAGTCTCTGGGAGAGATGAAACGGGAGCCATCAGGTGGCCCTCGCGCCGTCGCGGAAATATTTAACCAGCTCGATACGACACTGAGCACTGAAATTCTCGCCCAGATAGGCGAACAGAACCCCGAGCTCATGGATTCTATCCGTCAAAAAATGTTTGTGTTCGACGATCTCATGGCGCTGGACGCCAATGGAGTCAAGGAACTGCTGTCGAAAGCCGATCGCCGTCAGCTAACCACTGCCCTTAAGGGAACCAACGAAGAATTGCGGCAGCACCTGTTGAAGGGAATGTCGCAACGCGGCGCCGCCATGTTGCTGGAGGACATGGAGGCTCTCGGGCCCGTCAAAATCCGGGAAGTGGAGGCCGCACAACAGGCGATTATCGCCGTCCTTCGGGAATTGGAAACCGAGGGTGTTCTCAGTCTTAAGGGAGGCGGCGGTGATGATCAATACGTCGTCTAGAGTCCTCCGCGACGCAGAGCAAGGCGTCGTGAAGCCAATTACATGGCGCGCTGCCGCCTCCATGTCGTCGGCGAGAACGAGAATCAGTCCGATTGAAGTGAAGGAAGCCCCATCGGAACAGCCTGCCTTCGAGCGCGATCAAAATGCGCAGCAAGAGCGCGCTCGCATCGAGCAGGAGGCCTATCATCGGGGCTTCACCGAAGGAAAAGAAGTGGGTGGCCAACAGGCAAGAGCCGAGCTGCAATCGGTTCTCGACCAGCTAGGAAAAAGTCTCGCGAGCCTGGCATCGCTTCGGTCGCGCGTGCGGGGAGAGGCGGAAGGCGATCTTCTCAAACTGTCGATTTCTATTGCGCGTCGCGTGCTCCATCGTGAATTAACGCTTGACCCGGAGTCGATTGAGGGTCTCATTCGAGTTGCCCTCGACAAGCTCCAATCCCGCGAGCTGTGCCGCGTCCGCGTTCATCCGGATCAGGAACAGGCAATTCGCAAGTCTCTCGAACGGTTTGCAAATTCACAAAAAGTAGAACTGATAACCGATGCCTCATTGCAATGCGGCGACGTATTATTCGAAACCGCACATGGCAACCTGGATGCCTCCATCGAGTCGCAGCTTGGCGAAATCGACCGCGGCCTGGCGGACCGCTTGCGCCGGCTGCCCCAGGATCGATAACTAATGGACCCCTCTGAAAAAGTCGACCTGACACCGTTCATAGTCGGCCTGGATCAGATCGAACTCTTGCCCTGGACCGGGCAGGTTACGGCGACAGTCGGATTGTTGATCGAATCGCAGGGTCCCGCGGCAGCGATCGGAGACTTTTGCGAAATTCGGGCGGCGAACGGCCACCACATTCGAACGCAAGTCATCGGATTTCGAAATGGGCGTGTTCTGGCGATGCCGCTGGACGAGCCTGATGGCCTGCAGTTGGGCAGCCCCGTCGTCGCCCGCTCACAGGACGCCCGTCTGGCGGTGGGGCCGGGACTGCTGGGACGGATTCTCGACGGATTCGGCCAGCCCATGGATGGTGGTCCACCGATAGAATCAACCAACACGTATCCGTTGTACGCGCAGCCTCCTAACCCTCTTCAGAGGAAACACATCACGGATCGCCTGGTTACTGGCGTTCGTTCCATCGATAGTCTGCTGGCCTGTGGAAAGGGACAGAGAATCGGACTCTTCGGCGGCAGCGGCGTTGGCAAGAGCACTCTGCTCGGCGCCATGTCGCGCAAAAATTCGGCGCAAGTCAGCGTGATCGCCCTGATCGGCGAACGCAATCGCGAGGTCAAGGCGTTTATCGAAAACGAACTGGGGCCGGAAGGCTTGAAGCGCTCGGTTGTGGTTGTGGCAACATCCGACCGCCCCGCGCCTCTTCGCATCCGGGCGGCTTACGTGGCGCTGGCAGCGGCTGAGTATTTCCGCGATCAAGGCGCCGACGTGTTGTTGGTGATGGATTCCGTGACACGGCTAGCGATGGCGCAGCGGGAGATCGGCCTGGCTGCCGGAGAGCCTCCCAGCCAGAAAGGCTATACACCTTCAGTTTTTGCGCTTTTGCCCAAAATATTTGAACGTGCCGGCAACTTCGGAACGGGGTCGATCACCGGCTTCTTCACAGTGCTGGTCGAAGGCGACGATTTTAACGAACCGATTTGCGACGCGGCCCGCGGCATTCTGGACGGGCATTTCATCCTATCGCGAGATTTGGCTTCATCGGGACACTATCCGGCAATCGATATCTTGAACTCCGTCAGCCGGCTGTCGAACAAAGTGATTACGGAGGAAGAACTTTCGGCGAATCGCCGTATTCGGGAAGCTTTGGCAACCTATCAACAATCGGCCGATCTGATCCAGCTCGGCGCGCATGTCCAGGGCGCAAATCCGAATTTAGATCGCAGCATCCGGCTGCGGCCGCAGATTCTGGAATTCTTGCGCCAGGACGCGGAATCCCACGCTCCGATCGAGGAGACACGCGAACGCCTGTTTACCCTCGCCAAGGAGCTTTCATGAAGGCCTTCCAGTTTCCTCTGCAGCGGGTTCTCGAATACCGAGAGCTCCAGATGCGAACTGAGGAGGAAAAACTTTCTACCATACAGAACCAACTTGCGGAAGTGCTGCATCGCGAGAATGCACTGACGGCCGCTCAGCTGAACGCAGAGATGAATCTGCTGGGGCGGCCTGTGGTCGAAGCCACCGAGTTTCGAGCCTTATCCGCGTTTCAGCTTCGAATCCGCAGCGAAAAAGTTTCCTTGGTTGCGGCGCGGAAAAATCTCGAGACTCAGATTGCCGAACAGAGAAAGCGCCTTCTGAAGGCCCGTAAAGACTGCAAGATTTTGCAGAACCTCAAGGACAGGCGCAAGAAGGCCTGGACATACCTGAGCGATCGCGAGATCGAAAACATCGCCGCCGAATCCTACATCTCAAACTGGGCGCGGTCCAATGCCGAGAGTCAGGAGAAACCTGCTTGAAAATCTGTCTGCTCACGGAGACGCAAAGCGGCTGCTACAAATGGCGCGGCGCGATCCCTGCCAAATATCTGAGCCGGCGCGGGCACCAGGTTCAGATTCTCTCGAATCAGACGCAATATGACGCGCCGGACGTGCTGGTCCTTTATCGGGCGCACTATCCGCAAGCGGTCAAGGTCGTCGAATGGTGCAAGCAAAACAATATCCGAGTTGTCTTCGATACCGATGACGCTCTGGATCTGGTTCCGCCGGAGAATCTCAACTATAAGGCGGTGCAATCGCGGCTCCCTCTGTACGAATTTTTGTTGCGTTCGGCGGACGTCGTGACCACCACGACAGACACTCTCGCGAGCTACCTCCGCAAGTGGAACCCGCACGTCACCGTGATTCCCAATAGCGTTGACCCCGATGAATGGACCTGCGAACCCCGAAGCGGCGAGGCACGCATCGGATGGACCGGAAGCCCCACTCATTTTCTTGACCTGGCAGTGGCCTTAGACGCCATCCGCGAGGTGCAGAAAAAGATTCCGTTTACGTTCGTGCTGCAAGGAATTTGTCAGGAATCGACTCTCGAAGAATTGATGATGGTGCTGGAGATCCGCTGGGGCAAAGCCCTGTTCAATACGCCGCTGGGCAGATCCATCAAACACTTCATGGACAAGCTCACCGGCATACGCTACGAGTTTCATCCGAATGTTCCGCTGGATCAGCATCCGCAAAAGGTCTGCGATTTGAAACTGGATATCGGCATCGCGCCCCTGCTCGACGACCCATTCAATCGTCATAAAAGCTGCATCAAGTACTACGAATACGCCATGTCGGGTGCAGTCACGCTGGCATCTCAGGTGGTGCCGTATTCCACCGAAGTCCCGATTACCGCGAAAAACAACCGTGAATCGTGGAAACGGAAGCTGGAAGAGGTTCTGCAAGCGGATCGGACCAAGCTGTTTCGCGAGCAGCGCGATTGGGTGTTGACGAATCGGAATATCGAAAAGAACGTTGAACTTTGGGAGCAGGCGTTGGCGGGTGACCACTCCTGCGCGAGCCGGGTCGAGGAAATGTCTCCCGTCTTGGAAGCTTGTTGACCACTAGACAGTAATTACAAAGGAAACTTAACGATGAAATTCAAGGAAAGCTCACTCGCCCACAAGTTGCTCGACGGACTCGATGGTATTGAAATCGGCGGCTCTGCTCACAACTCGTTCGGGTTGAAGACCCGCAACGTCGACTACACCTCGGATTTGACCTGCTTCAAGCAGGAAGAGGTCAAGCTGTGCGGCGAAGCTCTACCGGTCGACATCGTGTCGCCGGGGGACAAATTGCCGCTTGAAGACAACAGCGTCGATTTTGTAATCAGTTCGCATGTCATCGAACATTTTCCCGATCCCATCAAGGCGCTGAAGGAGTGGTATCGCGTGGTCAAACCCGGCGGCTACCTTTATATCATCGCGCCTCACAAAGATCGAACTTTCGACAAGGAGCGTTCCCGCAGTACGCTGGCCGAGCTGATCGAACGGCATGAGACCGGTAAAGTGCCGGAAACCCTCAACGACCACTGCTCGGTTTGGATTACCGAGGATTTCGTGGAGCTGATCGGCTGGCTGGGCTGGAACATCCTGCATGTTCAGGACACCGATGACAAAGTCGGCAACGGCTTTACGATTGTGGTTCAAGTAGCCAAGGGTGACGCTCCGAGGCTGAACGTTGCGGCCAACCTGGCGAAAACGCCTGCGTCCCCTCTGCAGCCGGTCTGGGCTCATCTGCAGAGAGTTACCCAAACCATGCAGCCTTCTCCGGTGTCATTCGGCGGCTCCGATCTGCAACCGTCGAACAAGTTGAAGGAACTGCAAAAGGAAAATGAGCAGTTGCGGCGCGCGATCGCCGATCTCATCGTCGAGAAACAAATGCTAAAGGACATCGCCCAAGGCCACGTCTAGGAGCAAGCATGACACCCGAGACCCAGAACAATAAACTGGCGATCGACTACCTGTTGATGGCCAATCTGAACGTGATGGACCGCGGGGAAGAGGGCCCGGCCGGCAATGGACGATTGACGTCTCTTTTGTGGGATGTGATGGACCGCCTTCGGCCCACCGTGTTCTTCGATATCGGCGCATTTGACGGAGGCATCGCCGTCGCGGCCAAGCAAAGGTTTCCCAGGCTCCTGGTTTATTCGTTCGAGGCCAACCCCGAAATTTTCGCGCTCCATAAGGCGACCGTTTCAGCGGCCGGCGCGACCTATCTGAATCGTGCCATCTCTGACTCTGTGGGTCCGGTCAAGATCTACGCGCCGCGAACTCTCTCGCGATATTACGACAAAGGCGTGGTGCTGCCAGGCCACATCAATGAGCCGAAGACTACTGGCAAGACTTCGCTGCTGCTCAGAAATGAAGATGCCGTTTATGAAGAATTCAACGTGGACGGGACGACCCTCGACGCATTCCTGGCCGAGGAAGGTTTCGATGTAGCGGAACAACGCATCGTTCTCTGGATCGATGCCGAAGGCGCGGCCGACAAAGTTTTGCAAGGCGCCGAGAAGGCGCTGGCCAGTTCAGTGGCCGTCCTGGTGGAAGCCGAGAACTTCGAGTTTTGGAAAGAACAGAAGGACAGCGCGTACATCACTCGCGAGCTAATTGCGAAGGGCTTTATCCCCGTCGCCCGCGATCGCGAGTATGGAGATCATCAGTTCAATATCCTCTTCGTGAAGGCCGCATTGATACCGCGGATCGCGTCGGAATTGTTCAATGCGCGATCTGCTTTGAGATCGTGTATGACTTCGCCTTCACTCCAGCAAGTTGCTGCCCCTAATGAGCGCGTAAAGACACGGTCAGGCTCATCAGTGGGCGCTCACTTCCAGAAGCGCATCCCGATTCTGATTCCAGTTTTCAATTCCGTGACGTATTTGAAGAACATGGTTTCTCAGCTACGCCGTTATGGCTTCGAAGAGATTGTCGTCATCGACAACGCCTCCACTTTTCCGCCGTTGCTCGAATACCTGTCGCAGAATAGTCCGGATTTCTCCGTCATCCGCCACGAGGAGAACCAGGGACCGCGCGATATGTTCCTTGACTCGAAGAATTTGCTCTCGCTGCCTGAATACTTTTGCGTGACCGATCCCGATCTGGAGCTGAATCCTTCGCTGCCGGAAGATTTTATTTGGGAGCTGATTTCGCTTACCGAGAAACACCGCGTGCGCAAAGCGGGCATGGCTCTCGACATATCTGATTGGTCCAAAATGCGCCACGAGAAGTTCCGGATCGGAGCAGCCGATTACCAGATCTGGGAATGGGAAGCGCAATTCTGGAAGAATCCAGTTGGCGTCACTAGCACCGGTGACGAAGTTTATAGCGCCGCTGTTGACACCACTTTCGCCGTGTACAACAAGCGTTACTTCGACCCCGCCGATCAATTGAAGGGCGTCAGAGTCGGGGGAAAGTTCGCGTGCCGGCATTTGCCTTGGTATAAGGATCGGATCGTGCCGCAAGAGGAAGAGGCGTTTTACCGCGCCAGCCAGAAGTTCTCGTACTATAGCTGACCCACGCCTGACTACATTCACAAAGGACGGATCGTTCATATGAAATTCAAGGAAAGCGCACTCGCCCACAAGCTACTCGACGGACTCGACGGGATCGAAATCGGCGGCTCGGCCCACAATTCGTTTGGGCTGAAGACCCGCAACGTCGACAACACCGCGGAACTGACGTGCTTTAAGCAGGAAGAGATCAAGCTGTGCGGCGAAGCTCTACCCGTGGACATTGTGTCGCCGGGCGATCAACTGCCCCTCGACGACAACAGCGTCGATTTTGTGATCAGCTCGCACGTGATCGAACATTTTCCTGATCCCATCAAGGCGCTGAAGGAGTGGTATCGCGTGGTCAAACCCGGCGGCTACCTCTACATCATCGCGCCCCACAAAGACCGAACCTTTGACAAGGAACGTTCCCGCAGCACTCTAGCCGAGCTGATCGAACGGCATGAGACCGGCAAAGTACCAGAAACCCTCAACGACCACTGCTCGGTTTGGATTACCGAGGATTTCGTCGAGCTGATCCAATGGCTGGGATGGAACATTCTGGAGATCCAGGATGTCGACGACAAAGTCGGCAACGGATTCACCATTGTGATCGGCGTAGATAGACCCGGCGCCAAGACCAAGCCCGCCGTCGTTAATCACATGATGAACCAAGTGCAAGCTTCCGCCGTGCATGCGAAGCCGCACCTTTCCATGAGTTTCCTGATGAGCCCGACGGCGCGGGTTCGCACCGGAAGCGCTGCCAGCACGCTCGAATACGCACGCCGTTTTCAGGCGCAGGGACATGAAGTCTCCCTCACCACCTGGCCGAAGTTCACGTGGTTGGAGGACGAGCCGTTCCCTGGGCTCGATTTCAAAGTTCCCATTCACTACGACGCCGACGCGCGCCGCGAATCTCTGCCGTATCATTTTCTCGAACAGACGCCGCGCGATTTTCTCGGTGAGCTGCGTTTCTTCCTGGCCTACACGCACCTGATCACACCGGCCATCCCGCAAGCCGACCTGATCATCGCCGCCAACTGGGAAGGCATCATCCCCGCGTGGCAATCCGGGAAAGGCAAGCCGGTGCATTTCCCGCAGCACTACGACGAAGTGTTTTTCGCTTCGGATGCCGACCCGTCGTCGGGCTTGCAGGGCAATCCGCTGATCAAAATGATATGCCGCAATTCGTTCCAGATGCCGATGTATCGGATCGCGAATTCGAGTTGGCTGGCCGGCGAGTTCCGCCGCCGCTTTGATGAAATTGTCCCCGTGGTTCAACACGGAATCGACACCGACAAGTTCCGCCCGCGCGCGAAGTTGAGCGCCCAGGACGGCGTGATCCGAGTGGTCACCTACTGCCGGCCCGAGAAATGGAAAGGCTTCCAGGATGCCGTCCCCGCCATGGGAGAGCTCACGCGGCGTTATCCGAACAAGATCGCCTGGCATGTTTACGGCTTCCCGCACCCGGTTTTCGGCCCGCAGAATGAACTCGCCCCGTACAAGTTTCACGGGACTCTCGGCCACGATGACTTGAGCCGCCTCTATGCGGAAAGCGATATCGTGCTGTACCCCTCGTGGCATGAAAGCTTCCCGCTGCCGCCGATCGAAGCCATGGCTTCCGGCACCGCTGTGATCACCACGCCCTACGGCACGGAAGGTTACGCGATTGACGGCCACACCGCGATCGTGGCCCGCCCGCGCGTCGTGTCGGACTTCGTTGTCGCGCTCGACGGCCTGGTCCGTATACCCGAACTCCGGCAGCGGCTCGCCCAGAATGGACGTGCGATGGCGGAGAGCCTGACCTGGGATGGCGCAGTTACCGCGCGCGAAGAGCTGCTGTGGCGGATCCATCGCAATCAGATGCCGACGGGAGGCCGACAAGGCTTCGACACCGGAATCATCGATGGCTGTGGAATGTCGTTTGACCGATTGTGCCCCGAAGTCGGCGTTCCAGAAGGCGAGCTGCAACCAGCCTACGCCGGCTAACTGAGCATGGCTACGGCTTGCGGGTGTAGCTATCCAGGATCACGATCTCGACTCGGCGGTTGGTGGCGCGCCCGTCTGGAGTGTCGTTTGAGCCCTTGGGATCGTAGGAACCAAAGCTTTCGACGGATAGTCGCGGTTCCGCGATTCCGTACTGGGCGCTCAGCAGTTCTAGAAGGCGCAGACCGCGCGCTGCCGCTAACTCCCAGTTGTTCGCGAAGCGCCGGTTGTGAATGGGAGTCGCGTCAGTGTGTCCCACCAGGCTCACATTGTTGGGAATCTTGTTGAGCACATCGCCAATGGCCTTCACTGTGGTCAGCGCCTCAGCATTGATGTTGTCTTCGCCGGGCTGAAACAGCAGAGCCTGCGGAAGGCTGACAACCACCCCGCGGGAATCGATTCGGACATCCAGATGGGTCTTTTCCAGGTCCTGTCTAATCGCGTCCAGCGCAGCACTGGGCCCCTGTGCCACCGACGCTGCGACGGGTGCGGGTACTGGCGCTGATTTCTTCTGCGAGCTTTGCAGCGTCTGTGCCGCCATCGCAACAAACAGGATTAGCAGGATAGTCAACACGTCAAGGTAGCTCACCATCCAACGATCGCGCCCGCCGTGCTGATACTGATAATACGCGGGTTTCATTTCCCGGGCGCCCGACGCAAGAAGCAATTCAGCCGTTCGCGAACCAGGGACGGATGCGTGCCGTCGATCAGGCAAAGCCCGCCTTCAACGATCATTTCCTCGATCTCAAAGGTTTCCGCGACGCTCGCGCGAATGCGGTGCGACGCTGGAAGAAGGATCAGGTTTGCCAGCGCCAGTCCGTACATGGTCGAAACGAAAGCGGTTCCAATTCCAAACGCCACCGAGTTCATGTTTGAGAACTGGCGGAGCACGTCGATCAACCCCACCACCGTGCCAATGACGCCGATCGCAGGCGCGAATCCACCGGCAACTTCGAGAACCTTGGCATCCGCATCGCCCTGCCGCTCGTGCAATCGCAACTTGGTTTCGAGAGTGGCTTGAAATTCACTCCGACTCTTCACGTCGAGCCCCAGCGAGAGCATCTCCCGCAGAAACGAATTGTTGATCTGCCCGATTCTCGGTTCCACCGCGAGCATTCCCTGAACGCGGGCAGTTCTCACGCATGCGACGATATCGTCCACCAGTTCTTCGCGATTGACGGCGGGCTGGCGGAGCAGCCCGAATACCCGCCTAACCGCATGAAGGAGCGAACTCCGCGGGGTCGTGATCAGCGTGACTCCCAACGTTCCCCCTATGACGATCCATGCGGCCGTAGGTTGAAGGAAATAACGGAGGCTCACGCCGGTGGATGCGATTCCCGCGATGATGGTCGTAACTGCGATGGCGATCCCAGCCAGGATCCATCTATCCGGCGGAGTTCGCGTCGTCGCTTCATCAATGCGACTGGTCACGTCTGTACTAGCGGTTGAGGGTAAAGACACCGATAGCTCCGGAAGTACCAATAGCAATTGGGAAGCCAACGTTCCGGCTACCCGGTATCAACGCGCTCCACGACTTGCTTCGTGCTTTTCCGACAGGATCTTGACACTGTCCGCTCGAATTTTGTCGAAAACGCCTGTGGGGGCTAAAGTAGCTGGCCTAATTGAATAACTTGAAACTGCCGATGATCAGGACAGTGTTATCGAAAGTACAATCCGACGCGATCAACGCTCTGCCGAAGCCGGTTCTCGACCGGATTCACCGCTACGCAGCAGAGGGCCGGGTCCTACAGGTGAGTTACGAAGAGGATTGTTGCCGCTTGCTAGCGGTAACGAACTGGCAGCTCCCCGCAGTCATCCTGCGAAGCTCGAAGGACAAATTCGCAGCAATGCGGAGCGCCGCTCAAACCGAGTGGACGCGGGCCGCGCGGAAGCACTGCCGCAGCAAGAACTGAATGATCCGTCGAAGTGACGGGCGATCCTGAAACCCGATATCCATGCGAAGCCTAGGGAACCTGCAACTTCGAAAACTTATCCGGGTAATCAGTTTGATGTTCGGGAATGCCCGAGTTGTTGGAGGCGCGGATCGGAGTCGAACCGACGAATAAAGGTTTTGCAGACCTCTGCCTTACCACTTGGCTACCGCGCCCTGTATGCTGCGTAGCTATCCCACAGATACCGTGCCCGGACCCGCAATGTCAACCTGGGTTCTGCGGAAAGCTGTCGCGAGCTTTTCAAGGAACCTCGCGCCGCGCGTTCTTCGCCGCGTTTGCTAAACTGTTCGCTTATGCCTCGCTTTGCCGCTAATCTCAGCTTTCAGTTTCAGGATGTCCCATTCTTGGAGCGTTTTGCCGCCGCCGCTGCCGCGGGCTACCGAGCCGTCGAGTTCATGTTCCCGTACGAACATCCTCCGGAAGTCGTCGCGGAACGTCTCAAAGCGTCGAATCTCGAAAACGTTCTCATCAATATGCCGCCCGGAGATTGGGCCGCCGGGGAGCGCGGCATCGCGTGCATACCCGGACGTGAAGAGGAATTTCGCAAAGGCGTCGCTACCGCGATCACTTACGCCCGCGCGCTGAAAACCCCGCGCATCCACGCCATGGCCGGGCTGGTCCCTGCCGGGTCCACACGCGCCTCTTGCAGGGACACCTATATCGCCAATCTGCGCTACGCCGCGGAACAGCTCGCCGCCGTCGGGATTATTCTGGTGATCGAACCCATTAATACCCGCGACATTCCTGGCTTCTTCCTCAACACGCAGGCCGAAGCAGCGGAATTCTGCGAGGCCGTCGGACCCAACCTGCGAATGCAGATGGACTGTTATCACATCCAGGTTACCGAGGGTGACATTACAACCAAGCTGAAGAAATACGCCGCGCTCTGCGAGCACATCCAGATCGCCGGCGTCCCCGAGCGCCACGAGCCCGATACCGGCGAGGTCAACTACACGTACTTGTTCAAGGTACTCGACGATATCGGCTACAAAGGTTGGATAGGTTGTGAGTATCGCCCCGCCGGGAAAACTGTGGACGGCCTGGGCTGGTTCAAGCCCTGGGCCGCGAAGTAAGAGCGCCCGCGGTTTGCCCGGAGCGCCCGCGCGCGTCTAACGCTGCTGCGTCGCGGCGGGTGGGGCCTTGGGCTGTTCTCCCCCTCCGCGCCCACGAAAAGCACCCGATCTTCGTTCCGCCTGCCGCCGCTGCAATTCCTGCCACTGGTCGCTGGTAAGAATGCTGCGCAGCCGTAAGGTCATCTGCGAAAGAGTGCGCGTCAATTCGCCGCGTGCGGTCGCTAAATGTTCAATCGCTTCGTTGGCCTTCCGCTGGTCGAGCGGATTCTCGCCCAGGGCGATCTCCAGGTCGCTATCGGCGCGCTGCACCGCTTCCCGCAGGTCCAACAAATGACCGCGATACTCCCGCACGGTGCCGCGAATGTCTTTCCGCTGCGTCTCGCTCAGATCCAGGTTCTGAACGATCGGGCTGTTCCACCACGCACCCTCCCACAATGCCGGACCTTGCCGCAGCCCCGGCCTCGGACCCTGCGCCGACAGCACCGCCGGAAACACCACTGCCGCCCAAAACCAGCTCCGCATCGCTATCACTGCTCCTCGAACAAGGCGCGCGCGGGAGCAGCTGCCGCCGGTTCCACTACCTGTTCCATGGAATAAACATCGCCGAACAATTGGGCGTCGCTGATCTCCGCAGGCTTGTTCACCGGATGCTGTTGGGGAGCCGGGTGGTAAACGAAAATCCCAACAGCCAACGCACACGCCGCAGCCAGTCCCGGCGCCCACATCCAATGTTTGCGCGAAGGCCGTTCGATCCGCTCATAAATTTTTCTGCGTTGCGCGGCCAGAAACTCGTCCGGGATTTCGCTACTCGCAACCGTGGATGCCCGCTTCTCCTGCCATTCGTGCAAGCGCCGAGCACAATCCGTGCACCCGCGCAAATGCGCATCGGCATCGTTCCCCGCGATCCCATAAACTGCGTCCAGCAGCGCGTCTTCACTTAAATGTTCGTGCCCGCTCATGGTGCCTTCCCTCATATAAATCCCGCAAGTCCACGCGCAGCTTATTTACCGCGCGGAACATGTGGGCTTTTACCGTGCCCACATCCAGGCCTAGAATCTGTCCAATCTCTTCCAGGCTCATTTCTTCATAATGCCGCAGAGTGAACACCACGCGCTGCCGCTCGGAGAGCTGCGCCAGGGCCGCCGCCAGGCGCCCGTTGATCTGGCCGGCGAAGTACCGGTCCTCTGATTCCGGAGCTCGCGAAGCGGTCATCGACAGGATGATCGCTTCGTCTTCCGGAGCCGGTCTTCGCCGCCAGATCTGCCACTTCGTAGAACGTAGCCGATCCAGGCAGGTATTCACCGCAATTTTCGACAGCCATCGCGTAGGATCGTCGAGAATCTTTGCATTCTCGCCTCGCCCTTCCTCTCGCAATAACGCTTGATAGGCTTTGAGAAAAACATCTTGGGTTGCGGAGTCGGCTTCGTCGGGGTCGTGGAGTAAGCGCCGGCATAGCGCATTCACGCGGCGCTGCTCAGACGTCATCCATGTGCCGAAATCCCGTAGCAAACCTGTATTAACCCGTCCGGCTACCAGAGGCTCGGCCACCAGCCTCATCATACTCTTCAGGACGGGGAAAACGTCGCGAGGATTACATCGTCGGCGCAATGCCTCCGACCGGGCTGGCTACTGCGCGCCGAACGCCGTCGCGTGCTGCGTAAGCAGCACTGGCTCTATCACTTTGGGAGCTAGCGGAGGCGGCGCTGCCTTGGGCGGAGCAGCCTTCACTTCCTGGAGAAGTTTCGCGATCGCCAAGGGGGTCTCGACCGTCGGCAGCGCCGCCGGAGTAAACATCGATTCCGCCGTCAGTTGCCGCGTTTCCAGGCCGTCTTCAATCAGCATCTCCCGCTCGATCCAATTGGAGAGTGGGATATTCCGGAAGAAAACCCTTTCCTGCATAACCATGGTTTTCTTCGAGCCATTCAGCGATTTGCTCTCGCGCACATAACTGCGTTCGTCCACTCGAATGTCATGCATGAAATCGTCAAGAGCCTGCCGCTTGCACGCTTCCTCAGTGGCCTTTACGCGCTCATCGAGAGTGACTTTGTGCGCGCTGATCATCGCCCTCGCTTCCGCTAGCGACTCGCGCTCCTTTGCCAGCGCCACTTCCATTCGCGCCTGCATCACATAGTAGGACAGCAACGCGCTCCCGCCGGCCACGAAAACCGGCAAGAACAGCCAAAGAAAAGCTTCCATTTGCATACGATAGTCCTGCTAAGGAACCTATCGGACGCGCATGGGAAAAAAGTTAGCGGCTTAAGCCAAAAACCCTAGGCGACATAGGACAAATCCATGCCGGCGCGGCTATTTCGCTTGGGACCCCACCTTTTTCCCGCCGGCCAGACCGGTAAGCAGGGGGAAATCGAAGCGCATCAAGGCGCCGAGCATTGCTGCGATGCGGAAGCCGAACCCCGCCAAGAAACCTTCGTGCTTGCTCAATAGCGCGGCCGCCCCCAAAATACGGTCTGAGCGATGTATGGTACCGTTCGGAGCCACCTCCGGCGCATGCCATGTCGCGCGGATCGTGGGATACATCTCCAATTTGCGGCCAGCTTTTCGGATTTTGATCGCCAGGTCGGCGTCGGCCCAGTATTCGCCGAAGCGTTCATCGAAGTAGTTCATTCCGGCAACGAACTGCTTGCGGACCAGCAGCGCCTCACGGCCCGGATAAAGCATCGCGAACCGCTCCTGCTTCAGAGCCTGTTCCGGAATCGCTATCCAGCCCGGTTCGCCACCCCCACGGACTTCGGCCAGCGACTCCCGATCCGGATAGGGACGCATCCGCATCACCGGTTTGCCATCTCCGTCTATCAACAAGGGACAAGCGCCGGTGACGCCGGTATCCGCATCCAGCTTTTCAGCCAGGCGCGCGACCGTATCCGGCGCAACTTCCACGTCCGGCGAGAGCAGAAACAGGTACTCCGCCCGAGCCGTACGCGTCGCAATATTCAGCGCCTTGGTTGCACCAAAATTCTCCGGGAGCCGCTGCATCGTAATGCCGGGGAATTCTTCGGCAACTTCAGCGGTGGAATCGTCGCTTGCGCAATCGACTACTAGAATTTCCAGTTGCTCGCGCTGCTCGGATCTTTCCAGCGCTGCAATCGCCCGCCGCAATTCCGCGGCTTGGTTGTGGGCAATGATGATCGCGGCGATTTTCGGGACGGGCGCCGTAACGGCGTTACCTGGGTTCATGCGACTCGATTCTGCGGTCTGATGCTAGCTTAACCTTTGCGGCCGGTTCATTGAACGGTCCGGCGCCGCGACGCCAAGATCGCGCCATGGTACGCTAGCGCAGAAAGGAAATACCTATGAATAAAACGATGCCGGTTAGTTTCGCGTTGTTCATTTTAGGGTCCTCGTTCGCGCTCGCCCAGGGGAAGCAGGCGCCACAACCCATGAGTTTCTTCGTCACCAGTGCCGGTTCCGGCAAGGGAGCCGATCTTGGCGGCCTCGCCGGCGCTGACCAGCGCTGTCAGACGCTCGCCGCCGCGGCCGGCAGCACCTTTACGTGGCACGCCTACTTAAGCACACAGGCTAAGGGTGGCCAACCAGCCGTGAATGCGCGCGACCGCATTGGCGAAGGCCCGTGGTTCAACGCCAAGGGAGCCCGCGTCGCCCAGAATCTTTCCGACCTGCATGGCGACACGCTGGATCAGGCGCGCGTCGGCAATAGTCTCACCAAGGCGACCGTCCTGACCGAGAAGGGTGAACCAGTGAAGGGCGTTGGTGACACTCCCAACCAACACGACATGCTCACAGGCTCAATGCCCGACGGCCGCACCTTTACGGACGCGATGGATCACACCTGCAACAACTGGACCAGCAGTTCAGACGGTACCGCCATGCTGGGGCACTTCGACCGCACCGGCGGTCCGAACACGTCGTGGAACGCCGCGCATCCCAGCCGCGGCTGCAGCCAGGAAGGGTTGGTCAGCACAGGCGGCGCGGGTTTGTTCTACTGCTTCGCGACTAACGCTCCCAAACCGTAACTAGGCTTCAGATTTCGTGATAGCGCCGCAGCCTGGGCCAGTGATCGAAGTCCGAATCAAAACTTAGGATCGAACGAATCCGCTGGCGCTCCATAATTGCGATATGGAGCGCGTCGCGAGCCGAGAGCGTCGTTCGGCTTTGTGCGATTTCGCTTGCGCGCAGTACCTCAGCCTTTTCGATAGGAAACACTTCGTCCACTACCGAAAGGACTAACTGAATCGCGGGATCAATCGCATCCCGGCGGTTGATCGCGGTATAGCGGTGGAGGATTTCCTGCAGAACCTCGGCGTCTGTGACCAGGCGTTCTCCCTTAGCGATCAGGCTCTCGAGAAGGACCTGCGCAGTTGCTTTGTTGGGATGCGCCGCTCCGATCAAATACATTGGAATGTTCGAATCGACGAAAATCACTCGCCATAACCTCGCTCAATTTCGGCGAGCATTTGATCGAGGTCAGCAGTAGGGAAGGCATATCCTACTGCCTTCCGGACTGCCTTCAGCTTTGCTTGCGGTTCCTGCCCCGGCCGCTGCAGCCGCGCTTCCCGAAGAACTCGACGAACCCATTCGCCCAACGCCAAATGCTCGCGTCGAGCCAGGCGTTGGAGCTCTTCCATCTCGGAATCGGAAATTAGGACTTGAAGCCGCTTACTCACAATGTGAGTATAACATACTCAATTAACGCTCACTCCCAGACACCCGTATGCACGCCTCGTAAACGCGATGACGCCAGATTTAGCTCCGACGATTTGATCCCGCCAAGCGTGGGGCCCTATCGAATTTCGATTTTTAACTGAGCGTCCGAGTGACTGTGGCGCCAATCCCAATAGGCTTGCTGATCTCTCCGGTTGATCCGGTCGAAATCATTGTATTTGCGATGTCTTTCCCCGAGCCACATGCGATATGCACGATCTTCATGTTCATTCCATGCATGTTCATCATGATGCCTGGCGTCCTGGTAACGGCGATTGTTCTCAGCCTCTCTGCGCTGGTCGTACCGATGGTCATCTTGGGCCAGAGCGGCGCCTGGTAGAATCGACACTAGCGTCAGCGACGTGACGCTTAACAGACCGATACCGAAATAACGGGTTAGGGGTTTCATACCCGTTAGACCAAGGCGTCCACTCACTTGTTTCAAAGCCGTTTCTCATGCCTTTTGGGGAACCCTTCACTTCGTGTGTTGGGCGTCGGCGTTGGGATCATTGTGTTTGGCATCCTCCCACCCGTCGCGGGCCTCTCGACCTGCTTTCTTGAGCCTCTCCGCCGCCTCGCGTGCAAGTTCTTTGGCTTTCGCTGCTGCTTTGTAGGCGTCCTCGCCCGCCTGGTGAGCCGCCCGGTCGGTCTTTTCTTCCTGGGTGCGGCGATCGTCAACACTTGACGGGCGGTCACAAGCCGTAGTAGCGATCAATAATCCGCTTAGCATGATTAGATTTGGTTTCCAGCGCATATTTAACCTTTCCCCGCTGGGAGTGCAATTGCTGTGCCACTCACATGCTCCGCCAAGGCCCCCTTGCCTTGACGCAATCCGTTCTATACTGAATACGGACTGTGCACCGCGCCCTTCGCGTAGTGCGTGGTTCAAAGAGAACGCACTGCCTTGCCCCTGTGTGGCGTTGCGGCGCGTTCCAGTTAGCTCCCTTAACGTATGGATTCTAGAATCCGGGTGCTGGTGGCAAAACCCGGCCTCGACGGACATGATCGCGGCGCCAAGGTAATCGCCCGGGCGCTGCGCGA
>Ga0163163_10000560_pt1 | contig 32679 bp, 22 predicted proteins | sample S65metaG_FD_119766 | JGI IMG/M metagenome (GOLD analysis project Ga0163163, IMG submission 119766) | Switchgrass rhizosphere microbial communities from Kellogg Biological Station, Michigan, USA - S6-5 metaG | ecosystem: Host-associated > Plants > Roots > Rhizosphere > Soil | place: USA... | reverse complement strand
GCTATGATTCAAAGAGTAGAAGATACATTGATAAAAAGGGGGATTTATATGCAGTAGACAAAACCGGTCATTTCACCCTGGCTAAACGTAACGCCGACGATGCTGCAGTTCGGTTGGAGATAAAGTGGCTGAAAGACAGACTGTATTTTAGAGAGTTTGAATATGCGTTTTATAGAGACTACAACTCGTCGGCCGACAATGAAACCGAGGAAAATCAGGCAAGACTGTGGTTGTTTACGGACCGAGCCATTTACCGGCCGGGACAAATCGTATACTTCAAAGGAATTTCAGTCACTAGGGAAGCTAAAACCGGAAAGTCTAAAATTTGGAAAGCCGGTAAAGCCATCCGATTGAAAATGATGGACGCGAACCAGGTGATGGTTGATTCCGCTACATTAACGATCAATGATTTTGGATCGGTGAGCGGCCGCTTTAGAATTCCAGAATCCGTGATGACCGGCAGCTTTTCGATTGAAGCAGATGAATTCAACGTGAGTGCAGCCAACTTCGACGTTGAAGAGTACAAGCGTCCCAAATTTTATGTTACGATTGAAAAGCCCAGGGGGAACTATCGGGTCAATGACAGCATAATAGTATGGGGGACCGCAAAGGCGTATGCGGGGAATTTAATCACCGATGGAAAAGTTAACTACACGGTTAGAAGAGCGTCAAGGTTTTTTTATCCCTTGTTTTATAGCAAAATGCCACCGCGCAGCCCGAATATGGAGATAGCCCACGGAACTACAACGACGGATTCACTGGGCAGATTTCACATCAATTTCAAGGCAATACCTGATCAGTCAATGGATACTACCATGGATCCTCTTTTTGACTACGTGGTTGCAGCTGATGTGAATGACATTAATGGAGAAACGCGTAGCGCGGGCATAACCGTTCAGGCAGGATACAAGACCCTGACCTTGTCCACAAATCTTAATCTCAATACGCCAATTATAATAGACAGCTTTTCCAAAATCAACGTCGCGAGTCAAAACCTTTCGGGGGAGTTTGTCCCTGCCCTGATAAACCTGAGGATAACTAAGCTGATTGCTCCTGATCACCTGATTAGAGAAAGACTCTGGCCGGAACCAGATCAATTCATTTATACGGAAGCCGAGTATCTAAAGTATTTTCCTCACGATGAATATAAAGATGAAAAGCTGATCGACAACTGGACCAGGCAATCAGACATTCTCAATGAACGTTTTCAAACCACAGAAGATGGAAACCATTTGATTGATACAAAGAAATTTTCAGAAGGATATTATTTGCTTGAAACAAGCGCGACTGATTCCTTTGGAAATCTGATAAAGCACCATGCTTTCATACAATTGTATGATCCGAATCACAAGGAGCCACCTCTACAAACTTATTCCTGGATGGCCTCTGTTAAAAAAATTGGCGAACCGGGAGAAAAATTGCGATTTCTGATTTCCAGCGCTGCAGAAAATGTCTATCTCATCCAGGAAAAACTGGGGATCAACGATATTAATAACACGAATTACAATTTTGTCGCGCTTAACCGCGAGAAAAAATCTTTTGAATTCAATCTTACTGAAAACGACCGGGGTGGCTTTGGCGTGAACAATTTTTTTGTAAAAGACAACAGGTTGTACTTTATGAGTTGGGATGGTTTCGTGCCCTGGGATAACAAATCACTTTCTATCAGTTTTGAAACTTTCAGGGACAAAATTGAACCTGGCTCTCTTGAGAAATGGAAGATCCGTATAAAGGGGAAATTGGCCGATGTAGTTTCGGCTGAAACGATGCTAAATATGTATGACGCATCCCTGGATCAATTTCGCTTGCATAGCTGGAATGTTCCAGAACTCTGGCCAGTTTTTAGTAACAGGGGAGCGATATGGATGTCACGCATTAATTTTTTTGCTACAACATCATTTCAAAGAATATGGACGGAGCCGGGTAAATCATTTATGAAAATATATGATCAATTAGTGCAACCAGGTCCAGATAATGAATTTGCTAATAGAGCAAGCAAACCGATGTACATGAAAAATGTGATTGTCGCTGATGCGGAGGCGGATACTGTTTCAGTGATGGGAAACATGCCGTCACTTTCCTTAAATGGTAAAGCCGAAGAAGAAAGCAAGAGCGTTTTGAAAGAATTGTCCTATTCAGTTTCATCTGTTCGTTCGACCGGCCCAAGTTCCATCATCCCACGCAAAAACTTTAACGAAACCGCCTTCTTCTTTCCTGATCTGAAGACCGGCGCTGATGGCTCGGTGTCTTTCAGCTTCACCATGCCCGAAGCACTCACACAATGGAAACTGATGGCGTTGGCACATACCAAAGACCTCTCCATTGGATATGCAGAGAAAATGGTGGTGACACAAAAGCATTTAATGGTACAGCCGAACGCGCCGCGATTCCTACGCGATGGTGATACCATCAGTTTCAGTGCGAAAATTGCAAACATCTCCGACAAAGAAATGAAGGGCGAAGTACAGCTGGAATTATTTGACGCCGCAACCAATCAGTCCGTGGATCAACTTTTCGCAAATGAAAGACCAACTATCCCGTTCATCGTGGCGGCCGGACAAAGCGTTCCGGTTCAATTCGCGCTGAATATTCCAAAAGACTATTCTTCAGCACTCAGCTATCGCATCATTGCCAAAGCCGGCAACTATTCCGACGGTGAAGAAAATGCACTACCCGTACTGCCTAACCGCATGTTGGTGACAGAATCCATCACCCTGCCAATGAATGGGGAGGGAACAAAAACATTTAAATTCGAAAAGCTGTTGCAATCTGGTAAATCATCAAACACCCTTAGCCAGCACGCATTAACCCTGGAGTACACCGCAAATCCCGCGTGGTACGCCGTGCAGTCGCTCCCCTACCTCATCGAATTCCCACACGAATGTTCGGAACAAACCTTCAGTCGCTTCTACGCAAACGCCCTGGCTACTGCAATAGCCCATTCAAACCCAGGTATTAAAAAAGTTTGGGAAAACTGGAAAAACATGGGCAGCTCTGCCCTTCTTAGTAATCTTCAAAAAAATGGAGAATTGAAATCAGCCTTGCTGCAGGAAACGCCCTGGGTCATGGAGGCAAAAACAGAAGCTGCACAAAAGAAGAACCTGGGCCTCTTGTTTGACCTTGGCAGAATGAGCAATGAAATGAATACTACGATCAGCAAACTGAGTGAGGCCCAGTTGTCGAATGGCGGCTTCGCCTGGTTCAAGGGAGGCACAGATGATCGTTACATTACCCAGCTTATCCTCACCGGCATCGGCAAGCTGGAGAAAATGAATGCCATTCCAAATTCGTCCGACTACATCCGAGAGAACCTGGACGACATGGAAACAAAAGCCTTGAAGTACGCAGACCAGCGAATCGTGGATGAATACAATGCGCTCGTCCGCCGCAAAGCCGATCTGAAGAAAAATAACCTGGACTATTTTGTAATACAATACCTGTATATGCGCAGCTTTTTCCTGAAAGAAAAGCTGGCTCCAAATGCGGAAAAAATCGTCGCCTATTACCGCGACCAGGCAAAACAATTCTGGTTGCAACAAAACAGGTACATGCAAGGCATGATCGCCCTGGCTTTAAACAGAGCCGGTGATTCGAAAACAGCAACTGCCATTCTCGCTTCGCTCAAAGAAAACTCCATTTACAATGAAGAACTGGGCAGGTACTGGAAAGAAAACCGTGGCGGATTTTACTGGCAGGAAGCCCCGGTAGAAACGCAGTCTCTGCTCATCGAAGCATTCTCAGAAATTTCAATGAATGAAAAAACAGTGAATGAACTCAAGACCTGGCTGCTAAAACAAAAACAAACCAACCACTGGAACAGCACCAAGTCAACCGCAGACGCCTGCTATGCATTACTATTAAAGGGCACCAAATGGCAGGAAAATGCTGCGAATGCAGAAATTTCCGTGAACAACCAGCCACTGCTGCAAACCACCAGTGACGGTCTCGGCTATGCGAAAACACTGGTGAATGCAAATGAGGTGAAACCTGACATGGGGAATATAACGGTGAAGGTAACCGGGGCAAAGCCGGGCAGCCAACCCGGACCATCCTGGGGCGCTGTTTATTGGCAGTATTTCGAGAACCTCGACAAAATTACATCCGCCGCAACCCCACTGTCACTGGTTAAGAAACTATACATCGAAACAAATACCGACAAAGGTCCCATCCTGAACGCCGTAACCGCAACAAATCCGCTCAAGGTTGGCGACAAACTTAAGATCCGGATCGAACTCCGGGTGGACCGGGACATGGAATACGTCCACCTTAAAGACATGCGCGCATCATCGATGGAACCATTGAATGTATTAAGCGAGTACAAGTGGCAGGATGGGCTTGGTTACTACGAAAGCACGCGAGATGCGTCAACCAATTTCTTCTTCAGTTATTTGCCCAAGGGAACGTATGTATTTGAATATCCCGTCTTCATCACTCACACGGGCAACTTCAGCGTTGGCTTGGCAACTATCCAGTGCATGTATGCGCCGGAGTTTGGTAGTCATAGTGAGGGCATTAGAATAAAAGTTGATTAGGTTGATTGGGTTAACCCAATCAACCTAATCCACCTAATCCACTATTTTTGCCCTCATGAGCGATCCAAAAATCTACGCCATTCCCGCGCGGTTCCGTCGGGTTGAAAATATGCATATCCTGCTGTGGTTGATCAAAGATGCCTGCTGGGCCACGAGTTTCAGAACACTGGGTATCATCATGATCGTCCCCACACTCACCGTAGCCATCGTCATCGCATGGCAAACCCGTAAGATGCTTTCAGAATTCCTGCACAACCTGGCTGTGATCTTCTGGATCTCGGCAAACTGTCTTTGGATGGTGGGTGAATTTTTTGGATGGGATGAAGGGAAATTCGGCCTTAGACATTTGGCGCTGGTCCCTTTCGGCATTGGCCTCGCCATACTCGGTTACTATTACCTGGTGTTGGCACGCAGTCCGAAATTCAAACGGGAAATGCAATTAAAAGCCGAGCAGATCGTGGAAGAGGAAGTGGCTCAATCGGGCAATTAAAAGAAAACCCCTGCAATTCTGCAGGGGTCAGGATTCCAAAAACGGGGTCCGCAGTCATGCGCTTCTTTTCAACGCCTCTTCGCGCTTGCGGGTAACCAAAGCAAGAGGATCCTGCCTGAGTAACCTCACCATCGCGCCATACAACTGCGGTAATTCGTGACGAAGACGAACCGGGTTTTCAAAAAATACCTCCACACTCACAGCCCAGAATTCATGATAATTCGTAGCGGCGTACTCGCCAAGAACAGATTTATGACCATGTTGCAATGCCGCATAAATAGGCCTTGCAATCTTGGAGAAATTGCGGAATTCTTTCTTGAAATGCCTGTCTTCTTCGGTTTCAGTGATAAAATTCACATAAGTAAGCGCGTGCGCCATCTCATGTAAGCCCACATTGCAATTGCTCGTCAAACTCATCACGCCTTTCAAAAAATTGTCCCACGACAGATAAATACCCGTGTGGTCAACATGACCCTGAAAGGGCCTGCTGTAGTATCCATAATGGTAATCGTCTTTCAATACATAGATGTCCTTGAAATAATTCAACATGTACTTGTCAAGGCCCATGGTCAGTTGAACGGCGACCGCACTGATCAAAACGGGCATTTCAGCACTTTCCTGAACATCAGTGTAATGGAATCGCTTCGATTTCCTGAACAAAAAAGTCCGGAACAGGAATTTGCGTTGCTCATCGAGCGTAAGCCTGTTGTAATATTTAAGGTAACGGGAAACGATGGAATGATAATAGGTCTCCTGCGCCAAAAAGAATCGGAATTGGCGCTTTTCGTACAGGCGGTGAAACCAGTCACCTACGGGTCGATGTAGTAGAATGATACCGTACACCAATGATAATGTAATCAAGATTTCCATAAGGCTCATTTTTTGTGAAATCAGGATACAAGTTGGAATTACTACGGCTTTGCACAGTTTTGGACTGTAGGGGTGTCGGCCTTTAGGAACGTGGAAATAAAGAGAGGTTAATAGAGGATAGAGAAGATAATAATAGTTAGATCCAAGGTAAGCCAAAAAGTTTAAAAGTGGAATAGTCCATTGAAAAATACTTATTTACCTACCTTTGCGCCTCCTCCATTTAAACAAAGAAAGCATGTTCAGGACACATACCTGCGGAGAATTGAGAATCAATCAAGTAGGACAAAAAACGACCCTCGCCGGATGGGTACAGACCATTCGTAAATTCGGCGCTTTAACTTTTGTAGACCTTCGTGACCGTTATGGTATTACCCAGTTAGTATTTGGTGAAAACCTGGGAAAAGAACTGGATGAAAACCCACTCGGAAGAGAATTCGTTTTGCAGGCTTCCGGCGAAATCGTGGAAAGAAGCAACAAGAATCCCAACCTGCCAACCGGCGATATCGAAATCAAACTGGATAGTTTCAAAATATTGAATAAATCAGTAACTCCACCCTTCACCATCCAGGATGAAACGGATGGTGGTGATGACCTGCGCATGAAATATCGGTTCCTGGATCTTCGCCGCAACCCCGTGAAGCGGAACCTTGAATTGAGATACGCAGTGAACAGGGCGGCAAGAAATTATTTGCATGAAAATGGATTCCTGGATATCGAGACTCCATTCCTGATCAAATCAACACCTGAAGGCGCGCGCGACTTCGTGGTGCCTTCAAGAATGAACCCGGGACAATTCTATGCACTACCCCAGAGTCCACAAACATTCAAACAGCTGCTGATGGTGAGTGGTTACGACCGCTATTACCAGGTTGTAAAATGTTTCAGGGATGAAGACCTCCGCGCAGATCGCCAGCCGGAATTCACACAGATCGATTGCGAAATGAGTTTCGTTGAGCAGGAAGATATTTTGAATATGTTCGAAGGCATGGTCAAATACATTTTCAAGGCGGTTAAGGGAATCGATATTACAGAAAAAGTACAACGGATGACCTGGGACGAAGCGATGTGGACTTACGGAAACGATAAGCCCGATGTACGCTTCGGCATGAAGGTCGCAAATCTGAAAACGCCAATCAAAGCGACAGGTTCTCCAATCGAATCAAAAACCGGCTTTGGCGTATTTGACAATGCCGAAACCCTGGTGGCCATCGCCATTCCCGGCGCTTCAGAATATTCGCGTAAGCAGACCGATGAACTAACGGAATGGGTTAAGCGCCCGCAGATCGGTATGCAAGGATTGGTATACATCAAATGCAATGCGGATGGTAGCTACAAGAGTAGTGTCGACAAATTTTTCAATGAAGAACAATTGAAATCCATCGCGGCATTTTGCGGTGCTGAAAAAGGCGATCTGATTGCTCTGCTTGCGGGTGCCGAAGAAAGGACCAGGAAGGCTATCAGCGAATTGCGCCTGGAGATCGGTACGCGCCTGGGCTTGCGCAATCCTGAGGAATTCAAGTTGCTTTGGGTGTTGGATTTCCCGTTGTTTGAATACAGTGAGGACGACAATCGCTGGGTACCTCGTCACCACCCCTTTACATCGCCCAAGCCTGCACAGATTGCAACGATGATCAACAATTCGCCCGTGATTGAAAATCCGAAAGAATACCTGAAACATCCCTATGCCAATATCAAGGCAAATGCATATGACATGGTGTTGAATGGAAATGAAATTGGCGGCGGCTCTATCAGGATCTACCAGCGTGAGTTGCAGGAGAAAATGTTTGAAGCACTGGCCATGAGTAAGGAAGAAGCCCTGCACAAATTTGGTTTCCTGTTAGGCGCATTTGAATATGGTGCTCCCCCACACGGTGGCATTGCTTACGGTTTCGACCGACTCTGCGCCATTCTCGGCGGCAGTGAATCCATCCGCGACTTCATCGCATTTCCGAAAAACAACAGCGGCCGCGATGTGATGTTGGATGCGCCAAGTTCTATTGATGACAAACAACTAGACGAGTTAAGAATATCGTTGAAGGATTAGTTGGCAGTTGGCGGTTGGCAGTACCGACAACCGCATACCGCAAACCGCCAACAGTATCCATTTTCTTCCTATATTCGTTTTAACGAAAGAGTTGCCCACACCAGTGGCTGCAACTCTTTTTTATTTACAGCGGAATATGAAGAAAGAAACAGTTTTGTCGAATTACCAGTCCCAATCGGGCATTTGGGATGAAATGCGTGGTGAACACGACGTGCGTCAGCAATACAAACGGATTTGCGACCAGATTTGCGCGCTTGATACCGCAACACTGGTGCAAAAGGAAACCCAGGCTAGCGAACTTTTCATGAACCAGGGCATTACATTCACCGTGTACTCAGACAATGCCGGCATTGAAAGAATATTTCCTTTCGACATCATTCCTCGAATTATTACCGCAGCAGAATGGGAGCAAATCGAAACGGGCATCAAACAAAGACTGAAGGCGTTGAATCTTTTTCTCAAAGACATATACTCTGACCAACAGATTTTAAAAGACAGGATCATCCCCGCAGAACTCATCGCTTCCTGTCCGCAGTTCACCCGTGAAGTTTTCGGCATCAAAGTACCACACGATATTTATGTACACATTTCAGGCATTGACCTCATTCGCGGACAGGATGGAAAATTTTACATCCTTGAAGATAACCTTCGCACCCCTTCTGGTGTTTCTTACATGCTTGAAAATCGTGAGGTGACCAAGCGTATTTTTCCCGATCTTTTATCATCCAACAATGTGCGCATGGTGAGCAATTACCCGCTTATCCTGCATAATATTCTCAATTCACTTTCACCACGCCAGGTCTCCAATCCCTGCGTGGTGTTACTCACGCCCGGCATATTCAATTCAGCTTATTACGAACACACATTCCTGGCCAGGCAAATGGGCATACCGCTGGTCGAGGGCCGCGACCTGATGGTTGAGAATCACAAAGTGTATATGAAAACCACGCAGGGGCCTGAGCAGGTGGACGTTATCTACAGGAGAATCGATGATGAATATATTGATCCGCTTGTATTCAATCCAAACAGCATTCTTGGTGTTTCCGGAATTATGAGCGCTTATCGAAAAGGCAATGTTGCCCTCGTCAACGCCGTTGGCAATGGCGTTGCAGACGACAAGGCTGTGTATGCATATGTGCCGAACATGATCAAATATTATTTGAATGAGGAGCCCATTTTACCCAATGTTCCAACCTACCAAATGGTGGACTCGGATGCGCGACACTATGTATTTGAAAATATTCAGCAGATGGTATTGAAGCGCACCAACCAATCTGGCGGATACGGTATGTTGATGGGGCATAAGGCCTCAGAAGAAGATCTGGTTAAAACAAAAAAAGAGGTAGAAGCTGATCCAAGAAATTTCATCGCACAGCCCATCATTCAATTGTCAACGGTTCCCTGTTTCATTGATGGCCAGTTCAGACCGCGCCATGTGGACCTCAGGCCATTTGCACTTTGCGGTCCTGATGGTATTCACATTGTGCCTGGCGGACTTACGCGTGTTGCACTTCGTGAAGGATCACTCGTTGTCAACTCTTCGCAGGGTGGCGGAAGCAAGGATACCTGGGTAGCCGATTTCTGAACAATATTTCAAACCTATCGCCTAGATATGCTGAGCAGAATTGCGGATTCACTTTACTGGCTTAACAGATACCTGGAACGGACCGAGGGTATGCTGAGAATTCTTCGCACCAATTATGTGCTTTCTCTCGATAAAGGTCAATACGGCGTCAACTCGTGGAAACCTGTTAAGAAATTGTTCAGCACGCACCAGGATCCTGATGCCGCCGATTTCGAATACAATTCTTTCCACACCATTAACCATATTCTGCTCAATGCCTCAAACAACAATTCCATCAAAATCATTTTGGGCAGAGCCAGGGAGAATGCCCGTGGCGCGCAAGACATTATAACGAAGGAAGTATGGGAACAGATCAATCATCTTTTTCACACCATTAATAATCCTGTACTGGCGCAGCGGCTCACCGGCAATGACACACTCGCCGCGCTGGATCAGTTGCTCGACGGTGCGCTTCTCTTCAGTGGTGTAACCGATAGCACCATGCCGCGCAACATGGGTTGGAACTTTATGAACCTGGGGAAATTTATAGAACGATGCCTGATCACGGTGGAGTTAAGCGATATGAATTTTGAAGAAGGCGAATACAATCTCTCCGTGAATCGTGATATTCTTTTCTGGCGCAATCTTTTGTTTTCGCTTTCTGGTTATGAACTTCATCTGAAAACCTATCGAAGTTCAAATTACACCATGAGTGTAGCGAATCAGGTCATCTTCAACCGGCAGTTCACCCATTCCATTATTTACTGCGTAGACCGCATCAGGTATTACCTGAATAAAATTATTGAAGACAATCACCCGGATGGCGCGACGCAACTGCTTAATCAATTCGGTAGATTGCACAGTTATGTTGCCTATGCCGATATGGACATAGTGAAAGAAACAGGATTAAAAGAATTTTTAGAGCGCATTCGCCATGATCTGCTACTCATGAACAAAAGTCTAGGACAACAATTTTTTTCGTATTCTTAAGCACACGCAATGCCCGTTTTCAAAATACATCACATTACGCGCTATATCTACGACCGCCCTGTAAAAGAAAGCGTAAACGAAATCAGGATCTTTCCCTATGTCAGCCAGGCCCAGGAAGTGCTGCAACACGAACTCAATATTACGCATCAGCCCGACTTACATTATTTCCACGACTATTGGCAGAACAAGGTGGCCGTGTTCACGCTTGCACCGCCCCACCTGGAATTGGTGATTGAAAGCAGGTTGCTCGTGCGTATCAACAGTTCTTCCAACAATTACCTGAACTTTAATTCGGGCAGAGACGCATTGCAGGAAGAACTGAGTAATAACCTGCAACTGTTGGAACTCACCAAGGCAGATCCCATCAGTTTTCCGGCCGACATAGAATTGATCCTGCAACAAATTGTTCAACCCTGGAAGAGCATTGCAGCCATTGTGCAGGATTGCAGCCAATATATATTTCAACACTTCCAATATATTAAAGGCATCACTAATATTGAGACAACTGTTGACGAAATTCTTCAACACCGTACTGGCGTTTGCCAGGACTTTGCGCACGTGATGCTTCAGATCCTGAGAAGCCTCAGCATTCCCTCGCGTTATGTGAGTGGATATATTTGTCCGAATAAGAACGGCATGCGCGGAGAAGGCGCAACTCACGCCTGGGTGGAAGCATGGATCCCCGGTCATGGGTGGGCCGGTATTGATCCCACCAATAATGTATGGGTTACTAACACGCATGTCAAATTAGCGGTGGGCAGGAATTTTACCGACTGCTCGCCTGTGAAGGGCACGTTCAGAGGACCTGCCAAACAGACATTATTTGTCCACGTATCGGTGAGCTACGAAGACGGACATACTTTCCAGGATATGAATACCGTTAAGCTTCATGTTATCCCCTCTATAATTCCTGATGAAGAGATCGCTGATTCCATTGCCGGACAACAGCAACAATAATTTTTAGGAATTTCTTTATGGGGATTGAACCAGTCTGCACCGATTTTTGTTGAGTAATCCAGATCGAATGAAAAATCTCGTTCCTATATTCTTTGTCTTGCTACTCTTTGCATGCAAGAAGGAGTCGACCGGCATCAATCCATCGCAGGATTTCGTAAATGGAGATGTGTCTTATGGCAACGACCCGGCGCAGCGAATGGATATTTATCTCCCGGCCAAAAGAAACAGTGCCACCACCAAATTCATGGTATTGTTTCATGGTGGCGGTTGGAGAGACGGCGACAAATCAGAGTTTACCATCTTCATTGACAGTATGAGGAAAAGATTCCCCGATTGGGCTTTCTTCAATGTTAACTATCGGCTTTATAAAGATGGCAGCAATGTTTTCCCCACGCAGGAAAATGATGTGCGGGCTGCCGTTGAATTTATTCTGAGCAAGAATTTGGAATACCAGGTCTCCAAAAACCATGTGCTCCTCGGCGCAAGTGCTGGCGCACACCTGGCACTGCTCCAGGCTTATAAAAACAGTTCGGTTAAGCCGAAAGCTGCGATTTCATTTTTTGGACCAACCGACCTGGGAGGTTTGTACCAAACCGCAACTGATCCCTTTGTACAATTATTATTGAAGGCCTTAACGGGCACCACACCTGAATTACACTCTGATACCTATCAACAATCGAGTCCCATACATTTTGTAAATTCTACATCCTGCCCCACACTCCTTCTGCATGGCGACAAGGACGCACTCGTGCCAATGTCCCAGTCTCAGTTACTAAAGTCAAAACTGGACCATGAACAGGTGCCGAACAAACTGGTCATTTATCACGGGCTTGGACATGGCTGGTTAGGCTCACCGCTTAATGACAGCTTTAACCAGGTGCAGCTCTTTTTGCAGGAGCACGTTCAATAGGCGAAGACACAACTGAACGTCCGGTCTGCTGCTTTTTTTGTTATTTTGTTTTTCCCATGCAGGTTCCTCTAGCCGAACGTTTACGCCCCAATGCTTTGGATGAATTGGTAGGACAAGAACATCTTACTGGCAAAGGCAGTATTTTGAGAAAAGCAATTGACCAGGGCAAGATCCCATCCATGATTCTCTGGGGCCCGCCCGGCGTTGGAAAGACAACCATCGCAAATATCATCGCCCACACGCTTCAAATTCCATTTTATCAACTGAGTGCGATTTCTGCCGGCGTAAAAGACGTGCGGGAAGTGATCGACAATGCAAAGAAGCAACAACACGCTATTTTGTTTATTGACGAGATACACCGTTTCTCAAAAAGCCAGCAGGATGCACTGTTGGGTGCTGTGGAAAGGGGAATCATCACTTTAATTGGCGCCACCACGGAAAATCCCTCTTTTGAAGTAATCTCAGCATTGCTGAGCAGGTGCCAGGTTTATGTGTTAAAACCGTTGGACGAAAAAGACCTCAGGGGATTAATGGAACATGCCCTGCAGAAAGATGAGGAGCTTTCGAAATTAAATATCAGGGTCGCAGAAACAACTGCACTGATCAATATTTCGGGTGGGGATGCCCGTAAGCTGCTCAACCTTTTGGAACTGGTTTGCGATAGTTTAGCAGCAGACAACAAGTCGAAAAAGGAATTGGTGATCACCGACCAGGTCGTTATGGAGATCGCGCAGAAAAGGATCGCCATTTATGACAAGCAGGGCGAGCAACACTATGATATTATTTCAGCATTCATCAAATCCATCAGGGGCAGCGATCCAAATGCGGGGCTGTACTGGCTCGCAAGAATGATTGAAGGTGGTGAAGACGTAAAATTTATTGCGCGGCGCTTGTTGATCCTGGCCAGTGAGGATATTGGCAACGCAAACCCCACAGCGCTCGTGATGGCAAATACCTGTTTTGATGCCGTCAACAAGATTGGCTATCCTGAATCAGCATTAATCCTTTCACAATGCGTCACCTACCTGGCCTCATCACCGAAGAGCAACGCATCTACAATTGCCATTGGAGCCGCACAGGAAGCCGTGAGAAGATATGGAGATCTTCCTGTTCCCCTGCATATCCGAAATGCGCCCACCCGGCTTATGAAGGATCTTGACTATGGAAAGGGATATCAATATTCACACAACTACGAAAACAATTTTTCCCAGCAGGAATATCTGCCCAATGAATTAGCAGGATCTGCTTTCTATCAGCCCGGGCAAAATGCGCGGGAAGAGGAATTGAGAAAATTCCTGAAATTGTTGTGGAAGGATAAATATGGCTATTGATCAAAGTGGCTGATAAAGCAACGGGAAAAATTGACCTTCCATTTTCTCTCCTTTTGGAACGGGAGGCACCCCTTCCAACATCGGCGAATCAGAATCAGACCTCACCCCATCTGCAAATACGTTGATCACAAATGCCCTTCTGGCATGATTGGATTTATTTTCGCCCGACCCATGCAGCGTAAGTGAATGATGAAAAATCGCTTCACCGGCTTTCACTTCAACATGCACTGGCTTGAATTCCTTTTTCTGATCTTCAGATAAATAATCCATAATCCCCAACAGGTCGCCGGCAAGATTGGGCTTGTCGAGCAAACCCCATCGATGGCTTCCTGGTACGTATTGCAAACAACCATTTTCAACGGTTGCGTCGTCAAGACTGCACCAGCAGGTAAGATGGGCAACGGGCTTGGTTCTTGTCCAATAGGAATAGTCCTGGTGCCATGCCACAACACCGCCTTTCTTCGGCGGTTTCCAGAATAACTGGTCATGCCAGAACCGCACGGCATGATCTCCCAGCAATTGGCTCGCCGCTACAAGAAAGCGCGGATTCCACAAAACATCATGGAAGCCCTCGGTGATGCGCCATGCACCCAGTGCGTGAAATAATATTGTATCCGGATTGGTGGATTCGTTGGAATGGAATTCGTAAAAAAGCTCGTGGCCCGGATGTTTGGGATCTGCAATATCAGCAAGCTCTTTTTTCAGGTGAGTAATCTGATGCTCATCCAGCATCTTCACACCTCCGAGATAACCATTCTCCTTGAAGAACTCCACTTGTTCCTTGCTGAGCTTGTATTGCTCCCATTCATTATTCAATGGCCATCTGAACAGATCGCCTACAAGGCGATGCACCTGGCTAAGATCGTTGAGTTTCATGGCGCTGTTTTCTAGTTACCCAATTTAACCAATTTCAATTACAAATCATTCGAGGCCCCTTCGCTAATCTTCGAAAATATTTTCCCCTTTTTCAGCTCCAAAAAATGATTCACCAGGTCCGGAATGTCTTCCCTGTAGTGTGAAATGTAAATCAATGTGACCCCGGTTTGTTCGCAAATATGGCTGATCAGTTTTTTCAGCTTTGAAATTTGTATCGGATCGAGTCCCTGGCCGGGTTCATCCAAAATTAATACCGGCGGAAACTTCACCAGGGCTCTTGCAATCAGTGCAAGTCTTTGCTGACTGGCCGGCAACTGGTTCAGACGCAAATCTGCAAATTTTTCAATGTTAAAAAGTCGGAGCCAGCGCATCGTGGCTTGCTCCTGTTCATCAGTCAATATTTTGAAAAGGCCGATCGTATCAAAAAAACCAGAAGCCACTGCTTCGCGTACAGTCTGACCCATTTCAAAATGCAGGTGCATTTCCGGACTCACATATCCAATCCTGTTCTTGATTTCCCAAATTGTCTCTCCGGTTCCCCGTCTTCTGTCAAATAAAAATATCTCATTTGCATAGGCCTGGGGATTGTCCCCGGTGATCAAGCTCAGCAGACTGCTTTTCCCCGCTCCGTTAGGTCCGCTAAGACACCAACGTTCACCCTTTTTTACAACCCAGCTGATCTGATCCAGGATTTGTTTGTCGCCATAAACCAGGCTCACCTTATTCATGCGTATTATTTCGACAAAGTCAAGGTTTCGGATATGGGCAGCATATTCGCCCAATAATGTTGATTCAGTTGTGGGATCAAATTCGTCTGCGGGCGTTGATTCATTTGCACTTTCAAAAGCACGTTTATCCAAAACGGAAATCAGTTCTCCATGATGAAGCGTTGCAACATGAGTAGCAATTTGGGGGATATGTGCCGAACTGGTCATGATGATAATATGAATTCCCTTTTGAATCAAGGCTGCCAGTATCTCATTCAGTAATTTCCTGGCGTCAATGTCCAGTCCAACATACGGCTGATCCATGATCAGGAGAAATGGATCCTGCAAGAGCGCAGCCGCTAGTTGTAAGCGTTTGTTTTCACCATTCGAAAGTTGAATTAATGGTTCATCCAGCAAAGGCTCCAGTCCCAACAATCGAACGATATCCTCGTCTCCATCCAGCCACTGCCTGACAGTAACTGTCGTTTCCGCATCGTATGAGTTATAACGCTGTTGATAATAAAAGTCGGAAGTATTTGAACGATTTTTAAAATGGTGCTGTTGGGGTACAAATACAACGACGCCTTCCTCGTTACCATTGTTTATAATAAGCTGACCTCGGAAAAAATGCTTTCCTTTGATGGTCTCGGCGAGGAAGGTTTTCCCACTACCCGATTCTCCAACGAAAGCCCATTGCTCGCCTTTGCGAATTCTAAAGCTAATGTTGTTTAGCAGCTTTTTACCACCCAGCGTAATGGTAAGCCCGTCAGCCTCCAAAATAAATTCTCCCATATCAGTTCAATAATTAAATGTAGCTCAATTCGATTTGACTGATTTCTTAATTGGCCTATTTTTGCGACTGCATGGCTCTACTTACTCAAGACATATTATCTATTCTAAATGAAACAGATCCGATGGGTTTGATTAAGTCGGGTTCCCCTGCTGATGAATACCTGCCCGAAGCGAAGGCTATAGAAGATAGGCTTGCTACTATGGATTCTGTAGATGACACAAGGGCGCTTGTACATCAAGTGTTTGTAGAGTGGTTTTCGGAAGAAACAGCAGGTAAGCCTGACCGATATGCAGAAATGGCTCAGCGCATTTATTATTTGAAATCAACTCACGACACAAAGAGTTTTGACTCAGGTGATTTTATAGAATGGAAATTAAAGACATTTGATAGCCTCAGTCCCAGGGAATTATATGCCATCATGCAACTGCGTATCGAAGTATTTTCAGTTGAGCAAAACTGCATTTACCAGGATGCTGATAATAAAGACTTTGAAGCATTCCATTTGATGGCATGGCGTCAGGAAAAATTAATCGCTTATACCAGGCTGTTACCTCCATTTATTGCGTACGATGAAGCGTCTATTGGACGTGTTGTAACTTCTCCATCAGCACGCGGCACCGGCATTGGAAGAAAGCTCATGGAAGCCTCTCTGGCCGCACTGCATCAGCTTTATGGCAAGATACCCATTCGCATAGGTGCACAATTTTATCTTGTTAAATTCTACGAGTCTTTCGGTTTTGTAAAGGTTGGAAACATCTATCTCGAAGATGGCATTGAACATATACAAATGCTATTGCAATAGCTTTAGAAGCCTAAAAACCAACCCTAATTAGGTCAATATTTTTTCCCCCACCTAAAATATTCTCTCCCTCATACCGTTATTAATTGTGTCCATTACTTATTGAAAACGTAAATCCGGTATCATGAAATATTTTGTACTCTCATGGCTGAGAAAGCGTTATGTTTTTGTCTCAGCGGTACTGCTGCTGGCCTCCGCAAAATCATATAGCCAGTATGTGTTCTTCGGCAAACCCGTATATGAAATCGGTATAAATATCGGGCCTTCAAACTTCCTCGGAGACGTTGGTGGTAACCAGGGTAAGGGTAGAACCTTTATCAAGGATAACAACATCGAGATGACCAAGTTGATGAAAGGTTTGTATTTCACCGTTCGTCCCAGTGAGTTTATCGGATTTAACCTCGCAGCTAACTTCGGTACTGTTGAAGGTTGGGATAGCATCATTGTGAGCAAAGGCGGACTTGAAGATGCGCGTAAAGACAGAAACCTTGGCTTCCGCTCTTCACTTTGGGAAGTTGGTCTTACTACTGAAATTTATCCTACAGTTTTATTGGAAGAAGATGACCAGGATCTCGTGCACAAATTCAGACCTTATGCAACGATTGGTGTGGGTGTGTTCCATTTTGATCCGAAAGGACTCTATGATGGTCCTTATGGACAAGAATGGGTGAGATTGCAACCCCTGCACACTGAAGGACAGGGCATGCCAAATCATCCAGGTCGTAAGCCTTATAACCTGACCCAACTGAATCTGCCGATGGGTGTGGGTTTGAAGTATTACTTCTCACAAACCATCAACGTGGGTGTTGAAGTGTTGCTTAGAAAAACATTTACAGATTATATCGACGACGTAAGTACAACTTATATCGATCCTAATGATTTCTATACTTATTTCGGTGCAGGTTCTTACACTGCACAGGTAGCTGAAGCGATGTCAAACAAAGCAGTCGGAGGTTATAGCAGACCTGCGTACGGTCCTGGCGACAAGCGCGGAACTACCACTAATAACGATGCCTATTTTTCTGCAACACTCAAGCTTGGAATTCGCTTAGGCGGTGACGGTAGTAACAACTACACGAGCCAGACGCGATGCCCGGTGCTTAGGTTCTAAAAGTAGGATTTCCACTACAACATCACTAACCTGATTCGATTCCGGTCAACAGCCGTTGCTCGACAAGATACTTGCGATCCGTACCCAATGAAACATTGGTAGAAAGGGATTCATTCCAGTGTTTCCATCGCAATTAACCACTGCAGGTTCTCTACGGGGCCTGCGGTGGTTGTTAGAATGAAATCCAAATCCTACCAATATGAAAAAAAACGTACAACTCAATCTCCTGTACCTCAGGACAACCATTGTGGTGATCCTTGTTATACTGGGATTGGTACTGAACGCGGTCGCATAACAAGCGCCATTCAGCTAAAGATCTTTAAAATGAAAACGCCGGAATCAACCGGCTAACCGTCCAGAGGCAAAGCATATAATAAAAGAATTAAAACCAAGTCAGCAAACAATCACATTCCTGTGAAAAACCAGCTCCTAGTTTAGCTTTTTTATTTCACCATGCTTTGCCTTTTTTATTGCCTCCAGTCCTGCAATCACCAGGGCGGTTACAATCATTCCTATCCCCGATCCCGCTGTCACATCAACAAGAAAATGCTGCCCCAGGTACATACGGGAATAAGCCACTCCAACCGCATACAAGAACAGTAAAATCATGTTTAGTTTCTTTGGATAGAGCCAGCTTAACAACAACGCGATGCTAAAGGCCGATGTGGTGTGTCCCGAAGGGAAGCTGCTGAGAAAATAGATTTCAACCCCATCTATAAAGTGCAACTTTGAATCGTCATTCAAAACAGCCCTTGGACGCAATGCATCCTCATAAACATAATTCTTCATCACCTGTGCTACGATGGATGTGAGCGCGTACGAAGCCAGTGCCTTCCAACCCGCCGGCCTGTTTTTCCAAAGCAACAAAATGATGAGGGTGATATAAAAAAGACCGTCACCCAAGTGTGTATAGTAACGGAAGAACTGGTCCAGAAATGCGTTGTGATGACCATTAATCCATAACAGGGACTCAATCTTTGGAACGGTAGTCAGAATGTAGGCAACAGGAACAAGTGTAATCAAATAAAGCGTCCATAATAACCAGGTCTTTCGGAGAAGGGAGATCATATTATGTTATTTCCTGCTGAACAATCGTCTGTTTTGAACCTCTGAAGGGCGAACTAAATACATATATCAGGCCTAACAGGGATACTACAAGTGTAATGAGATAAAACCAAAAACTAATTGTGATGGCGATGGGTTTGCTCAGGCCAAAATACAAGGCACCATAATAAAAAGTCAACTCCCTCGCTCCCAACCCTCCAATGGTAAAGGGAAAAATGGCAACAACTGATGATACCAGGAACACCAGTAAATATTCTAAATAATGGTCCTGTACACCAATTGCCTTCATGATACAGGCAGCGCATACCAGTTGGAGCAATTGAACCAACATGCCTTCCCAATTAGTGATACCGAAGCTGGGCAGGAACTCAGAAAAATATCGCCTGTAAACAAAGTAATAAATCACTGCAGCCACCACCAGGAACAGTATGACAAAAATGATCACCAGCGCCTGTTTGAAAATAAGCAAGGCCAGTACGCCGCTCAATATTCCAAGCGCCACCACACCACTTACACGGTCGAGGAACACAGCCCAGAACAATTTCTTGATGGCAATTTCATACTTCCGGTTCAACACAAAAATCTTATAGCCGTCCCCGCCAATCCCACCTGGTAAAAACATATTGTAAAACATACCCAGCCAATAAAGGCGGGTATTGTCTTTGTCGGAAAGATGTAATCCCGTATTTCTGAAGAAATGATTCAGTCGAATTGCAGAAACCCATTTGGATAGTGTAAAAAATAAAGCTGCCAGCAGGATCCAATAAGGATTGGAATGATTGAAGCGGTCAATCAAATCAGAAAACTGGATCTTTCGCAAAACCAGGAACAGGAAGAAGGAACTAAAAAAAATTTTGGCGATTAGCTTAAGAAGATTCAGCCACCGCTTGTTGTTTGCCATTAAAAATTCGTCTTATGGTGTAAGTTTTCTTATTCTGACTTTCGAAGTATGTGCGCACGTTGATCTCTGCAAGAATCCCAATGGTGATCAACTGAATGCCCCCCAGCAAAAAAATGAGGCCAAGAATAAGCAAAGGCTTACCCCAGATATCGTGTCCGAGAATTTTAAGAACCAGCAGGTATAAATTGATGAGCACACCCAGCCCAAAAGAAATAAACCCAATTGTACCGAAAAGGTGCATGGGTTTTTGGATGTACTTTCTGAAAAACACCATTGTCACCAAATCTGCCATCACCCTGAAAGTACGGCCCAGTCCGTATTTCGAGGTTCCAAATCGCCGGGCGTGATGCTTCACATCAACCTGTGTGATCTTCGCGCCAGCCATGGCTGCCAATACAGGAATGAAACGATGCAACTCGCCATACAGTCCGAGGTCTTCCGCAATTTCTCTTCTGAAAACTTTGAGTGTGCACCCATAGTCTTTGATGTATACGCCAGTCATGCGTCGGATCATGGCGTTTGCGATCTTGCTTGGGATCTTCCGCAACACCATGCCATCTTTTCGGTTGGCGCGATTGCCTGCCACCACATCCCAGTCTTCATCCTTTAATTTCGCAAGCATCATTGGAATGTCGCTGGGATCATTCTGCAAGTCACCATCCAGCATGGCAATGTACTTGCCTTTTGCGTGATCGATGCCTGCCGTCATTGCTGTGCTTTGTCCGTAATTCTTTCTCAGCTCTACCAAACGCACGTGGTCATTGGCACAGCGAATGATTTCCTTCGGCGTACCGTCCGAGGAGCCGTCATCTACAAAAATTAATTCGTAATCCAGATTTCTGAGTGCATCTGATACAGCCGTGATCATCGGTTCGATGTTTTCGACCTCATTCATCACGGGAACGACCAGAGACAGTTCTTTCATGGGGCAAAGATAATGATAAGGTGAAAGTTAAAAGGTAAAAGGTGAAGGGCAAATGCCTTTAACATTTAACCATTTACCTTTGACCTTTAAGCCGCCGGCCAGTCCTTAACAGCATGTTCCCTGTCTCCATTTAGAAAAATCCTGGCGGCTTCATCCCAATCATTTATACGGTCATAATCCTGGATGTTGGCATTATGCGGAGAAGAAAATAAATAGGGTTTGCCCTTAAAGTGAACCAGGTTTCGCACGTGGTCGTCGATCATAAAATCACCCTGTACCATGCGCTTATCGCCGCACAGCACCAGTTGTCGCCACGTAAAAAATGGAAAATGTTCCAGCAACCATTCCAGTTTATCCTTTAGGGAATTGGGAAATTCAGTAGCAGCTGAAACAATGAAAATCTCATATTTACTGTTCATCTTCTCCAGGGTTTCAATGCTTCCCTTCATAACGGGGAGGTTTCTGAAAAACCCTGGCTCAAATAGTCTGGCCCGGATCAAGGCCTGGTGCTCTTCGGGAAATCCTTTTACCCACGATCCCCCGATGGCATTGGCCATGTTAAATTCGCCACCATATTCTTTTTTGTACCATTCAATCATCGCGCCCATCGGGTCAGCGATCACCTCATCCATATCTATTAATATTCGTTTCATACGCCTTTCAGTTCTTCTTTTAAAAATTTAGCTGTGTGACTTTCTTTGACTTCTACCAATCCTTCGGGATCACCCTGGTAAAGTATGTATCCCCCGGCATCGCCGCCCTCGGGTCCCAGGTCAATGATATGATCTGCCACTTTAATTACATCGAGATTGTGTTCGATCACCAATACTGTGTTCCCCCGATCAACCAGTTTATTAAGTACTTCCAACAAATGCTGGATATCCTGGAAATGCAGGCCAGTTGTGGGTTCGTCCAGGATATAAAAAGTCTTACCAGTGTCCTTCTTGCCCAATTCAGTGGCGAGCTTTACACGCTGCGCCTCACCACCACTAAGGGTAACCGCAGATTGGCCAAGCGTGATATACCCCAATCCCACATCCTGCAATACTTTGATTTTGCGATACAGGTAGGGAACTGCCTGGAAAAATTCAACTGCCTCGTCAACCGACATATCCAACACGTCACTGATCGACTTCCCCTTGTACCTGATCTCTAATGTCTCGCGGTTATACCTTTTGCCATTGCATTTTTCGCAATGCACATACACATCCGGCAAAAAGTTCATCTCAATAACGCGCATGCCGCCGCCTTCACACATATCGCAGCGCCCGCTTTTCACATTGAATGAAAATCTACCTGCTGTATAGCCCCTGATCTTGGATTCGGGGATGGCCGCAAACAATTGCCTGATATCCGTAAAGAAGCCGCAATAGGTTGCAGGATTGCTCCTGGGTGTACGACCGATCGGCGACTGATCAATTTCAATCACCTTGTCAACATTGTCCAGGCCTTTGATGGACTTATATTCCATTGGCGCCATTTTACTGCCATAGCAGTGGACGCTTAAAATAGGATAGAGTGTTTCATTGATGAGTGTCGATTTCCCGCTTCCACTAACGCCGGTTACAAGGATCAATTTCCCGAGGGGAAATGAAACATCCACGTTTTTCAGGTTATTCCCTTTCGCTCCTCTCATCTCGAGTGCTTTTCCGTTTCCTTTTCTTCGTTCGTCCGGTACCGTTATGCTCTTTTCGCCAGTCAAATATTTCGAAGTTTCTGAATCGGCGTTGAAGACCTGTTTTGGATCGCCCTGCGTCACAATTTGTCCGCCAAACTTACCCGCCCTCGGTCCGATGTCCACCAGGTGGTCGGCCGATAACATGATATCTTTATCATGCTCCACCACCAGCACACTGTTTCCCAGGTTGCGCAGATTCCTGAGCGCATCAATTAGGCGATGATTGTCGCGCTGGTGCAATCCAATGCTGGGTTCGTCCAAAATATACGTGATGCCCTGTAATTGCGAACCGATCTGCGTAGCCAGCCTGATTCGCTGGGACTCGCCACCACTGAGGGTTCTGGAGGGCCGGTTCAACGTGAGATAGGTCAACCCCACATCGAGTAAAAACTGAAGCCGTTCCCTGATCTCTTTCAAAACATCTTTTGCAATCGTGCGTTGCTTTTCGCTCAGCCTGGGCTCAATATTTGCAAACCACAACATGAGTTTGTCGAGATTCATGTTGCTGAGCTCGGAAATATTTTTGTTGTCAACCTTAAACCAAAGGCTTTCTTTCCTAAGCCTCGTGCCTTCGCAGGTCGGACAGGTTTTCAACTCCATATATTTCTCCACCCAGTCACGAAGCATTTCGCTGGTTGAGCTGGCGCTGAACCAACGCTTCACCATGTTCACGATCCCTTCATATGGAGCGTCTGTTGGCGCGCCCAATGATGCCGTCTCCAAATCCATATCTACATCCACGCCTTCTTCAGCACCGGAATCTTCCTTTCCATACAATAGCATGTTGAGTGATTTCTTCGGAAGCTCCTTGACTGGTTTGTCGAGATTGATCTTGAATTTTTTTGCAAGCTGTTGCACCTGTCTGAACACCCAGGCATCACGTTCCTCCCCAAGTGGCGCGATGGCACCCTCATTCACAGACAGGGTCCAGTCGGGAATGATTGACTCCATGCTCACCTGGTAAACCGAACCGAGGCCTTTGCAAGTTGGACAGGCACCGTATGGAGAATTGAAAGAAAATGTGTTGGGCGAAGGCTCTTCATAACTGATACCTGAATCACCGCACATGAGCTGCCTCGAATATTGTACAACCAGCGAACCCTCCGGACTATCCTGGCCCTTCGCTGCCGCCTTAACTTGTTTTTTGATTGATGGCTCCAGACCAGATTCAACGAGCAGAAACATGAGATCCTTGCCCACCTGCAAAGATTTTTGAACACTCTGGCTCAAACGGAGTCGCATCTTGTCGTTCAACTCCATTCTGTCTATTACCACTTCAATTTCATGAATTTTGTAGCGATCAACCTGCATCTTGGGCACCAGGTCTTTCACTTCTCCGTCAACGCGAACTTTCAAAAATCCTTTTTTGCGAATGTCTTCAAACAATTCGCGATAATGACCTTTGCGTCCCCTGACAAGCGGTGCAAGCAGACTTATTTTTTTGCCTTCAAAACGCGAGAAAATATTTTCGACGATCTCTTCTTCAGAGAATTTTACCATCCGTTTTCCCGTGTTGTAGCTGTAGGCCTCGCCAATCCTGGCATAGAGCAATCGAAGGAAATCGTAGATCTCGGTGATGGTACCAACGGTTGACCTCGGATTCTTGTTGGTTGTTTTTTGTTCGATGGAGATTACGGGAGAAAGGCCGGTGATCTTATCAACATCGGGTCGTTCCATATCGCCGATGAACTGTCGGGCATAAGCGCTGAAGCTTTCCATGTAGCGACGTTGCCCTTCATTATATATAGTGTCGAATGCGAGCGAAGATTTTCCGCTGCCGCTCACGCCCGTGAATACCACGAGCTTATTTTTCGGAATGCGGATGTCGATGTTTTTCAAGTTATGTTCCCGTGCGCCAAACACCTCGATGTAATCCTGTCCGGAAACTTCGGGAATCAGACTCCCATTTTGCTTTTCTTTCGCCATAGAGGGGAGTAAAGTTAGTTGATTCGTTGATTAGTTGATGGGTTGAATCGGTTGATTAGGTTAATTAGGTACGAATCAACGAATCAACGAGTCAACGAATTAACCACTCTACCAAAAACAATTTTTTAATTAAAACAAACGTTATACCTTTACACCAGTTCTTACACAACACTTATCAAGAAAGGCTGAGGGTAATGGCCCGATGAAGCCTTGACAACCTGCTATCGGCAATGCCGGGAAGTAAGGTGCCAAATCCACCCCGTACGTACGGGACAGATAAGTCAGATCAAAGCTTACGATATCCATCCATAATATTTAAGCCCTTCTGACTTCAGAAGGGCTTTTTTGTTTTTAGGCGGCTCCATTCCGCCCCATTCTTTCTGATAGGTTGTTGCAGAACCCTGTTTATTCAAAATCTTAAAAAACTGTTTAACATGAAAGCAACAACAAAAGCATTACACAGCATTCCTGTAGATCCCTTAACTGGCGCCATCTCTGTGCCCATCTATCAAACCTCCACATTTGTGCAGGAAGCTCCAGGCAAACACAAGGGATTCGATTATGCCAGAACCAATAACCCCACGCGACAAACACTGGAAGAGATCGTGGCCCAACTTGAAAACGGATCCACGGGCATCGCTTTTGGTAGCGGACTGGCAGCTATTGATGCAGTTCTGAAATTACTTCAATCAGGCGATGAAATTATTGCTGTGGATGATATCTACGGTGGTGCGTTCAGGCTCTTCACGCATGTGTATGAAAAATTCGGCATCAGGGTCAAATATGTAGACACCAGCGACGCTGAAAAATTGTTCGATGCCATAACGCCGCAAACCAGGCTCATCTGGATCGAAACGCCTACCAACCCAACGCTAAAAATTTCTGATATTAAGACCATCGCTTCAATCGCCCACGCTTCAAACTGCTTTCTTTGCGTGGATAATACTTTTGCTTCACCCGCCTTACAACAGCCTCTCTCGCTGGGAGCTGATCTTGTAGTGCACAGCGCAACCAAATATCTTGGCGGACATAGTGATTTAATTGCCGGACTGGTAGTAACGCGCGAACCAGCGCTCGGCGCAAAAATTAAATTTCTACAAAACGCGAGCGGGGCAATTCTTTCGCCATTCGACAGCTGGCTCGTGATCCGCGGCATCGAAACCCTGCACCTGCGCGTGAAGCAACACTGCATCAACGCACTTGAGATTGCACGTTTTTTAGCGTCACATCCTGCAGTGGACACCGTTTACTATCCCGGACTCGCCTCTCATCCGAATCATGCAATTGCAGCCGCTCAATCACGGGGATTCGGGGGAATTGTTTCATTTACTTTACGCCGCGACCAAGCGAACCTGGCCGCTCAGCTGGTAAGCAATACACATTTGTTCAAGCTGGCAGAAAGTCTTGGCGGTGTGAAGAGTTTGATTTGTCATCCTCCATCCATGACCCACGCCTCCATTCCCGCAGAAAAGCGCAGGTCTTCGGGTGTAGCTGACAGTTTGATCAGGCTATCGGTGGGACTTGAAGATTACACGGACCTCATTGAAGACTTGGGCCAGGCCCTCGCATCAATCGAGCAGAAAAGTCCTGAATTGAAGAAAACAGCCTGATTAACTTTTTCTTAGGGAAAATAGCAGATGAATTATTGGAAAAAAGATTGGAAATTGTATCCCCTAAGGCATTTCGTCTCTGCTTATTATCCCTTTAATTTCTGCTGCCCATCCGGACCCTCGTTGAAAGCGCTGTCCCAACCCATTTTTTAATACAGGAACCATTTTTAACCAATAAAATAAAGTGATATGAGCAATCTTCATTTTGAGACACTACAATTGCATGCCGGACAGGAGATAGATCCTACCACGAGGTCAAGAGCAGTACCGATTTATCAGACCACTTCCTATGGATTTCAAAGTACAGACCATGCAGCCAATCTTTTCGGATTAAAAGAATTCGGAAATATTTATACCAGGATCATGAATCCAACCACCGATGTGCTGGAGAAAAGACTTGCAGCGCTCGAAGGCGGTGTTGCAGCATTGGCCACGGGGTCAGGACAGGCTGCACAATTCCTGGCATTGAATAATATTTTGCAACCTGGCGACAATTTTGTGTCCACCACTTTCCTTTATGGAGGCACGCATAACCAGTTCAAAGTATCCTTTAAGCGTTTAGGCATTGATGTTAGATTTGCAGACGGCGACGACGTTGAGAGATTTGTGCCACATATAGATAAGAATACGAAGGCGATCTACCTGGAAACCATTGGTAACCCCCGCCTGAATATTCCTGATTTTGAAAAATTCGCGGCATTGGCGAAGGATTATGGTCTGCCATTAATTGTTGACAACACGTTTGGCGCCGGCGGATTCCTCTGCCGTCCCATTGAGTGGGGAGCGAATGTAGTCGTGGAATCAACGACGAAATGGATTGGCGGTCACGGAACCACCATTGGGGGTGTGATTGTGGATGGAGGTAATTTCAATTGGGCAAATGGAAAATTCCCGCAGTTTACTGAACCTTCCGAGGGCTATCATGGCTTGAAGTTCTGGGATGTCTTCGGTGAGGGCAACCCGTTAGGTTTACCCAATATCGCATTTATTATTCGTGCAAGAGTTGAAGGTCTTCGCGATTTCGGTGCAAGCCAGAGTCCGTTTAACGCATTCCTGAATCTGCAGGGCATTGAGACGCTGTCATTGCGTATGGAGCGCCACAATCAAAATGCGCTAGCGCTTGCACAATGGCTGGAAGATCATTCGCAGGTTGACTTTGTATGGTATCCCGGTTTGAAGAGCAGCCCATATCATGATCTCGCCAAGAAATATTTGCCAAGAGGTGCAGGCGGCGTGTTGCAGTTTGGTATCAAGGGTGGTAAAGAGAATGGCAGAAAATTCATCGACTCATTGAAGTTGACCAGTCACCTCGCGAATGTGGGCGATGCAAAAACCCTGGCGATCCATCCGGCTTCCACCACGCACGAACAATTGAGTGATGAGGAAAGGAAGGCGGCAGGTGTAGAGCCCAACCTGGTTCGTATCAGCGTAGGATTAGAGCATATTGATGACATCAAGGCTGATTTTGAGCAGGCCTTTGAAGCTGTTTTTGCAAAGCATCTGGTGAATTAAACAACTGAATGACAATAATTTATGTTGAACCAATGAAATTTCGGGGACGCATAAAAAGAGCATAGAAAGAGCAGAAACAATTCAATTCTTAGGAATTGATATCGTAATTTTGCAATCCAAAAATTTACCCATCCCTCCCGGCAATTTCTGCGGGGAGGATGGGTAAAAAATTAGATGTCTCAACTTTTTTCATACAACTATCCCTTCGCACTGGAATCGGGTCAAACCATTTCAGGCTATCACCTGGCTTATACTACGCACGGCACATTGAATGAAAGCAAGGACAACGTCATCTGGGTCTTTCATGCGCTCACTGCCAACAGTGATCCTGCTGAGTGGTGGCCCGGACTTGTTGGAAAGGGCAAACTCTTCGACCCGGGTAAATATTTTATTGTTTGTGTGAATATGCCGGGTAGTTGCTATGGCAGCTCCGGACCTCTGGAGTTAAACCCGGAAACTGCCGAGCCCTGGTATCATGATTTTCCATTCTTCACCACACGTGATATGGTGAAGGCTTATCAACCCTTGCGCAGTCACCTGGGCATTTCGCGTATTCATGTTGGAATTGGCGGGTCAATGGGAGGACAGCAATTGATGGAATGGGCGATTGAAGAGCCTGAGCTCTTCGAAAACATTGTGCCGATTGCCACGAATGCTCAGCACTCTCCATGGGGAATTGCTTTTAATGCATCCCAACGTCTATGTATAGAGGCAGATAGCAGTTGGCAAAACCGGAATCCGGAAGCAGGCATAGAAGGGATGAAAGTAGCAAGGGGCGTTGCGCTGATCTCTTATCGTCATTACGAAACCTACCAGCGTACGCAGGCTGAAACCAGCAACAAAAAGATCGCCGATTTTAAAAGTGAATCTTATCAGCGTTACCAGGGTGATAAGCTGGCAAAGCGATTTAACGCTTTCAGCTATTACAAATTGAGCCAGGGTATGGACTCGCACAACATCGGCAGAGGTCGTGCTTCCATTGAAAAGGCCCTGCAACAAATCAAGGCTGAAACGTTGTGCATCGGCATCGAAACAGATATCCTGTTTCCAGCTGTTGAACAGCAATTCATTGCCAACCACGTTCCCGGCGCGAAATATGAAATGATCAGGTCGCCCTACGGACACGATGGCTTTCTGCTCGAATTTGAACAAATTGAAAAACTCATTTCTAAATTTTTGGAAGACACCAAAATGAAGCGGGCTAAGCAACCAGACTTCGACGCCGGTACTTCCATCAATAAACTAACCTCCAAACATGGACGCGCATAAACAATTAACGATCGGACTTTTCGGATTTGGTGTGGTGGGTGAAGGGCTCTATCGCGTATTGCAACAAACACCTTCGCTTAAGGCAACGATCAAAAAGGTTTGTATTAAAAATCCGGGTAAAAAGAGAAATGCACCGGCAGACCTGTTTACAACCGATAAAAACGTGCTCCTCAATGATCCGGAGATCAACGTGATTGTGGAGGTAATTGACGATTCACAAGCCGCCTTCGACATCGTGAGCACAGCGCTGAAAGGCGGAAAGGATGTGGTAAGCTCCAGCAAGAAGATGATTGCGGAGAATCTCCCCGAGCTGCTGGGATTGCAGGAACTGACCGGTCACTCACTGCTTTATGAATCTGCAGCCTGCGCTTCCATTCCCGTGATCAGAAACCTGGAAGAATATTACGATAATGACTTGTTGCATTCCATGAAAGCCATCGTAAATGGCTCAACAAATTTCATTCTCACAAAAATGTTTGAAGACAAGCTCGATTTCCAGGAAGCGTTGCTCATGGCGCAACAATTAGGTTTCGCCGAAAGCAATCCCAAGCTTGACGTGGAAGGATATGATGCCATTAACAAATGGTCGTTTCTTCTCACACATGCATACGGCATTGTTGAATATCCGGAGCGATTGGTATTTACTGGGATTCAAAATGTGCAGGGTGGAGACGCAAAAGTGGCGCGCGAGAAAAACATGGACATCAAGCTGGTAGCCAACGCTCAAAAATTGCAGAATGGAAAAGTGGCCGCGTTTGTCTTACCTCAATTTGTAAAACATGATGATCACCTGGCTTTTGTGAAGAATGAGTACAATGGTGTGGTGATTGAATCCGGTTTCGCCGACAAGCAATTCTTCTACGGAAAGGGTGCTGGCTCCTTCCCTACGGCATCAGCCGTATTAAGTGACCTGTCTGCACTTCGTTACCAATATAAATACGAATACAAGAAATTGAAGCATCACCGTCCTAATGAACTCACCAATTCATTTTATGTGAAAGTTTATGTGAGCTTCGATGATATCAAATACGTTCCTCGTGACAAATTTGAATGGATCGAAGAATGGCACGCCCAGGAAGAAAGAAAATACCTGGTTGGCGTGATTTGCTTCGAAGAATTGGAAAAGAACAGCTGGTGGCGGGAAAACAACAATTCTCTCATCCTGATGCCCGAAGCGATCATTGAAGACATGGAGATTAGGAAGTTGAAAAAGAAGAGCCTCGAATTGGCTGGTATTTTCGGTTAATCACAGTATTTGTTCCCTGGATAGACCCCTCGGCAATTCATGTCGGGGGGATTTTTATTTCTGGCTTTTGGTCGTTAGACGTGTGATTTTAGATAATTTTGTGGCCCATTTGAACAAGGATTTGTTAACGGGATTCGTCCCAAAAAAACGCTGTTTACCTGATGAATAAAAGAATGCTGATTTGCCTGCTTGTATTACCCTTTTCAATTTCTCTTAAAGCCCAAAAACTGCTCACCCTCAACGGAAGGGTGAATGGAAGAAATGATAAATCCATCCAGGGTGCTTCCATTTCTCTCTTGAATACACACCAGGGAAAAGCCTCTGACGCAAATGGCCAATTTACCATCAGCCAATTGCCTTCCGGGAATTATACATTGCGCGTTTCGGCTGTCGGTTATGCCAGCCTGGACACCTCAATTACGCTAACTCAAGACGCGAATATCGACGTTACCCTCGCGGATGCAACAAGCCAGCTTGAAGAAGTAGTGATTACAGCGCAGAAGAAAGAAGAATTGCCTCAAAAAGTTCCCATCGCCGTTACTGTGCTTTCGGCAAAGGAGGTACAGGATTATCGTCTTTGGAATATCAAGGACATCGCAGGCATTTCACCTAATCTTTATTCTGCAAATCCTGGCGACAACCGCAACGTAACATCGATCAGGGGAATTGCAACCACCTCATATGACCCGGCAGTTGCTACTTACATCGATGGTGTAAATCAATTCGGACTGGATACCTATTTCGCGGAATTGCTCGACGTGGAAAGAATTGAAGTGTTACGCGGACCGCAAGGAACGCTCTATGGCAGAAATGCGATGGCTGGCGTAATCAACATCATCACGAAACAGCCAACTAATCGCACTACAGGTTTTGGTGAGGCGAGTATTGGCAACTATGGCCAGCAACGTTTTAGTGTGGGTATTAAAACACCAATTGTTAAAGACAAACTGTATTTCGGCGTAGCTGGACTTTATGATGCCATGAATGGCTACTATTTCAATGATTTTAACAGCACACGCTTCGACAGGCAATACAGTTTTACCGGAAACTATTTTTTGAAATGGCTTGTTTCACAAAAAACGCAAGTGGTGCTGAATGTAAAAAATAGTGCAAACAGAAACCATGGAACCTTCCCATTGGCGAATGGCAAGGATGACGCACTTGCAAATCCCTTCCATCTGAATCAAAATGCCGTGGGTGAAATGCATGATAATCTCCTCGACGCATCGCTGTCAGTAAACTACGCAGGGCACGGATTTAATTTCAGCTCACAAACTGCCTACCAGTCGAACTACAGGTACTATAATCAACCACTCGACGCAGATTTTTCTCCGATCGATGGCGTTACGATTATTAATAACTATGGAAAAGACTGGAACAACGTGAGAGTATTCACGCAGGAATTCAAAATCACTTCCCCCGCAAATAACCAATCAAAACTGAACTGGACAGCGGGCGCATATTTTTATTATCAAAACAGTCCAAACAAGCAGGCTACCAGGTTTGGAGCAGATGCGGCATATGTTGGCGCACCTGACACAAATTTCAGCCTGATCAATACTAGCAAAGCGAAATCGTTGGGTGTTGCAGCATATGGCCAGGCCGTTTATGCATTTAACCCTAAGTGGGATCTGACACTGGGCCTGCGTTATGATTTCGAAAATCGCAAACAGGAAGTGCTCGGCGAATATCAAAAGGATCCGGATCCCAATCCTGTATTCCCCTTCCGCACAGACACTTCTGCCTCTGCCAATTTCAGCTCTGTTTCGCCGAAAGTTAGTATTGGCTTCCATGCTTCTGCCAATAGCAACTGGTACGCCAGTTATACCCGCGGCTTTCGCCCCGGCGGACTTACACCACTTTCTTCTGATCCTTCTCAACCGCCGTTGTATGAATTCAAACCAGAATACAGCAACAATTTTGAGGTGGGTACCAAGAATACCTTTCTTAATAACAGGCTTCGCGTGAATGTTGCTGCATTCTACATCACAGTTAACGACGCGCAAGTGCCTACGCTCATTCTACCCGATGCAATCACCATCACGAAGAATGCCGGCAAACTGGAAAGCAAGGGCGCTGAATTGGAATTGGGTGCAATTCCTGTGAAAGGGCTTGAAATTGACTATAGCTTCGGTTACACCGATGCCACTTATAAGAGTTTGAAAGTGTCGCAGGGCGGACAGGAAGTAGACCTGTCAGGCAAGCACCAAATCTTCACACCAGCTACCACTTCAATGTTGGCCGGACAATACACTTATTATTTCCACAACAAACTCAACGTGCGATTGATTGGGAGAGCCGAGTGGTTTTATTTTGGAAAGCAGTATTTCGATCTTGCAAACAATATTGCGCAGGGCTCGTACAGCCTGGTAAATATTCGTGCTGGCATTGGAATTAAACAAATCGAATTGTATTTCTGGGAAAGAAACCTGGGCAATACCAAATACATCGCTTACGCTTATGATTTTGGTGCGGTTCACTTAGGCAATCCGCAAAATTGGGGATTTACGATGAGGGCTAGTTTTTAACTCTAATAAGGCGCGGGCGTCCTAAGTTAGGCGCGCGGGCGTCCG
>Ga0163163_10000557_pt1 | contig 32741 bp, 38 predicted proteins | sample S65metaG_FD_119766 | JGI IMG/M metagenome (GOLD analysis project Ga0163163, IMG submission 119766) | Switchgrass rhizosphere microbial communities from Kellogg Biological Station, Michigan, USA - S6-5 metaG | ecosystem: Host-associated > Plants > Roots > Rhizosphere > Soil | place: USA... | reverse complement strand
CTAAATCGGGTCCCTTTTGTGGCTGGTTTACTTTTAATGGAAGCCAGATGTCGTTACTAAAATGAATGGAATCGATCACATTTAATCTCCGGTTTTTCCAATATGCGGAGATTGCTTTTTTACCTGCAAGACTGTCTCCGGAAGACCATCTGTAAACCGCATTGTCGGCATACATATCCACCCAGGAATCAATATCTCCGCTTTCAAATTTTTGCATCATTTGCTTGCCCATGTCAGCAAATTTGGCATCAGCAAATTCGCTTTGCATTGGCTTAGTATCCGACGCGTCCTTAACCGTTACGCTGTCTGCTTCTGATTTGCTATTGTTACAGCCTAACAGAGCGAGTGAAAGAAAGAAAACGACAAATAATCTTTTCATACAGTTTGTTTTAGTTGTAAATAAATGAAAGGGCGGAGGTGCTTTTTACAGAAGTAGGCTAACTATAGGGGGTTCAAAAGTTAGTTAAAACTATGAAGGTTCTAAACGTGAACAAGTTTGGACAACAAGTTTGCTATACCCGCCACCGGGGCAGAGACGTAGTGTAATCTTTCAAAACGAATTTGTTACTAAGATAAAAAAAAGTCCTGCTGGGAGCAGGACTTCGAAAATTCATAAACTATCCATTATTATTTGCCATTGCATTTTCAATGGCCTTCTTGACAATAGCCCTTTTAACAGCCCTTCTTACGACGGCTTTTTTTACGGCCCTTCTTTTGAGCGCTTTTTTCACAACAGCCTTTTTAACGGCTTTCTTCACTACTGCTCTTTTGATGGCTTTTTTTGCAACTCTTCTTTTAACTGCTTTTTTTGCAACAGCTCTTCTAACCACTTTCTTTGCCACCGCTCTTTTCACGGCTTTTTTTGCAACTCTTCTTTTAACGGCTTTTTTTGCAACAGCTTTTCTTGCTGCGCTTCTTCTTGGTGTTGGCATTTTGTTGAATTTAATTGTGAGTAAATAAGCTTTTTTATAACGGGAGAAAACCTTTCTCTTTTTTTTATATGTTAGATCAACTCGACATAGGCAGGCAGTTCACGCATTCCGCTATTGATTTCGTCTTATGGGCATTATTTCTGCAGGAGTGGAATACAACACGAAAAATTGCGTGCAGAAACTTTATTTTCAAAAAAAGGCAATTATGCAGGCGGCTGAGTTCTTACTATACCTGAATAATGGCCAGTTCTTAAAACTCATCCTTATTAAAATTAAAACAACATATTAGATAATGAGGCCTTGCGCAGTGGTTTAACCGTTGCATCAAACCGAGTTTACCGTTAAATGGGAGGTTACTTACCGATCCGTTGTATCATGGGTGGAGTGCCAAAATTATTTCAAGGATCAGGGATGTCTCAATAAACATATCCTCCCTCGTCCTGGTTCAGGAGTTCGTGGGCAGTATCGGTATCAAATATGTCTTCCTTATTTGCAATTACTTCGCGCAGCAGGTCATGTATGGTTATAACACCTGCAAATTGGTTGTTGCTATCGAATACAAGTAGATATCTTGTTTTATTTATGATCATCGTTTTCATACAATGCTCTACAGTATGATCTAAATGCATAACGGGAAGGTCGGTTGTCATTACTTCCTGTACGGTGGTGGTTCGGCTGGTGCGTCCTTTTAAAATTACATTGCGACTGTAGTCTCTTTCACTGAAAATACCTTTATAGTCATTGTGGTCCATTACAATCAGGTAGCTCAAATTAACTGAATTCAACATGCTCAAGGCATCAATTACCAGGGCATGCGGACTGACGATATTGAAAGTTTTGGCCTTAGTTTCCAGAATGTCCTTAACGGTTCTCATTGAAATAAAATTTGGTAAAGCGGACTAAATATAGAATGAATTTCATCAGCTGCACCCACCTGCTGGCGCAATATTTTATATGGTAAGAAAAATAATTGCATGCCCACTGGACTATTTTCCAAAAAAGATCCAATTGAAAAAGAGAGGCTGACATGCCGTAAAAAATTCCTTTATTATTTCAGGAAAGGATATTCCGATCCTAAATACATTTCCTGGGAAAGACAATATAAACTGGATGCCCATTTCCAGTTTCAGCAGTCTCTTAATAAACGAGATTACGATCGGCTGTTACTGGCAAGAAATTATTCAGAAATAGCAGCAACTGCTGTTCGCATAGAAAGCCGCACCAACCTTTTATTTTCTTTTGAAAAAATGGCCTTACGTGATGCTGTAAAGCCTGCTTCCGGTTCCAGGGCTTTTGCACATGGCTTATACCAGTACCTGTATGGCAAGGGTTCCCTGGAAGAACGGTTTAATGAGTTTTCAAATGTTATATCATCATTGCCCAGGAAGCAAACCAGAGTACATACCTGGCCCCTGCAAACAGTTTTTGGATTCATCGCCAACCCGCAGGAACATATTTTTTTGAAACCCCGGGTTACTCAAATAGCTGCTGAAAAATACAAGTTCCATTTTCATTATCGCTCAAAACCCAATTGGGAAACTTACAAAAGCCTGTTGGATTTTGCTGAACAGGTTCGAAAGGACACCAATGACTTAAATCCTCAGGATTACATCGATCTGCAATCATTTATCTGGGTAATGGGGTCCGACGAGTATCCTGACTAAGCACGGCACAGTTTTTTTCATAGTACTTCTATAAAAAATCAATTATGGAAAAGATGAATGATCTACAAGATCTACTCAAACACGAAATAGAGGATCTGCAGTCTGTAGAAGACCAGATTATCGAGGCTTTGCCTAAAATGATCGACAAAGCCAATAACCCAGATTTAAAAAAGGCTTTATCGGAGCATTTGAAAGTAACAGAGCAACATAAAGTGAGGCTGGAAAAAATAATGAAAAACATTGGGTCAGGCAACGAAGAATCTAACGGTAAAAAGAAAGGAATATTAGGTGGAATATTTAGTGGAGGCAAACACGTATGTAAAGGAATGAAAGGAATTATTGAAGAAGGTGAAAAAATAATGGGTACAGACATTTCTCCTGAGGCCCTGGATGCGGCAATAATTGCCAGTGCTCAAAAAGTAGAGCACTACGAGATTTGCGGCTACGGAACAGCACGCACTTTTGCAAGGCAACTGGGTATGGAACAAATTGCAAGGCAATTGGAACAAACGTTAAATGAAGAATATGCTGCCGATGATCTGTTAACAAACCTGGCAGTTATTGAAGTGAATGAAGAAGCCGAATCTCCAAATTCTGGTTCTGTTTCAGCTTCATCCACCAGCAGGTCTGCTGGCCGCGTAAAAGAAAAAGCAAACCGCGAAATGGAAATGGAACCTGTCAATGCCAGTAGAAACAGATCTTCTGCAAGAGAAGGATCAGCAAGTTCAAAAGCCGGCAATCAAAATGGTAAGCAGCCAAAATCGTCGGGCTCTCCGCGAAGTGAAAGTGGGCGCAGCAGCTCTTCATCTAAAAGAACGGTAAGCAGCGAACGTGGTTCCAAATCTTCCAGTGGCGGTAATGGACGTTCATCTTCTAGAGGCAATGGACGCTCGTCTTCCGGAGGACGGGGAAATAGTTCAAAAGGAAATTCACGTGGACGCAAATAAATAAGAAATTTACATTTCAAATCCGCCTTTGCAGGGCGGATTTTTTTCTTTTACAAGCATGAAATAGTTTTAAAAGCGCCTTCCCTAAGAAAGCAGATTCCGTACAATAAAAAGTTTTTTCTAATCATTTATAAAAACGGAACCAACATGAAAAATTTACTCTTTGCTGTCTCAGCATTCATTTCCATTTTTCTGATTGCCTGCAATAACGATGGGAACTCTGGCAACGACAATAACATTTCCAAAGCACGTGACATAATGAAAGGAATTGAAACCGGTGATAGCACTAAGTTTGCGTCTATTGCACCCGATGCCGTTGATCATGCAGGGCCTACAGGCGATGTTACAAATGGTGACAGTATTAAGGGGTCACTGATGGAAATGCATAATCACATAAAAGACCTGAAGATTGAAATTTTGGGCGATGCCGCAAGCGGCGATTATGTTTATACGTGGACAAAAATGACAGGAACTCCATTAGACAGTACCATGGGATTTCCACCCAACCAGCCATTCAGCTTAAGCGGAGTTGATATTGTCAAATTTAGAGACGGAAAGGCAGTAGAGCATTGGGGCACGATTGATCAAAAAGATCTTATGATGATAAGAGCCCAACAGATGCCCAATGCCACAACCGTGAAAGTGACAATGGGGGATACCACAAATAATAAAAAAGACACTTCCAAAAGGTAAATGAATTGCACTTTTCTAATAGCCGTTCTTAAAATGAACGGCTTTTTTTGTAGATAAAGTCAGCCTACGAATGATTCAAACATAATGTTAAAGACATCCCTGTTATTAATGCCGCATATTACTTTTACCGCCTATGCAACTAAACCGACTCCTGCTTTTGTTATTTGCGATAGTAATATTTGTAGTTGCGGATGCACAAACAAAACCTGTTAGCGTTCAATTTAAGATTGTAAATCAGAAAAACGAACCGGTCCCTTATTCAACCGTTAACGTCATTTCTATTGCTGATACAAATAAGCAGGTACAAAAAATTTCAGACAGTAGCAGCGTAGTTGTATTGGAGTTGGAACAACGACAGGCCTATGTCGTTCGCATTACATCCATTAACTACAAACCTTTTGAAAAAACCATAACGATAAAAGCGGAAAATGAATCGTTTCTTTTTACACTGCAATCCGTTTCCAATAAATTAAATACTGTGGTGGTTACTGCAACAAAACCCTTAACCCGGCAGGAAGATGATAAAACAATTGTTGACCCTGAACCCATAGCCGCTACATCCACAAATGCTTATGAAATACTGGAAAAGACACCCGGCCTTTTTGTTGACCAGGATGGAAACGTTTATTTAAGCAGTATGAACCCGGCAAAGATTTATATCAATGGCCGGGAAATGAAAATGAGCACTGCCGATATTGCCACCATGCTGAAAAATCTTCCACCAAATGCCATTTCAAAAATCGAAATTCTCCGGACGCCTTCAGCCAAATATGATGCTTCCGGCACCGGCGGAATTGTAAATATTGTGCTCAAAAAAGGAGTAAAGCTTGGCCTCACTGGTAGTATTGTCGCCGGTATGCAGCAAGGCGATTATGGTAACCAGTTTGCAGGACTGAATTTGAATAATAACACAGGCAAAAAAAATTACTATGTCAATCTGAATTACAGCCGACGTAATAATTTTGAACGGATTCAAACGGACAGGTTGTTTTCCTTGGATTCGGTGTTACACCAGGACGCCCGTACAAAATATCCGGCTACCAATTATTTCGCCAGTTATGGAATTTCAGATTCTCTCAGCGCAAAATGGTATGTGGATTTTGCAGGTAGCCTTAACTATCAAACCTTCGACAATTTTACTCAGAACGAAAACATGATCAAAAAGTTCAGCACGGGTGAAACGGTTTCCAAAAGTTTGAATGCGGTTAGTTATAGTGGTAAATATTTACGGCTTAGTAATGGTATCAGTTTCTCGTACAGGATCGATTCTGCTTCTGAATGGACGAATGATTTCTATTTTTCTTACGACCGCAACCGCAACCATCAACAATACCAGACTCTTTATTATTCGCCAGGTGTTTTTAGCTCGGCTGGTTTTGGCTCGCCAAATAGTGATCGGAATAATTTTGTCTTTACATCTGATGTAAAAAAGAAATTGCAAAACCGGCTCAGTATTGAAACAGGAGTAAAAGCTTCATTCCTTAGTTATAAAAGTGAGGCAGAATATTTTACGGGTACAGAGCCATCATCCATAAAAGATGTCGGCCGAACCAATACTTTTCATTATAACGAAAACATTAACGCGGCCTATTTCCAGGCCTCTAAAACTTTTGGAAAGAACATCATTTTAAAAACAGGTGCCCGTTTGGAAAACACCAATATGAACGGTCACCAGATTATTCCGGCGGATACTTTCTTTACTGTTCATCGAACGGACCTTTTTCCATATGTGTACCTGAGCAAAAAGGTTATGGCGATTGCGGGTTATGATCTCAGGGCTTATTTAGTAGCAAGGAGAACCATTGTTCGCCCGGTATATGAGCAACTGAATCCTTTTGCCCGATATGTTGATCAATACCTCTCTGAAGTTGGGAACCCGCAACTGCGCCCGCAATTCACCAGCAATTACGAGGCAAATATCAGTGTGGACGAGAGACCGTTGATAGCAGTAGGGGTCAACAACACAAGCGACATGTTCACGCAGGTAATATATTCCTCCGACACAAGTAGAAGAAATTCTTTGCGGACATACGATAACCTTGGAAGAAATAAAGAATGGTATTTGAGAGGATTGGGCGCCATACCACCCGGCAAGCGATATTTTTTTGTAATTGGCGCTCAATACAATCACCTTTTTTACGAGGGGCTGTATGACAACAGGCCGTTATCGTATAAAAAGGGTACGTGGACGTTTTATACCTATCACTCATTAAAACTGGATAAACGTTCACAGATGAGTGTAAATGGGTTTATACGATTGAGAGGCCAGCAGGGGTTTTATGAGTTAGGCAATTTTGGCGCCTTAAATGCCAGTGTAAACCGGCAGCTATTGAAACAAAAGCTAACAATAACTTTTAGTGCCAATGATATTTTCAAAACCAATAAAAACGAGTTCACTATAAATCAGGGATCGATGCATGCGAGTGGTATACGGGAATCAGACAGCCGGCGGTTTGGCCTCAACTTTCGTTACAACTTCGGTATACGTAAAAAGGAGGATAACAATATTTTTAATGTCGATTCTCCTGAAAGGGCGAATTAATTGTAAAATTGGTTGTAGTTGTTGCTTTGCAGATTGTTATGGCCAATGCTAATTTTATAATTTATCCGAATAAGTAAGCCCGAAGTTATTACTCCGGGCTTTTGTGATCATAACCTTTCACCAACGAAAGTTTTCCATTTAGTCTTTCCTTTTAAAACAATATGCTTAGAAGAGTTTTCTATAGCAACACAATACTCTTTGTCTTTGTTGCTGCTTAATTCATAAGCCTGGGTAACCACGTAACCTTTATATTCTGATAATTGTGATTTTAAGGTTTCTGGCAAGTCCTCTGTTTTAATTTCGGTAGCCACTACAACTAATTCATCGTTGGAATAATAAGCAAACTTCTGATGTCCATCCTGTACGAAACCAATCCTCAACATGTTATCAACTTCTGTCCAGTTTACATTTTGGACACTCCGGAAAGTTTTATAAAATGATTGCAATGCATCGGGAAGATTTTTTTCATTTGCGAAGGAAGAAAAACTAAGCAAACATGCTATAAAACTGGCAGCGAAAAATAAGCGTTTCATAAAAAGTGTTTTAAGATTAATTATTTGCTTATTATGACAACAGCCAATAAAATGTGGTTACAGCACCCGGGGAAAAGATATCCGGGATTTGGATGAATGGCAAATGCACAAGGAACAATTGTCCTTATCATGCTGTAAATGGCGGCCGATTGATGGTCTATCCCGATATTGTAAGGATACTTGTTTCTTGTGTATTAAGCATTGGCGAATATATTTGCAGGCAATTAACAAATCCATGTATCAACAACTTTTAGATAAAAAAGAAAAACTGGCCGTTATAGGTCTTGGGTATGTGGGTCTTCCAATTGCCCTTGAATTCGCCAAAAAGATATCGGTTATTGGTTTTGACATCAGCTCAAAAAGAGTTGAGATGATGAAACAAGGTATTGATCCAAGCAACGAATTGAAAAAAGAAGCATTTGAAGGCTGCGATATAACTTTTACAGATTCACTGGATGTATTGCGCGAGGCAAGTTTTTTTATTGTGGCAGTTCCAACTCCTGTGGATGAGCACAATGTTCCGGATTTAAAACCCGTTAAAAGAGCTTCAGAAACCGTAGGAAAGGTTATAAAAAAAGGTGACTATGTAGTGTTTGAATCCACGGTGTATCCCGGCTGCACCGAAGAGGATTGCCTGCCAATCATCCAAAAGCTTTCCGGGCTGAAAAATGTAACAGATTTCAAGCTGGGGTATTCACCTGAAAGAATTAACCCAGGAGACAAAAAGCACACGCTAGCATCCATTATCAAAGTGGTTTCCGGATGTGATTCTGAATCGCTGGAAACCATCGCAAAGGTGTATGAACTGGTGGTAAAAGCAGGCGTGCACAAAGCCTCATCTATAAAAGTTGCCGAGGCAGCCAAAATTATTGAGAATACACAAAGAGATTTGAACATCGCTTTGATGAATGAGCTGTCTATTATTTTCGATAAAATGGACATCAATACCTTTGAAGTATTGGAGGCGGCCGGAACGAAATGGAATTTTTTGAAATTTAGTCCGGGGCTTGTTGGAGGACACTGCATTGGAGTTGACCCCTATTACCTCACTTATAAGGCCAGTGAGCTTGGTTATAATTCAAGAGTGATTTTAGCAGGCCGGTATATCAATGATAATATGTCATTGTATGTAGCAAGACGGGTGGTACGGCATATCATCAGCAATGTCAGTGATGTAAAATCGGCAAAAGTTTTGGTGATGGGTGCAACGTTCAAAGAGAATGTTAGTGATATTCGCAATTCGAAAGTTGCTGATGTTGTCAAAGAACTGAAAGAGTTCTTTTTAAATGTGGATGTGATTGATCCACATGCAAACAGCGAAGAATTGCATCACGAATACGGGTTTGGCTTAACGAACGAGGTAGGGAACAATTATGATGCTGTGATTGTAACGGTGTGTCACGACCCTTATGCATGCCTTGATGAAAACTATTTTGCGTCTATAACAAAACCACATGCGTTAATTGCCGATCTTAAAGGCACTTACCGCGGAAAGATTAAAAACAGGCCATACTGGAGTTTTTAGGAAGAGCAGGAATTCATGAACCGACTTATACGTATTAATATGCTTCTTTTAAATTCATTCGTGTATTGCGTATGAAATTCGTGTAATAAACTAAACATGCCTTTTCATACTACCGACATTCCCGATCTTTTAATATTTGAACCCAAAGTTTTTGAGGATAGCCGGGGCTATTTTTTTGAAGCATACAACGAACAGGTTTTCCGCAATGACGGCATTAACCTTCGCTTTGTGCAGGATAATCAATCCAGGTCATCTTATGGTGTTATACGTGGATTACATTACCAGTTAAATCCACATGCTCAATTTAAACTGGTTAGAGCCCTGCAGGGAACTATTCTGGATGTTGCTGTCGATATAAGAAAAGGTTCGCCAACATTTGGAAAACATTTTTCTATTGAACTGTCTGCAGAAAATAAAAAACAGCTGTTAATTCCTGCGGGATTTGCCCACGGCTTTTCGGTTTTAAGTCCAACGGCAATTGTTTTTTACAAGTGTGATGTGGTGTACAACAAAGAAACTGAGGCAGGTATCCTTTACAATGATTCTACGCTTAATATAGATTGGAAAATACCTTCGGGTAAAGAAATCATATCGGAAAAAGATCTTCAACAGCCTGTTTTTGAGAATTGCAGGAATAATTTTGAATTTGCAGGGTAATGGCGTCAAACAAAATTTTGGTAACGGGCAGCAATGGACAATTGGGAAACGAGTTAAAAGAACTAAGTTTTGCTTATCCTCAATACAAGTTCGTTTTTTTTAGTCGCGAAAAGTTACCTCTTAATGACTCCACCTCGGTTGAAAAATTTTTTCGTGAGTATGAACCGGCGTTTTTAATTAATTGTGCTGCTTACACTGCTGTCGATAAAGCAGAATCTGAAAAGGAGCAGGCAAATGAAATTAATGGAACGGCTGTCGGTTTCCTGGCCGAAATGTGCAAAAAGACTGGAACCAAATTGATGCATATTTCCACTGATTATGTTTTCAATGGTAATGCTTCTTCCCCTTTAAAAGAAAGCGATGATGTGGATCCTGTAAATGCGTATGGAGCATCAAAATTGTTGGGAGAACAATTAGCACTTCAAAAGAATCCTGATGCGATCGTCATCAGGACTTCATGGGTATATTCTTTTTATGGAAAGAATTTTGTAAAAACGATGATTCGTTTAATGAATGAGAAAGAAAATATTAGTGTTGTGAGCGACCAGGTAGGATCACCTACCTACGCAGCTGATCTTGCCGAAGCGGTCATGCTTGTTATTTCTTCTGATAAATGGAAGGGTGGTATCTACAATTTTAGCAACGAAGGAGTGATTAGTTGGTTTGAGTTTGCTAATGAAATCAAAAGTTTAATTGGGTCGCCCTGTCTTGTAAATCCGGTTACAACATCACAATTTCCCACGCCTGCAAAACGTCCAAAGTATTCAGTGTTGGATAAGACAAAAATTCAACAAACATTTGGCATTCAGCCAAAGGATTGGAAAGAAAGTCTTAAGGTTTGTATCGGCAAATTGGATGTGGGGATTAAACCTGATTAGCTAAATTTTTGCAGAACTAAACCCATTTCCTGTACAATTTGTTGGTTGTTCAAATTTCCAATGCTGCCTTCGTGTGTATGATTAAGTTGCCTGGTGTAGTCGAAATTAAAAGAGCCCTCTTCAATTTGGTTACCTACTTGCTGGTACGCTTCCCTAAAAGGAATGCCTTTATTTACCAGCTCATTTACTGCCTCTACGCTAAAAAGATATTTATATTTTTCGTCCGCAAGAATATTGTCTTTGACTTCAATATTAGAGAGCATCACCCTGGCCAGTTGCAAACAAGCTTTCAATTCCTCAATTGCCGGAAATAAAATTTCTTTAGTCAGCTGAAGATCGCGATGGTAACCGGAGGGAAGATTGTTTATCAATAAAGTCAGCTCGTTTGGACTTGATTGAATGCGGTTGCATTTGGCACGGATCAACTCAAATACATCCGGATTTTTTTTGTGGGGCATAATGCTGCTGCCTGTGGTCAGCTCGGGAGGAAACGTAATAAATCCAAAATTTTGATTGAGGTATACACAGCAATCCATTGAAAGTTTACTGAGTGTTGCTGCAACGCAACTTAACCCCATCGCTACAATTTTTTCCGTTTTACCACGGCTCATTTGAGCATACACAGAATTATGGTTAAGTGTTGAAAATTTAAGAAGTTTAGTTGTCAGTGTTCTATTGAGAGGGAAAGAAGAACCATAGCCTGCCCCACTCCCTAAAGGGTTTTTATTGGCCACCTGGTAGGAAGCAGCCATCACTTCAAGGTCATCAACCAAGCTTTCGGCATATGCACCAAACCACAAACCAAATGAAGAAGGCATTGCAATTTGTAAATGCGTGTAGCCTGGTAATAATTTGTTTTTGAACTTTTCACTTTGCCCGATCAGCAAATCAAAAAGTTGTTTCACTTCATTTTTTACAAGCTGAACTTCTGCTCTTAAATATAATTTTATGTCAACAGCTACCTGGTCATTTCTGCTTCTTCCACTGTGAATTTTCTTTCCAATGTCTCCGATTCGTTGGGTCAGTAAAAATTCCACCTGGGAATGGACGTCTTCAACATCATTTCCAATTTCAAATTTTGAATTTTCAATTTCCTCTCCAATCTGTTGTAAAGCTTCAACTGCCTTTACCGCTTCTTCCTTCGTCATCAATCCAACTTCACCAAGCATTGTGACATGCGCTATAGATCCCTCAACATCATATTTGGCAAGAAGAAGATCAAATTCCTTATCTCTGCCTACTGTAAATTTTTCTATGAGCTCAGAAACGGATGTATTTTCTTTTTGCCAAAGTTTCATTTGATTACCTTGAATTTATTCACGAATTATAAAACTACTTGTTGTAACAGCTTTATGTAAAGATCAATTCCTTCTTTTATTTCTTCAATAAAAATAAATTCATCTGCAGTGTGACTTCTTGCAGAATCACCGGGACCAATTTTCAAAGCAGGAAAGGGCATCAGTGCTTTGTCTGACGACGTAGGCGAGCCATAATAAGTTCTTCCTAAATTCAAACCGGCTTTCACCAATGGATGATCCATTGATATCATACTTGAACGCAGGCGGTCGCTTCGCATCTGTACCGAGCTTGTTAAATTTTTTTCAATCGTGTCCAACACTTCTTCATGCGAATACAGTTCATTTAAACGCACATCAATAACAAACTTACAATCAGAGGGAACCACGTTGTGTGCCTTGTTTTCTGTTTCTATTGAAGTGACGGTCATTTTAACCGGTCCTAAAAACTCGGATACTTTTTCAAACTGGAACCTATGTATCCACTCAATGTCTGCCATTGCTTTGTAAATGGCATTTTGACCTTCGTTGCGTGCGGCATGGCCAGCCTTACCGTGTGCAACGCAATCTAAAACCATTAATCCTCGTTCAGCAATTGCCATTTGCAATAATGTAGGTTCTCCAACAATACCGCAATCTATTGGCGGCAGAACAGATAATAAAGCTTCAACTCCGTTTTTACCGGAAATTTCTTCTTCTGCGCTAATGCCAAGAACCAGGTTATACCTCAGGTTTTCTTTATCGTGGAAATAAAGAAACAGTGAAATAATTGAAACCAATGCGCCGCCTGCATCATTACTTCCCAATCCAAAAAGTTTTCCGTCTCTTTCAATTGGGGTAAAAGGGTCAAGTGTATAACCCTTATTCGGTTTAACGGTATCGTGGCGCGAATTGAGAAGAATAGTTGGTTTGCCCTCATCAAAATATTTATTAGGTGTCCAGATATTATTGATGTGACGCCGTGTTTTGCATCCACGATTGCGTAAAAAGTTTTCAATAATAGCAGCTGTCTGGTCTTCTTCTTTGCTAAAGGAAGGAGTGGTGATGAGTAGTTTCAATAAATCAATGGCGTATTGTTGTAGCTCTTTAGTCATGGCTAATGCTTGTTCCTTTGTCGCCGCTCAGCAACAGTTGAATTTCTTCAGCCTTTCCAATAATCACTTTTTTTACACCGTTTTGCAATGCGGAAAAAGCATTGTCCAGCTTTGGAATCATTCCGGCAAAAATTTTTCCTTCATTCTTCAATTCCCTGTAATAAGCGAGATTTAATTTTTTAATGACAGAATTCTCATTGTCGATATCAAGCAATACGCCGTTTTTTTCAAAGGAATAGATTAATTCAGTGTCATAAAATGAACCCAGGGCTTTAGCTGTTTCCTGTGCAATAGTATCGGCGTTAGTGTTCAACAGCTGCCCCTTCTTGTCATGAGTAATAGGAGAAAGAACCGGGCATAATCCCTGGCCGAGTAGGGTTGTAAGCAATGACGCATGAACTGCATCTACATCGCCAACAAAACCATAATCCATAGTAGGATGAACTCTTTTATGGGCCAGGATCGCATTCCCATCAGCACCCGTAAGGCCTATTGCATTGCAGCCATTCGCCTGCAATTGCGCAACAATATTTTTGTTGATATAGCCCGCATAAACCATCGTTACAATTTTCAATGTTTCGGCATCGGTAATTCGTCTGCCATCGACCAATTGTTGCGGCGTATTCATTTGCCCGGCAAGCCTGGTGGCCAGTTTTCCACCGCCATGAACAAGAATTTTGTGTGTATCAATTGCAGCAAAATTTTTCAGGAACAACAACAATTTGTTTTCATCATCAATAATATTTCCACCAATCTTTATGATGATGAGTTTATCCATTGTTCAGAATTTCGCTTAATACAGCCTGAGCCGCCCACACACGGTTGGAAGCTTCTTGTGTAATAATGCTATTTGGTCCATCCAAAACTTCATCACTTAGCTCTACATTTCTTCTGACCGGCAGGCAATGCATTACTTTGGCATTGTTGGTTGATGCTAACTTTTCACTTGTAAGCATCCATTCAGGATCGTTGTTATAAATTTTTCCATAGTCATGAAAAGTACTCCAGTTTTTTACATACACAAAATCTGCATTCTTCAACGCTGCGTCCTGGTCGTGAGTAATCAAAGCACCCTTTGTGAATTGCTCATCCAATTCATAATCTTGGGGATGAGTAATTACAAATTCAGCTTTATTCCACGCAGTAATCCACTGCGAAAAGCTATTGGCCACACATTGCGGTAACGGTTTTACATGGGGCGCCCATGTCAATACAATTTTTGGAGCTCGTTTTTCATTAAAGCTTTCGGTTATTGTAATAACATCGGTAAAGCTTTGAAGCGGATGAAGGGTTGCACTTTCCAAACTTACCACGGGAATGCCTGCGTACCGAATAAATTGTTTGATGTATAGTTCACTATAATCTTCTTCCCGGTGTTTTAATGTTGGAAACGTTCTGATGGCAAGTATATCGAAATACTTTCCCATTATGGGAGCCGCATCTTTTACATGCTCCACAGTATTGCCACTCATAATGGCTTCGTCTTCAAATTCTAAAGCCCAGCCTTCACTGCCTACATTAAAAACAATGGCTTCCATTCCTAAATTTTGAGCAGCAATTTGCGTACTCAAACGTGTGCGCATGCTAGGATTTAAAAAAAGGCAACCAATGCGTTTGTTTTTGCCAAGTGCCCTATCCGTGAATGGATCTGACTTATAAGCCAATGCTTTTTTTACCAAACTATCTATATCGTTTACGTCGTGAACCGAGATGAATTTTTTCAATGTGTTATATGGGTGATTTGGTTATTGTATGTTTTAAAAGTATTTAGCTTTTGTGGCCATTGCCGAAACTCGTCGAAGCATCGCTTACTGCACCTTCAGGTTGGTTATTAAGCAATTCAATCGCTTCTCTTAGTGCATCTAAAAATTCATTGGCTTCCTTCTTTCCAAGCGATAAGGCCGGAAGCAGGCGAATAACATTTGGTTTTGCTTCGCCGGTAAAAATTTGATGCTGGAATAATAATTCTTTGCGAAGTGATTTTATTTGTTCAGGAACATCAAACCCGATCATGAGTCCCTGGCCACGAACATTTTTTATTTCATTGATTGTTTTCAATTCATTGATTAAAAAGCTGCCTATTTCTTTTGCATTTTCAACAAGTTTTTCCTGCTCAATTACTTCTACTACGGCAAGAGCTGCCGCACAGGCTAAATGATTTCCTCCGAATGTGGTGCCCAGCATGCCATGCTTCGGCTGAAAATTCGGAGCGATAAGAATGCCACCAATCGGAAAGCCATTGCCCATGCCTTTTGCCATGGTGTAAATGTCTGCATGAATACCCGCGCCATCAATTGCAAAGAAGGTTCCGCTTCTTCCATAGCCGCATTGAATTTCATCAGCAATTAAAACGGCTTTATACTCATTGCAAAAATTGCGGATCAACTGAAGAAAATTCGTGCTGGCAACATTTATGCCTCCTACACCTTGAATGGATTCGATAATTACTGCCGCAACCTGCTTTCCATACGTTTGGAAATAGTTTTTCAAAGCTTCTTCATCGTTGAATGGCAGGAAATCAACGTTATTTGTTTCATTCACAGGAGCAACAATGTTTTTATTATCTGTTGCTGCCACTGCTAAAGAAGTTCTTCCGTGAAATGCTTTTGAAAAAGCAACAATTTTTCTTCTGCCGGTATGAAACGACGCCAGCTTCAATGCATTTTCATTTGCTTCTGCGCCGCTATTTACAAGAAACAATTGATAATCTTCCTTGCCGCTTAGTCTTCCCAATTTTGTTGCTAGTTCTTTTTGAATGGGAATTTGGACAGAATTGGAATAAAACGCAATTTGATTTAACTGGTCTTCTATTCTTTGTACCCAATGAGGATGTGTGTGTCCAATACTGATGACGGCATGACCACCATACATATCCAGATATTGTAGACCCTTGTCATCCCAAACGTAAGAACCTTTGGCTTTTACAATGTTGATGTCGTTAATTGGATAAACGTCGAATAGTTTCATGATTGTTTGTATAAATTATTTGCGATGTTGGATGATAGCTTGATTCCTTTAATAAAAGCGGAGCTCAGTCCCTGGTGTTCCATTTCATTCAGCCCGGCAATTGTACACCCTTTAGGCGAAGTCACTTTATCAATTTCTTCTTCGGGGTGTGTTTGATTAGCAATTAAAAGTTTGGCAGCACCATATGCAGTTTGTGCTGCTATCTTCAGGGCATCATGTGCATGAAAACCGATCTCCACTCCACCCTGTGACGCTGCACGAACCGTTCTTAAAAAGAAAGCAATTCCGCAGGCACATAAAGCTGTGGCGGCACTCATAAGATCCTCGTTAATAACAATGCTTTGACCCATTGTGTTGAAAAGGTCCTGCACCAAAGCAATATCTTTTTGAGTAGCATTTACTGCAGATATGCAGGTCATGCCTTCCCCAACTTTCATTGCCGTATTAGGCATCGCCCTGATAATACGAAGCTGGTCACCCAAAGCATTTCTAAACACATTGGTATGGGCACCAGTAACCACTGAAACAACTAATTGTGTTTTCAGATCAATTGTCGGTTGTATTTGGGAAAGCGCTTCATCCAACTGTTGTGGCAGAACGCAAATGAAAATGGCATCGGCATCAGTAATTGCCAAAGCGTTATCTGTGCTTGTCTTAAAATTCCTGCTCGCTAATTCTTTTAAGGGCGCTGCATTGCGCCGGGTAATGGTAATCTCATGCGGCTGACACACGTTTGAATGGATCAAACCTTCAGCAAGGGATAAGCCAATATTTCCGCCTCCTATGATGGCTGCTTTCATTTGAATCTTTTTATTATTAAGTTGACCACAATGAAATCAGCCTGAATATCTGATTTTAAATTTCATTATGATTTTAAAATGCCGATGCTTTTAAATTTAATCCTGCACATTCATCAATTCCAAACATTAAATTCATATTCTGAACAGCCTGCCCCGATGCCCCCTTCAACAGATTATCAATGGCAGAATGAATAACGAGTTTGGTTCCTACTTTCTCCAACTGAATTACACATTTGTTTGTGTTCACCACCTGCTTGAGAAAAATTTCCTTCTGGCTTAAAAAAGTAAAAGGGTGATCTGCATAAAATTCATCAAAAAGAGGAATTAATTTTTCCAGTTTCCAATCACAGCTTATGGTTGAACTTACAAAAATACCTCTTGTAAAATCGCCCCTCCACGGAACAAAACTCAAAGCCCCATTTTCATAATTGTCTGAAAAACTATTTTGTAGCTGGTGAAGCGATTGGTGGATCTCTTTTAGATGCTGATGGTTTAATGTTTTATAAGCCTGAACATTGTTAGCCCTCCAGCTAAAATGAGATGTAGCCGATAAGCTTTGTCCTGCACCTGTTGAACCCGTAATGCCGGTTGTATAAATTTGATCAAGTAATCCGGCTTTTGCCAAAGGCAACAGACCCAGCTGGATGGAAGTTGCAAAACAACCTGGGTTTGCAATGTTTTGTGCTGACTTAATTTTCTCCTTATTTAATTCGGGCAGCCCATAAACAAATTCTTTGTTTTTGAATTTTGAATTTTTAGTGAGACGGAAGTCCTGGGACAGATCAATGATCTTAACATTGTCATCGATATTATTTGCTTCTAAAAATTTTTTGGCTTCACCGTGGCCTACGCACAAAAAAAGAACATCAATATCATTGGATAAATCGCTACTGAATTTCAAATCTGTGTCCCCAATTAAATCCTGGTGAACTGATGAAACCAGGTTGCCTGCATTGCTGCGGCTATTAATAAAAGAAACAGCTACATATGGATGGTGAATGAGCAAACGAATCAGTTCGCCACCCGTATAACCTGCTCCACCAACAATACCGGCCTTTACCCGACTTCTCCCGGTGGGAGAAGTCGTCTGCGCACTTGCCTTGCTTTTTGTAGATGCTTTGCTTGTCATAAGCTGACCTATGTTTATTCGCAGTTTATTCTGTCGTTTTTGGTGGAAGGTTGTGAACATAAAATGAATTCCAAATCCTCTTGTCCTTCATTTATAATTCGATGCTTTTGTCTTGCTGCAATGTGCAAACCTTCGCCTGCGTTTATTTCAATAAATGAACCTTCAATTTCAAATGTTGCTGTGCCTTTTAAAATATAAAAGAACTGTTGCGCTGCCTGGTGAAAATGTTTGACTTCCTGGTTGCCTGCCGGAATTAATTCTTGTTTTACAGATAGACCATCTTCATCAACCAAATTCCATCCATCACAATCACCTCCCCATTTATAATGTTTAAGCGGCTGATATTTGGAAACGGCTTTCATTACTTTTCAGCTTCTTCTTTAACCTGGTAGTAAATGGAAGTTTGATTTCCAAAAATCCGGCTGAATCCTCTTACATCATCCCCTGTAAACCCGGTATTCATTTCTCCGTACTTACCAAACTTACTGCTCATCAAATCATATTTCGATTCAATGCCAATAACCTGGAAGCGATAAGGTAACAGTTGAACAGTTACTTCTCCGCTCACATTTTTGTTACTTCTTTCAAAAAAAGCTTCGATGTCTCTCATCACCGGATCTAAAATTTGTCCTTCGTGTAACCAGTTCCCATAGAATAGTGCCAGCTGGTCTTTCCAGCTCAATTGCCATTTGGTAAGAACATGTTTTTCAAGGGCATGATGTGCTTTTAAAATTATCATTGGTGCAGCTGCCTCAAAACCAACACGGCCTTTAATTCCAATGATAGTATCTCCAACATGAACATCTCTTCCAATTCCATAAGGTGCTGCAATCGAAGTCAGATATTGAATGGCTTCAGTTGGATGTGCAAAAATTTTATCATTAACTTTTTTCAACTGGCCTTTTTCGAAACTGAGTTTTATTTCTTCATTGTCATTTTTGGTTACCTGCGTTGGCCAGGCTTCTTCGGGTAATATCCCTTTTGAAGAAAGTGTTTCTTTCCCGCCCACACTTGTTCCCCACAAACCTTTATTAATGGAATACATGGATTTGGCAAAATTCATATCTACACCCTTGCCCTTCAAATATTCGATCTCCTGTTCACGGCTCAATTTCAAATCACGAATCGGGGTTATGATCTCAACACCGGGAATCATAATGTGAAAGATCATATCAAACCGTACCTGGTCGTTGCCAGCACCCGTACTTCCGTGGGCAACAGCATCGGCATTTAACTTTTTAGCATGTTCCGCAATATGCAAGGCCTGGCTTAATCGTTCAGCGCTTACACTTAACGGATAGGTGTTGTTTTTTAATACATTCCCATAAATCAAATATTTGATGATGCGCTCATAATAGCCTTTAACAGCATCAACCGTAACATGCGTTTTTACTCCAAGATTATAAGCATGTTCTTCGATCTTTTTCAGTTCGTCTGCTGTAAAACCGCCTGTGTTCACGATAATGCTATGAACGTCATAGCCTTTCTCTTCGGTTAAATATTTAACGCAGTAGGAAGTATCTAGCCCACCGCTGAAACCAAGAACAACTTTCTTCATTTTATTAGGAAACTGGTTAACTGAATAAATTGAAAAAAAACATTTTGAGTTTACGATTACTGTGGCGCATGTCGTTAGCAGGTTTATCTGAACCTTTCAAACGCTGTAGGAATTTGCTTTGTTTGATTTTTAACAAACGCTCATACAATTTGCTGTTCTTTTCAAAATGTTCCTGTGTCTCCGTAGGCTCGTAATGATCCTTCGGATCGAACAACATAGCTGTACAAAGGCAATTCTTTCGCTCCTTGCTCATCAATATATCGTAGTTAACACAGCTTTTGCAACCAGCCCAAAACTTTTCATCCTGTGTCAATTCAGAGTAGGTAACCGGCTCATAACCTAACTCGCTGTTTATTTTCATGACGGCTAAGCCAGTAGTTAATCCAAAAATTTTTGCCTCCGGATATTTTTCGCGGCTCAGTTGAAATATTTTTTGCTTGATAGCCTTGGCCACACCGCCTTTTCTGAATTCAGGAGCTACAATAAGTCCCGAGTTCGCCACATATTCACCTTCCCAGGTTTCTATATAACAAAACCCCACCCAGGCACCCTCAGGCGTAACTGCAATTACGGCTTTGCCTTCATCAATTTTTTGAGAAATATATTCAGGAGAACGTTTAGCAATACCGGTACCTCTTGCTTTTGCCGAGGATTCCATCTCATCGGTAATTGCGTTTGCATATTTTTTATCCTCTGGTGTTGCCACCCTAATGATAATATTTTGATTGTCCACTATTGTAAAGAGTTGATAGTTGATTTATGGATAACCAATCCTGTACCAAGAACATTTGGGATAAATTCACTGATAGGGCCCTTGGTTAGCGGGTCGTCCTATCAGAATCATGGTCGTCGTCTTGATAGATAGCGGAAGATGTCAAAGCACACATCGTACACGCGGGTGTCTACCTGCTTGTGAAAGATGAAATGTTTGTTATGTGTGCTCATATTCATTAAAGAATGCAAATTTATAAGCTTTTCATAAAAATGCTGAATAAAATTATTTATTCTGGGACACATATCAAGTTAAATTTTGGTCATAAAAAAATCCCGCATTTAGCGGGACTTGTTGAGCTACTAGGATTCGAACCTAGACAGACAGAACCAAAATCTGTAGTGCTACCATTACACCATAGCTCAATCCGAAAGGAGTGCAAAAATAAAGGCAGTGTAAGGATGTTCCAAATTTTTTAAGAGATATAGAAAGTTTTTAGAAAGGTTTAGGAACCGGTTGAAGTGGAGCTATGCCGCAATAGGGAACAGGAGAATGAGAAAGAAGTAGACCCAGATAAGCCAGTGACAAGTTGATAAACATGATGATGGATTCATAAATAGAAGGGAGTTTTAACCAGAATCATTTTTTTAAACTGCCCTTGATTGCTGCTATGTCCCGACTATCGGGTTTGCTTGGAGGCTCCGTTAAAGGTTCTGTAAGTCTTATCATCAAATTAACGGCAGTCTTTATTTTTTGAATATTCCCCGAAATGTCCAATCTATGACCGGATCAGGAAATGATAATAGCAGTAGTGACGATGATAAATGCTCAGTAGGATTTCTGAGTGCACAAGTGAGTGATCCGTCATAGCCGGACGCAGCACAAGAGGCGCCGATAGTAGCAATGCCGCTGGCTACATAATTATTCATGAAATCGTACTTTCAAAAAATTTAATCATTCAACTGTTTTCTACAGGGACGGTGGAATTTGGTACATTTATAAAAACCTCCCAATGTCTTTTAACCGCCGTAAGTTTTTACAAAGAGCAGGAGTTTTCTCCGGCACCGCTTTTCTATCCTCAATAGTAAAACCAGCATGGAGCAAAAACCTTGAAAAAGCCATCAGATCCGTAGAAAATGCTTCAGCTGAAGATCTTGCCACTGACGAAGACTTTTGGTACTACATACAACAATCGTTTACAGTTTCTTCTTCTATAATCAATTTAAATAATGGTGGTGTTTCTCCGGCGCCTAAAACGGTTCAGGAGGCAATGAAACGTTATTATGATTATAGTAACGAAGCTCCCAGTTATTATATGTGGAGAATCTTGGATCAGGGTCGGGAAACATTAAGAGGTAATCTTGCCAAACTTGCGGGATGTGATGCAGACGAAATTGCGATCAACAGGAACTCTTCGGAAGGTTTGGAAACAATCATCTTTGGTTTGTCGTTAAAAGCAGGCGATGAAGTTGTAGCGGCCCGGCAGGATTACCCAAATGTGGTAAATGCATGGAAGCAAAGAGAGGCAAGGAATGGTATCAAAGTGAACTGGGTCAATTTAGAACTACCAAGTGAAGACGAAAATTATCTGGTAAAACAATACGTGGATGCATTTACTCCAAAAACAAAAGTGGTAAACGTCACGCATATCATCAATTGGAATGGGCAGATTCTTCCTGTAAGAAAAATTGCCGATGAAGCACACAAACGCAACATAGATGTGCTGGTGGATGGAGCCCACAGTTTTGCTCATTTTAAATTTAATATTCCCGACCTGCACGGAGATTATTTTGCAAGCAGTTTGCATAAATGGTTATATGCACCAATCGGAAGCGGGATGATGTATGTAAAAAAGGATAAGATCAAAAATATTTATCCCTTATTTGCAAGTGACATGCCATTGAAAGAAGACATTCGCAAGTTTGAACATTTGGGCACCCGGCCATTTTTTATTGAGCAGGCAATTGGAAAGGCATTGGAATTTCATGAGATGATTGGCAGTGAACGAAAAGAAAAAAGACTACATTATTTGAAGAATTACTGGATGGACAAGGTGAAGAATATTCCAAAGGTAAAACTGCACACCTCACCTGATCCAAAATGGGGTTGTGCTATTGGAATGGTTTCGGTCGAAGGAAAAAAGCCGGGAGAACTGGATAGCTTTCTTTTTAATAATTATAAAATACATACAGTTGGGATAGAATGGGAAAATATTCATGGAGTTCGGGTTACTCCAAATGTTTATACAACCACACGAAATTTGGATGTGCTAGTTGAGGGCATTAAAAACTTTGTTCGTCAAACCTGAGTTGAACTGCCTATTCACAACATTTTTTCATGTATTCTTCGGCTTTTGAAAAATGGCAATCATTCACTAAGCACCACTAGCTTAACACCTTCCCCTTAGTTTTGCTTTTTCATGAACACACTAAAACGAAAGATTGGCTTAGTACAGGCAACGGCTATCAATATGATTGATATGGTGGGTATTGGTCCGTTTGTGGTAATGCCGCTGGTAGTAAGTTTTTTTCATAATGGAATATTTATCTGGGCGTGGATATTTGGTGCAATGGTAGCATTTATAGATGCAATGATATGGAGCGAGCTAGGTGCAAAATATCCATTGGCCGGAGGTACTTACAATTTTCATCGCATAGCTTTTGGAGACAGGGGTGGAAGATTAATGAGTTTTTTATTTGTTTGGCAAACAAGTATTCAGGCTCCATTGGTTGTTGCATCGGGTGCTATTGGCTTTGCTCAATATCTTTCTTACCTGGTTAATTTGGATTTCTGGCAACAAAAAATGGTGTCTGGGTCATTAATCATTGCTGTATTTCTATTACTGTATCGCAAAATAGAAGCTGTTGGAAAAATTTCTGTAGTTCTTGGAAGTATTGTTGTCTTTACAATTTTATGGGTTATTATAACTGGACTGAGTCATCAGCGCCATTCGGTGAACTTAATGCCTTCATTGGGTGAATCTTTTTTTAATAAGGATTTTATAGCAGCTGTTGGATTGGGTTCTGTTCAAACGGTATATGCGTATTTGGGTTACTACAATGTTTGTCATTTAGGTGGAGAAATAAAAGAACCAGGGAGAAATATTCCACGGAGTATTTTTATTTCCATTGCAGGTATTGCTGTTCTTTATTTACTTATGAATATTAGTGTAATGAGCGTGTTGCCCTGGCAGTCCATCAGGAAGGGCGACCATCACCTGGTAAGCTCTTTTATGGAAATTATTTATGGGGCTAATGCAGGAACAGTAATTACTATACTTATTCTTTGTGTTGCCATGGCATCATTATTTGCTGTCATACTCGGTTACTCAAGGGTACCCTATGCTGCCGCAGCAGATGGAAATTTTTTCAAAATATTTGCAAGGCTTCATCCAACAAAAGAATTTCCTTACATCTCATTGAGTGTTTTGTGTGCTACCGGTTTTTTGTTCAGTTTACTCTTTCGGTCAATAGGAGATGTAATCAGGGCCATTTTAGCTATGCGAATTCTTATTCAATTCATTGGGCAGGCCGTTGGAGTTGTATTGTTGAGACGACGACTGGGAAGCAAAGATCTTCCTTTCAAAATGGTTTTATTCCCGATTCCGGTAATTCTATCTATTGCTGTCTGGATCTTTCTTTTTATATCGACGGGGAGGTTTGCTTTGTATGGCACCCTCATAGCCGCTTCCGGGGTTATAGTTTACTTTTTAAAGGAGAGTTCACTTAAAAAAGAACAGGGAAAGAATAACTTTATCGCATGAACTCAATTGCTTCAAATGCATCAAAAATGCCTTCGACGGCTTTTTTGTCATTGGTAAAAAATCCGGTTAAGTTCCGGATCTTTCTCTTGAAAAATTTGCCGGCAGCTTATTTTTCCGGGTTGAAAATGGAATCTATAAACGAAAATAAAGCTGTGGTTTCAATACCTTACAAATGGTTTACCCGAAATCCTTTTAGGTGTACTTATTTCGCCTGTTTGAGTATGGCTGCCGAAATGAGCACAGGTGTTTTAGCAATGGCAAACACCTACCAACGTTCTCCCGGAATTTCCATGCTGGTAACCGGCATTGAAGGTAAATTTTACAAAAAGGCGACAGGACTTACCCGTTTTACATGTGATGAAGGAAAGATGATTCAGCAAACGATTGACAGTGTAGCTGCAGGCGAATCAAAGTCTATTACTGTTTTGGCTTCGGGTTTGAATGAAAAGGATGAATTGATAGCAGAATTTGGGATCACTTGGTCTTTCAAAAAAAGATCATGAACACTCAAGTATTTTTATCTTCTATTTTCTGTGCAAGTTTTTCATCATCAATTCCATCGGGAATAAAAAATATGATTGGTGGTAGTAGAAAAATAAAGTACGCTAAATAAACATTAACATAGGCTAGCGGAATTGCGCATAAATAGGCAATCGATCCGATAATACTTTTAGCCCGGGCTTTTAAGGATACCCACCTGATGGAGTCTGTAACTTTAGTATCTGCCTCCTTATGAACAAGGTTTTTTCTTAAGGTATGCACACGCATTATAGCAAACGATATGGTTGTTAACAACATAATTACTCCATATAAAGCGGCAGATTGTGGCATCTTTGGATTTGAACTTACCATAGCCGTTCCCAACGGTATCAGGCTCATCCAAAAAAGAAAAAACAGGTTTAGAATAAGCAATGCTTCATCGGTTTTTTCCAACAAGTGAAACATGTGATGATGGTTGAGCCAGAAAATTCCTATCATCATAAAACTAAAAGCATAGGTTATCAAGTAAGGCCACAGGTGCACCAAGTGCTGCCTGAACAACCAAGGCGAAGCGGATTTATGAATATCCGAAGGAATATCAGGAATTTTTATCGTCAACACCATAATGGTAATAATAATCGAAATCACCCCATCACTAAAATTTTCAACTCTTGACGTTCCAATTTTCATTTTAAATAAAAACTCTTACTCATCTATATAAAATATTGAGCCAGCGATTTATTTGCTATGGTTGTATAGCTCTGGTATGATTTTTTAAACTGTGTCCAAAAAATTAATTATGCCTAATTGGTTACGAGCTTTAATTGCAGGATACGGCGCTAAAAAATTGGGAGGCGGTTGTTTAAGCACAATACTTATTTTCATTGTGCTTTACTGGCTTTTAGGACAACATTGTTAGTCTTTGCCTTAATTTAATTTTTGAGCGATTAAATCCAGTTATCAGGAAGCAGGTGAGTTGGAACCGATCTAAGTTGACTTGTACTATGGATATGTAATCGGTATTAAATTAAGTGCCTGGTGCAGGTGATGCTTCATATGTTTGATATAATCTTTAGCCAACCATTCAATACTGTGCGAAGTTTCAGTTTGACAGGTCCTACGAAGAATCTCTTCAGATGTATTGTTTAGTATTGAGCAAATCTGCTTATTGAGTAAATACTAAAGTTGTACAAGATCTTCCATTGACCAAACTTGATAGTTATTAATAGCGATCCATTCATCCTGCCTATATAATTAAAGGATTACTCTCATATTGAGTCACTATGAATCTCCTGATATTGTTTTGTGCTGAATCGATCAGGTGACCAATAACTTCTTTTTTACTCCATTTGTTTGGTAAGGGTTTTATAGAAGATTCTTCGTCCGTCAACAATCTTAGTTTTGGCAAATACTCTTCAATTGTGGCCCCTAATTCAGCAGTTTTCGATACCATATTTCAAATATACCACGTTCTCAATGCAGTTAATGATGCAAGAGTGAAGAGGACGCTATATAAACAATGGTTTTTAGTTCAAAAATCTGTGATGTGCACGGAATAATGGCAATCAGTTTGCAGTGTTTAATGAAAAGAAGTTTATGAAAAGAATGATTATGTGTGCAGGAATTTTTCTTCTTGTAACTGCCAATGCACAGTCACAGACAAAATTGAAAAACGAAAAGGCAAAACATCCACAGGGGAAAACAGCTTCAACAAATAAAGAGACTCTAAATACTACAGGCACCTCAACATTAAATTCAACTGGCAACTACTCTGCAAAAGCAATTACACCTGGTTTATCAACATGGAAAAATAATTATTCAGTGTCAGATCCACTTTTGACCACCCTTAGTGCCAGGGCCAATGGAGCCAATATTCAATTCAACAAGTCAGGCATTGTTGGTATGCCTAAGAGAGCCTATGGATTTTCCAACGGTCATATCATACTTAATTCAACAGGGGCCGTTACCTCCGGCACACAAACCGGTAGTGGTGCGGTGGGAACAGGAACAAGTTTAGCAACATTTGGAAGCATTGGAGCGCCTATGAATGTGAACGGTAAAAGTCCTTATGCAGGCATCAATATGTGGGGTAATGCCATGAACATGACAGTTACACGAGGAGATTCAGCCAGGCAAATCACTCCTTTCAAAAAACAATAATTTCTCATACTACAAACGATTAAATATGGAGAACGAGAAAAAGAACCGAAGTAGAAGCCAATCCAGAGGTGGTAATGATGAAAACAGGAATGAAAGAAGAGATCACCTGCAAGGCCCACCCACCAGCAGCTACAGAAATACAGGTGGAAACAAGAGACATGAAAAAGATGATTCTTCCAGGGGAGCTGAGAAGAACACCACTAAAAAAGGTTCAAATATTTAAGGTGAAATATTCTTTACCCGGTTTGTTGAAGTAAGCGTTCGTCAATGATTTGCTGAAGCACGTTTTTTGGTAATGCTCCTTTTTGAACCATCGGATTCCCATTTACCGGTATGAACAACAATGTAGGTATGCTCTGAATACCAAAAAGAGAAGATAATTCTGTTTCTTTATCTGTGTCGATCTTATAAATTATTAAATCATCTTTATATTGTTCCGATAATTCTTCCAATACAGGAGCAATTGATTTGCACGGGCCACACCAATCTGCGTAAAAGTCAATAATAGCGGCTTTATCGCCTTGGTATTTCCATTCTTGTTCTGTCTCGTAATTAAAGACCTTATCCTTAAAATCCTGTGCAGATAAATGTATTGTTGCCATAGAGTCTATCTGGCAAACCAAGTGCCACAAAACAACAGGATAACGAGCCTAACCATAGTCAAAATACGTTTTTGAATTGTTTCTACTAATGCTAAAACGTGTTTTTACCTGCCATATTTAAAGGATTTACCGATTGTTTTTTTAAATATGGGCTTCTAATTTTAGCATGCAAACAGATCCGTAAACCCAATAAATGAAAAGCCATGCCTCGTCAAAATTTTCTTTCACTCGAATCTTTTGTTGAAGGCACAGAAATCCAGGCAAAACAAAGTTTGTTGTCAGTGCCGGTTTTTGTGTCCAACATCAAGTTTATAGCTGAAAATGAAAAACTTCAGTCATTTAAATTTCGGTATCAAATACCTTCCAGGAATCTGGAGTATCATATTGACGTCACTATTCGTCCTTTAGATACTCAATTCATCAGGATCAGTTTGCACGGTGAACAAAGTAACGGCGCATCTTTTGACAACGACGCTGACATGGCACTGGCACTTAACGATTTTGAATCGGCTATTGAAGCAGCATTAAAAGGTGATGTTTCAAGTTACAAACCATATAAACCCGAAGAAAAAAGGGCAAAAAAATTTTTACAATTCACTACCATATTGGTAGCAGCTGCAGGAATATTTGTACTGCGTAAAAAGCTTTCCTGATTACGGTCTATGCCAAACGCCACGCCCCGCTTGTGCGGGGCTTTTTTATTTACTAAGGGAAGTTTTTTTTGGAGGTTTATCTGTCTAATGTTTTGTCTATAAAACCTGACTGCAAGCACCATTACATTTGCTCTTTGTTAGGGTAATCCTTATCATGCTCCATTTTTTCGTTCAGTAAGTATTGATAACTGTCTTCGTCAAAACAAACAATAATTACGCGTTCAATTACCTCATTGTTGAAGAGAAATTTTCGGAGGGAGGCGACGGCAATGTGAGCAGCTTCCTGTTTTGGAAATCGGTATACACCCGTACTGATGTTTGGGAAGGCAATTGTTTTGATGTTATGTTCTACTGCCAGCCGAAGTGAATTGATGTAACAGTTTGCCAGTTGGTTCCTTTCATCGTTCTTGCCACCAGTCCAAATTGGGCCCACAGTATGTACAACAAATTTTGCTGGTAAATTGCCAGCATTTGTAATGACAGCTTCACCGGTTTTACATCCGCCTTGCTTAGCAACAATTTTTTTACACGCTTCAAGAATTGCTGGCCCTCCTGCACGATGAATAGCACCATCAACTCCTCCACCTCCCATTAAAGAGGAATTGGCTGCATTTACAATGGCGTCCACTTTTATTTTAGTGATGTCTCCCTTTATAACTTCAATTCTGTTATTCATGATTTTAATGCGAAAACAAATTTCCTGAATAACTTTAAGGAAACCAGTTTAATGGACCACCAAACAGCAATAGTAATTGGAGCCACCGGTTTGGTCGGCTCATGGCTGGTTCAGTTGCTTTTAAAGGATGATAGGTTTTCGGCGGTTAAGATCCTTGCCAGAAGAAGTTCAGGCATCAAACATTCAAAGCTGGAGGAGTATATTATTAATTTCGATGACCCTGTATCATGGAAACACCTGGTGAAAGGCGATGTCTTATTTTCTGCACTGGGCACAACACTTAAATCGGCAGGTGGTAAGGATGCGCAATATAAAGTTGATCATACTTATCAATTAACGGTGGCAAAAGCGGCTGCAGAGAATAATGTTCCTGTTTATGTACTTGTTTCCGCTGCAATGGCTAATGAACATTCCAGAATTTTTTACACCCGTATGAAGGGCAAGTTGGAAAGAGATATCAGGCAATTGCCGTTTAAAAATACCCATATTATTCAACCTGGAATGCTGATGGGTGACAGAATAGAAAATCGGCCACTCGAAAAAATGGGTACACCCATCTTGCAGTTTTTGAACAAATTAGGTATTGCCAAAAAACAAAAACCGATTCATGCTTCCATGGTGGCACAAGCCATGATTAATATTTCATTTAAAAGCCAACAGCACATTAACACCTACAGCCTACTCCAGGTTTTTGAACAGGCGAAAACTTATGCCGGGTAGCCAGGAATGTTTTTTCCGAGAATAATATTTCTTTTTCCGTGTAAATAACCTTTATCGGGCGCCAATTTTATAATTCCATTGCCACCACGCTTTTCCTGTTTTAGTCTTTCATCTTTCGTCAATAACGGATCATCATCAAATAAATATTCATCGATCCAATATTCATTTTTGTCAGGCTCTTTGATGGTAACATGGATATGTGCCGGAATATTTCTCCCGGGATAGGCAGCGGGTTTCAAGGTTAAAAATCGATAAAAACCAGTCTTATCGGTCTTTACCCAACCCCGAATATAGCCATGTCGTTTTCCCCAACCGGACTCATTTCCTTTTTTTGAATAGATTCCCTTTTGATCGGTGTGATAAACATAAATCACAATATCTTGCGCAGGGGTTTTGCCGTCTGCTTTGTATACAATACCACTAATTTCCAGTTTCGGTCCCGGCTCGTTAAAATCCGGAAGCGTATCAACAGAAGGAAGTTTCTCAAATGGAATGGGCGATTCATAAATTGCTTCGCAACCTTCGCAACTTCCCCCAACTTGTTTTTGTGAACTGGTTTCAGTACAGCCTAGTATTGCGGCCGCAACCATCAAAAAGAGAGAAGGTTTCATACTTCGATTTTTATGAGTCGAAGGTTTCTTATTTTTTGTCTTACCGCAAATGCTTTACATATCCGGCAATTAAGACTTGATGAACTGAATAAAAGCAGTTGGTCAACCAAATAGGACAGGTTGTGTAACTGGTTTTACGCAAAGTAATTTGTAGATTTATTTTGGGAATGAACTTGAGGCAAACGATATTCCAATACAAATTACATCACGTCCCGCTATGGATCCTCTTTGGGGGAATTTGGTTTTTTTTGCGCTACCAGGATTATCATTCTCCAAGGACAGCGTTGATGGTAACGGCCATAAAGATGTTCGACCTGGCTGTACTGATTTACATAGCGAATTACATTCTGGTTCCAAAGTTTTTGTATAGAAAAAAATACCTGTTGTTTGCTTTCATTTTTATTTCAATGGTTGGTGTCAGCAGCATTATTAAAATGCAAATTTTAGGACGGCTTACGCATACTCCCCAACTTATAAATTGGACAACAGATTTCAAAATACGGCTATACGATAATATTATTCCGCATTTTTTTTTAGTGATTGCCGGAGTCGCCGTTAAATTAATTGCTGATTATTTCCGAATGCAAAAACGGCTAGTGGAAATTGCTAAGGAGAAAGCAGAAACAGAGCTCAATTTTTTAAAATCGCAAATCAATCCACATTTCTTATTTAATTCCCTTAATTCAGTCTATTTTCTTATAGATAAAAACAATACTGAAGCGAGACAGGCTTTGCATAAATTTTCAGACATGTTGCGTTATCAATTGTACGAGGTAAAGGGAGAAGAAATTTCAATTGAAAAAGAAATTGGTTATTTAAAAGACTACATCGGTTTGCAGAAGTTAAGAACTGAAAATATTTCTGTTCAATTTAATGTGGATGAAGGCATGAAAAGCTTTCGCATCGAACCGCTTCTGTTGATACCGCTCGTTGAAAATTCTTTTAAGCACCTTTCACATTTTATAAATGGAAAGAAAAATGAAATTCAAATCGATCTTTCAAGGCAAAATGGTGAAATGAATTTCCAGGTGCGGAATACAACCGAAGGAAAGCAGGTTCATGAATTTTCAAACAACGGTGGAATTGGATTGAATAATGTGAAACGACGATTGCAACTGTTATACCCGGAAAAACACCAATTAATTATTTCAGAGACAAAGGGCTGGTTTGATGTACAGTTAAAGATTAAATTGAATTAAATGGATCCCATTCATTGTATTATAATAGATGATGAGCCACTAGCCAGGAAAGGTTTGAAAGAATACATTAATGATGTCGACTTTCTTCAATTAGAAGCCGAATTGGATAATCCACTTAAAGCAAGCAAGGTTTTGAGTGAGGAAAAGGTTCAGCTGATATTTCTCGATATTCAGATGCCAAAGCTTACCGGTCTCGAATTTTTGAAAACATTGGTACATGCGCCGCCCGTTATTTTTACAACAGCGTATCCCCAATATGCCCTGGACGGATTTGAATTGAATGCACTTGATTACCTGGTAAAGCCTATTTCATTTGAACGATTTTTAAAAGCCGCAATGCGGGCAAAGGAGTACTATGAAGTAAGAATTAAAAATATTTCTGAAGACCCGGCACCAGGTAAGGAAGACTTCTTTTTTATAAAAGCTGATAACAAACTGGTAAAAATTTTTTATGACGAGATTTTATTTGTCGAGGCTTTGCAGAACTATGTTGCCATCCATACAAAAACCAAAAAATACATCACATACCTTACTTTTAAATCAATAGAAGAATACCTGCCCCCGGATCGTTTTATTAAAACACACAAATCGTATATTGTTTCAGCATCTAAAATTGATAATATTGACGGCAATAATATTCGCATTGGTGATTACCATATTCCAATAAGCAGGACCACAAAAGACGATGTCATTGATCGACTTTTAAAAGGAAGATTTCTCAAACGGTAGTGCTGAAAATGAAACTGCGTAAATTGCGCCATGACCATTGATGAACAACAATTTTTGGAAAGAGCTATTGAATTATCAAGAGAAGGAATGCGTGCACGAAAGGGAGGACCTTTCGGTTGCGTGATTGTGAAAAACGGAAAAATAATTGGTGAAGGCTGTAACCAGGTTGCCTCTACAAACGATCCCACAGCACATGCCGAAATAGTAGCCATTCGAAATGCCTGTCAGAATCTTAATAGTTTTCAATTAACCGACTGCGACGTTTATGCAAGCTGTGAACCCTGCCCCATGTGTTTAGGAGCAATTTATTGGGCACGACCAAAAAGAGTGATTTATGCCAATACGAAACAAGATGCTGCGGCCATCAATTTTGACGACCAGTTTATTTATGACGAGATAGAAAAGCCGGGTAACCAAAAGGCTATTGTTTTTATTCATTATCCTCATCAAAATGCATTGGAAGTTTTTAAAGAATGGGAAGTCATGGATCATAAAATTGAATATTGATGGTTCGGTTTACAGCTGCTATAAAAAAATTTGATAGCCAGGGCGAAAAAACCGGCTGGACGTACATTGAAGTTCCGGCAGCTGTTGCTAAAAAAATGAATTCAAACAACAAAAAAGGCTTCAGGGTAAAAGGAAAACTCGATAATTATCAGTTTTCGATGATTGCCTTATTGCCAATGGGCTGTGGTGATTTTATTATGGCCTTGAATGCAGCGATGCGTAAAGCCATCAAAAAACAAAAAGGTGCAACGGTACAAGTGTCAATGGAGGTTGATACTAATGAAATAAAGCCTCCTGCGGAACTGATAGAATGTTTGCAGGATGAACCGGAGGCCCTAGGATATTTTAAGGGGCTAACAAAAGGTCACCAAAATTATTTTACCAATTGGATCAACAGCGCAAAGACGGAGCCGACAAAAGCAAAAAGAATTGCTGCTACAATAAATGCACTAAGCAGACAATGGAATTTTGGCCAAATGTTGCGTGCCATGAAAAGCAACTAACCTAACCTTGTCGCACATAGCTTTCATTCCCTGCTTCATTTTCTTTTCTTGCCGCAGTACCAGCCCTATCGTTTCCTGCAAACCAATCAGTTTTGGTACCGTGAAGATCATCTGTTGAAACCGAAATTGAATTGTCTTTTCCTGGATCAATACTATTATGGTGCTAATCTTCTTCCGGAGTTTGCAAAGTACTATCCGAAGTCAAATAAATT
>Ga0163163_10000555_pt1 | contig 32756 bp, 36 predicted proteins | sample S65metaG_FD_119766 | JGI IMG/M metagenome (GOLD analysis project Ga0163163, IMG submission 119766) | Switchgrass rhizosphere microbial communities from Kellogg Biological Station, Michigan, USA - S6-5 metaG | ecosystem: Host-associated > Plants > Roots > Rhizosphere > Soil | place: USA... | reverse complement strand
CTGGCGCACGATCACATTGCCGCCCGAAACGGCTTCGCCGCCGAACAGCTTGACGCCCAGCATCTTGGGATTGGAATCGCGCCCGTTGCGCGAGGAACCGCCGGCTTTCTTGTGCGCCATGACTTACTCCTTGCCGGCCGAGATACCGAGCACCTTCACGGTGGTGAAGTGCTGGCGGTGGCCGCGCTTGCGATGGGTGTTCTTGCGGCGCTTCTTCTTGAAGGCGATGACCTTCTCGCCCTGGCCGTGCCCGAGAATTTCGCACTGGACGCTAGCGCCCTTGACCAGCGGCGAGCCGATCTTAGGCGCATCGCCGCCCAGCATCAGGACTTCCAAGTCGAGCTTGGAGCCGACGTCGCCCGTCAGGCTTTCGACCTTCAGGACGCTGTCCTTGGCCACTTTATACTGTTTTCCGCCGGTGCGGACGACCGCGTACATGGTCTAAACCTTTGATTTCAATTGTTTTTCTGGGGAAGCGAGTCCCCCAGGGAGCGGCGGAATATACGCAAAGAAGCTTTCCGGTCAAGGACCGCAGTCGGATTGTTTTCCCCCTCCGGTCCGGCCTTCGCCCCAGAGGGGCTCGGCGTTCGGTTGGCTTGGCCGCCAACCTCACCCTTTGCCCGCTCTCGCGGGCACGTTCGGCGCGCTTGGCCGCACGCCTCACCTCCCCGCCAGGGCTACGCGCGCGGGGGAGGCAGGGTCTCGGCTCGCTGCAACCGTCTCTGTTGCCGCTCCTGCTGGCGGCCCCAAAGGGCGCCCAGCCACAGCGCCACCCCGACATAGATCGCCATCCATTTGGCATTGGAAACGGTGAAGGCGATGGCCGCCATCTGGTCGGTGGGCCGCGACAGCATCATGCCCAGCTCCAGCGCATTCTCCACCCCGTCCAGCACCGCCCCGGCGATGGGAACGGCCGCCAGCAGGGTGAGGATGCGCCTCAGCTGGCCCGGCCGGGGCGCAAAACTTTCGCGCGTCAGGATGCCGGCATAAAAGAAGGCGGCGCCGTAAAGCGGCATCAGCAGATAATCCAGGCCCCAGTTGAAACCGGCGCGCACCGCATAGAGTGAGGGCCAGACCAGGAAGGCCCGGCGGTAATCCTGGGCGGTGGAAAAACCTTGCAGGTCCTGGGTGCCGAAACCGGACAGGCTTTTCAGCCGGAAATCGGACCAGGCCAGCACGGCGAATACGACGGCGCCCAGGACCGAACTGAGGATCCAGCGGCGGACAAGGCTTTGCTTGGTGATGCGCATCACACTTCCAAAATATGCTAATCCGATCTTATGCGATCGGCCCACACGCAAACAACCGCCCGAACAGTCGGCGACGTCCTCTACAACTTCCACTGGGTAATCCCAGGCGAAGCGGCGCGGGCGATGCAGGCCTGGGCGGGAGGCTTGGGCCCCTTTCTCAAGCGGCGGGGCATTCGCTCTATCGTCAATCTGCGCGGCCGCAATGACGATCTGTCCTGGTGGAAAAAGGAAACCGCGACGGCCAAAGCCAACGGCATCGCCCATCTCGATGCCATGCTGGATTCCCGCAAGCTGCCGACGCGTGCCATGCTGGAAAGGCTGATCACGTGTTTCGACATGGCGCCCCGCCCCTTCATGGTCAAATGCTCGGGTGGCCAGGATCGCGCCAGCTTCGCGGCAGCGCTCTATTTGATCCATCGCGACGGCTGGCAGGCCATGCCGGCAGCGCAGGCACAATTCGCGCGCTTTCCCTATCTGCATTTCCCCAAGACCCATCAACGCTGGCTGAAGCCGTTCCTGGAATTCGCCAAGGCTGACAGCAGCGGCGTATCGTTGGCGCAGTGGATCCGGCAGAGCTACACACCCGAGAAACTCAAGGCGTGGCTGGACAGCCACGGGATGGAAGGCAGCTATGCCGCCATCTTCACGCAACCGACACGCTCTCCCTTTCAGTGGTGACAAAGATCACAGTGGTGCCCGGTGTGTTTCTGTGGCGAGAGAGATTTTCTCCATCGCAGCAGAAGCATTTGCTGGAGGAGGTGATGGAGAAGCTGAAAGAGGCGCCGCTCTACCGTCCGGTGATGCCCAAGACGGGCAAGCCCTTCTCGGTGGAAGAAAGCAATTTCGGCAAGCTCGGCTGGGTCTCGGACAAAGATGGCTATCGCTATCAACCCACTCATCCGGCGACGGGCGCGCCCTGGCCCGCGATTCCGGCTGCGCTTCTGGAGCTGTGGGCCGAGATCAACCCGCCGCCCGAACCCGAATGCTGCCTGGTCAATCTCTATCGTGCCGGCGCCAAGATGGGATTGCACCAGGACCTTGATGAGCGGGATGTCAGCGCAGCGGTGGTCGGCATTTCGCTGGGCGATGACGCCCTGTTTCGTATCGGCGGCAAACAGGTGGGTGGGAAATGGGCCCGCGGCGGCAAGACCGTCAGCGTCACCCTGGCGTCCGGCGATGTGATCGCTTTCGGAGACACCGCGCGGCTGGCCTATCACGGCATCGACCGCATCAAGCCGGGAAGTTCGCGGCTGCTGCCGGGGGGCGGCCGGCTGAGCCTGACCCTGCGAAGAGTTGCACGGTGATTGCGCCCCTGCGGGGCGCGCCGACACTACGCTGCCGCTAGTCGGCCATAAAAAAAGGCCCCTGGCCGGGGGGCCAGGGGCAAATGCGCTTCAATAGCGCTGGGAGCAACCGGGAGGGGATGACCGGAGCCCCCGCGAAGCCGGGAGCTGAAAGCGAGCGGGGGGGCAGTGCCTGCAGCTCAAGCCGTCTTCAGGGAATAAACTATGCAAAGATGCAACAGGTTTCAAGAAAATTCGGAGACCTGAAAGAATTATAATGACAGTGGCTTTTTCGTCATAATGATTTTGACGCAAATCACTCTGGTTTTCGCCACATTTGCTGGCCGGAAAAGCCGAAAAGGTGGGTTATCCGGCCGCTGGCCCGCCGGAGCTTTCTGCCGGCAGATCTCCGGCCGCTGGCCTTCTCGCGGCGTTCCTCGCTCGAAATGGTCCACCGGACCCTTTCGTTCGCCTACGGCGAACCGCTCGTCACCCCCAACTCTCCGTCATTCCTTTGCGCCTGCCCACCGGCGCCGGAGCTGCCGGCAAGTCCTTCAGCGGCGCGCCCAGCCACTTGCCCTGGCCGTGCCGGAATCCCATCTCGCGCGCGGTCTGGGCCATCGCCTCGGTCTCGATCCATTCGGCGATGGTGACAATGCCCATCTCGCCGCACAATTTCGCCAGGCCCGCCAGCAAGGCATCGTCGCGCTTGGAGCTGCCGATCTTCCTGATCATGGCGCCGTCGAATTTCACGAAATCCACCGGGAAGGCGTGCAGATAGTTGATCGAAGCCGCGCCCGCTCCGAAATCATCCAATCCCACCCGATAGCCCATGGCTCGCAATGCGCCGATGGCCTTGCCGGCATTTTCCAGGTCGGTGATGGCAGAGGTCTCGGTGATCTCGATCAGCAGGCGCGGCGCCAGCTTGCGGCCCTTGGCCAAAATGGCGGCCAGCATCCCGAAGCTTGAGGGCGAAGCGATGGTGGCGCCGGAAACGTTGAAGGCGATATGGGTGCCGGACTGTTGCTCCACCAGGCTCAAGATCTTGCTGGCCACCGCCAGGTCGAAGGCATTGGCGATACCTAAGGCCTCGATGAACTTGACCGTCTCCTGGGTGCCTTCCGGATTGGGAAAGCGCGCCAGCGCCTCATAGTGCGAGAGTTTGCCGGTGGCGAGATCGCTGATCGGCTGATAGGCGATCTCGAAGTTGCCTTCACCCACCGTCTTGGTCATGGAGGCCAGACGCCGCTGGGTCTCCTCCATCATCCCGCTGAAGGTTCCGGCGATATCGCCATCGCGGGCGTCGAGCTTGCCCTTGGCGGCAAAGCGGTCGATCACATAGCGCATGGCCAAGAGGCGCTGTTCCGGCGTGAGGCCGGCACCTTGCAGCCCCAACCGCGTTTCACCAATCTTGGGAAGCTTGAGACCACCGGCGGCGATCGCGTCGGAAACCTTTCCTGCAATATCCAGCGCGCCGCTGGTGGCAGGTGCCAAAGCGCCGAAACTGGAATCGGAAAGCCGTCCCGCAGCACTGGCGCCTGCCGCCCGGATGCTCTCCCCGATACGCTGCAGAAGCGCATCGGCGCCCTCGGCTGGAAGCTGAGCACAAAGCTCCGGCAGGCCGGGCACATGCAGCAAGGTCAGGGCATCGCGGTCACCGGCCTTCGCGGCGGCGGCCATGAAGCCTTCGCGGGAGGCAAGACCGGTCTTGGGATCGATCTGTTGCGAGGGTCCGCGCGTACCGGGCCGCGCCAGGGTGCAGGAAATGTTGGCGCCGTTTTCCGGCAGGCGAAACATGGCCAGATTGGCTTCGGTGCCGGTGGCCAAGGTTAGCTTGAACGGACCGGCGCGGTCGCCGCTTTTCAGCGCCTTGGCGAAAGTGGCGAATCTGGTGCCTTCGGATGGCTTGAACAGCTTGCCGGCGGGCTTGCCTACCAGCGCTTCGCCGCTTTCCTTCACCAGGTCATTGGCGGCCCCGGCGGCAAAGAGAATGGTGCCCTCCTTATCCATCTCGAACAGGAAATCGGCATTGGTGAAGGCAAAGCCCAGCAAGCGCGCTGGCAAGGACATGGCACACCGGAATGAATGGGCAGCGAGCCTGTCAGCTATTTCTTAGGATGCTGTAAACGCTTGAGCGTCACAGCGACGCGCCAAAACCCGCAAAAATGGCGCGGCTGAGCGGATCGCCGGCAAAAGCCCATTCGGGATGCCACTGCACTCCCAGAAGGAAAGCCGGCGACCCGGGCAGGGACACCGCTTCGATCTGGCCGTCGGGGGCCTGCGCTTCGACTTTCAGGCCGGACGCCAATCGGTCGATGCCCTGGTGATGCAGGGAATTGACCATCGCTTCGCGCATGCCTGACAGCTTGGCCAAAAGGCCATCGGGGGCGATGTGGATGGTGTGCGCGGGGCGGTATTCGATCTCGCGCGGCGCATCCTGCGGCTCGCGGTGATCCAGGCGGCCGGGAATCTCATGCAGATGCTGGTGCAGGCTTCCGCCCAGCGCGACATTCAGTTCCTGGAAACCCCGGCAGATGGCGAGCAGCGGCTTGCCGGCCTGGATGGCGGCGCGCAACAGCGGCAAGGTAGTGGCATCGCGGATTTCATCCAGTTCCGTGCCGGGACGCGCAGCAGCGCCGTAGTGTGACGGCGCGACATTGGAAGGCGCGCCGGTGAACAACAACCCATCCACCGCGTTGAGTATGCCGGCGGCATCCAAGGGCTTGTCCGTCGAAGGGATCAGCAGCGGCAAGGCGCCGGCGCCGTCGCGTACGGCAGTGATATACTCGTCATTGACCTCGTGCACCGCCATGCCGTCAAAGATGCGGCGGTCGCAGACGATGCCGACCCGCTTGATGGCCTGTTTCACTAGCGGCTGCTTTGCTTGACGGCCTTTGCGGGCGCGGTGAACAAGCCTGCATCCAGAGCGACGCCGGTCTGCAGGCCCTGCAGCGCCACGGTGGTGTCGCCGCCTTGATTATCGCGCACCGTCCACTGCCGAAGCTCCAGGCCCGGCGTGGAGAACACCAAGGTAATGTTGGAATCGTTGCGGTTGGTGCTGCTGCGGGCGCGCAACACGATGGCGCCATTCTGTTCGCTGATCCCCATCACCGCCTTGTTGGCCTTGAGGTCCACGCGCTCGTTCAAAAGCAGGCTCAGCGGCGTGTCCGACAGGTCGTAATGATCCAAGGTGTTGAGCTTGGAATTCTTTACATAAAGCGTGCCGCCCGTGGCGACGATCAGGAGCGGACTGGGCGGGCGATATTCGAAACGGATCTGGCCCGGCTTCTGGATGAAGACATCGCCCTGGGCGGTGCCGCCATCCGCCCCGATCTGGACAAAGCCCGCCTTGAGGGTGCGGATGGCATTCAGATAGGCGCTGATCTTGTCGAGATCGGCTTTTTCTTCGTCGCTATAGGCGCGATAGAGGCGCTGCGGCACGGGTTGTCCTGCCCCGCCCAGAAGGGCGAGGGACAAAGCGGCGGCAAGGCAACGGCAAAAGCGGCGCATCAGCAAACATCACACGGCAAGATGGAGAAATTCTGGCCTAATTGCGGTGGGCAAGATAGATTTCGCGCCCGAATAAGCAACAAAATAGCAACCCACGGTTTGATGTCGCCACAGGCCCCTTTTTCTCACGTCGCGGTCCTGGGCGCTGGCGCCTGGGGCACGGCGCTTGCGCTGGCAGCCTTGGCAGCGGGACGCAGGACCACTTTGTGGGTGCGGGAAGAGGATGTGCTGGCCGATATCGGCCAAGGCCGCGGCAACCGCTTCCTGCCGGAGGTGGCGATTCCGGTTGAATTGGAGGTCACGGGCGATCTGGCGCAGGCCTGCAAGGCCGATGTACTGCTTTTGGCTGTTCCGGCCCAGGTGCTGCATGCGTTTGCCGATGGCCTGAAAGCCCATCTCAGGCCAGGCCAACCGCTGGTGATCTGCGCCAAAGGCATCGAAAAGGACAGCGGCAAGCTGGTGACCGAAGTGGCGGCGCAGAGTCTGCCGGACGCCGCTCTGGCCATTCTGTCGGGCCCGTCATTCGCCCGTGATGTGGCGCGTGGCCTGCCCACCGCGGTCACCATCGCAGCCAAAGGCGATCTCGCGCCCCGTCTGCAGGCCTCGCTGGGTTCGGCCGCCTTTCGCCCCTATGCCAGTGACGATCTCACAGGCGTGGCGTTGGGCGGCGCGGCCAAGAATGTCTATGCCATCGCCTGTGGCGTGGTGGAGGGGATGGGCCTGGGCGAGAATGCCCGCGCCGCGCTCTTGGCGCGCAGCTTTGCGGAATTGTCGCGCCTGGGCGAACAGCTGGGCGCCAAACGCGAAACCTTGATGGGCCTCTCGGGCCTGGGCGATCTGGTGCTGACCGCCACCAGTCCGTCGTCACGCAATTTTTCCTTCGGCATCGAACTGGGCAAAGGGGGGGGTGCCGCGTCGCTGAGCGAGGCCGGACGGCCGCTGGCGGAAGGTGTCGCCACAGCCCCGGCGCTGGTCAAGCGCGCGCATGACACGGGCGTGGAATTGCCCATTGCGGAAGCCATGGCGGATCTTTTGAGCGGCGCGCTGCCTCTGGGCGAAGCGGTGCTGCGCCTGATGAGCCGCAAGCTGACGGTTGAATAGAGGCGAAGCAGGAGGACGGGATGAACTACTGGCTTCTGAAAACCGAACCTGAAACTTTCTCCTGGGCGATGCAAAAGAAGAAGGGCGCCAAGGGCGAACCCTGGAGCGGGGTGCGCAACCACACCGCCAAGCGCAACATGCAGGCGATGAAGAAGGGCGACCTGGGCTTTTTCTATCACACCGGTGACGAAAAGGCCGTAGTGGGCATTGTCGAGGTGATCGGCGAATACCAGCCCGATCCCACCGACGAGACCGGTGTCTTCGGGCTGGTGGTGGTGAAAGCGGTCAAGGATCTGCCCAAGCCCGTGACCCTGGCGGACTGCAAGGCCAATCCCAAACTGAAGGATATGAGCCTGGTGCGCTGGGCGCGCCTGTCAGTACAACCGGTGACGCCGGCGGAGTGGAAAGAAGTATCGCGAATGAGCGGCTTGAAGTAGCTCAGAACTTCTCTTCGCCTTCCCGGCGCACCGCATCGGGGAAATCGCGATAAAGCCCGAAGCGCAAATTCTCGATCTTGGAATTGACGTCGAAATGGATGCTTTCCACCGGCTCGCTGCGGGTGGCGACGTGATTGAAAGCTTCATCCAATTGGGCGAGGTTCTGGGTTTCGATCACCAGATGAAATTCGGCGAGCGGGCTCAGGCCAAGCTTGCGGCGTGACAGTTTCCAGCCTTCGATCAGGCCCTTGTCCCGGAGATAAGTCATGTACCGCGTCAGGCCCCGCGCAAAATCGGTATCCTTGATGCCCGGCTTTAGATCGAACCAGCCTTGGTAATAGTCCATCGCCCGCCTCCGATCTTGGCCAAAGCCGTTTTACAGATAGCGCCGCATGATCGCGATATAGGGCGCATAGCCCGCGCCTTCATAAGCGCGGATGGCCATGGGGTTCTTGGCCAGCACGCCAACGGTGAGGAGCCTGTGGCCCCGCTCCCGCGCCCAGGCTTCGCAGCCCTCGATCAGGGCACGGCCTAGCCCTTTGCCGCGGGCTTGCGGCAGCACATACAGCTCGGCCAGGAAGCCGTGTGTGCGCTCCGGCTCGACCACAAAAATTTCCGCTTTCTCGTCATGGGCGAAGGCCCAGCCCACCGGTTTACCGCCATCCTCGGCGATCAGCATGATGCCGTGCTTTTCGGCGCAGCGGTGCTGCAGGTCGCGCCAATGTTCCACGGCGAAGTCCGGATCGCGGCGGCGGTCAGGCTCGAATGCGGATTCGTAGTCCTGCAAACCATTGATGAAAGCCAGGATTGCCGGTTCGTCCTGCGGCAGGCGTGCATCTCTAATCATGGTCGCATTTCCAAGGAAATGCTCGGGGGGAATACTAATGGTCGAGCGCCTTGACGATTTCTTCGGTCATCTTCTTGGCGTCGGCGAACAGCATCATGGTGTTGTCGCGGAAGAAAAGCTCGTTCTCCACCCCGGCATAGCCTGAGCCCATGCCGCGCTTGATGAACAACACGGTCTTGGCCTTTTCGACGTCCAGGATCGGCATGCCGAAGATGGGCGATTTCGGGTCGGTCTTGGCGGAGGGGTTGGTGACGTCATTGGCGCCGATCACATAGGCGACGTCGGCCTGGGGGAACTGGCTGTTGATGTCTTCCAGCTCGAACACTTCGTCGTAAGGCACATTGGCCTCGGCCAGCAGCACATTCATATGGCCGGGCATGCGGCCCGCCACCGGGTGAATGGCGTAGCTCACCTTGACGCCTTCTTTTTTCAGCTTGTCGGCCATCTCGCGCACGGCATGCTGGGCCTGGGCCACGGCCATGCCATAGCCCGGCACGATGATCACGCTGGCGGCGTTCTTCATGATGAAGGCGGCGTCGTCGGCCGAGCCTTGCTTGACCGGGCGCGTCTCCTTGGCGGCGCCCGCAGCCGCTCCGGTATCGCCGCCAAAGCCGCCGGCGATCACACTGATGAAGCTGCGGTTCATGCCCTTGCACATGATGTACGAGAGGATCGCACCGGAAGAACCGACCAGCGCGCCGGTGATGATCAGGGCGGTATTCTCCAAGGTGAAGCCCATCGCGGCGGCGGCCCAGCCCGAATAGGAATTCAGCATCGACACCACCACCGGCATGTCGGCGCCGCCGATGGGAATGATGAGGGTGATACCGAAGACGAAGCTCAAGCCGGTGATCGCCCAGAAGGCCCAGTGCGGCTGGTCCATGGTGAAATAGATGATCAGCGCCACGATGATGCCGAAGATCAGGAGATTCAGCAGGTGCCGCGCCGGCAAAAGAATTGGTGCGCCGCTCATATTGCCGTTGAGCTTGGCGAAGGCGATCAGCGAGCCGGCAAAGGTGATGGCGCCGATGGCGACGCCCAGGCTCATCTCGATCAGGCTCTGGGTGCGGATGGCGCCCTCGGCGCCGATGCCGAAGGCATCCGGTGAATAAAGTGCGGCGCCCGCCGTCAGTACCGCGGCCAAGCCGACCAGCGAATGAAACGCCGCCACCAGTTGCGGCATATTGGTCATGGCGATGCGCTTGGCCATCACCGCGCCGATGCCGCCGCCAATGGCAAGACCACCGACGATCAGCGCCCAGGTCAAGGGATCGGAAACGCCCGCCACCCACAGGGTTGTGACAACCGCAATGACCATGCCGATCATGCCGTTGCGGTTACCCGCGCGGCTGGAGGCCGGCGACGACAGGCCTTTCAGGGCCAGGATGAACAGCGACCCCGCGACCAGATACAGCAGCGCGGCAATATCGGCCTGGTTCATGACAGCGCCCCCGCGATCATTTCTTCTCTTTCTTCTTGTACATCGCCAGCATGCGGGCGGTGACCAGGAAGCCGCCGAAAATGTTCACGCTAGCCAACGCGAGCGCGACAAAGCCCAGCGCCTTGGAGGTCCAGGAAGCATCCGAGATCACCGGCACCGCCACCGCCACCAGCGCGCCCACCACGATCACCGAGGAAATCGCGTTGGTCACGCTCATCAAAGGCGTGTGCAGCGCGGGCGTCACACCCCAGACCACGAAATAGCCGACAAAAATCGCCAGCACGAAGATGGAGAGGCGGAAGACAAAGGGATCAATCATTTCCATGGTCTATCCCCGCGGCACAACGCCACCGTCTTTGGTGACGGCGGAGCCTTTGACGATCTCATCATTCCAGTCGATGTTCAGCGCACCCGACTTCTTGTCCACGATCAGGGACACGAAATTGAACAGGTTGCGGGAATAGAGCGACGACGAATCCGCCGAAAGCGCGCCTGGCAGGTTGGTGTGGCCCATAATGGTGACGCCATGGGCCTTCACCACTTCGTCGGGCCTGGACAAGGGCGTGTTGCCGCCAGCACCCGCCGCCAGGTCCACGATCACCGAACCCGGCTTCATGGTCTTGATCATCTCTTCCGTCACCAGGATCGGCGCCTTGCGGCCGGGGATCAGCGCGGTGGTGATGACGATGTCCTGTTTCTTGATGGTTTCTGCCGTCAGCGCTGCCTGCTTGGCCTGATATTCCGCCGACATGGGCTTGGCGTAACCCGCCGCGGTCTGAGCGTTCTTAAATTCCTCATCCATCACCGCCACGAAGGTGCCGCCCAGCGATTCCACTTGTTCTTTGGTGGCGGGGCGCACATCGGTGGCGCTGACGATGGCGCCCAGCCGCTTGGCGGTGGCGATGGCCTGAAGGCCCGCGACGCCGACGCCCATCACCAGCACGCGTGCCGGTGCGATGGTGCCGGCCGCTGTCATCATCATGGGCATGGCGCGGCCGAAAGTGGCGGCGGCGTCGATCACGGCCTTGTAGCCCGCGAGATTGGCCTGAGACGACAATACGTCCATGGATTGGGCGCGGCTGATGCGGGGCAACAGTTCCATGGCGAAAGCGGTGACGCCCTGGGCCGCCAGAGACTGGATGGCATCGCCTTCGGCATGGGGCGCCAGCAGTGCCGCCAGAACCGCGCCGTTCTTGAGCTGAGAAATTTCACCGGCGGCCGGCCCGCGCACCTTCAGGACGATGTCGGCGTCCTTGAGCGTGGAGGCGGCATCGGGCGCGATGGTGGCGCCGGCTGCGGCATAATCGGCATCAGCCATGTTGGCGCCGGCACCGGCCCCCGCCTCGACCACCACATCCAGGCCGAGACCCTTGAATTTCTTGACGGACTCGGGCGTCGCGGCGACACGCGTTTCTCCCTCTCGAGTTTCATTCGGGACCGCGAGGCGCATGAGGGAGGCCTTTAAGGCTTAGCCGTGGGTGCGGAAAAGAGCCAGAAACACCATGATCAGCATGACGAACCCGAAGGTCCATTTAGAGCCGGTCAGAAAGCCCTGATAGGCCTTCTTGTGTGCGCTGATGTCCATGGATCCCGGCTGATAGTCAGATTCGTCCGCCATAACGGCCCCTTTTATTAGAGGGCGGTCCGTCCATACGCTGCCGCTATGGACTGCCTAACGCCCTTGTTCACAATTTGGGCGGGACTATAGCAAAGGCCGTTCGGTCGGCAACTTGGTTTATTTGGCCGTTCACGGGCGGATTCGGGCGGGATTCTCCCCGATTCCCACCCCTGCGAGCCGTTTTTGGAACGATTCAACCCTGGTTAAGCATCGAATAACAGGCCTTGCGCCTGTGCCGCAAAGGAACACGCTTAAACGCCGCATTTACCTGTGCCGCCGCAAAATCCGCGCCTCATTTCGCAAAAGGCATACATCATGGCGCAGACCGTTCTTGTGGTGGACGACGATCCGGTACAGCGGCGCTTGCTGGAAACGGCAATCACCCGCTCCGGCATGCAGGTCGTCACTGCGCCCGGCGGCCAGCCCGCGCTCGACCTGATCAACGGCCCGCGCGGCGAACAGATCACTCTGATGCTGCTGGACCTGGTGATGCCCGACATGGGTGGACTGGAAGTTCTGGAAAAATTGCGGCCGGCCTATCCCGACCTGCCGGTGATCGTGTTGACCGCCAAGGGCGGTATCGATTCCGCCGTGGAGGCCATGCGTGCCGGGGCCAACGATTTCCTGGTCAAGCCGGCCAGCCCTGAGCGCATCACCGTTTCCATCAGAAACCAGCTCAAGATCGGCACCCTGTCGGGGGAAGTGAAACAGCTCAAGAAGAAACAGGACAATCGCCTGACCTTCGAAGACCTGATCGCCGGCTCACCGGAAATGAAGCAGGTGATGCGGCTGGGCGCACGCGCCGCGCAGAGCGACATTCCCGTGCTGATCGAAGGCGAATCCGGCGCCGGCAAGGAATTGATCGCCCGCGCCATCCAGGGCACCTCGGCGCGGTCCGGTAAACCCTTCGTGACGGTGAATTGCGGCGCCATCCCCGAGAACCTGATCGAATCCATCCTGTTCGGCCATGAGAAGGGCTCCTTCACCGGCGCCAGCGACAAGCATCTGGGCAAATTCCAGGAAGCCGATGGCGGCACCCTGTTCCTGGATGAGATCGGCGAATTGCGGCTGGACATGCAGGTCAAACTGCTGCGCGCGCTGCAGGAAGGCGAAGTGGACCCGGTGGGCTCCAAGCGCCCGGTGAAGGTGGATGTGCGCATCATCGCCGCCACCAACCGCGACCTCGGCCAGATGGCGCGCGAAGGCACGTTCCGCGAAGACCTGTATTACCGGCTGAATGTTTTTCCCTTGATGGTGCCGACCCTGCGCGACCGCAGCGGCGACATCGCGCCCTTGTCGCGCTATTTCATCGAACGCTTCGCGGCGGAGGAGAACAAGCAGGTCAACGGCCTCACCCCGCAGGCCAGCCAGTTGCTGGAACGCTTCAACTGGCCGGGCAATGTGCGCCAGTTGGAAAACACCATCTTCCGCGCTGTGGTGCTGTGCGACGGCACCTTGCTGGATGTCTGCGATTTCCCGCAGATCGCCGCCGCCATGGGTGTGGAAACTACCGTTCGCCAGAATTTCTCGGGCCAGGGCGGAAGCGAATCTGCCGCAGGGCCGTCATCGCCTTATGGGCTCGGCGTCACCGATGCGTCCGGCAATATCCGCAAATTCGAAGAGCTGGAATCGGAAATCATCCGCATGGCCATCAAGCGTTACGACGGCCATATGTCGGAAGTGGCCCGCCGGCTGGGGATCGGCCGCTCCACCTTGTATCGCAAGCTGAAGGAATTCGGCCTGGAAGGCGATGTGACGGAGCCGGAAGACAACGGCAGCATCCTGAAAGCAGGCTAGAAAGCATGCGCCTGGGACGGGTAGCGTTCTGGCGCCTGTTTGCGCTCAATCTTTTTGTGGTGGTAGTGCTGGTGGCACTGCTGCCGGCAAGCTTCAGCCTGCCGCGGCCACCCCTGCCCCCGCTGCCCCTCTGGCCGATAATCGCATTGAATCTTTGCTTGCCAACAGGGTGGCTGGGCGCGCAACGCCTGCATGATGTCGGCGCCCGCAGCTGGCATGCATGGCTGCCTCTAACCGCTTTCGCCTGCATAACCATCGTGCCTTCCGTCGGTCTGCCGCTTCTACCGTCACTGGCAATCTGGGCGCAGAACGCCAAGCTCCCGCCGCATATTACCGAAATCAGCAAAGCTGTTATCATCGCCGTATGGCTGGGCGCCTTGCTGCTGGCTGCGGGCGTGCTACGGACGATATTTCTGTGGCTGAAGCCTGGCGATGCAGGCGATAATCGCTACGGGCCCCCGCCCTTGGACACCAACACGCCGGAGCCGCGACCCCAGGCAGAGGGGTGGTTTCTAACAGGGCGGATGCGACGGCTTCCTTTTTGGCTGATCATGCTGGCCAATACTGCGCTGGTTTATGGCGCGAAATATATCCTGGCCTGGCCGGCTGTCGGTCACCCCGGTCTGCTGTCGTGGATCAGCGCCTACCTTTATTTTCCCAGCTTCGCTGCCGCCGTGCTGCGGCTACATGACCGCAACCAGTCCGGTACTCTTCCAATGCTGGTCTTTGTCATCAACGCCATCGCACCTGTTGCCGAGATATTCCTGGATCATTTCCAAATCAACTGTATGAACCTGGCGATAGATAGTCTGAGTATCTATTTGCTATTCCAGTGCTGGCAACCCGGCGATCCAGATGAGAACCGCTATGGACCATCGCCCGGCGACGAACCTTCGCCGGGCGCACCTATGTCCGTGCTTGTGCGCGTGACACCCGCTCCCGCAAGACAAGCTATAACCACAACAAAAGCGAAGAAGCCGGACGCGCGGCAAGGATTCGGCCGGCGCGGAACCTGATCTCAACCCACTCGCGCCCTTTCAGGGCTTGGTCTGCGCCATGACAGCCAGTGGGCGGCCATCATTGTCCGTGAAGAATGCCATCCATTCTTCAGTACCGTCTTCGTGGCGGTGGATCATGTGTGGCGCATGCGTGAATTGGATGCCGCGGGCGGTCAGCGTGGCATGGGCGTCGTGGATGTCGGGCACCCGGAAATAAAGGATCGATTCAGCTTCGTTTGCCTGGGCGTCCTGCGACAGGAACAGCCGCGTTCCGCCGCAGTCGAAGAACGCCAGATCGCCGAAAGAATAGAGGTGTTTCAACCCCAGCACTTCGCCATACCATTGGCGCGCGGCGGCGATGTCTTTCACCTTGCGCGACACTTGGCCCAGTGGACCCAGCGCCAGCATTTCAGATACCTACCCCGGCCCTGGGCTTGTTGGTCCGCACATAGATCACGTCCTGTTCGGGCACCCCATCGCATTCGATGGCGATGGTGGTGACCGGCGTGTCCGGCGCGGTGGCGGGCAGGCCGGTAATATGGGTGCGGAAGCCGTCTTGCGTAACGGTCGCGTTCTGGCCGGTCTTGAGCACCTTGGCCGACAGCACCTTCTGCTTCAGACCGGATATCGCCACATCCGTGCCCGGCCAGAAATGCACATGCATGTAAAGCGTGTTGCCTTTGCGGGTGAAGTTGGCGTAGTTGCCGCGTGAGACCCTGCATGGCTCCGCGTCGTAGATGGTTGCCCCGCCCGTCTGCATCCAGGCGCCCACTGCGCGCAGGATGCGCTCGCTTTCCGGCGGGATGGAGCCGTCGGGCTCGGGCCCGATATTGAGCAGGTAATTGCCGCCGTCGCGGGCGCAGGTGATCAGGTTGCGAATCACGGTGCGCGGCGTCTTCCAGTTATCGTCGGCGCGCTGAAAGCCCCAGCTGTCGTTCAGGGTCATGCAGCTTTCCCAGGCCCGCCCGCCTTCTTCTGCCTTGATAGTCTGTTCCGGCGTTGTGAAATCGCCGGGCAGGTCGTTGCGATTGTTGACGATGATGTCGGGCTGCAGACTGAACACCATCTGATTCATCTTTTCGGATTCCCAGCCCTTGGCGTCCAGCGGCCAGTGGACGTCGTACCAGAGCACGTCGATCTTGCCGTAATTGGTGAGAAGCTCGCGGATCAGGCCGTGGGTGTAGTCCACGAAACGGCGGCGCGCGGCCTCGTCGGTGAGGCAGCGCGCGCCATCGGGATGATGCCAGTCCATCAGCGAATAATAGAAGCCGACGCGCAGGCCTTCGGCACGCGCCGCCTCGACGAATTCCCGCACCAAGTCATAGCGCGGCCCCTGCTGCACGGCATTGTAGTTGGTGAGCTTGGTGTCCCAGTTGCAGAAGCCTTCATGATGCTTGGAGGTCAGCACCATGTATTTCATGCCCGCCGCCTTGGCGAGTTGGGCCCATTTGCGGGCCGATCCCTTGGCCGGCAGAAAATTGGCGGTAAGTTTCTGATAGTCCGCGACGGGGACCGCCTGCGTCTCCATCGCCCATTCGTGACGGCCATAGGCGGCATAAAGACCGAAATGAATGAACATGCCGAACTTGGCCTGATGCCACCAGGCCAGGCGGCGCTGCTGGTCGGGCGTGGGCGCACCGCCCGTTCCATAACCGCCGCCGACATAGCCGCCGGGCACCTGCGCCTGTGCAGCCCCCTGCGCAGCGGCCACGATCATGGGCGCGGCAGCGGCGCCCAACATCAGTCCGCGGCGGTCAATGGAAAAATCCGGAATGTCAGACATGGCTCCCCTCTCGATACACGGTCTTCGCCGCGTTCGGCGAGTGTACCCTAAACGAGATCAGGCGCGAGGGATTTTGTGGCGTGAGCAGGAGCGCCAAGCGATGTGCACTAAGACGCGCATGAGCGCAGGCGCGACGAACTCACGACGCAAAAGACCCGCGCCTAGCGGCCGGAGGCGCGGACGCGGGCGAATAACGCACCTATGAGACAACAAAAGGCCAACAACTGACAAATGGCACCGGCGGCATGGGAATATTCCCACTGCCAGCGCAGCCCTTCCCAGTCCGCCGACATGCGGGTCCAATTGTCCGTGATGCTGTTGGCGGGAAAGGTGAACAGCCAGAACAGGGCCTGGGCCAGGACCATGAAGATCAACGCGGCCATCACGGGGCGGAAGACGTAATATTCCCGCGAGGATCGCCAGGCCAGCATCGACAGCGAGATGGCCTGGATCAGGATATCGATGCCGAACAATTCCCATCCGGCATAGATCTGCTGCACGGTGAAATATTGTTCACGCGATAACGATATCTTGTGCGGCAGCTCGAACAGATGCGCAAGCCCGGGCGCCAGCGACAGCAAGGTCGCCACGATGGCCGTAAAGAACAGGAAATCGTAGCCGGAAGAATAGCGTCGCATCCCGCGCGCTTGTCAGACTCACACGTGGCGATTTTGTGGCGAGGGAAAGTTCCCGATCTTAACGCATATCCATTGCGGTCAAATACAGATCGAGCATGGCCTCTTGTTCCTGGAAGTCGGCCTTGTCCAATTTCCGCATGCGGATGACCTGGCGCATGATCTTGGTGTCGAAGCCGGTGCCCTTGGCCTCGGAATAGACTTCGCGGATATCGGCCGACAAGGCGGCGCGCTCTTCCTCCAGCCGCTCGATGCGGTTGATGAAGGATTTGAGCTGGTCTTTGGCGAAGCCGGATTTGGCCATTGGAGAACTCGAAATTTCAAAAGCCGCGGACACTAGCCCGTTCGCCGGAAGCGGCGCAACGCGAAAGATCATGCCCGGCTGTGCATATCGCGCAGTGCCGCATCCAGTATCGGCTTGAGCCGTAACGCAAAAGCTTGTGCGCTCTCCTCGGTGGCGATCAAGTCCTGCCGTATTTCGATCAGCACATGCGGCAAACCACGCAAGGTCCCGTGTTGATATAGCGTATCGCCTTCCAGCGCGCCGGTATAAGGCTCGTTGTCGCCCACGGTGAAACCCGCCTCTTTCAGCCGCGCCATCAGGGGCGCCGACAGCCTGTGATCGCGATCGTAGAGCACGCCCACTTCCCAGGGCCGCGCGCGTCCTTTCCAGGCGGGCGTGAAACTGTGCATGGAGATGACGGTGGCGTTCGGGCCCAGGCGGTCGAGCGCGGCAGCGATGGCCGCGTGATAAGGCGCGTGAAAGACCCGGATACGCCGCGCCACTTCCTCGGCATCGGCGCGGGCATTGCCCAAAACATTACCAGGTATGATGCTGCCGTCCGACAGCTTCATCACCAGGGTGGGATCGTCCGCCCCCCGGTTGAGGTCGATCAGCAGCCTGGACCAGGCGCCCAGCACGGCGGGCGCGCCATAGGCCTGCGCCAAGGCGCGGGTCATCGCCGCCGCGCCTATGTCATAGGCAATGTGAGTCGCAAGTAGCCCGGCATCCAGCCCCAGATTGCCCCTGGGCAAGGCATTGGAGGCATGGTCGCACAAGAACAACAGGGGGACGTCGTTACGGCTTGCGATGGTCTCAAAGGCATTTTCCGTCATGCAGCAAGGATATAGATTCAGCGACCGTTGACGGCCAGACACTTTCGCGTCAAACCGAGCATACGATGCGTCGCAAGACCCTGCTTCTCGGCGTGACATTGGGGCTGACAGGACTTCCCCTGCTGGCCGGACCAGCACTGGCGTCCTTCAATGTCTGCAACAAGAGCAACCTGGCGGTGCGCACGGCCCTGGGCCGTTTTGACGGGACCAACTGGACCAGCGAGGGATGGTGGACGATCCAGCCCAAGGCGTGCATTCCGGTGCTGAGCGGACCCCTGCAAGGCCGTTTTTATTACCTTTATGCCAGCGACGGGGCGGCCGGGACCTGGGAGGGCAAGACCCATTTCTGCGTGGCGCCCGACAAGCGTTTCCGCTCGGTGGGACGGGGCGACTGCGCCAAGCGTGGCTTCGACCGGCGCGGTTTCTTTGAAGTGGACACGGGCAAAAAGCCCGATTGGACCCAATCCCTTTCCAATTGACAGGTTGAGTGATGCGCCGCCGCAGGAAGACGAAAATCCTCGCCACCCTGGGGCCGGCGTCCAACACGCCGGAAAAGATGCGGGCGCTATTCGACGCGGGGGTCGACGTCTTCCGTATCAATATGAGCCATACCGATCACGACATGCTGCGCCGGATGGTCACCGACCTCCGGGCCTTGTCGGATGAGGTGGGGCGGCCCATCGGCATTCTCTGCGACCTGCAGGGCCCCAAGATCCGGCTGGGAAAATTGTGCGGCGGGCCTCGCATGCTGCGGGAAGGCGAACGGATCAGGCTGGTGCTGGGCGAAACCAGCGACAAGCCGGAGGAAGTGCCCATCCCGCATCCGGAAATCTTCCAGGCCATCAAGCAGAAGCACGCCCTGCTGATCGATGACGGCAAGGTGCGGCTGCGGCTGCTGCGCAAGGGCGACACCTTTGCCGAGGCGGTGGTGGAAGTGGCCGGCGAGATCAAGGACCGCAAGGGCGTGAACATGCCCGATACCTTGCTGCCGCTTTCCGCCATGACGCCCAAGGACCGCGCCGACCTGGATGCGGCCCTGGAACTGGGCGTGGACTGGGTCGCGCTGTCCTTTGTGCAGCGGCCCGAAGATGTGGCCGAACTGAAAAAGATCGTGGCGGGCCGGGCCGGGGTACTGGCCAAGATCGAAAAGCCCAAGGCGCTGGCTTCGCTGCACGGCATCCTGGAGCTGGCCGATGCGCTGATGGTGGCGCGCGGCGACCTGGGCGTGGAAATGCCGCTGGAGCGGGTGCCCGGCCTGCAGAAACAGATCACCCGCGCCGCCCGCAAGGCCGGAAAGCCCGTGGTGGTGGCGACCCAGATGCTGGAATCCATGATCAACTCGCCCATGCCGACCCGCGCCGAAGTGTCGGACGTGGCCACCGCCGTATTCGACGGCGCCGATGCGGTGATGCTGTCGGCGGAATCGGCCAGTGGCTCCTATCCTGTCGAGGCGGTGGAAACCATGGACCGTATCGCCTGTGCGGTGGAGGACGACGAGCTCTATCATTCCATCATCGAGGCCCAGCGCGGCACGCCGGAAAAGACCACACCCGATGCCATCATGGCGGCGGTGCATGAAGTCACCCAGACCATCGACGCCCGCGCCATTGTCTGCTGGACCAAGTCCGGCATCACCGCGATGCGCGCGGCACGCGAGCGCAGCCAGGCGCCCATCATCGCGCCCACCCCCAGCCTGGAAACGGCGCGGCGGCTGACCCTGGTATGGGGCACCCACAGCGTCACCACCGAGGACATCCGCGATTTCGACGACATGGTGAAGCGCGCCAGCCAGATCGCGCGGCAGGAAGGCTTTGCCCAGGCCGGCGAACGCATCGTCATCACCGCCGGCGTGCCTCTGGGCACCAGCGGCGCCACCAACATGGTGCGCGTGGCCTTTGTGACCGACGATGAAGAGACGCCGGTGCGCAAGCGCCGGGCCGACGATTAGCTCACCAATTCAACTGACCAGTTCGCAGGGCGGCATGCGGAAGTTTGCATCGACCCTTGCGGACTTGAAGACAAAGCCTGACGGCATGCTGTAGGTCTGGTGATTGCCGTCATGGGCGATGATCTTGTACGGCGTCTCGTCGAACACGACCAAGCCGTTTGCCAGGGTGATCTGGACATACTCGATACCGTCCTGGAACCACCATTTGCCCTGCTGGAAAAGATCGGAGGCCTGTTTACCCTTCTGGCCCCGGCGGCAGGCGCGGAATTGCACGGCGAAATCGCCATTGGCGCTGGCATGCGCCAGCCACATTTCGCTTTTGTCGTTGGGCTCGCCCTGGCCGAACCAATATCCTGTCAGGAACGCGGGATGATCTGCGGCAAAAGCCGGCGTCGCCAGCAGCAGCAAAGCCAAGGCCATGCCGCTTTTCGTCATCAGCTGGTCAGATCGCAGGGCGGCATCTTGAAACTGTCCGCCACCCGGTTGGGGGTATAGGGAAAATTCCGCTCCTGGCTGAGATATTTCTGCGAGCGCGCGTCATGCGCCAGCATCTTGTAGGTGTCGATGCGCGGCGCGAAGAACCCGTCCACCGTCTCAACCCCCAAAGTGAGGATGTCGCCCTTCAAGGCCCAGCGGCCTTCCTGGACCTGGTCGTCGATGGCTTTGCCCTTGACGCAGGTCCGGTACTCGCCGCGCCAGGAACCGTCCGGGCGCATACGGTCTATGTACATGGAATTCTTGCTTTGGGGCTGGCCGTAGCCGAACCAGGTGCCCACCATGTAACTTTGCGCGCGCGCAGAGGTGGCGAGAAGGACGAGGCACACCGCCAGAAGCTTTCCGGTGAAAGGCATGGGAATCAGATGTCCCGTCCCTCGACGCTCTGGGTCAGTTCGCGCACCTTGCGGCTGGCCGTTTCCAGTTGAGGATCCAGCGCCAGCGCCCGGCGATACATCTTCAGCGCGCCTGCCTTGTCGCCATACTCTTCCAGCATGTCCGCCAGTTCGGTCATGGCGGCGAAGTGGCGGGGATTGAGCAGGACCACTTTCTGCAGGGAGACCAGCGCATTGGTGTCGTCGCCGTCCGCCTGCTCCATGGCGGCACGCAAATGCCAGCCCTCAGCATATTTGGGCGCGATATTGGTGACGGCCTCGAACAGTTTTTTCGCCGTCTTGTTGTCGGTGGCGGCCTGCGCCGCCTGGGCGCGTGTGAGCAGCAGGTCGACGCTGGGGCTGCCGGAGGCGCGGAACATGGCGAGAATTTTCTGCTCGATGGGATGGGCATCTTCCACGCTGCCCGCCTGCTTGAGCTGGGCAAACAGCTTTTCTTCGCTGACCACCTCTTTGGGGGCAGGCGCAGACGGCTTGGCCGGTGGCGGCGCGGCATGAGCCAAGCCGGGCAACAGGAGCAAAGAAAGGGCAAGCGCAAAGCGCATGGTCCAAGCTTAATGCGGCTTTGCGGCCAATGCCAGTTTGTCCAAGGCGACGGGCCGCGGACCGCTCTCGGCCCAATCCAGCAGTTCCGCGACATGCAGGATGGGCTGGCTGAGACCTTCGCCGGACGCCAGATGTTGCAGGCAGCCGATATTGCCGCTGACCAGAACATCCGGCTCGGCCGCCGCAATATTGCCCAGTTTGCGGGCACGCAACTGTGATGACAGGTCCGGCTGCAGGATGGAATAGGTGCCGGCTGACCCGCAGCACAGATGCGATTCCAGGAAAGGCGTGACGATGAAGCCGGCAGATTCCAGCAGCGCCTCACCCACGCCGTTCAGCTTCAGGCTGTTCTGCAGGCTGCAGGCCGGGTGATAGGCGACGCGCAAAACTTGCGGCGGCGTAACCTTCAACGGCGTGCAGAGTTCGGCAAAATCGCGCGCGGCAGCGGCGAATTTCCTGGCGCGCGGCTCCCACACGGGATCTCCGGCGAACTGATGGGCATAGTCCTTCAACTGCGACGAGCAACCGGTGGCGGTGATCAGCACTCCGTCATACTGACCCTGTTCATAGGCCTCGATCGCCTTCCTGGCCCAGGCGCGAGAATCCTCTTCACGGCCCATGTGATGGGGCAGCGCGCCGCAGCAGCCAGCGCCTTCCAGCGCCACCAACTCGATGCCGCGCCGCGCCAGCACCCGGCCCACCGCGCCGTCGATCTGCGGACTGAGCGCGCCCTGCACACAGCCGGGCATGATGGCGATGCGCTGCTTGACCTGGGCCGGTTTGGGAAACTGTGTCGGCTCCGGTCCTTGCGGATGCGCCATCAGCCCCATGCGGGCCATGGCGCCCAGCCGGCCCGGCAACAGCCGGGCGACGGGCGCACCGATCCGGGCCAGTAGCAGGCCAATGCGCACAAGGCCGGGGCGCGTCATCACTTTGGCAATCGTCCAGCGCAGCAGACGCTCGCTCAACGGACGCTGATAATGTTCCTGGATATGGGCGCGCGCCTGGTCCACCAGCCGCTGGTAATTGACGCTGGAAGGACAGGCCGTCTTGCAGTTGAGGCAGGAGAGGCAGCGGTCAATGTGAAAGACCTGCTCCTTGGTGGGTGTACCACCCTTCTCCAGCATGTCCTTCATCAGCACGATGCGGCCGCGCGGGCTGTCGCGCTCGTCGCCCAGCAGCACATAAGTGGGACAGGTGGCGGTGCAGATGCCGCAATGGACACAAGAGCGTACCGCAGCGGCGGCAGGCCCCAGCTGCGGATCGGCCAGTTGCTCGGGCGTGAAATTGTAACGCATTACAAGCGCCCCGGATTGAACAATGACAGCGGATCGAAGGCAGCCTTGACGGCGCGGTTGAGCGCGGCCAATGCCGGTGGCTGGGGCGCAAAAAGACCATGAAGGGCACGGCTTTCCACGCTGGCGCGCAACAGCATGGCCTGGCCTTTGGCATCGGCGGCGATCTTGCGGATTCGTGCGGCTTCGGACGGCGCCGCCGCCAGCCAGATAACGCCCCCGGCCCAATCGCCCAGCCAATGGGACAGGTTCAATTCCTTTACCACGCGCGGCGCATCGGATGGCGCGATCATCACCCGCCACACATCGCCGGTGAGGTCGGAAAATTTCTCGCCGCTGCCGATGGCGGGAAACGGATCCTCTTCGATCCGCTGCATCGCCTGGCCCAAAAGGCCATGGGCCAAAGCAATCTTCTGTTCCAGCGGCTCGCGCGCGCCTTCCAGTTTGATCAACGCCGCGCCCTGCCCAACCTCAGCCATCATGCGCGCCGGAAGATAGGCAAGGCCCGCCGGCTCCAGCGCACTGCGGGCTATTCTGCGCAAGGCGGCGAAGCCGTCTTCTACCGTCACATCGGCCAGGCAGAGGATCGCGGCATATTGCGGTTTGGGATAGACGCGGAAGGTCATCTCCGTCAGCACCGACAAGGTGCCGTAGGCGCCGCACATCAGCTTGGGCAGGTCGAAGCCGGTGACATTCTTGACCACCTTGGAACCGCCGCGGAAGCTTTCGCCCAGTCCGTTGACCGCTTGAAAACCCAACAGGGAATCCCGCGGCCCGCCATGACGCAGCCGGCCGGAGCCGGAGGCGTCGCACGATGCCGCGCCGGCCAGTGTCGCCACGCCATTGGACTTCAGCAGCTTCGACCAGTCGGCCGGATCAAAGCCCAGGCGCTGGTTCTTTTCCGCCAGCACCGACGCGATTTCCGCCAGCGGCGTCGCAGGCTGCGCGGTGACGATCAATTCTTCCGGCTCGTATTTGAGGATGCCGGACAGGCCCGAGACATCCAGCAAGGGCAAGTCCCGCAGCGGTGCACCGACATTGCGGCGGGTGCCGCCGGCCACGATCTCGAATGGCGCCTTGCCGGCCCGGGCCGCGCGCACAAACTCCACCACCTGTGCCGGACTGTCCGCTTTGCTCATCAGAAACGGGGCAGATGAGGATGCGGCAACTGCGCGCCATGGACATGGATATGGCCCTGTTCGACACAGGCCGACAGGGTTGGAAACACCTTGCCGGGATTGAACAGGCCCTGGCTATCGAAGGCGCATTTCACGCGATGCTGCTGTTCCAGATCGGATTCAGTGAACTGCTCGGTCATCAGGTCGCGTTTTTCGATTCCAACGCCATGCTCGCCCGACAAGACGCCGCCCACCTTGACGCAGAGACGCAGAATGTCGGCGCCGAAGGCTTCCGCCCGTTCGAACTCGCCGGGCTTCATAGTGTCGAAAATGATCAAGGGATGCAGATTGCCGTCGCCGGCATGAAACACATTGCAGAAGCCCAGGCCGTGCTTTTGCGACAGCTTGGCCATCTCTTCCAGCACCGAAGGCAAGGCATGGCGCGGAATCGAACCGTCCATGCAGATCATGTCGGGGGCGAGCTTGCCCATGGCGGCGAAGGCGGCCTTGCGCCCCGACCAGATGCGCGCGCGCTGTTTTTCGTCGGTGGCTTCCACCGTCTTGCCGCCGCATTTGGCGACAATGTCGATCACCCGCGACACGGCATGGGAGACGTCGGCCTCCACCCCGTCGGCATCGATGATCAGGATGGCTTCGGCGCCCGCCGGATAACCGGGCTGGTTGTAGCTTTCAATGGCTTCCGCGGCCGGGCGGTCCATGAATTCCATCGCGGCCGGCACCACGCCATCGGCAATGATGGCGGCGACGCAGGCCCCCGCGGCCGGCACAGAATCGAAAGAGGCAAGCAAAGTGCGCGTCACCGGCGCCTTGCGCAGGATCTTCACCACCACTTCCACCACCACGCCCAACAGGCCTTCGGAGCCGGTAACCAGGCCCATCAGGTCCAGCCCGCCTTGCGCGCCCGATTTGCCGCCCAGGGTGACGATCTCGCCGCCGGGCAGCACCATGGTCACGCCCAACAGATTGTTGGTGGTGAGGCCGTATTTCAGGCAATGCAACCCGCCGGAATTCTCCGCCACATTGCCGCCGATGGTGCAGGCGATCTGGCTGGAGGGATCCGGCGCATAATAGAAGCCGTTAGCCTCCACCGCCTTGGTGATGTTGAGATTGGTGACACCGGGCTCGACCACCACGCAGCCATTCTCGTAATCGATTTCGAGAATCCGCTTCATGCGGCCCATGCCGATCAGGATACCGTCCTCACGCGGCAGCGCACCGCCCGAAAGCGAAGTCCCGGCGCCGCGCGGCACAATCGGCACGCCTTCCGCGCCGGCAAATTTGAGGATGGCGCTGACCTGCTCACGATTGCTGGGCAACACGCAAACCAGCGGCATCTGGTGATAGGCGCTCAGCGCATCGGTGTCGAAGGTGGCCAGGCCCGACGGATCGGCCACCACGCCGTCGGGCACGATCTCTCTTAGCGCGGCGACGATCTCGGCGCGGCGGGCGACAATTTTGGAATCGGTAGGAGGAAGAAGCATGCGCCTGTCTTTCGGGGGCGCAGTATCGCTTAACCCTGGCGGGCTTTGAACCGCGGATTCTTCTTGTTGATCACGTAGACGCGGCCCTTGCGGCGGATGACGCGGCAGTCCTTGTCCCGCTTCTTGAGCGACCGGATGGAATTGCGAACCTTCATGACACTGCCTTGGGCCGGAATTGAACGAATTCGGCCGAAAAGGCGGCCAATTGAGGCGCGGAAACTATGGAAGGGCTCCCGCCAAGTCAACCCGCGAGTTGGACCGGAATCCGGCCGGACAGGCACCCCCGAAAAGAAGCAAAAATCCAGCTTTTCGGCCAAAATTTACCGAACCGGTGTACCAAGGGGCATGGCGAATCGTCTGCACTCCCGCCTTATCCTTCTGTTCGCCGGCCTGGCGCTGGCGGGCTGCGCCCATACGCCCCCCAAGCCCGCGCCAAGGCCGGCGCCGCCTGTAGTCGCACCCCTGCCGCCTGCCCCACCCCCACCAAATCCCGCCGACACCAGGTTCGCCGACTTTCTGGCGCAGGCCCGCAGCGAAGCCCTGGCCCAGGGTATCACTGCCGCCACCTTCGACAGCGCAACGGCGGGGATCGCACCTATTCCCGCAATCTCCACCATGAACGCCAACCAGCCGGAATTCACCAAGCCGGTGTGGAGCTATCTGGACTCGGCGGTGTCGGCACGGCGCATCAGGGACGCCCAGTTGATGCTGGCGCGCTATGGCGAGGTGCTCGACCGGATCGCGGCGCAAAGCGGGGTGCCCAAGGAAATCCTGGTCGCCGTCTGGGGGCTGGAAAGCGATTACGGCGCCGACAGCGGCGGCTTCAATCTGTTCGCGGCGCTGGCGACCTTGGCCTATGACGGCCCCCGCGCCAGCTACGCCAAACCGGAATTTCTCGCCGCCCTGCAGATCTATCAGCAACAGCACTATCCGGTGAGCGAGATGGTGGGAAGCTGGGCGGGCGCTTTCGGCCAGACCCAGTTCACGCCCACCACCTTCCTCAAATATGCCGCAGATGGCGATGGCGATGGGGTGATCGATCTGTGGCAGTCCGCGCCGGATGCACTGGCCTCGGCGGCACGGCTGCTCAACGAACAGGGCTGGGTGCGCGGACAAGCCTGGGGCTACGAAATCAATCTGCCCGGTGACTTCGCCTATGAAAATGCCGACCTGGACATCACCAAGCCGGTAGCCGACTGGACCGCGCGTGGGGTGAGGACCGCGGCCGGCGATCTGCTGCCGCCGTCCGATGCCAATGCCGCGATCTATCTGCCCGCGGGCGCGCGCGGTCCTGCCTTCCTGGTCTTTGCTAATTTCAGCATGATCCTGAAATACAACAATGCCGCCAGTTATGCCCTGGCGGTGTCCTTGCTGGCCGATCGCATGGCAGGCGCGCCACCGCTGCGCCATGCCTGGCCGCGGGACGAACGCGCTATGTCGCGCAGCGAGCGCATCACGTTTCAGAGCGACCTGCTGAAACTGGGTTTTGATCCCGGCACGGCCGATGGCGTGCTGGGGCGCCGGACGCGGGGGGCGCTGCGCCAGTATCAGAAATCCAAATCTCTGCCGGCTGATGGTTTTCCCACCGCAACTCTGCTGGCGATGCTGGAGGCGGATGCGGCGGCGAGAAATCCGCCCGCTACGCCGGACAATCCAGCCGCCCCGACAGCGCCCCAGACTTTGCCTCAGTCTGGGCCGAAATAAAGCGGCAGGTGCGCGATTTGACGCCGGTGGAGTCGTAAAGGTCGATGGTCCAGCCGTCCGCAGCACGGGTCATCAGCAGAAAACCGAAGCCGCCCACCGACAGGCCATCCGTCACCGTGACATCGGAGTGACCCTGGAATTGGGTTCCCTTGAGATTGCGCGGTGTGATTTCGAGATTGGTGCCGCCATTGCCCGCCACGAGCTGGGGCGGAATCGCCTTGGAGTAGTTGATCGCCTCGAACGTGTGGATATGGCCCGACAGCATCAGCGCGACGGTGGATGGGATCATGGCATCGCCATCCTTGGCAGCAATCCGGGCGGCATCGATCAGGTTCAGGTTGCCGCCGATGGGAATGCCCAAGGGACCGGTGACAGCACCCCAGATCGGACGATGGTGCACAAACCAGACCGGCGCAGGCAGCTTGGCCATTCCCATCAGTTCCGCAGCATAGACGGGGGATTCATCGCGATTGAGATTGGTCTCATCCGCCGTGGCGTCATCCATGATGGCCAGGCGCAAGGCGCCCAAATCGACGCCATATAGAGGCAGATGCTTGATGCAAGGCGCGCCGGCATCGAAAGCAGCAGGGCCTTGCAGCCGCAGCCAGCCCGGTCCCGCGCGGTCACAGTCTTCATGATTGCCGCGTGCCAGCACGATCGGGGCCGCCGCCAGCAAAGGCGCGGCGGGATCGAAGAAATCGGCCTGCCAGGTGATCCAATTGTCGCCCCAGGGCGAACCGCTGCACCCCTGGTTGCCGGGCGGACAGGCGCTTTCGCGATAGAGATAGTCGCCGACATGCACCACCAGGTCGGGCTTCAGTTGAGCGGCTGCCGCGGCGAGATGCGGGAAAGGCCACTTCGCCGGATCGTTGCAGGCCTGCAGCGCCGATCCCTTGATGCGGCAGCCGGTGTCGCCCAGCACCAATATGCGCTGCGGGTTGGAGACCGGCAGCGGCAAGCCGACGTCTGCAATGCCGGCCCGTGCCACCCCCGATGGAATCGGCGCGGCACAGATCAGAGGGAAATCTGCCGTCGCCGCGGCGCGCTGCGCCATCGCAACATCACCTTTGTCGGTATGCAGCGTCGGACAAGCGCCGGCGCTGGTAACCAGCCGCGCTTCAAAGCCGGACGATACCGCCTGTACCCAGGCGCTGTCGGCTGCGCGCGCCGAGATGGGCAGAACAAGAAACAGAAAGAACAGCGCGCTTTTTTTCATGGGCGCGCAGCCTATCCCGCGCGCGCGCTCTAGAACAACCGCTTCAGGGTGAGTTTCCAGGTCCGCCCGATGCCCGGCAGGGCGCTGAGATTGGCATAGGTGTCGGCGCCCGGCGTGAAATAACGTTCATCGCCCAAGTTGTTCACATTCACATCGGCCTCCCACACGTCCCATTGCGCGAAGGCAGAGGCATTCAAGGTCACGTATGACGGATATATGATGGGGCTGGGCACGGTCTGCTCGGTCTTGCCCACATAAGTGCCGCCGAAGGTCGCTCCCCAAGTCAGATTTTGAAGAGTGCCCCAGGAGAGTGCATCGCTGGTCCAGGTGAGATAGGGGCTGATCACCGCATGCGGCAGCAGCGTGTCCTCGTAATCGCCGCCGCGGCCGGGCAAGGTGGAGAAGTCGAATGTCAGATAGCTACCGCCAAAACCGTTCTGCGGCGCCACCCCGAAGCTGCGCGCCGGCACATAGGCGAAGCTGTGATCGGGACCCTTGATGGTAGTGTGCTGCAGGGAGGCGGCGAGGGTGAGGCTGAGATTGGACGTCGCCACATAACGCAATTCCAGTTCGGCACCCTTGGCGCGCGTGCCGATCACATTGGTGATACCGCCGGCGCCATGGTTCAACTGCGTGCGGTTCTGCGCATACCAGTCCAGGCTGCCCAGGAGATGATCGTCCAGGGCGCTGAATTTGACGCCCGCCTCATTGAGGAAGGAATCGGACAGCCAGTCGCGTCCCGCCAGCAGGCTGGTCAAAACCTCGCTGGCCTGGCCTATCTCGATGGCCGATGATTTGGCGGTCGTCACATAAGGCACCAGGCCCCAGGGCGTCTTGTAGGAAAGGCTGGCGGAATAGGTGAAGCGTCCGGCATTGCCGCGGCCCGAAGCCGGTTCGAAGGCCAGCACGCCCGCATCAACCGAGCGCACATTGTAGTCGTCATAGCGGCCGCCCAAGGTCAGATCCAGGCTGTCGTCCCACGTCAGGTCGGTGGTGATGAAGGCGCCGCCGTCGCCGGTATTGGTGCGCACATCATTTTCCCAGCCCATGCCGATCGTTCCCGGCGGATCGACATTGAAGGGAGAATCGATGATGTCGTTGGGAGCGGCGCCAACGCTGATGTCGCGGCGGTCCAGCGCGATCGCCCCACTGTTGAAGCTCTCTTTGCCGATGGCATGAACGTAGCGATAGGACAGGCCGGTGGCGGTCTGAGTCTTGAGCAATCCGAAATCGCGCTTGAGGTCATAGCGCAATCGCACTTCGCCGATCTGGGTGCGATAGGAGCCGGGAAAACCGTAGGAAACGAAGCGGTCATTCTCCAGCGTGTCGCCGAACAATTGCAGCCGCAAGCCGCCCGCCTCCCCCAGGTCGTCGGCTACTTCCAGGAACAGTGTGTGGGTGACGGTGTTGGAGAAATCCACGCCCCGCGCGATATAGACCGTGCGGCTGTCCAAGTGGGTGGTGCCGAAACCCGTATCGAGCCGATGCGCCGCGTCTTGGCATCCCATGCACGCCAGGGCGTGGAAATTGGGATCGAAGGTATAGGGATTGCCGCCCAGATCGTTGAAGGTGAGATATTTGCCGTTCGACGCCCGCAGCGAGCTGTTGCGGCCGGTGATGTAAGTGCCGCTGTCGATCAAGGCCTGGGTCAGCCGGTTCCAGCCCGGCGTCTGAACTTCACCGTTGGAATGGTAGTACATATAATCGGCGCCGAACGACCAGCCGCCCTGCGCCAGATTGCCGGACAGTTCGACCAGCTGATGGCTGGGATGCAGGCCGCGATAAAAGCTGAAGCTGTCGTCGATCTCGCCATAGGCGCGCAGTCCGCCAGCGGCTTGGCCGAGAACGACCGGCATGCCGATCTGGGCGGTGGCGTTGCGCTTGGAATAGCTGCCATAGGTGAGCGCGATTTCGCCACCCAATGAGTCGTTGGCGCTGGCCGTCTTGGGCAGGAAATTGACCAGCCCCCCCACTTTACCCGCGCCATAGATGGGCGATGGCGGTCCGCGCAGGATCTCAATTCCCGCCGCATCCGCCAGAGGTGTGGAATAGGTACCGCGATTTTCCGCCCGCTTGAAGCCGCGGAAATAATTCTCCGCCAAGGTGCCGCGCAGCGACACCGAGCCTTCCACGCCATAATAGCTGGCGGTGTAGGCCGAGGGGGTGATGGCGGTGAGGTCGTTGACGCCGGCAATGCCATAGCGCGCGATGGTGGCGTCGCTGACCAGGGTGACGGCGCGGGGAGTTTCCAGCAGCGGCTTGTCCAGGCCAAAGGCGGCGGAGTTGCCGTTGGTCTGCAGCAGATGCACGGGATCGCCTTCGACGGTGATGGATTCCACCGCTTCCGCCCAAGCAGCGCTTACGCAGAAAACCGCCGCAAAGGCGGCTGCCAAAATGGGCCAGCCCCGTCTCATGGCGGCGTACATAGGCATTCCTGTTGGAAATGCCATGTAACATTTTACGTCACTATCTCAGCAGGAAATATGACAAACTGTCATATATTACCTATCGCATTGATATAGCGCCGCTTTTCCATGTGGTGGCAAATTCGTCACTATCCGCAACGACCGCACCGCTCATCTTCAATGCCCTCAAAGCGTGGTGATGCAGCCCCTCGTCATAGGCGGCACAGGCATCCTGGGCGATGAAGATATGAAGGTCCTGTTCAAAGCCGGACCAGGCCGAGGACGCCACACAGCATTCCGTGGTCAAGCCGCACAGCACCAGCGTGTCCACTCCTTGGGCATGAAGCTGGTCCGCCAAACCCGTGCGGGCAAAGGCATCGTACCGGATCTTGGAAATGACGGCCTCGCCGGGTTTGGGCTGCGGCCCGATAAAGTCCGCGCCGCGCGTGCCTTCGACACACAGATCGGGTTCGTCGTCGCCCCGGCGCTGTTTGGCTTCACGGGCGGTACGGCTTTCGCCGCCGGCATGGGTGAGAAGGCGCACGAATATGACGGGCACGCCTGCCCCGCGCGCCGCTTCCACCAGACGTTCTGCTTTTGCCGCCGCCGCCTGGGGCGCCGTCATGTCGGCGCCGCGCCGGGCCATCACGCCATCCGGCGAGCCGAAATCCACCTGGCAGTCGATCACCAGCAGCGCGGTGCGGTTTGGTGCAATCCAATCCGGCTTGATCATGGAAAGGCTTTGCGAAGCTTGGGCAGGATTTCACGCCCGGTAACGCGCAAGCCCTGCAGATAGTCGTCATAGACAAACATCAGCCCGTCGATATCGCAGTCGCGCAGGAAGGCTTCGATCTTGGCGGCGCAGGTGGCGGGCGAGCCCACCGCCGTCTGGGTCATGAAGGCGCCCTGGGCGCGCGCAGTCATGGCATTGCCCGCAACGCCATAGCTTTCCAGCATCCCCAGCACCGCGCCCTCGTCCAACCCCTCGCGATATTTCCGGGCCCGGCTTTCCGCTTCGGCATCGGTCCCGGCTGTGATCACGGTCATCATGCAGTAAGTGCGAATAGGCTTGCCCAGTTCCGCCGCCAGTGCCCGCGCGCGGTGGGAGGCGTCGCGGGTCTCGGCCTCATTGCGGCCGCCGATGAAACAGCCATCGGCTTCGCGCACCGAAAATTCAAAGCCTCGCTTGGACATGCCGGCACAGATCAGAAAAGGCGGCTTAAGCGGTTTGGGGTCGCTGACGCAGTCATGGAAATCGAAATATTTGCCCTTGAAGGTGACCTTGGGCTCGCGCCATAGCCGTTTGACGATCTGGGTCCATTCCTCGGTCAGGTCGTAACGCGCATCATGATCGAGCGCGGCATCCCAGGCATCCATCTGCTCGAATTCACCACGATAGGCGCCCGCGACGATGTTGAGCCCTGCGCGCCCGTTGCTGATCTGGTCCAGGGTGGCGATCATCTTGGCCGCCACGGCCGGATTGTGCAGGATGGCATGCAAGGTCGCCCATATCTTGACCCGCTTGGTCAATGCGGCGATCCCCGCCATTATGGTGACGGCTTCCAGGCTGGTGCCCCAGTGGGAGGTAGCGCCGCCAAAGCCGCGCCACTTGCCCATCGCCATCACGAAATCGAAGCCCTCTTCCTCGGCGGCTAGGGCGGCATCGCGATTCTGTATCCAGCCACCGTCCAGCAAAGGCGTGGTCTGGGAAACGATCCAACCGCCGTTCGCGACAGGCAGGAATACGCCATATTCTTTAGGGCTGCTCATGCCCGCCTCGCCTGCGGCGGGCGCATCATCGCCACCATCAGCAACACCAGACCGACCAGCACCGCCAGGGCAATGAAAAATGGCGAAAAACTTCCGCTGTGGTCGCGGGTGAAACCCGCCAAGGTCGGCGCTACCGCGCCCGCTGTTGAAATCAGGTTTACGGTGGAGAAAAGCTCCAGATAGGGCCTGCGACCGAAATAATCCAACAGCAGGATGGTGGCGGCGAAAAGCGTGAGGCCATAGCCGATCCCGGTACCGGCGGCATAGATCAGCATCGTCGGCACATCGTGCGCGACGCTCAGCGCCAGCATTCCCACCACCAGGCAGATCAGGGAGGCGCAAAGCAATGTCTTGGCGCGGACGAAGCGGGTCAGGATGCCGCCGGCGAACCGGGCGCTGGAATTCACCAGTGCCTCCGCACTCATGATGCTGCCGGCGATGATCGGGGCCACGCCATGCTGGGTCAGGTGGGCCACCGATACCGAGCTGGCAGTGATGCCGCAAAACTGAAAGGCCACGAAGGCCGCCGCGATAGTCCAGAATTGCGGG
>Ga0163163_10000553_pt1 | contig 32772 bp, 24 predicted proteins | sample S65metaG_FD_119766 | JGI IMG/M metagenome (GOLD analysis project Ga0163163, IMG submission 119766) | Switchgrass rhizosphere microbial communities from Kellogg Biological Station, Michigan, USA - S6-5 metaG | ecosystem: Host-associated > Plants > Roots > Rhizosphere > Soil | place: USA... | reverse complement strand
TTTTCCGGCAAGATCCCACAATGCCATTTCAACACCACAAACGCCTCCTGCTGCGCGAGCCTGTCCGCCGAATTGTTTGATAGATTTAAATATCTGTTCTACGTGGCAGGGGTTCTTGCCCAGTAGCCTGCTTTTTAAGAACAGACCATATTTTGCGCTGGCACCATCCCTGACTTCACCATAGCCGCTGATGCCCTGGTTGGTGTCGATTCGTATGATGGGACAAGTCATCGGCGCGCCCGTCACAACGGCTACGCGCAGATCTGTAATTTTCAGGTCAGAAGGCGCGCTGAACCGATTTACTCTTTGCGTGATGTAGTCAATCTCCTTTGCCGGATGCTTATCAAACAGCATTCCAAGTGCCAAGCCGCCAAGAGAAGCATTGCGAATAAATTCTCTTCTGCCGTCTGGGTTTTGAGCAGGATCCTGCAAAGGTGCTTCAGGTCTAAAGGGTGAAGCACCTTTAAAATTGAATCGATCCAAAATATTTTTCATGATGCAATTAAATTTGATGATGAATAACGGAATGTTACCAGTTACGGTCCTTCAAAAAATTCTCAAGGTCTTTTTTCGGCATGGGAAGTTTGGATGGATTTTCGTCTATCCATTTGAGAAAGTCTTTTTTGATTTCATCTGTCCATGCCTGGTCGATTTGACCCGGTGTATATTTTTTTTCACGGAGCCGCTGATGACCGAAATCATCTTTGAGTGCAATGAATTCTGAAGTGATAATCGTTTTTTCTGCGAGGTAGGCAGGAATGAAGATGACACCTTCCTTCTTACCCAAAACCAGGTCCCCGGGTAATACGGTTGCTCTCCCAATTCTGATGGGGCAGTTGATGCAGGTCATCATTACTTCCTTAAGATAAGAAGGATCCACACCCCTGACGAAGCCGACGAATCCATCGATTTCTTCAAGGCCTTCAAGGTCCCGAACGCCAGCGTCGAATACCACGCCGGTATGCGATTTGGCGTAGATCGAATTACCAAGATTGTCGCCAATCAACGTGCCGTCAACGATCTTTGAAAAGCCATCGGCCACATAAACGTCTCCATTTTGTAGCACGTCAATGGGCCAGGAGTTGGATGCACCAACGCGACCTTCGGCCTTCCCTTTCGTCTTTATAGGTCCGTCCATGTCAGGCCGTAGCGGCATGTATTGTGCAGTTACCACACGACCGGCCAACGGTTTCTCCGGATGAATGATTTGCCAATTCGCGTCAAATTGGTTGTTGAATCCTTCGCTCTTCAAAACACCCCATGCTTCTTCCATCGAAATATTCGCCAGGCGCTTAATTAGGCTGTCGGAAACCTTCGGTCTGCCATCGGGAAATCTTTCTCCCTTCCATTGTGATGTAAAGGCAAGAATCTGTTCCTTTGACCAGGCTATCTGTTGGGCTTTGGAAAACGGAATAAGAAAAAGCAGCATGCATGCAATTAAAAATGAAATCCGCATTTTTGAAGAATTTATTGAATGAGGAGGAAGAAATTGGCTTTGAAAATGGGTAATTCCTAAATTTAATAAGAGTTTTAAACAATCACAATTTTAATCAACGCAGTTGCCACTCACGTTTACCGCTTTTCGCGATGAAGTAAAGGAAGAACTATTCAATATCCTGGATTATTGGATAAAGTATTCCGTGGATAACGAAAACGGAGGGTTTTATGGCGAGGTTAATGTCGAAAATGTCCCTGATCCAAACGCACCGAGGAGCGTGGTTGTAACTAGTAGGATTCTCTGGACTTTTTCCGCGGCGCACCAACTGTTTCCAAATCCGAAATACCGCGAGTTGGCAGAGCGTGCCTTTGGCTACCTGCGGCAACATTTTGTGGACGAACAATATGGCGGCGTGTATTGGAGTGTAACGGGAAAGGGCGCGCCGCTTGAAACCAAGAAACAGTTATATGGCAATGCATTTGCGATCTATGGTTTTTCCGAATACTACAAGGTATCGAAGGATCCTGCAGCATTGAAAGCCGCCCAGTCAATATTTGCAGCGATGATTAAGCATGCGTATGATTCAAAGCAGGGCGGATATATTGAAGCATATGAACGGGATTGGTCCAATACAACAGAATATATATTAAGCAGGGGAGATCATCGAAAATCGATGAATACTCACCTGCATATCCTTGAAGCTTTCGCCAATCTTTACACGGTTTGGAAAAGCCCTGAGTCGACCTTTCATCTCAGGCATGCCATCAATATGATGTTGTTACACATCATCGATTCACAAACCAAAAGAATGAACCTGTTCTTTAATGAGGAATGGGGACGACTTACCACAACCATTTCTTATGGACATGACATCGAGGCTTCGTGGTTGTTGCTGGAAGCGGCGGAAATTTTGGGTGAGAGAGAAACCATAGAAAAGTGCAAAACAGTTTCGTTCGGCATGGCAGTTGCTGCCTGCGATGGACTTGCAGCGGATGGCGCCCTGAATTATGAATTTGAACCAACATCGGGTCATCTGAACGACAGCAAGCAATGGTGGCCCCAGGCGGAGGCGATGGTTGGACTGGTGAATGCGTATCAAATCAGCGGCAAGGTAAACTACCTTGAAAAGGCGGAAAAGGTTTGGGAGTGGATTAAGAAATACATGATTGATTACAAAGGAGGGGAATGGTGGCCGGCGCTGGATGCGAACCACAATGTGATGCCGGGCAACAAAATCAGCTTTTGGAAAGGACCCTATCATAGTTCCAGGGCGTGTATGGAAGTGTGGAGGCGGTTGGGGGGCGTTGATTCGTTGAATCGTTGATTAGGTTGATTGGGTTAACTGGGTTAATTAGGTTAATTACGTTAATAAGCTAATTGCCAACCATCGAATCAACGAATCAACCAATCAACGTAATTAACCCAATTAACCATATTAACCAATTTGGATTCCTAAATATTTTTCCTATTTTCGCCATACCACAACGCACTGCCCTGTCTCACCTGCGTTGGCTTTTCAAATCAACAACATCGCCTACAAGCTGCTGACGCCGCGCGTCATTGTGATTCCTGTAACATATATAAAGGATGGAACGGCCATTTCAAATCAAACTAAATATTGACCAATGAAGACAAAATTCTTCGCCCTCCTCGTATCCCTGTCGTGTGTATTACTCCTTTGCAATTCCTGTCACCGTGGTAATTCCATGGTCATGAGTAATGGGGATTACAAGCTATCGGTGTATTACGATGGCGAAATTGAAATCGCCGATGATGAAAATGATTTTGAAAGTATCAGTCCGCATGGATTTGTAAAATATTCCAAGAAAGGGTATCGCCTCTATGCAGAAGGGAATCATCATGGCGACGTGCAATACGAACTCAGCGTGAATGGTCACGATGTTAATCCGGACAGCCAGGAAGGCAAGACGCTAATATCCATGGCTATCAAAGATATGCTGGATATGGGTTTCGATGCCGAAGGCCGCATTCAGAGAATTTATAACAAGGGCGGCAAAGCTGCGCTGCTGGCGAAGGTGAGTTTGCTCAATTCAGATTATATTAAACGAATGTACCTGGAATGGCTTTTGGAAAACACAGACCTTACACCTGTGGAATTGCAGGCAATTGCTTCCAAGGTGCAATTGGAAGTGCAGTCAGACTATGACAAGAGCACTGTTCTTGCGCAACACAGTGATAAATTTTTTGAGGACAGTGCATCTACGAATGCATGGCTGGCTGCAGCTGCTACCATTCAATCAGACTACGATAAAGCTAATGCTTTGAAACAATTTATGGAACAGACTGGTCAAAGAGCGCAATTGAAAGCGGCACTCCAAATCACTGCTACCGTGAATTCCGACTATGATAAAGCCAATATTATCAGGACTGCGTTGGAACACGATGCTTATTCAAGAGGCGATTATGCCGATTTACTTAACGCTATTAATAGGGTGAACTCATCTTACGACAAAAAAGAATTGCTGAAGACACTTGTTGATGGTGATATTCCGGAGGGAGAAGATTTTAATTCGCTGTTGAAGTCAATTAATAAAGTGGACGGTGATTTTGACAGGAGAGAAGTATTGACGGAATTGGCGAAGAAGAATATTCGCACGGATGAACAATGGAAAGGTATTCTCCTTGAGGCATCAAAGATAAATTCGGAATACGACAAGGCTGAGATTTTGGTTGAATGTGCACGCAATATGCCAAGGAATGAGGCGCTTCGCGATGCCTATGCCGACGCTGCGAATTCTATCAAATCTGAATATGATTATGGCCGGGTGATGAAGGGATATGGGGAAAGGTGAAGGTACCTTTTACCTTTCTTTCATACGTACATCTATGCCCTTTAGTTTTGCTTCCAAAATAAATCGGGTGGCGGCTCCCTTGCCAAAGGATTTCAAATATCCAAACACGTCTTTAGCGTTAATCGGAATGTATTCCATTTCAGACTCAGTCATGATCATTAATTCACCGGCATCCATCTTCGGAATTTCAGGAACAAACACAGAACAGACGCCTTCGTCTGTTCTTTCTACAATAAATGCCAATAACCAGCTTATTTCACCCTTCAGGAAAACAGCCTGCCATGGTTCTCCGTCTGCCTTATGAATACTTTCATGAGATTGTGCTTTAATGATTTCGAACCCTGGAATTAGCAAGGCAGCTATCCGATTGGCAAAGGGTAGCTGCAGAAAACTTCTATTGGATCGCACAAGCAGCCCGGCAAGAAAACAAAACAAAACGATGATGAGAATTATGATGATTTCCATCAAAATCCTCCCAGAACCAACATTTAGCCCCAATTTTTCCGCAAGGGGTTGGGAAAGATTGTTCAATGCGTTATAAGATTTCTTAAGAATCAAAACCCCGATGGCGATGGGAATCAGGAATATTAAACCTCCAAATACCGTGGTTTTGATAAATTGTGCAAGACCTTTCATATTTGTAAATTTCAATGTGAAGAATTTGCAAAGCCCCTTCAGTTGCCATTGCCTTCCTTTCTAATAGATAATAATGGATGCTTAAGTTACGATCGCCTGTTGATAGGAAAAATCAATTCGGGGCGAATTCGGGTTCTTGTTGCATTTTGTCAGCCACCCAACGAGAAAATCTGTCCAAAGCCGGGAATTAGAAACATTTTGCGCTTTGAGCTGCAAGCTGATGAAAAATGCCAAAACCAAAAAAATGCGCCTGATTTTATGCATAGAATGGGGAATGCTGCGAATTCAAATTTTTGGCTGAATTCGCAGCATTAATTTATTCCAGATTTAGTCCTCAGCCCGCTGGGCGGACAGCTGACCGTCAATTATCGTTTTTCCCGCTTCGGCAGTCAGATTGGGCGGCTTGGTTTCAATTGTTATTTTGATAATTTTTCCAGTGAACTTATTATCGTCCTTCTTGTAATCTTTTGATACGGCGGTTTCATTATCCATTCCAACATCTGTTCCTTCATCGGCCGAAAATGCAAAGGGTTGTGTTTTGGGTACATAACCTTCAGCGACTTTTTGTCCGTCCACCATCAAGATGGTCTTACCTCCCGACCCTGGTTTGCCTCCATCATTAATAAATTCGAAGCTGATCACATGGTTTCCGGGTGAAACGGTCTTTGCAGAACCTATGTTCGTTCGTTCAAGGCCAAAGAAATTGTATTCATGGTGAATTTTTCCATTTTTAAAATAGAGTACCCAGCCTCCGAAACTGCCGGCCTGCGCAATGAGCACGCCGTTCGCATTGCCATTGGGTAAAACGACATTGGCGGTAATCGTGTAAGACCTGTTTTTGATATTGATGAATGCATTCTCAGGTATACCATTCATGCCAGGAAAAACGGAAAGCTTTGTGCGTGGACCCATTAAATCTGGCCGGCCAGCAATCTGGGCATCAAAGCGCTCTGACCTCCTGTCATCAATTGGCAATGCATAATTACGTTCCGCCTCTTTCATAAAAAGGGTCTGCAATTCTTTTAACTTCTCGGGATTTTGAGCGGCAAGGTTATTGGCCTCTGAAAAATCATCATCTACCTTATATAATTCCCAGACATCATCTTTGAGCGGGGTAGTTTCTGAGAGCAGCCACGGAATTGAATGACGTGTTGCAGCAACCCAGCCATCGCTGTAGATCGCCCGGTTGCCAAACATTTCGAAGTACTGTATGGTGTGTTTGTCCTTCGCTTTTGCATCGTCAAATGTATATACAAAGGAAACGCCATCGAATGGTCGTTGCACTGTCCCACCCACCGAAGTTGGGAAAGGTAATCCTGCAGCCTCCATGATTGTTGGTGCTACATCCACGACGTGACAAAACTGAGAACGAAACTCTCCTTTGGCTTTGATGCGTTCTGGCCATGACATGGCCACGCCATTTCGAGTTCCTCCAAAATGTGAGGCCACCTGCTTAGTCCACTGGAACGGACAATCTAACGCGTGCGCCCAACCGATCGCGTAATGGGGGAATGTGTTCGGACTGCCCCAATCTTCTATATGGTTCATCATTTGCTCCGCCTTTCCACTAATTCCATTGAGTGCCATCATTTCATTGTAAGTCCCTTCAGGTCCGCCTTCAGCACTAGCTCCATTGTCACCAACAATGTAGATGAACAACGTGTTATCCCAATCTCCCATGTCTTTAATGGATTGGATCAACCGACCAATTTCGTGATCGGTCTGCTCTGCGAAACCAGCATAAACTTCCATTTGTCGTGCGAACAATTTCTTTTGTACAGGGCTCATCGAATCCCAGGCAGGAATTTCCTTTGGCCTTGGCGTGAGCTTTGTGTCTTGCGGTATAACACCCATCTGTTTTTGTCGGGCAAACGTCTCGTCTCTCATCTTGTCCCAGCCACCGTCAAATTTGCCTTTGTATTTGTCGGCCCATTCTTTTGGCACATGATGAGGTGCATGAACTGCGCCTGGTGCATAATACATGTAGAATGGCTTGTCAGGTGTAAGTGATTGTTGCGCCTGCGCCCAGTTGATTGCCTGGTCGGTCATGTCAACCGTGAAATGATAATTTGGATCATGCGGCGTCTCCACCCTGATAGTTCCATCAAACACGGCAGGAGACCATTGATTGGTTTCACCACCGATGAAGCCATAGAATTTATCAAAGCCGGAATGTGTAGGCCAGCGATCGTACGGGCCGGAAACTGAAACTTCCCATGGAGGCGTTTCATGATATTTCCCAAATGCTGCCGTGCTATAACCGTTCAGCCTGAGCATTTCTGCGAGTGGCGCAACACTTTGAGGACGGATTCCTGTATTTCCCGGAAGCCCCGTCGCGAGTTCCATAATGGCACCGGCATTATTCACGTGGTGATTTCTGCCAGTCAATAATGCAACACGCGTGGGAGAACAAAGTGCTGTTGTATGAAATCGGTTATAACGGAGACCATTAGCCGCTAGAGTATCCAGGTAAGGCATGTGTATGGGTCCGCCAAAGGCGCTGGATGCACCGAATCCGATATCATCGATCAATACGATAACCACGTTTGGAGCTTTGGCCGGAGCTTTCACTTCAAATCTTGGGGGATTCTTTACGTCGCGCGCGTCTAAAACAGAAGTGGTAGGGTAGTTAGGTTCTTTTATTGGCAGCGATGTTCTGTCGATGGCAAAAGAGGCAGAATCAGTCTTAGCTTCTTTCCTGTTTTCGGTGGGTTGTGTGCAAGAAGCAATAAGCAGCGCACAAAATGCCAGCAAGGTCAATTTTGTCATAAATGGTTAGGTTTGGTTTGATTTTGGGCAGACTCTAATTTTAGCCATATCTCAGATAGTAGAGAATATGGAGTATGCACTATTTTAACGGTTAACTAGAAATTAAAACCGATATGAATCATGTAGCGGTAACCAAGACTCGTAGTGCGCAATGCTCCATTTGAATTGATCTCTTTGTCGGCAAATACAAAATTCATTCCCGGGAATTTTTGCGTCAACAATTGTTTGAGTCCATCCAGCAATTGCTCTTTCGTTTCTGCGTCGATGTTACTGTCAAATTTGACTCCAAGATCGTAGAAGCCTACACCTGGGCCAATCATCACCAGGTCAAGGCTGAGGCGCTTCCAGAATATGAATTGATATCCCAATTCAAATCCAACAGTGTGTATGTCAAACTTCGTAGTCGTCTTGACATAATTGTTGGCGTTGCCATTTTTGTAATCCCATTGATTTTCACGTTCGAAATGGTTGTAGGAATAGTATGGACCGATATATATGCCGCGCGGGGCGAAGTGTTTGTTTTCATTGGGCAGGTAAAAGCGATAGTCGACGGATATATTATATCCGCTTGTGCTCTGATTCTTGCTTAAATTGAAGCTGTCGGTATTGATGGCCGCAATTTTTGGAAATGCGACCTTGCCAAAATTTATCGAGAAACTCCGGTGCGGCGATAACACCCGCTCATAACCGAAGATGACGAACTTATCGGCTCCAAAAAGCATGGCGCCGGAAACGTTGTAGCGGACCACATTCTTATACGCATGCTGCCACGCACTATCTGTCTTGTAATCATACTTCTGCGCACTAGCATAAATACTTAAGCATACGAAGAGTAAAAAAAGGCTGGCTTTAGCGGTGCTGCGAAACAGCTTGGATAGGTTTCCCATAAACTAGTTCTAAAGGTTAATTTATACCGTTAAGACAGGAGACGGAAATTGTAATTTGTGGAAGCGAGGTAGTAAAATGAAAGCTTCAACGTAAATTTACAGAAATGGTTCGATCTATTTCTAAAAGTAATTCGATACCTTACCTTTCATAAGATAGTCTGAGACTCAGCTTCATATGATTTTTGAATGCATCCTGGTCTTCCTGCTGTTGCGCTTCATGCGCAGGACCTTAAAAAACGGCAACGCGCTTAAGCCTGAATGGGACCGGTACATATTTTACGCCAGCATCGGTGTTTGGGGGCTATGGCTTATTACAGAAACGGCGCTTCCTGATATGGCAGGGCAGTGGGTCTGGCATCTTATCATGGTAGGGATGGTCTATCTGCTCTACAAGCGACCGGAATTTTTCAGCATCCGCAACGTTCTTTATGCGCTCGTACCATTTGTGGCGCTGTCCATCGTTAAGGACGTAGTCAAACTGCCCAATACTGCCTTTTTTCAGAAGATAGACGATATCATGGATTATGCCATCCCATTTACAATTATATGGATGATTGTAATGTGGCTGGTGTCGAACAAACAGCAACGCGCACTCGCCAATGAGCGAAAAAAGCTGGAGAAGGAAGAGGAGATCAACAGGATTACGTCGGCACAAAAGTCGCAATTGGAAGTGATGGTGGCCGAAAGGACGGCGGAACTGACGCTACAAAAGGAAGAATTGCAACAAGCCTTATCAGAATTGAGAAATACGCAAAGCCAATTGATCCAGTCTGAAAAAATGGCATCACTGGGAGAACTCACGGCAGGTATTGCCCACGAAATTCAAAACCCGCTGAATTTTGTGAACAATTTTGCTGAGGTGAATATGGAATTGATTGATGAGCTGAAGCAGGAGAGTGGCCAGGGAAAACCTGAACAGGTGGCTGCGCTTGCCAATGATATACGTCACAACCTGGAAAAAATAAGCTATCATGGAAAGCGCGCTGATGCGATCGTGAAAGGTATGTTGCAACATTCACGCACCAGCTCCGGGCAAAAGGAAGACGTTGACATTAACACGCTGGTGGAAGAATATATGGGGCTCAGCTATCACGGCATGCGTGCGAAGGACAAGAGTTTTAATGTGTCCATCAAATCGAAGCTCGACCCGGCTGCCGGTATTGTAAAAATCATTCCACAGGACATCGGCCGTGTACTGTTGAACGTGTTCAACAACGCATTTTACACCGTGAAAGAGAAAAAGCAGGAACAGCCTACCGGTTTCGAACCAACCGTTAATATCAGTACGAAAAGGGTCAATAATGAAGTGGAAATCCGTGTTAGGGATAACGGAAATGGTATTCCCGAAAAAATCATGGACAAAATATTTCAGCCCTTCTTTACGACCAAGCCCACCGGGCAAGGTACGGGACTAGGACTTTCACTAAGCTATGACATCATCACCAAGGGGCATAACGGTAGAATGTATATTAATACGGTAGAAGGGCAGTATGCAGAGTTTATTATTGTTCTTCCTGCGTCATAGTGGTTAGGTTGATTGGGTTGATTAGGATAACCAGGTTAACTACGTTAACTAGGTTAACTACGTTAACTAGGTTAATTAATTTACGAATCAACCTAATCAACCCAATCAACCCAATCAACCTAGTAAACCTAACCAACCTTATAAGTCACTTCACTCCCTTCTCCGCATCCCAAGATCCCTGAACTTTTCTGATATAGATGATTTGTCCAACATGGTAAGCATTGTGCGTACTGATATGTGAAATGTTCTTTGCCCACTTTGCAAGTTGGGCATCAGTTGCCTTTTCAATCAGCTTTTCCATTTCTGTGAGCACTTGGTCTTCCTGCTTCACAATTGAAGCCCAGCTTTCTTTGGTGAAGTCTGCAAAGGTTTTTTTATTGTCGCCGTCAAAGGAGTCAGGTTTCTCGCCTTTAAATCCTGCCAGCTGCTGTTTGTTCCAGAATAATAGATGCGTTGCCAATTCGCCAACAGAATGATTGTCCTTGTCCTTCCAATTGGCTTGTTCAAAACTAAGACCGGCCAGTGATTGATTCAAAGGAACAAACCAGTCCTGTACATTATGTGTTGTTTTCAGCTGATCGAGCAACAGGGTTTTAAGACTGGGGGCCGCATTTTGAGCGCTTGCTGTTGCGAAAAGAAAAGCCAGGGGAATAATGAAGAGCTTTTTCATATGTCATTTTTAATGTGTTAACCTCTTAATCCTGCAATCAAATTAATCATCAATGCAACAACAAAAGTGTTGAGTGCAAAAGAGACCAGGCCATGTGTGAGCACCAGCCTTCTCATTTTTTTATCATTGACACTTACGTCAGACACCTGGAAGGTCATGCCGATAACAAATGCGAAATAAGCAAAATCAAGGTAATCCGGTTCACCCCCTCCCGGGAAATCAAGTCCGCCGGCGTCTGCAGTTGAATTCTCATCTTCATCATCATCATAATAAAAATGTGCGTAGTGGAACGCAAATATGGTATGCACAAGTGCCCAGGACAAGAGTGTACCAAATACCGAAAGGCTTACGTAGAGATGAGGTGCTGTTTCCAGCATTTTCGATGAGGTAATCAGAACGACAACCGACACAATGCTGGCGAAGGAGGTGGCGAGCACCAGCAAAAATACAAATACCTTGCTGCCATCTTCCTCCCTGGCCCATTTCCTGATTTGGTCTGTGGGCCTTAGCAAAATAACAATCCAACTTGTAACCAAAAGCGTGAGCGCAAAAACATCATATAGGATCATCCAAATTTGAAGCGCATTCAATGATGAATCCCGGAGATACAGGTAAGCGATACCCGTGAACATCAGGCTGATCAACACGCGATGTAGCGGTCGAAACCGAAGAAACATGTTTTGAGGATGGGTAACCTTACTCATATATTCAAACCCTAAAATTATGTGGCAATTTCACTATTCCGACCTCTTCTTTCCAGCCAGGAATTAAAGATGGTATAGAAAACGGCCAGTATAATCGCCCCTTTAAACATTCCTGTAAAACCCAGTACCGTTTCAACAGTATTCTTTGATTTCTGCTCTATGGAGGAATTCATGGCAACAGCCTGATTGGTTACAGGAAGTTAGTTTAAAAAGCCTAGAACTCGTACTGGAGCGTAAGAATACCAAACGCATCGCTTGAGAATGGATTGAACACATATCCTTTGAGCGTAAAATTGTTAAATGCATAAGCGGCCCATGCGCCGCGTTGAACAACGAAATCGGATTGATATGCCTTTGTTTTTTGGATAACCATACCCATTGAAAAGGGTTTGAAAATTTCAAATCCCAATTCAGTCCACGTATAGAAGTAATGATTCTCCTTGCTTGAAAATTCGAACAGGTATTCAGATTCACTATAGAACGTAAATCGCCTGAAGCCAAACGTAGCTTCCAGCCCGGGGGCAATGCCGTTTGATCTGCCTGCAATTCCGCCCACCATGGGAACCAATGAATAGGTAAATTTCTTTCCTCCCTGGAATGTATAGCCGCCGAAAAGTGAAATCGTATTTCGGTCCTCATAATTATACCGGCTTTCCAGGTGAAGTCGCTTATAGTCTGCGGTTACAATTGGCAACACAAAGAAGTCAGAAGGGATGAAATACAAATTGGCTGTGGCAGAGAAATTCCAGGACTTGGAAGTACTATCACTTGTCTGGCAGATGCTTTGGATTGAAAAAAGGCATGCAAAGGAGAAAACCAAAATGCAGCATTTCACCATGAAAAAAGGATTAAGGAATTTCTAATGGAAAATTCCTTAATCCTTCTGAGACTGCAATAATATTGTTATTGTTCAGTACAAATCCTAGAATGGATACCTGGTGAATCCCAATTTAATACCAACATAACTGGTCGCAACCATGTCGCCCGACTTCGGCAATCCGTGATAAGTCAATGCGAGCAGTAATCCTGAGCCATGTCTCATCATACGAAGTCCCAATTCCGCATTCCATGCAAATTGTGCACCATCGGCCTTCCACTCAAAAATGCCGACGTCTTTGCGCTGATCCTGGTAGGCAATGCCCGCGCCGACGCGAACAAAGGGCACCACTTTTTCTTTTGGATCTTTGAGGTCATATTGGATGACTCCCAACAGGCTGTAGATGTTAGTGAAATTGGTCACATGACCGTGATAAGTTCCTTCAGTTCCTAAATCCACTGTTTTAATGCCTTGTTTGTCTGCAAAGTAGAACCAGTTCAAACTACCGCCAACGGATACACGCTTATTATTCAGGAGCCAGCGGTATTGGCCAGAGAAGCCAACCCAACTCACTTTACTCGTAAAATTTTTGAAGTCGCCGGTAGGAAATGAAACCTGGTATGCAAATTCCCCTACCTGCGCTTTTGCTTCATTGAATGCCATTGCCAAAATGGAAAGGCAAATGGCAAATAAGAATTTTTTCATGGTTAATGATTTTATTGTCCGAGATAGGGTGATTGAACAAACATTTGATTAATGTTGGTGGTTATCCTTTGTCCGATGCTGGCACTGGAACCTTCCAATAATCCGTTTAGAATTCCCACCCAAACAATAGGAAGTGTGTTGTTCTCAGCCTTACCAGGTGCAGTCATTGAGACTGCCAGCGTGCCTGTGTTGTAGGAAGTGCAAACCATGCCGGGAGGATAACCCCAACCCCAACCTGGTCCCCAGGCCGGCGGGTAGTAACCCCATCCGGGCCAATAGCCCCAATAGCAATACCAGCAATAAGAAGCACAGGACCCATAGGTTTGCTGTGAAACTCTCGGCAGAATAACCACGTCGGCTGGTTCGCCCGTTTCTGCAAGGCGGGTCCAGCCAAGCGCATTCAAATTAGTTTCTAATGCAGAGAGGATGGCTGCATCATACGTGTGATCCTCATTTTGTCCGCTTCCTATTTCGTGCATGACGGAGTCAGGCATCAGGTACGTGTGAACTGCGGAAAAATCAAATTTTGGGTCGTGGTTGGTGTAAACGACGTCATAGTCGGAAATGTAATCCGGACCACTGGGAATACAGCCAGCCAAAGTTAGCATGAGGGCAAATGTAAAAGCGCCCATTTTCCAGAAGTGTCTGAGCATATGCCTTGTTTTTAGGTCAAGAATTAAAGTGGGGGACGGTGAAAATCAATCTTTAAGGGCGGGTAGGGGATATCGTGGGTGACGGTCCCACGAAATTAGACCATTTGATCAGAAATTATGCTGCGTGTGTCAGTTAACCGTTAAGTGAGTTGGTGGTTAATTGGGTTAATTAGGTTAATAAGTTAATTGGGTTAATTGGTTGCTCGTTGATTCATTGATTTGAATAATTAACCGAGTTAACCTATTTAACCTAATTAACTAATCCACTATATTTAAGGATGGACACAGCTACCCCCACCCAACGGTTATACTCACTCGATGCGCTGCGTGGATTCGACATGTTCTGGATCATGGGCGCAGAAGAAATTGTTCACTCCCTCGCCAATGTAACCGGCTGGGGATTTTTCCAGGCATTCAGCGACGAACTGACACATCCGGCCTGGAACGGATTTCATTTTTATGATCTCATTTTCCCCCTATTCCTGTTCATTGCAGGTGTTGCAACGCCATACTCGGTGGGAAGGGAACTGGAGAAAGGAAAATCCCGCTCAGAACTGGTATGGCGAGTTGTGAAACGTGGATTGATCCTGGTAATACTCGGCATCATTGCAAATAATGGGCTGCAGATCAAACCGCTTGCTGAAACCCGCCTTCCAAGCGTGCTGGGAAGGATTGGACTGGCTTATATGTTTGCCAACCTGATTTATCTCTACTTTTCGCAAAGGGCACAAATGATCTGGTTTGGAGCGATATTAATCGGCTATTGGCTGCTCCTGAAATTTACATCTGCACCGGGTTTCCCGAGGGGCGATCTCAGTATGGAAGGAAATTTTGCGTCTTATATAGATCGTTGCATCATTCCAGGAAGAATGTATTTAGGCATACACGATCCCGAAGGCTTAATGTCAACTATTCCCGCGATCGGTACGGGATTGCTGGGGATCCTCACGGGGCAGTATCTAAAGACCAACACAGCGACGGGCGCCGCCAAATCACTTCGGTTATTCATTGCAGGTATTGCATTGTTGGGATTGTCTTATTTGTGGAACCTGGATTTCCCGATCAACAAAAATCTTTGGACCAGTTCATTTGTATTGCATGTAGGAGGTTGGAGCCTCATACTCTTGTCACTGTTCTACTACATCATAGATGTTCGTGGAAGTCGCAATTGGGCCTTCTTCTTTAAAGTCATCGGTATGAATTCAATCCTGATTTATATGTCGGGCAAATTCATCAACTGGGGCTACACTACGGACGGATTTTTTAAGTGGGTGGGCCAACTCGCCGGCAATCCATGGAACGCAGTCTTGATGGCCATTTGCTACGTTGGCGTGAAGTGGCTGTTTTTGGATTTTATGTATAGGAAGAAGGTGTTTTTAAGAGTCTAATAAGGTTGTCGGTTGGCAGTTGTTGGTTGTCGGAAATTATTTCTATGCCAACTGCCAACCGCCAACCGTCAACTTCAAGTTATACTGCATCAGAAAGCGAACTAAACGTAAAATCCCTGATCTTCAGCGGTGGTATCAGTGCCTGGATATTCGATTCTCCACTCACCGTGCGCTCAGGTTTACCCATCGCTTCAAGGTTGTTGAGCATAATGATTGCACTTTCATTGAACCTGAAATTCTTGATAGGGAATTTGATCTGTCCATTCTCAATATAGAAAGTCCCGTCACGCGTGAGCCCGGTATACAACAAGGTTTGAGGGTCAACCGAACGGATGTACCATAACCTCGTTACCAATACGCCTTTCTCGGTTCCTTTAATCAGGTCTTCGAGAGATTGTGTGCCACCTTCCATGATCACAGCATCAGGGCCCGGCACTGCTTTCTTTTTCTTTTGCTCGGCCCAATACCTGGAGTAATACAGGTTTTCGATCACACCCTTGTTGATCCAATTGACTTTTTCCTGCGGACGGCCGTCGCCATTCCAGGGAGAAGTGGGAAGGTCAGGATGAAGTGGATCAGAATAAATAGTTACGCGCTCGTCCACAATTTTTTCTCCAAGCTTTGTAGTGCCGCCTGGTTTACTGAGAAAACTACGGCCCTCATCGGCTGAACGCGCATCCATCGCAAAAAATATAGTTTCCAGCAACACGATGGCAGCCGCGGGTTCCAAAATGACCGTATATTTTCCGGGCTCCAGCGCCTTCGCGCCACTTGAATTAGCAGCCTTTTGCGCCGCAACACGCGTAGCAGCGGCAACATCCAATTTACCAACGTCGTTGTATCCCTTGGAAGCATAACCAGATCCCTTGCCGTCCTCCGTGCGAAGCGTGACGTTAAAATTCACATTGGTGGAGGTATTGTATGCAAACAGACCGGATGAATTCATCATGGCAGAATAGCCGCCATTGTTTTCCAGGAATCCTGCTGCAATCAGTTTGTTCTCCTTTGAAATCGCCAGGCTTTGGGCAACAGCATCCGCCCTCTCTTTGGGAGAGAGTGCAGCTGTTTTCTCAACGAATTGATTGGGAGAGGCCGTTACGTATTGCTGCGGTCCAAGATTTTTTACAAATTCAGGATTTTCCGGCGCAAGCCTCGCCAACTCTTCAGATCTTCTTACCACCTTTTCGAGTGATGCATCATCAAATTCATTGATGGTGGCCACGCCGACCTTCTTGCCGAAGGAGGACTGTACGACGAGTGTACTTTGACTGATGCCGCCGCTTGTTGATACCGCATTGCGTGCGTACCTGATATTGCCTCCGTCGGAACCTGAAAGGTTCACTTCAATTTCATCGGCCTTCGAATAGCCGATTACTTTTTTCATCAAGGCCTGGGCTTCGTCTCTTGTTAAGATGGGCATATTTTAAATTTTTCTTGCTGTGTTAATGACATTGATTCCGTTGAAACGCGCAGTAGACGCGCCATGCGACACCGCGCTGATCTGGCCGGGCTGACCCTTGCCATCGAAGAAAGAACCGCCGAGGCGATAATCCCGCTGATCGGCAACAGCTGTGCAGGCATTCCAGAATTCCTGCGTGTTGGATTGGTAGGCGACGTCCTTCAGCATGCCGGTGATCTTTCCATCTGTGATTTCATAAAACAACTGACCGCTGAACTGGAAATTGTAACGCTGTTGATCTATTGAATATGAACTATCACCAACGATATAGATTCCCTTCTTCACGTCCTTGATAATATCTTCCGGCGAGAGCTGTGCCTTGCCTGGTTGCAGAGACACATTCGGCATGCGCTGAAATTGCACATCACTCCAGCTGTCGGCATAGCAGCAGCCTTGCGAAGATTTCAATCCCAGGATATGCGCCTGGTCCCTGATGACCTGGTAATTCACAAGGATGCCATCCTTGATCAGATCCCATTCCTGCGTGCCTACGCCTTCGTCATCATAACCCACTGCACCCAATGAGCCTTTCTGAATTTTATCTGCCTTGATGTTGACAAGCTTACTGCCGAAATTGAATTTCTTCGACTGCCATTTATCGAGCGTGAGAAAACTTGTTCCCGCATAGTTAGCTTCGTATCCAAGCACACGATCAAGTTCAGTGGGGTGGCCGACCGATTCGTGAATGGTCAGGAATAAATTCGTCGGATCGATGACCAGGTCATATTTGCCAGCCTCAACAGATTTGGCAGCCATTTTATCTGCAACCTGCTTTGCGCCGGCCTTTGCATCTTCAAGCATGTCATAACGCTTTTTGTAAAGCGTCGTTAGGCCCTTGATTTTTTCTGATTCAGAAGGAACCAGGTATTCGTAACCCATACCCATAGGCGCACTTAGTGCATTGCGGGTTTCGAATTTGCCCGTCTTCTGATCAATTTTGGTAATGGTGAAGGTTGGCCATATACGGTGAATGTCCTGGTCAATGTAGGAGCCGTCACTTGATGCAAAATATTTCTGCTCATTCACCAGGAACATAAAGGAGTTCACATAATTTGCTCCACCCTTCATGGCAGCGTCGTTAACCGACAGAAGCAGGTCTGCTTTTTCTTTGATTGGAACGTCGAACGCGTTCTTCTCGATGGGGCATTTCCAGCTTACTTCACCCACGCCTTTTTGAGGGGCAAGCTGAACGGGTTCTGTGAGCAACCTTGCATTTTCCTTAGCGATGCTGACGGCCAATTGAGCGGCCTTCGCAACGCTGTCGCGGTCGAGCTTATCAGTAGCTGCAAATCCCCAACTGCCATTTGCGATCACGCGAATACCGATACCGAAGGATTCGGTATTTACCACATTTTCCACCTTGTCTTCTCTCGTGATGATAAACTGGTTGAGATACCTGCCGATTCTTACGTCGGTATAGGTGGCACCCTTTGAGCGCGCTTCGTTAAGCGCAACATCAGCCAGAATTTTTTTGGAAGCCGTATCAGGAGCACTCCAGGGCTGGTCGATTGGAAAGGGATTTCCAAGAACCGGTATGCCAGCGAGCAATCCCGATCCCATTCCCATCCCAGTCAGATAGATAAAGTCTCTTCTTTTCAATTGCTGAAATTTGAAGTGATAAAATAAATACCCTACAATTTTAATAAATAGTTCTGCAAAGCCCTCCCCGGAAGCCCTTTTTTAGATGAAAGGCAAACCAATCGGGTTTGCTCCTGCAAAACCTTTACAGAAGGCTTCTAAACCGCGTCAGAAAGTGACGTGAAAGTGAAGTCCCTGATCTTCATCGGTGGAACGAGGTAGCTGCGATAAGACTCAACGCTGATGCTGCGCTCGGGTTTGCCAAGTGCTTCGACATTATTGAGCATAATGACCGGACTTTCATTAAACCTGAAATTTTTGACCGGATGCTTGATTTGTCCGTTTTCTATATAAAATGTCCCATCTCTTGTGAGACCTGTAAGTAACAAAGTTTGAGGATCTACCATGCGGATATACCAGAGGCGGCTCACCAGGATTCCCTTTTCGGTTCCCTTGATCAGCTCTTCCAGCGTTTGCGTGCCGCCTTCCATAATCATATTGGGTGGCTGGGGCATAACTTTCGCATTTTGCTTTTGTGCCCAGTAGCGGGTGTACGCCAGATTTTTGACAACTCCCTTTTCAATCCAGTTTGTTTTTTCCAAAGGCATGCCTTCTCGGTTCCATGTAGCTGCAGGTAATTCGGGATGAAAGGGATCAGAATAGATCGTTACCTGTTTGTCCATCAATTGCTCGCCCATGCGGTTACCGCCTCCGGGTTTGCTCATGAAACTCCTTCCCTCGTCGGCGCTCCTGGCATCGAGTCCGCGAAAGAGATTTTCCAACATGTATACCGCAGCCACAGGTTCGAGGATCACAGTGTATTTGCCCGGCTCCAGCGCCTTCGCGTCGATTGATGCATTTGCTTTTGTTGCTGCGATTTTCGTAGCCGCAAGTGTGTCCAATTTGCGAACGTCATTATAACCTCTCGCGGCATAACCCGAACCCGTACCCGCAGCATTGCGGTTAGTAATGGAAAAAATAACGTCAGTTCCCGTATTGTATGCAAACAGTCCCTTTGAGTTCATGATGGCGTCGAAGCTGGTTGTATTTTCAAGATAACCAGCTGCCTCCAGTTTCGCATCTTTCGAGACGCCAATGCTTTTGCTCACCGCCTCTGCGCGTGAATCAGGTGTGATAGCCGCTGTTGCCGGAACATAGGTGATTGACTCCTGGTAAGTCTGGGGCTCCAGCGGTGGCATATATTCCGGATTATCAGGCGAAAGTTGCGCCAACTCTTCTGAACGCCTTACTACTTTTTCCAGGGAGGCGTCATCGAATTCGTTGATCGTTGCCGTGCCTGTTTTTTTTCCGAATGTTGAGCTCACGGCAAGCGTAATGGTGCTGATATCACCTGCAGTTGAAACGGCATTGCGGGCGTAGCGAATATTGCCACCTTCGGTTCCGCTTAAACTGGTTTCGCATGCATCTGCTTTGGAGAATGCCATGACCTTCTTTAATAGGGTCTGTGCGTCTGCTTTAGATAGTATTGACATGTTGATTGATCAGATTTTTCTTGCTGTGTTAATTACGTTTACGCCATTGAAACGGGTGGTTGAACTGCCATGTGACACGGCGTTGGACTGGGCCGGCTGGCCTTTACCATCATTGAAAGCGCCACCGAGCCTGTAATCAGATTCGTCTGCGATGGCTGCACAGGAATTCCAGAATTCCTGGGTGTTGGCCTGGTAGGCCACATCCTTCAACATGCCAACAATCTTACCGTCTTTTATTTCGTAGAATGTTTGTCCGCCAAATTGGAAATTGTAACGCTGCTGATCAATGGAAAAAGATCCGTCCCCAATAATATAAATACCCTTCTGCACATTTTTGATCATATCGTCCACTGATAGCGCTGCTTTGCCCGGGCGAAGCGAAATATTTGGCATACGCTGAAACTGCACGTCTGCCCAGCTTTGCGAGTAACAGCATCCCTGTGATTCTTTGAGTCCAAGAATGTGCGCCTGGTCGCGGATGGCCTGGAAATTAACGAGCACACCGTCTTTGATGATATCCCATTGCTTGCATTTCACGCCTTCGTCGTCATAACCAACTGCTCCAAGTGAGCCCGGCTGTAATTTATCGGCGACTATGTTAACGAGTTTGCTGCCGAACTGAAAATTCTTCGAGTGAAGTTTATCGAGTGTCAGGAAACTCGTGCCCGCATAATTAGCTTCATAGCCAAGCACACGATCCAGCTCAGTTGGATGCGCAACAGATTCATGAATGGTAAGCCAGAGGTGGGAGGGATCCAGCACCAGGTCATATTTGCCGGGTTCCACAGATTTTGCCTTTAATTTTTGGTCAACATCTGCGGCTGCGTTCTTTACATCCTCCAGTATATCGTAACGACCCTTGTAACGGGTAACGATGCCCGTTACCTTGTCTTGCGGACCGGCGCTGAGGTATTCATAACCCATGCCAACCGGCGAGCTCAGCGAGCGACGCGTTTCAAATTTGCCGGTGGCCTTGTCAATTTTGGTGACGTTGAAAAAAGGATAAATCCTGTGGATGTCCTGGTCAATGTATGATCCGTCGGATGATGCAAAATATTTCTGCTCATTGACGGCGAGGATGGCGGAATTGATAAAATTAGCGCCGCCTTGCATGGCAATGCCATTCACCTGTAGTAGCAGATCTACTTTTTCTTTGACCGGAATTTCAAACGCATTTTTCTGGATCGGGGTCTTCCAGCTGACCTCGCCATATCCCTGTTGTGATGCAAGCTGTACGGGTTCCGTACTGATTTTTGCATTTGCTTTCGCTACCGCAACAGCTCTTTCAGCAGTCTTTATTATGTCCTCTTTCGTTACGCGATTGGATGCAGCAAATCCCCAGGCGCCGTTGACCAACACCCTGATGCCCGCACCAAATGATTCGGTATTTGCCACGTTCTGAACGCGGTTTTCCCGTGTGATCACAAACTGGTTGAGATACCGTCCAATCCTTACGTCAACATAGCTGGCGCCTTTCGCTTTAGCAGCATTCAGAGCAGCATCGGCAAGCAGCTTTTTTGCTGCCGCGTCCAGCTTTTCTTCTAATGCTTCGAGGGGATCAATAGGCGTTCCAGCCATCATGAATTGGGGAAGAATAATGCTGCCAGCACCAAGGGCCGACATTTGCAGGAAGTCTTTACGTTTCACGTGTTTCTGTTATGTTTTGATGAAGCCAATTTATGCTATTCTTTCTAATTCCGTTCACCGTTCAATTTACTTTCTATCCACAAAAAAGTGCAGCAGAAAAGGATGATCAAAAACGGAAAAATCCTTGACAGCTGCGTTTTAGCAGTAGTATTGATGACCGATTCAGATATGACTTGATTATTCAATATGAATTCGTACGTAGCATTTAATTTCATGTTTCTCCTAAGTGGCAGCCAGTCTTTCTGATCAAATGCCCACCACCAGCTAATTTCTCCCTGACCAGGGAGAGACGCCTGCCATCCAACGCGAGAGGGCCAGTATTTGCCTTTCCATTGATCCGCAAGCAAAGCATCCTGCGCCATCGCCAGCCGCACATCATTAATGATGGTAGTTGCATCTTTGCCAAACCTTCCCTGTCGCGTCACATTAACCTGGTCATTCATCACCGGGATAGCAGGGTTGTAATTCCAGCTTTCCGTAGACTTTACCTGCCGGGACGCTTTTTCCACCAGCTGCGACCAAAAACCGGCATACGCATCTTCCTGTCCGGATAAGATCCAGGGATAGGTGCGACTCAGCGTGACCAATACTTTTTTGCCCTGTCCCGACAGGCTGCTTCCAACGATAATCCTGTTGTCAGCGTCCTTTGCCCACACCTGCGTGGCTGGTGCGGCTTCCAGGAATACCGCCTGGTCAGCCATTATCGGGTATCCCTTGCCGTTATCATTTTCGAATCTCACCTGGAGGTTTCCCGAGTTGAGATGTGATGATGGGGTTAATTTGAAGGGAGAGAGGAACCATGTATTCTTGCTTCCTACAGAATCTGCGTGCACAACAAGGCCCATGCCGTCCGCGACCTGGTTTTTGATTGCACTTGATTCGACGCTGGTCAGGGCCGACAGCGCAACCGGATCGCCGATAACGAGGTCAATTGAATTCAGGAAAGCGCTACTGATACTGCTTAACGGAACCGGCTTGAGATTCAGAAATGTATTTTCGAATTTATGGCTGCTGACCTGGCTCCGCATGGCAACACCATATCCCTGTCGGGCGAGCCATTGCGAAAGGAATTTATTTTCAAATCCCGGCGAAGATGCCAGGATAAGGACGTTAAGATTCCTTGCCGGCAGTGTTTCAAATGGAAGGAACTCCTTTTCTATTGTATCCTCCCCTGAAGTTGCGATCAATTGATATTCTGCCCGGCCCAGCTGACGGGGAATTGCCGACAGGCTGAACTCAGCGCTAATTTTCCCGTCTATTTCAACCGAATCGAGGCGATTGCCCGTTCCCGTTAGTACCAAACTCACGGGCCTGCCCCCTTCATTTAGAAACTGCCCCTGGATCCTAAAACTTTTTCCCAGCGTGAGCTTTCTGTCCCAATCGGCAGTTTGAATTCCTGCAGGACCGGGATTAGGATGGAAGCGAAGCGGCAAGCCTTTAAGCAGCTTCAGTTCGTCTTCAGACAATCCAAAGCCAAACACATGTATGTTTTGAAAATTGCTGTCTTTAAGATTGCCAAAGTTTGCAGCATCGATAACCGAAGGTGACGATGACACTTCGGCCATGAAATTCCTCACGCTGTCCTCGCTGTATCCATCAGTGAGAATGATGCCCTGCCTGCCATTGCCTGCATTTGACGGGTGGTTAACCTGGATGGGTATGATCAGTTCCACCAATGCTGATACTGCCATTACCGATGCGATAAGTCGCCACACTAAATGTTTTCCCGACTGGCGTCGCACTTCCTTCCACACTGAAAATCCCACAGCCATCAACCCCAATGCAAAGACGATATAGTTAAAAGGATTGTTCATGGCTGGTGAGGTGTATTCAGGGATTTGAAATATTGTTCTCCCAGGTCATCCGACATCAATCTTGTTCGGTTACCGGGTTGTGGTGAAGGCGACCTGATGATTCTGAACAAACCATCTGAAGCGATATCCAAATCTGATTTTATGGGGGCCCGATTCTTACCGACCTGGTCTATGATTTTCTGCATCGATTGCATGGCCGGGAGAAATGCGCCGGGCTCGGCTGCAGCCCTTGTTGCAATCAATTTCGACGCTTCCGCCAGTAAAATTTTGTCATCTGCATTCGTTGATTCACCGACCTTCATTTTTTCCAGAACAGCAAGTGCCTGAGGTGCACGCATGTTGTACGATTCAGACTTAAGATCCTGCTGCTCGTTCCGGGGTTGCATAACCTTTGACAAATCACCGCTCAGTCTTTTTTCAGCATTTAGCGGTGTTGTTCTTGCACCGGTTTTTGCAACATAGGCCCTTGATTTTTGCTGTAAGTCTTTCAACAACCTTAGTGCCTTGTATTCGTAGGGCAAAGCCTCCCTGGGCTTGAATGTGCGTAATTTCAATTCAGAATTCCACATTTCTGTAAGCGTTGCTCTTAGCTGGTTCTTCGTATCCTTATCAAGGTAAGTGGCATCTTCCGCATTGTCGTGCTTGTCGGTAAATTGGTCCAGGATCTTTTGCGCATTACCAATATCTTTTGGATCTGTGATGCCTTCTTCGCCTTCATGCAATTGGCTGGATTCTTCTTCCTCCCCTAAAAATTTTCCATAGCGAAGTCTTAATAACTTCTGGTCAATACCCAGGTTGTTGCTCCTGTTCTTCCAGGTCTCTTCACGAAGGGTGTCCATTTCGCGAAGCAGTTGTTCGGTCTCAATAATGATTTGACGCTGACTCCTAAAAAATTCGGGATTCACGCTCACGGGAAGAACAAGTCCCTCAAGGCTTAGAAGTTCTGCCGTGTCGGGCAACGAAACAATGTAAACATCAGATCTCGTTTCCTGCTTGCGTGTATCTGTTGCCTTTGCATAAAAATAAAGTTCATCACCGGGATGCATGCCCATGGCTGCGAGGTCCATCGTTTTGCCCAGGTCGTATTGAGAGAGATGTGCCGCGTAGTTGGCTGACAATGCCGATTCCTGCTCCTTGAATTTCACCGCTTCGCCCGAGCCGCTGGAAATGGTGCTGACAAGTGTTACGCCGCTTATACCATAGTCGTCACTAACGGTCAGGAACAAGGGCAGTTTTAAAGGCATTCCATAGTCGATTACCGTATAGGATTTGGGAGAGCGAATGCTGATGCGTGGCGCCTGGTCCCTGATCATGCCGAGTCGATAGTATGCAGATTTTTCACCATTTACGGCCAACTGGTAAAAACCAGGATGATTAAGTTTTGCGCGGGCTTTCCAGGCTTTTGCATCACCAGCAGCAGGTTTGAAGGCAACGACGGTTGAATCACTAAAAAACAATTTTGGTGCAGTCACTTCTTTCGTCATGTGAATTGTCCAAACCAGGGTTGCCCCCTCCTCGGCATCAATATCAAACCCTTGCTGGTTGCGGTTTCCCTTGCCAGTGTAAGCCGGAGGCTGTATTTCAATATTCACTGATTGAATTGAAGCAGCGATTTCTGGTGAAATCGAATTCTTTTTTTCTGTCGAAATATCTCCGCGCGCAACGGGTTTGAAATTGATCCATGCCAGCAATAGTGAAATGAATAATGAAATCACCAATCCAATAACCGCGCGTCTGATAGCATTTTTGACCGGACTTGCGGGTTGCATGGCATCCAGTTTTTCTTCTACTTTTTGCCGCTGCAGTGTTTCCAATTTGTTCAAACTCTCTTTTTGTCTCAGCAGGAGATGGGAACTCTCTTCCATTTCCGGGAAGTGACGACTTAAAAAGCGTGATACTTCAACATCGTTGATCTTCCACCTTGGGTCAACAAAAACAAAAACTGACCATAGGATTAAGAATAGTGGCAGGCTCCATAGGGGAGAGGAAGACGTGAATTTATAAAGCACCACAGCCATCACCAGGCTCAACGCCAGCGCCTGTAAGCCACGAAGCCAAACCAGGTCTCGCTTCCATTTGTGCAGCAACAGGGCCACTTTGTCTTTATGGAGCTCACCCCGCATGCTGTTTATTTTTTTGTTTAAAATAACTGAGCACGCGCTCTAAAAGGAAAAGAAGAAATACGACCGTCCATAAATATTTCGACAGGTCCCTGGGGTGCCCCGCGGCGGTAGCTACAAATCCTGCTTCCTGAAGGATGTATTGATCCTGTATTACCTGTTTTGAATCCAGGTAACGCTGGTCATGTTGTTGCACCTTATCACTGCCATATATCAGCTGGTAAATAAATTGCGGGAATTCACTGTTCCAGGGCAAATCATTAAAGGCGGGATCAATGCGACTGCTAAAACGATATTCAACACGTCTTTTGTTTTCACGGCGACTCAGCAACGCCTTTCCGAACCCATCGCGCAACAAAATGTGATCGCCAGGAGAAATGGGTTGCTTGCCCACCACCTGGTATAACCGAATTGCCTCCTCTGATTGTCTATTTGACACAATGACCGAAGATCGGGTTGATACACTACCTGAATCGTAATAGAAAATATTTTTCGTTGGTGTTTCAGAAGGCATCGGTTGTTGACTGAGCCAGAAAAGCCAATCTTTTGGACGAGCAGCGCTTTTCAGATCACTTGTCAAGCTGATTTTCATTTTCCTTTTGCCATATTTGGAAATCGCTTCCAGCGCAGCTTTCAGGTAGTCGCCGTCTATTTTGCCCGCTTCCTCCACAATTCCAATCTCCAGGGTTGTCGTATCTGTCATGACATTCACAGCTGCCTCAGCTGAGGGCGCGACCTTTCCCAGGAACCATTTTTGAGCAATTGGAATTCTTGGCCCGTAAAAATTCTTCAGTTTATTGTTGGTGAAAATATAAGCAGGGAAATCCTTTGGTTTGATCTTATCAAGACTTGCGGCAATTGCCCAATAAGATGGTCCATCAGGTTCTTCTGTACTGTCTTTTAAAGCCTGCTCCAAATTCAGCGGTGGAAAATTTGCATCGAAATAGTGTGGTTCAAAGCCAGCCCTGATTAATGAATCAATGGTTGGTTGGAATTGTCGATAAACTTCACCAATGTTTTCCCTGCCTAATACAACCCAGCCTTTCTTATCGCTTCCATCAAAATCCGATTTCAAAAACGGTCTGGCCAACATGAATGCCAAAGCCGCAATGAACAGTAACCTGACCAGCAGGAGGAGTGGGTCTGAAATTCTTTTTTGCCATGATTTTTTTTCGCTCGCTTCTTCAAAGAAGGCAACACTACCAACTTGCAGCGACTTGCTCTTCCTGGTATTCCACAAATGGACCAGGACAGGTAAAGCCATCGCTGCCATCGCATAGAACCATATTGGCTGTAAAAATTGCAAAATTAGATTCCTGATTTTTGACGTTGGTTCAGGAAGTCGCGAAGGGCTTTGTCGAGTGGCTGATCCATCGCCAGCAGCCTGTACACGATATGCCTGTTCAGCAATTTCATCCTGATGTTCGCAAAATGATCCTGTATGCGCTGCTTATACGCTTCTTTGTTGATGTGTTCGTCAATACTGATCACACGACCCGTTTCCAAATCTTCCAGTGTACTGTATTTGCCAAAATCAAATTCGAGCTCATTTCTGCCAACGATATGAAACAAGATGATTTCGTGCCCAAGCGAGGAGAGCGATTCCAGCAGTTTTGAAATCTCATCATTTTGTTCATAATAGTCGGTCACAAAAATCAGCAGTTCTCTTTTTTGTGTTCCGGCGAAAATATTTTTATAATGAACGGGATCGCTGAATTTTCCCGACGGCTCAATATGCTCCAGTTGATAATAGAACCGGGCAAGGTGTTGAAGGTCTTTTCTTGAGGGCATCTGGAATACTTCACCATCCTGAAAGATGTAGAGTCCGATAGAATCGCCCTGGAGATTCGCGAGATAAGCGAGCGATGCACATAACCAACGCGCGTACTCGATCTTTGCGAACCCGCCATCCTTGTGATTCATGGACCGGCTTGCATCAACCAGGAAACGTATCGATATGCTCGTCTCGATTTCAGATTCGCGAATATAATAGCGGTCAGACCTAGCATACATTTTCCAGTCCAACCACCTCAGGTCATCACCCGCCTGGTAGCTCCGGTATTGGCTGAATTCAAGACCGGGGCCCTTCACCCTGCTCTTGTGAATACCCAACATAAATCCATCGATGGTGGTTTTAGCCACCAGCGAAAGGTCTTTTATGGCCATCAATGTTTTCGGATCAAGTAGCCGGCTCATGATACATTTTTATCGAGCAAACTGTTTGCTCTTTGAACCGTCTTCAGCAGCACTGCTGTTGTGTCGTCTGAAAGAATGTTTTCTGCTTCAGCTTTAAAATTCATCAGGATTCGATGACGCAAGACGGGGTAAGCCATGGCCTGAATATCATCCATCAACACAGCAAATCTTCCCATTAACAGCGCCCGGGCCTTCGCCGTCAGGATCAACGCCTGTCCGGCACGCGGACCAGCACCCCATCTTACCCATTCTTTAATATAAGGAATGGTAGATGAAGAGGGTCTTGTTGACCGAACAAGGTTGCTAACGTATTGAATCAGGTCATCATTAATTGTGACTTCGCGAACGAGTTGTTGGAGTTGTTGAATCTCGTTGGCATCAAGCACTGGGTTAACAGATGCCTGTTTTGTGCCTGTGGTTTGTCCGAGGATCGAAAATTCTTCATGCTCGGAAGGGTAGCCGATCCTAACGTATAATAAAAAACGATCCAATTGTGCTTCTGGCAGGGGATAAGTGCCGGCCTGCTCAATCGGATTTTGTGTGGCTAATATGAAAAATGGTTTATCGAGCGGGTATGTGACACCGCCGTAAGTGATTTCAAATTCCTGCATCGCTTCCAATAACGCAGATTGCGTTTTTGGCGGCGTTCGGTTGATCTCATCCGCAAGGATCATGTTGGCAAATAAGGGACCTTTATTGAATTTGAAAAACCGTTTGCCCGTGGCGTGGTCTTCTTCCAGTATTTCCGTACCGATAATATCGGTAGGCATCAGATCGGGTGTGAACTGAATTCTGCGGAAACTTAAATGAAGGGCTTGTGAAATGGTTCTCACCATTAATGTTTTCGCGAGGCCGGGTACGCCTTCTAACAAACAGTGACCGCCGGCGAGAAGAGCCACGAGGATCTCGTCTAAAACATGATCCTGGCCAACGATAACTTTTTGAATCTCCTTTTTTAGCTCTGGAATTTTTCCCAGTAGTTGCTGAATGTTGCTTGTGGTCAAAATTGTTTGATGTAAGGAAAGGAAATTAGAAAGAAAATGAGGAATTTTAAAAAAAATTATACGGATGGTGTCAATCAAAATCACCGCGATTTAATCTATGCCCGTCGCGAAATTCACCTTCACCCGCTTGAGGTATCACTCAGGAGATTGGGATACCGATCAACGCATGCCGTCCAACATACTCAATTCGCTGCTGGAATACACAACAATACCCATTGACCCCCATGAAAAGGTGATTGACCTTTCCAGCGACGAAATTTTTAACGCTCCATTTTGTTATCTCAGCGGCCACAAGCTGGTTCAGTTTGATGCACGGGAGGCAGACCATTTTCAGAAATATGTAAAGAACGGCGGATTCGTTTTTGTGGATGATTGCAATCACGATATAGACGGGTTGTTTGCCAAATCTTTTGAAACGCAGATGGAAAAACTTTTCGGGCCCTCGGCATTGAAGAAGATTTCAAATCATCATTCCCTCTATCGTTCTTTCTTTTCATTTGAAAAAGGACCACCCACCACTTCGTTTGAGCTTAATGGTTGGGGGGATGATCTTGTTCATGACTATCTCAAAGCGATTGAAATAGGCGGGAAAATCGGGGTATTGTATAGCAACAAAGATTATGGATGTGAATGGGATTATGATTTCAGGAACAAGCGCTTTCTTGCTGAAGACAATACAAAATTTGGTGTAAACATCATTATGTATGCGATGCAACCCTAGGCCTGTTGAGGGGAACTATCGGCGACGCGTACTTCCGAAACGGCGACTTCCGATTGATTATCGCTGACAAAATACATGTCAATCTCGCCAACGTTTTTCGCGTATATTTTTCCACGGTAAATGCAGTTGTAGCTGTCTTTGATCAACTCAAAAGTATCGGCGGAGATATTTACCTGTCCGGGTGCACCATTGCTTTCCATTCTGCTCGCGATGTTAACGGTGCTGCCCCAGATATCGTAAGCATATTTTTTCCTACCTACCACGCCCGCAACTACCGGTCCGGTGTGAACGCCGATTCGGATTTCCCACGGATCCAGGCCCTTATCGCGGCGAGCCTGGTTTCTCTTTTCAATGAATTGCTGGATCTCCTGGCTTGCGCGAATTATCCGGGTAGGGTGACTGGTATCATTGGCTGAAATTCCACCAGCGCACATGTAAGAATCTCCAATGGTCTTGATTTTTTCCAGGTTGTACTTCTCAATAATATTGTCAAAAGCAATGAAGCATGAATTCAGTTCAGATACCACTTCCTGAGGCGTAAGCGCATCCGCAATAACAGTGAAGCTCTTAAAATCGGTAAACATGACCGACACACTCTCGCAATACCTGGGTGTTGCAACGCCGTCGGTTTGCAATTCCTTTGCAACATCGGCAGGTAGAATGTTAAGGAGCAGACTTTCAATCTCTGCTTTCTGGGTGTCGAGAAGTTTATTCGTTTTTACTTTGTTCCGATAATCACGGAAAATGATGAACGCGATGATAGCCAGCATGAGGAAGCCTACTATGAAAGCATTCTTGGTCAATTTCTGACGTCTTAGGTCAGATGCAACAAGAGCCTGGTCTTTCGTGAGCAGGTCAATCTGGGTTTGTTTCTTCTGAATATCGAAATTGTACTGTAACCCTCGCACCTGATCTGCTGTAGTCACTTTGTAAAGCGTGTCCTTGATGTTGGAAAAAAGAGTTTGAAATTTATATGCATTTGCGAAGTCGCCCATTTTGGCATAGGAAAGAGCGACGCCCAGGTAAGCATCTTTTAGTTGAAGGTTCGCTCCAATGTTTAGCGCAAGTTGCTGGGCTTGTTTGTAAGAGTCCATTGCAACCTTCACTTTGCCCATCTGGTAATAGGCATCACCTCTTGAAACCAGGGCGGTTGTGAGGTCAAGTGTGTTCTCATACTTTTTGCATATGGCAATGGCTCTGTCAAAATAATTTATTGCTTCCTGGTAACTGGTCTTCGCTGAATACACTTTCCCAATATCAATTAATGTGTACGCCTCATCAGGTGTACCTTTGACAATTTTGAGTGATTTGTCGAAATAAAAAAGTGCAGAGTCCAGCTTGTTTTCATAAATGTAGAGTTCTCCTACATTCACGGTTAGTATACCTACCACCGCAAAATTGCCCACCTCTTCACTAATGGGAATCGCTTGCAGGAAATAGGGCAGTGCCTTTTCCCGGGTTGTTTCTTTAATAGCATAAGTACGTCCGATGTTCGCAAGCGCTTCCGAAATTCTCAGTTTACTACCCAACTTCTCTGAAAGACGAAGTGACTCAAGGCCGTTTTCCAATGCCTTCCCATCATCCCCTAAATCTGCATAACAGGCTGCCAGATTATTCAAAACATTGGCTTGCCCATTTTCATCGCCAATGGATTTGAGCATGGATAATGACAACAGTAAGGAATCGAGCGCTTCTCCGTAATGACCCTGATCATATTGGATAAGCCCCAGGTTCTTCAGAGAATAGGCCAAGCCCTTCGTAAAATTAAGCTTATGGGAAAGGTCGTGGGCCTGCAGACTATACTTTGTGGCCAGGTCTGCTGAGCCTCGCACATACCTGAAGATTTGAATAAGCGCATTTACCTTATTCGTGTCATCCTTTCCTTTCAGAATTAACTGAGTGAGGCTATCGGAAGGCGAATTCTGGGCGAAGCCTGAGAAAGCAGCCAGTAAAAAAATGCATATGGAAAGGACTAAGGTTTTCATCTTACAGCAAGAGCCAAGGAAAATCCCTCGGTAATTTACTATATTTTGACGGAAGATTCTAGGATAGGTAAACGAAACTTGATAAGAAAATGAGGGACATTAACATCCCTCATTTTCAAAAACGATATTTCTGTATAAACCGCTTACAGCTTCACGATCTTGAACGTCTTCAATCCATCGCTTGTATTCACAAGGACAATATAATTACCCTTCTTCAGGTTCGACAGATCCACTTCCATCGAATGCGCACTTACAGACCTCATTGACCTCACCTGCTGCAATCTGCCGCTCACGTCAAATACACGCAGATCCTTAGCTGTAGCCGTCCAGGTTCCCAGGCTTACAATAACCTTGTCAAATACAGGGTTAGGATAAGCATTAACCAGGTTGGTCACTGGACCTGTACTAACAGGCGCCGTTGCAAGGGAAGGAGCAGGTTGAGCGATATTATTACCATCAACCCTCAGGGTTCCGCCTCCGCTGCTGCACTTATTGGACGTAGAGGACGCTTCGCTAGCCTGGGACGTACTCTGATTTCCATTGTAGGAAATAATTGTCCAGTTAAGTTTCTGTCCGTTGAAATAAACCAGGTATGGTCCTGTTCCCGGATAGAATATCTCAGGTGGATTGCCAGAATAGGGGCCCGATGTTGTTATCTTATTATTAGGTCCAATCGGAATGAACAGGGTAGTGCTATTGGGATTTTCATAATGGAAATGTGCCCTGTACGAGAATCCGGAAGGATCATTCGGCAGCAATTGTTCCACGCAATCCAATACTGGCTTGATATTCTTGGCGCCATTGCCCTTTGGATCTACATAGAGGGTGCCGTTCTGATAGGTGATCGTGTAGTCGGCAGGATTGGGTAACCCCAGATTCGTCGGGATAATTGGATATGTACCCACGTTTCCAGTGTAACCCGGTACACTATAGGTTGGTCCACTTATAATCCTCGATTGATCTCCATTCACAAAGCCTGTGTAAGTAGAAGTAAAGGCCGGTAACTGATCATTCTTGTATATCACCTTATCATCTGCCTTGACCGTTAGCGGAATGCTATTTATCGTAAGCGTTCCATTAACCAGCTGGAAGCTGTAGTTCACTGAAGAACCACCAGAAAGGGTAATTGGATAGGTTCCCACATGCGCGCTCGCTGCTGCTGAGCTGGCACTAGGTTGGGTAATATTGGCAATGCCATCTCCCCCTATGAATCCAGAATAGGTTATTCTGTAATTGGCGATGCTGCCACCATATGCCCTGAAGGTATCTACTGCAGTTGCTGTAAGAACTGCTTTTGTCACCGACAGCGTGCCTCCAACATTTGTTATTGCATAGTTCGCAGACGAGCCACCGGTGAGAGTTATCGGGTATGTACCCACAGGTGACGTTGGCGTCGCTGTAGTTGAAGCCACCGGCGGTGTTGTTATGCTTGAAGCCAGATCACCATTAACCAGTCCGGTATACTGAATCCTGAATACAGGCAGAGCCGTACCATAGACGTGGAAGGTATCAACAGCTGCAGCTGTCAATGGAGCCTGGGTAACATTCAGGGTTCCATTCGCATATACTGCATAATAATTCGGTGGCGGTATGAAGGATACCAGCGGAGCAATTTGGAATGTTCCTACCGGCGGGTTGAAGTTCGGATCGGAACTTACAACACTGCCGGTAGCATTCAACAGGCTATGTGTTGGCTGGCCGTTCAATACCGTGGTTGCATTATCCAACGCCGGTCCATTCGGTCCGTCAG
>Ga0163163_10000552_pt1 | contig 32773 bp, 28 predicted proteins | sample S65metaG_FD_119766 | JGI IMG/M metagenome (GOLD analysis project Ga0163163, IMG submission 119766) | Switchgrass rhizosphere microbial communities from Kellogg Biological Station, Michigan, USA - S6-5 metaG | ecosystem: Host-associated > Plants > Roots > Rhizosphere > Soil | place: USA... | reverse complement strand
TGCGTTCGGTTTTGCATATTTACAGGCGAGCGGTGCTTTCGATATCGGGCAAGCCGCTGTCGTGGCGGGAAAACGCATATTGGCGGTGGAGGCCGCGGAAGGTACCGATCAGATGTTGGCTCGTGTTGCCGAATTGCGCGCAAATGGGCGCATCGGCGTTGCTCGCGGTGCCGGCGTGCTGGTGAAGGCACCCAAGCCCGCCCAAGACCAGCGGTTTGATTTGCCGTCAATTGGTCCGCGGACGGTAACCGGCGTTGCCAAGGCCGGACTGGCAGGTATTGCAGTCGTCGCGGACAAGACCGTTATTGCCGATGCGGAAGGCGTCGTGCGTGAAGCGGATCATGCTGGACTTTTTGTTGTAGGTGTGCCGGGCGGAATGAAAACATGAACCCGCACATATTTCTGGTCGCCGGTGAAGAGTCCGGTGACCGGTTGGGCGCGGCGCTGGTCGCGGCGATCAGAGATCGTACACAAGGGAAAGCGCACTTTTCATGCGTCGGCGGTGCGCACATGGCCGCTGAAGGCGTTCCGAGCCTGTTTCCCCTCGGCGATCTTGCGATCGTGGGATTTACCTCGATTCCATTGCGGCTCCCGAAAATTCTGCGACGCATACGGGAAGCCGCCGATGCCGTCATCGCGGCAAATCCGGATGCTCTGGTTATCATCGACAGCCCGGAATTTACCCATCGCGTGGCACGGCGCGTGCGCGAACGCGCGCCTCACATCCCGATCGTGGATTACGTTTGTCCCTCGGTCTGGGCATGGCGTCCGGGTAGGGCGCGTGCGATGCAGAGCTACGTTGATCACGTATTGGCTCTCCTTCCGTTCGAGCCCAAAGCGATGAACGATCTGGGTGGTCCTCCATGCACCTTCGTCGGCCATCCCCTGAGCGAGCGACTATCTGATTTGAGACCGAATGAGCTTGAGGCTCGTTTACGGCGCGCGGATCCCCCTCTGGTTTTGGTTTTACCGGGAAGCCGCCGCGCGGAAATTCGGCGTATGGCGCCGGTGTTTGGCTTGGCGATCGCCCGCGTCGTCGAACAATACGGCCCCCTCGAAGCAGTTGTGCCGGCCGTGCCGCGGCTCGTCGATACGGTGCGAGCCGCTATTGCGACCTGGGCCATTCCGGCGCGCGTTACAGCTGATCCGAATGAAAAGCACGAGGCGTTCAAAACAGCGCGGGCGGCTTTGACGAAATCGGGGACGTCGACGCTTGAGCTGGCGATCGCCGGCATTCCGATGGTCGCTGCGTACAAGGTATCGCTCGTGGAGGCAATTGTCGGCCGTCTTCTGATCCATGCTCAGTCGGCGATCCTTGCCAATCTAGTGCTGGGCAAAAATGTTGTTCCGGAATTTCTCCAACGCGATTGCACCGCCGACAGACTCGCTGCGGCACTTCTGCCGCTGCTTGCAGACACACCGGAACGCCGCAGGCAAATCGAAGCCTTCAACCGATTGGACGATTTGATGGAAATAGGGAAGGCGACACCCAGCGCGCACGCGGCATCGTTGGTGCTGGGGGCCGTTGGGAGCAGAGGCAGAGCTTCGCAGCAACCGGCACTTTTACCACAGCACCACGGCTAACTTGCCGCCCAAGGCCGTTGGGCGTATGCCATTCCATGAAACCGGATTCCAGCCCTTGACCCTGTCTCCCCGCGCATCAATCACGGCCGTCCATGGCTATTTGCCGCCCGATTTGCTGACCAACAGCGAGCTTGCGCGGATGGTCGACACGAGCGATGCGTGGATCACCGAGCGAACGGGGATCAAGGAGCGCCATATCCTGAAGGGCGAAGGTCTTGGCACCTCGCACATGGCGGCCGAAGCGGTGCGCGGCCTGCTGGAAAAAACAGGAACAAAACCTGCGGAAGTCGACCTTCTGATTTGCGCGACGACGACACCGGACATGCAGTTCCCGTCGACTGCAAACATGATCTGCGACATGGTCGGCATCTGCAACATCGGAAGCTTCGATGTTCAGGCCGCGTGCTCCGGATTTCTTTACTCGCTAACAATCGCGACGCAGTTCATCGCCACGGGCGCGGCACGGAAAGTGGTCGTGGTCGGTGCCGACAAGATGTCGTCGATCATCGACTATACCGATCGCGCGACATGCGTGCTCTTCGGTGACGCCGCGGGAGCGGTGCTGCTGGAGCCTGACACGAACGGTTTTGGCATTATGGACGCGCTTATCCGTTCCGACGGATCCGGAATGATCCATCTTCATCAGAAAGCAGGCGGCAGTCGGATGCCGCCGACCGCAGAAACTGTCGCGAAGCGGCTGCACTACGTGCACCAGGAGGGTGCCGCGGTTTACAAGTTTGCGATTGCGAAAATGGCGGAGGTGGCAGGCGAGATCATGTCACGCAACAATCTGCGTGCCGACATGATCGACTGGCTCGTCCCCCATCAGGCCAACAAGCGCATCATCGAGTCGACGGCCGAGCGGATGGGTGTGCCGATGGACAAGGTGATGGTGACGATTCACAAATACGGCAACACGACCAACGCCACCATCCCGCTCTGCTTGTGGGATTATGAGCCGAAACTGAAGCGCGGCGATCGCATGGTGCTCGCGGCGTTCGGTGGTGGTTTCACCTGGGCCGGGGTTTATGTGCAATGGGCCTATGACGGGGCGACCGCTCCGAAGCTCAACGGCAAGAGCAACGGCAAAGCGAAGTAAGCCAAATTATTTGCGACGCGAGATCGGGCTGTAATCGCGGCGCGTAGCACCCGTGTAGAGCTGCCGGGGACGGCCGATCTTCTGCTTTGGATCCTCGATCATTTCCTTCCATTGCGCGATCCAGCCTACCGTGCGCGCGACCGCGAACAACACGGTGAACATCGTGGTCGGGAAGCCCATCGCCTTGAGGGTGATGCCCGAATAGAAATCGATGTTCGGGTAGAGCTTTTTCTCGATGAAATATTCGTCGTGCAGAGCGACCTTCTCAAGCTCCATGGCGACGTCGAGTAGCGGGTCGTCCTTAACCCCGAGCTCGGTTAGAACCTCATGGCAGGTCTTCTGCATGATTTTCGCGCGCGGGTCGTAGTTCTTGTAGACGCGATGACCGAAGCCCATGAGCCGGTAATGGTCGTTCTTGTCTTTTGCGCGCTTGACGAACTCGGGAATCCGGTCGACTGAACCGATTTCGCGCAGCATGTTAAGCGCGGCTTCGTTGGCGCCGCCGTGCGCGGGTCCCCACAGGCAGGCGCATCCGGCCGCAATGCAGGCGAACGGATTGGCGCCTGACGATCCCGCAAGACGAACCGTCGAGGTCGAGGCATTCTGCTCATGATCGGCGTGCAGAATGAAGATGCGGTCCATTGCGCGCGCCAGCACGGGATTTGCCTTGTATTCCTCGGTCGGTACGGCAAAGCACATGCGCAGGAAGTTCGAAGCGTAGTCGAGATCATTCTTCGGATAGACGAACGGCTGACCAATTGAATATTTGTACGCCATGGCCGCAAGTGTCGGCACTTTGGCGATCATGCGCACGGACGCGACCATGCGCTGATGCGGGTCAGAGATGTCCGTCGAGTCGTGATAGAAAGCGGACAGTGCGCCCACGCAGCCGGTCATAACCGCCATTGGATGCGCATCGCGGCGAAAGCCCTGGAAGAAGCGGCTCATTTGTTCGTGGACCATCGTGTGGCGGCTCACGCGATAGTCGAAATCAGCTTTCTGGGTGGCGGTTGGCAATTCGCCATAGAGCAGGAGATAACAGGTCTCCAAAAAGTCGCCGTGCTCGGCGAGCTGCTCGATCGGATAACCGCGATAGAGCAGGATGCCTTCGTCGCCGTCGATGTAGGTGATCTTGGATTCGCAGCTTGCCGTCGAGGTGAAGCCGGGGTCATAGGTGAACATTCCGCTCTGACCGTAGAGCTTGGAGATGTCGACGACTTCAGGCCCGATCGTGCCCGGCAATACCGGCATGTCCCAATTGTTGTTGCCGACCGTCAGGGTACCGGTCTTGTTTTTGGCGCTGGTCTTGGCGTCCATGGGTCGAGTCCTCGAATTGGCCGCAAGCTTTGTGGGTATCCCATCCAAGTGTGCACTGCAAGATAGCCCAATGTTGGCTTTAAGCCGGGGATATATGGGTTTGGCCGCTGTTTTGCCCAGTATGAAATACTAGGAGGCCGCCTGGTCACGCAGCCGGGCAAGGCTTTCGTCGCGACCGAGAACTGCAAGCACATCGAATATTGGCGGGGACGTCGTACGCCCGGTAAGCGCGGCGCGCAGCGGCTGTGCAATTGCTCCGAGCTTGAGCCCCGCGCGCTCGGCGTAAGGCCTCACAATGGCCTCGGCAGAGCTGGCACTCCAATCCGAAACGGCTTCCAGCTCGGGAAGGAGGGCCTTAATCAGCGTTTTTGCCTCGTCGGTCAGCAGCGCTTTCGCCTGGTCATTGATATCGATAGGGCGGTTGGCCCAAAGGAACCGTGAGGCGTCAAACAATTCGACCAAAGTTTTAGCGCGCTCCTTCATTGCCGGCATAGCCGCCAGAAATTTTCCGCGTAGCGCAGGTGTCATTTTGCTGGCGAGTTCTTGCCCGCCGGCGATGTGCGGCAAGAGCTGCTCGAGTGCAGCCATAAGGGATGCATCGTCGGTCGACCGAATGTAGTGGCCATTGAGACTTTCGAGTTTCGTGAAGTCGAAACGCGCCGGCGACCGCCCGATCTGCGGGAGATCGAAGGCAGCGACCATCTCTTCCGTCGTGAAAATTTCCTGGTCGCCGTGCGCCCAGCCGAGCCGCACAAGATAGTTCCGCATCGCGGCCGGCAGGTAGCCCATAGCCCGATAGGCATCGATGCCGAGCGCGCCGTGCCGTTTCGATAATTTTGAGCCATCCGGTCCATGGATCAGAGGGATATGCGCCATCACCGGCACCTTCCATCCGAGGGCCTGGTAGATTTGCGTCTGCCGCGCCGCATTGTTGAGGTGGTCGTCACCGCGAATGATGTGGGTGATACCCATATCATGATCATCGACCACGACCGCGAGCATGTAGGTCGGGGTGCCGTCCGAGCGCAGCAGGACAAAGTCATCGAGATTTGCGTTTTGCCAGACCACGCGGCCCTGAACCTGGTCTTCGACCACCGTCTCTCCCGTCAGAGGCGCTTTGATGCGGATCACCGGGTTGACACCCGCTGGCGCGGCTTTGGGGTCGCGATCGCGGCAACGTCCATCATAGAGACGTGTGCGGCCTTCGGCCCGGGCCTTCTCGCGCATCGCGGCAAGTTCATCCTGGCTGCAATAACAGCGATAGCCGTGGCCCGAGGCCAGCAGTTGCTCGGCCACCTGGCGATGGCGCGCGGCGCGCGAAAACTGGAAGACAATCTCTCCGTCCCAGGTAATGCCGAGCCAGGTCAATCCATCGATAATGGCGTTTATCGCCGCCGCTGTAGACCGTTCCCGGTCGGTATCCTCGATCCGCAGGAGCATCTTGCCGCCATGCCGTCGGGCGTACAGCCAGTTGAACAAGGCCGTGCGGCCGCCACCGATATGGAGAAATCCAGTGGGCGAGGGCGCAAAACGGGTAACGACGGGCTCGGTCATCGTGAGCCGTCTACCACAGTCAGCAGGATGAATGTCAGCGCGATTGACATTGAGGCAAGCGCCACGTCATACGGGCCGCGGGATACGGCTCAAGTGATGTCTGAGGAAGCATGGCAACCGATGCAAAGGCAAGAGGCGATGCGGGCGCGGTCGAAGCGGGCCGCGATTTCATCCGCGACATCATCAGGGGTGATCTAGATGCCGGCCGCGTCAAGCAGGTCATCACCCGCTTTCCGCCGGAACCAAATGGGTATCTCCACATCGGGCATGCCAAGTCCATTTGCCTGAATTTTGGCGTAGCCGATGAATTCGGCGGCCGCTGTCATTTGCGGTTCGATGACACGAATCCAGCCAAGGAAGAGCAGGAATATATCGACGCTATCGAGCGCGATGTCCGATGGCTCGGTTTCGATTGGGGAAAACACCTCTACCACGCCTCAGACTACTTTGAGCAGCTTTATGCCTGGGCCGAGGATTTGATCCGGGCCGGCAAGGCCTATGTCGACGATCAGACCCCGGAGCAGATGCGCCACAACCGCGGCACCCTGACCGAAGCGGGGAAAAATAGCCCGTTCCGTGATCGCAGCGTTGATGAAAGCCTGGATCTATTCCGTCGCATGCGGGCGGGCGAATTTCCCAATGGTGCACGAGTTCTGCGCGCCAAGATCGACATGGCATCCGGTAACATCAATCTTCGCGATCCGGTGCTCTATCGTATTTTACACGCCCCGCATCCGCGCACCGGCACGACGTGGAAGATCTACCCGAGCTACGACTTTGCCCACGGGCAATCCGATGCCATAGAGAAAATCACCCATTCCATTTGCACGCTGGAATTCGAAGACCATCGTCCGCTTTACGATTGGTTCATTGCGAACCTTAAGGTGCCGTCGCAGCCGCATCAGTATGAGTTCGCCCGGCTTAACCTGACTTACACAGTACTGTCGAAGCGCGTTCTCACCGAATTGGTTCGTGACGGTCACGTCAATGGCTGGGACGATCCACGCATGCCAACTCTTGCGGGATTGCGTCGCCGTGGCGTTCCATCCGAGGCGATCCGCGATTTCGTCAAGCGGATCGGCGTGGCCAAGGCAAATAGCGTTGTTGATATGGGCATGTTCGATTTCTCCGTGCGCGAGATTCTCAACAGGACCGCCATGCGCCGGATGGCGGTCTTGCGGCCTGTAAAAGTCATTATTGAAAACTATCCCGACGGCAAGGTTGAGGAGCTCGATGCCTCGAACCATCCCGATAATTCGGACGCCGGGATACGGAAAATAAAATTCGGCCGCGAGCTTTATATCGAGCAGGACGACTTCATGGAGAATCCGCCGAAAAAATTCTTTCGGCTCTCTCCCGGCACCGAAGTGCGGCTGCGATACGCCTATTTCATTACCTGTCGCGAAGCGGTTAAAAATGCAAAAGGAGAGGTGACGGAGCTGCGCTGCACTTATGATCCGGCAACGCGGGGCGGCAACGCGCCCGATGGACGCAAGGTTAAGGCGACAATCCATTGGGTATCGGCGGAGCACTCAGTGCCGGCTGAGTTGCGGCTTTACAATCCGTTGTTCACGCGACCCGATCCAAAAGGTGGAGAAAATTTCGCGGCCGATCTCAATCCGAGTTCGCTCGAGATCTTGTCGGGCGCACGGATTGAGCCCGCGCTGGCGGAGGGCAACTCTCCTGAACCCGTCCAGTTTGAGCGACAGGGCTATTTTTGCCGCGATGTGGATTCGAAGCCTGGCCGGCTTGTTTTTAATCGCACCGTTGGCTTGCGTGACACCTACGCCAAGGAAGTCGGGAAATAGCAACGATACGGCCGGCGTTAATGCGAGGCCGCCGATCTCGTACGTTCGGACGAGAACCGAGAGCAATCGACAAATTTGAGAAGTTCGCTCTCGTGCCGACGGTGCACGATATTCACATGTCGTGCTTCGTTGCTGCTGACAACCTGTGATTGCGGTAAGCTAAATCAGGTTGCTGTACTGGCGTCGGGGAGGCGCGTGGCGCCTTGGCTCGGGAAAACGATCCCTACAGACGCGCGTCGCGTGGCGCCAGGACCTGGGCACCGGCATTTGACGGAACGCGGCGGCCAGGCGGCTTGTCGCTGCCGGAGGGTGTTGCCGGTACGGCGGGGCGGCTGCATCGCTTCCTGTCAGAATGGCTGCTGGCGGAGGTGGCCGTCGGTCGATTAGTGCCGTGGGTACCGATCGCGTTCGGTGCCGGCATCGCGTGTTATTTCGCCGCGGATCGAGAGCCGCAGATGTGGGCGGCTCTGGTGCTTGCGATTGGCGCGCTGGTAGTTGCGTTTGCGACGCGTCGGCGTCCGTTGGGTTTCCCGCTCGCGGTCGGAATTGCGGGTGTGCTTGTCGGACTTGCCGTCGCAACGGTGCAGACGACGCGCATCGCTCATCCAATCCTGCAGCTCCCCGTAGCAAGCGCGGCGGTCGCGGGGTTTGTGGAGATCCGCGAGGAGCGGGAACGAAGCGACCGCATTGTGATCCGCATCGAGCGGTTTGATGCGATCGGCGTGTCTTCGGTACCGCAGCGTGTCCGCGTCGCGGTGCGCAAGGGCAGTGCTCCGCCCGTCGGCAGTTTTGTAGAGATTAAGGCGCATCTGTCGCCCCCCATGCAGCCACTTCGGCCCGGCGGCTACGACTTTGCGCGCGATATGTATTTTCAGAAAATCGGCGCTTCCGGCTATGCGCTCGGTGCCATCAGCGTGAGGCCGCCGCCGGTGGCCGCGGGATTCTGGCTGAAATATGCGTCGATCGTCGACGGAATACGCGAGACGATCGATGATCGCATCCGCACAGCTTTGCCCGGAGATAAAGGATCCATCGCATCGGCACTAATCACGGGTAAGCGTGATGCAATATCGACGCCCGTCAACGACGCGATGTACGTCTCAAGTCTTGCGCATGTGTTGTCGATTTCCGGCTATCACATGGCGGTCGTCTCTGGGATCGTGTTTTTCGCGATCCGTGCAATTTTGGCGCTGATGCCCTGGCTCGTTCAACGAAAGCCGATCAAGAAGTGGGCTGCATCAGGTGCACTTCTGGCGGCGACCTTTTATCTGATGCTTTCGGGCGCCGAGGTAGCGACCCAGCGATCCTACATCATGATCGCGATTGTACTCCTTGGAGTTATGCTCGATCGTCCGACACTCACTTTTCGGACGCTCGCGGTGGCCGCGATCGTCGTTTTGCTGTTGGCGCCGCATGCCATCGTGCACCCGGGTTTCCAGATGTCGTTTGCCGCGACGCTCGCTTTGATCGCCGCATATCAGCACGGCATTCTCTGGCGGCCGGATCCCGACAGTCAGCTCGGCACGCGTATGGCTTTGTGGGGCATCCGCGAGGTGACGAGCCTTATAATAGCATCGTTGGTGGCCGGTCTCGCGACCACGCCTTACGCCGCGTATCATTTTCATCGCCTCGCGCCCTATGGCGTACTCGCCAACCTGCTTGCAATGCCCGTGGTTTCGGTGGTGGTCATGCCGATGGGCATTCTCGGCGTACTGAGCATGCCCTTCGGTTTCGACGCGGCGTTTTGGCGAGTGATGGGACAGGGGATTGATTGGATGAATGGAGTTGCCCTCTGGGTGGCATCACTTCCCGGCGCCGTCGGACGTATGCCGGCTTTTGGAATTGGTCCACTCCTTTTGGGAACGGCCGGACTGCTACTGATTTGCCTCTTGCGTACACCGTTGCGTTGGAGCGGCGCCCTCATTGCCACAGGCGCGATCGCTTGGGCCCTGACCACGACCCAACCAGACATTTTGGTAGCCGGCGACGGACAAACGGCGGCATTTCGAGGCAAGGATGGCCGGCTCGTTGTGCTGCGTGCCGGGCGCGATACCTTTGCCATTAAAGAATGGTTGGCCGCAGACGCCGACGCGCGGCTGCCCAAGGATGAGAGTCTGGGCAACGGCGTCGCATGCGATGCGGTCGGCTGCATCGGAAACCTCGGCGATAACCGCTTGATATCGATGGCTATGGGAATCGAAGCATTCGCTGAGGACTGCGCACGAGCGGCAGTCGTAATTTCAGACCGCGAGCGGCCCGCTCAATGCAATGCGATGCTGGTTGATCGTGCCGTCTGGCAATCCTTTGGGGCCGTAGCCCTGCGTTGGACAGGCGACCGTTTCACGCAGACGGTCGCGCTTCCGCCCAGCCAGAACCGACCATGGACGCACCGTGCGAGACCTATTTCCGAAAAGGCCGACCCTCCGCGTCGTCAGTCGCCACGCGAGGCCGAACCGCATCAAGACGACCTTACCGCGGACGATCAGTAGCGCCGGAAAAGCCCTACGAGCTTGCCCTGAATACGTACGCGGTTCGGTGGCAGAATCCGGACCTCGTAAGACGTGTTGGCCGGCTCGAGTGCAATCGATGCACCGCGACGGCGAAAACGCTTGAGCGTCGCCTCCTCATCGTCAATGAGGGCGACGACAATGTCACCGGTATCGGCGGCTTCGGATTTGCGGATCAGCGCGATGTCGCCATCAAGTATGCCCGCTTCGATCATGCTGTCGCCACGGACTTCAAGCGCGAAATGCTCGCCGGCCGACAACAAATCCGGCGGCATGTTGATGATATGGCTGCGGGTCTGAATCGCCTCGATTGGAGTGCCGGCCGCAATGCGACCCATGACCGGTACGGCAACCGGCCGCCCGCCGTCCTCATCGGAGTTCGTGCGTACACGGCCAAGGTCACCTTCGATGACGCTTGGCGTAAAGCCGCGCGCGCGGGCCGAGCCCAGGCCATGGCCGACGGAATCCGGTAGCTTGATCACCTCGATCGCCCGGGCACGGTTTGGCAGCCGCCGGATGAAACCCCGCTCCTCCAACGCCGTGATAAGCCGGTGAATGCCGGATTTTGACCGGAGGTCGAGGGCGTCCTTCATCTCGTCGAAAGAGGGGGGTACCCCGGCCTCGGTCAGGCGCTCGTGGATGAAACGCAGGAGTTCGAACTGCTTGCGGGTCAGCATCTGTCTCTCCCCGTCGGGCCGAACCCAAGAGGGTCCAAGCCGGAAACAAATCATGAACGGACACTATATGTTCGATATGTGTTCCGCAACTGTTTAATTTGGAGTGAAAGACTCGAAAGGCCGCTAAAGGCCTAGCTTAAGGATGACGCAGTCTGAACCGGCGACAGCCGCCACGGCGTTCGCCTCCCGAATCACCAGGCAGTCAGCCTTGGCAAGGGGAGCCATCAGGGAACTGTCCTGGGACGGCAGCGGAGTGGCCACCAACCCGTCCGGACCATCCGCCAAAGTGGCACGCAGGTAGTCCGCCCGTTCGTCATTCCCCGGGAGATCGGAGCCCAGGCGCGCCCGTTCCGGTCGCGGCTCAGCGTCTGAGCGGCCCGAAAGGCGCCTGATGAGGGGCACCAGAAACAGGAATGCGCAGACATAGGACGAGACGGGGTTGCCGGGGACGCCAAGGACCTGCATCGCCCCCAGCCGCCCGTGCATCATCGGACGACCGGGACGCAGCGCGACGCGCCAGAACGACAAATCGAGGCCCTCGGCAGCGAGCGCGCGTTGCACGAGATCGTGTTCACCGACCGACGCGCCGCCAGATGTGACAAGAATATCGGCATTCCATTCACGCGCCCGCCTGACCGCATTAGCAATGTCTTCGACACGATCCCGAGCAATGCCGAGATCGAGGGCTTCCGCGCCTTCTCCACGTGCAAGCGCGATGAGCGCGAACCCGTTGGAATAGACGATCTCACCGGATCGAGGCGTGGCACCGGGCGGCACCAATTCGTCTCCGGTCCCGAGCACGGCAACCTTCGGCTGACGGTGGACGCTGACATTGGGATAGTTCATGGCCGCGGCCAGCATAACGTCGCGATCAGTCAGCCTTCGACCTTTGCCAAGAAGTACCGAGCCTTGCTTGAAATCGATGCCCTGATTGCGGACGTTGCGGCCCTTTGCCGTTGCTTTCTGGATGGTGACGTTGTCGCCTTCGCGCGAGGTGAGTTCCTGGATCACCACGGTGTCCGTACCATCCGGCATCACCCCACCGGTAAAAATCCGGGCGGCTTGACCTGCCACGATCTGTTTGGGGAAGGGGTGGCCGGCTGCAACTTCGCCAATCACTTTGAGCGTAGCCGGCGCCGTTGCAACATCGCTAGCGCGCACTGCGTATCCATCCATCGCCGAGACCGCAGCTGGCGGCTGCGTCCGAAGCGCGGCCATATTTTCAGCCAGGACGCGTCCGCGCGCGCGATCAAGCGGGACCGTTTCGACCGGCAATGGTTTGGCGTCAACGAGGACAAGCCGAAGCGCTTCGGCCACCGGCATCAGGGCCATGATACGTCTAGTTCCCTGCGTTCCATTCACCCGACTTGCCGCCGCTCTTGTGCAGAAGGCGGATGCCCTCGATACGGATCCCGCGTTCCACGGCCTTGACCATGTCGTAAATCGTGAGGCATGCGATCGAGACTGCGGTCAGCGCCTCCATTTCAACGCCGGTCTTTGCGGTTACTTTCACGGTCGACTGGACGAGAAATCCCGGAAGCGAGTGCTCCGGATTGATGTCAATTTCGACCTTGGTAAGCGGCAGCGGATGACACAAGGGGATGAGACCATGCGTCCGCTTGGCGGCCATGATGCCGGCGAGCCGTGCAGCTCCCAGCACGTCGCCTTTCATCGCATTACCCTCAAGAACGACATCGAGCGTTTCTTTGCGCATCAGAACGCGCCCTTCAGCTACAGCGATGCGCTCGGTTGCCCCCTTTTCGGTGACGTCGACCATGCGGGCCTCGCCGCGCTGGTCGATATGGGTTAGGGGCGTTGGTGTTGAGGCGCGTTCGGTCGGCCGCTGCGTGGGTTTTGCCTTTGCCACTCTCATCGGATTGGAATGACGCCTGGCGGCCGTCTTCGTGGGGCGCTGAACGGCTTTTCTGCGCCTTGCCATGACCTTCACTCCGCAGCGGCTCGGCGGGGTTCCCGCGCAAGGAGGGCTCTGGTTGCGGCTGCGACGTCGGACTGCCGCATGAGGCTTTCCCCGATCAGGTACGTCGAAACGCCAACGCCCTTGAGGCGAGCAAGATCGGCCGGCCTATTGAGCCCGCTTTCGGCAACGACAACCCGGTCCCGGGGAATTTTCGGCGCAAGTCGCTCGCTGACCGCAAGGGACGTTTCGAATGTCCGCAAATCGCGGTTGTTGATGCCAATCAGCCGGGATTTCAGCTTAAGCGCCCGCGCCAGTTCAACTTCGTCATGAACTTCAACAAGCACGTCCATTCCATAGCTGGACGCCGCGGTCTCGATTTCGTGGGCGGCGGCATCATCAACGGCCGCTATGATGATCAGGACGCAATCCGCGCCAAGAACACGTGATTCCACGACCTGGTATGGGTCGAAGATGAAATCCTTGCGCAACGCCGGTAACGCTGTGGCGCCACGTGCAGCGGTAAGAAATTCGGGGCGGCCCTGAAAAGAAGGCGCGTCGGTCAAAATTGAAAGACAGGTCGCGCCGCCCGTTTCGTAAGCTTTGGCAAGGGCGGGCGGATCAAAATCGGCGCGGATCAGCCCCTTTGAAGGGCTCGCTTTCTTGATTTCCGCAATCAATGCGTAATTGTCGCCGGAAATTTGCTTTTCGATCGCGCGAAGAAAGCCGCGCGGCGGCGCCACGGCCTTCGCGTCCTTCTCAAGCGTGGCGAACGAACGCGCGCGTTTGGCGGCAGCGATTTCCTCGCGCTTATACACTTCGATCTTGGCGAGGATGTCCGGCACGCTAGGACTCCGCTGCGTTCGACACCGCAATGAGGCGGTCGAGCCTGCCTTCGGCTTCGCCGCTCTCGATCGATTTAGCTGCCATTGTAGCACCTTGCCGCAGATCCTTCGCCTTACCCGCAACAATAAGCGCCGCGGCGGCATTGAGGATCGATATGTCCCGGAAAGGGCCCGGTTTTCCCTTGAGTACGTCGAACAATGCCTTTGCGTTGTGCTCAGCATCGCCGCCACGCAGCACCTCAGGCTTCGCGCGCGCCAGTCCGGCGTCTTCCGGGGTCACCTCGAAGGTTCGGATTGTTCCATTCTCGAGGGCTGCAACGGTGGTCGGACCGGCGGTGGTGATTTCGTCCAGTCCGTCCGAGCCATGCACCACCCAGATGCTTTCCGAGCCGAGGTTCTTCAGCACTTGGGCCATCGGTTCGACCCATTGCTTGGAAAACGTGCCGATCATTTGCCGTTTGACGCTTGCCGGATTCGACAACGGTCCGAGCAGGTTGAAAATCGTGCGGGTGCCGAGCTCGACACGCGTCGGACCGACGTTCTTCATTGCCGGATGATGGGCCGGCGCGAACATGAAGCCTATTCCTGCATCGCGAATGCAAGTGCCAACCTGCCTGGCATCAAGGTCGATCTTGACACCGAGTGCCTGCAGAACGTCGGCCGCGCCAGACTTGGACGACAGCGCACGGTTGCCATGCTTGGCGACCGGAACTCCGGCGCCCGCAACAATGAATGCCGCGCAGGTCGAAATGTTGAACGAGCCGGAAGCGTCCCCTCCGGTGCCCACCACATCGACGGCGCCCGGCGGCGCCTTAACGCCGAGCATCTTGGAGCGCATCGTCGTGACCGCGCCGGTGATCTCGTCGACGGTTTCGCCACGCACGCGCAGCGCCATGAGCAAGCCGCCCATCTGTGAAGGGGTCGCTTCGCCCGACATCATGCTGTCGAAAGCACCGGCGGCCTCTTCGCGTGTGAGGCTCGCGCCGGTCGCAACTTTGGCGATGAGCGCTTTGAAATCGTTCGCCATGGGGGGCTCAGGCTTTCGCGTGTATGTCGGCGGGCTTACGCGCGGGCACCGAATTTCGCGCGCGCTTCGCATTCCAGGCAGCGGCAATGTCCAGAAAATTTTTCAGCATCAAATGCCCATGCTCGGACGCAATGCTCTCGGGGTGAAACTGTACACCGTGGACTGGAAGCGTTTCGTGCATGAGCCCCATCACAAGCCGGTCGTCGGTTTCGGCATTCACTTTCAGTGCTGCAGGCATGCTTGCCCGTTCAACCACCAGTGAATGATAGCGCGTGGCGTTCAGCGGACCATTGATGCCACGGAACACCCCAGTGCCGTTATGCTTGATCTCCGACACCTTGCCGTGGACCGGTGCTGCGCGCACCACTTTGCCGCCGAAGGCCTGCCCGACGGCCTGATGACCAAGACAGACACCGAGAATAGGAATGGTCGGCGCTGCTTTTTCGATCAATGCGAGGCAAATGCCGGCCTCATTCGGGGTGCACGGGCCGGGCGACAGCACGATGGCGTCCGGTTGGGAGGCAATCACGTCGGCCACCGAGATCTTGTCGTTACGATGCACGGCGACGTCCGCTCCAAGCCCTCCCAAATAATGGAAGAGATTGAAGGTGAAGCTGTCGTAGTTGTCGATGAGGACGATCATGTTCCACCGTGCTTGCAAGGGTTTACGGTGGGGCTAGGGGAGGGTCAAGGAGCGCCCTGCAGCGGTGGTTACTGGCCTCGTTTGGCAGCGCTGGCAAATCGACGCGCTTCTTCCGCCGCCCGAAACAAGGCCTTTGCCTTGTTGATGCATTCCTGTTGCTCGAAATCCGGATTGCTGTCGGCAACAATGCCGGCGCCTGCCTGCACGTACATCTTGCCGTCTTTCACCAGCGCCGTCCGCAGCGCGATGCAGGTGTCCATTTCACCGGCCGCCGAAAAATAACCGACGCAGCCGGCATAAAGCCCGCGCTTTTCTTTTTCCAGTTCATCGATGATTTGCATCGCGCGCACCTTCGGCGCTCCGGAAACCGTACCGGCCGGAAAACCGGCCCCTAGGGCATCGAGGGCATCCCGATTTTCGGCGAGCCTACCCTCAACATTCGATACGATATGCATGACGTGGCTGTAGCGCTCGACGAAAAATTGATCCGTCACCTTGACGGTGCCAATCGCGGCAACGCGGCCGACGTCGTTGCGGCCGAGATCGAGCAGCATCAGGTGCTCGGCCCGCTCTTTAGGATCGGCGAGCAATTCCTCTTCCAGCATTTTGTCCTCATGCGGCGTTGCGCCACGCGGACGAGTGCCGGCAATCGGGCGGATCGTGACGAGGTCTCCTGAAACCTTGACAAGAATCTCCGGGCTCGATCCTGCGACGGCAAATGTTCCGAAGTCGAGGAAGTACAGATAGGGCGATGGATTTGTTCTGCGGAGCGCACGATAGAGTGAGAAGGGTGGCAGCGTAAATGGCGCTTCGAAGCGTTGTGCCAGTACGACCTGGAAAGCGTCGCCTGCTGCGATGTATTCCTTTGCCTTGCACACCATCGTCTTGAATTCGTCCGGTGTCGTGTTTGATTTTGCCGGAGCATCGATGGGTCCGGTATCCACCTCGGATAAAGACTTGTCCAACGGACGGTCGAGGCTTTCGACGACACGCGCCAGCCGTTCGACGGCGCGCCCCAGCGCCGTTTTGGCGTTGATATTTTTTTCAGGCCGAACCGGTGTCACGACCGTAATCGAATCCTTCACCGCGTCGAAAACCACGATGATTGTCGGACGGACAAGCACGGCATCGGGAATGCCAATCGGGTCGGGGTTCGGCGCTGCAAGTTCCTCCATATGGCGCACGACGTCGTAGCCGAGATAGCCAAAAACTCCGGCCGCCATAGGTGGCAGACTACTTGGCAACTCAATCCGGCTCTCCGAAATCAATGCGCGCAGGGCCTGCAGTGGCGGCTCGGTGCAAGCGACGAATGCGTCCACGTTCGTGCGGGCCGAGCGATTGATCTCGGCTTTCGCGCCGTCCGTGCGCCAGATCAGGTCCGGTTCGATCCCGATGATCGAATGGCGGCCGCGTACGGCACCACCTTCAACCGACTCGAGCAGGAAGCTCATTGCTTTGCCGCCGCCAAGCTTCAAGAAGGCCGAGACCGGTGTCTCAAGGTCGGCAACCAACGTCGTCCACACCACCTGAGCCTCTCCGCGCCCGTATCGGTCGACGAAGACGCTTTCCGGCGGCTCAATCTGCATGAGATCGGTTATTGCTGTGAACCGCCGCCGACGACCTGGTTCAACGCCGACGGATTGACGGTCACTCCGAAGTCGTTTTCCAACCGCGTGATATACTCACCAACGAGGTCGTCGGTATATGAGTTCTGCAAGGTTGTGGTGATTGCCTGGCCTTGCGGTGTGCCGGCTTCGAACGGTGGATCGACGACGTCGGTCACACGGAAGACGAAGCGCTCCGTCTCTTTTCCGCCTTCCGCACTGGCCGGCTCGCCTTTCGGCGTGCGGAAGATCGCCTCGATTGTCTTGGCAGGAACAAAGCCGCCGCCTTTGCCACGCTGAAGGTCTTTCGCGGTCTCGACCTTGAGGCCCGCTTCGCTCGCGACCTGGGTAAACGACGTGCCCGCCTTGAGCTTCCCGACAAGATCGTCGGCTTTCGCTTGCAGGCGTTTCGCGATTTCATCATCGCGCCAGCGGGCCGTGACCTGATCTTTGACTTCTTCGAGCGGGCGCTCGCGCGATGGCGTCACGCCCGTCACGTCATAATAAAGATATCCGCCGCCCGGCAACTGGAGCGGGTCTGTGTCGACTCCCACATCGCTGGCGAATGCGGCGCTGATAACGTTCGGGCTCTGCGGCAATCCAGCGACTGGCTTCCCGTCAAGACCGCGTCCTGAACGGTCAACCGCTTCGATGGACACGGACTTGAGACCGAGTTTTTTGGCGGCCTCTGCCAGCGTTGAGCCAGCGGCGCGTTCGTCCTCGATCTTGTCGCGTAAATTGCCAACCTCGGATTTTGCCCGAGTCTCGGCCATTTCACGTTTGATTTGCGCCGCGACCTGTTCGTAGGTTTTTTCTTCGCCGGGTTCGGTCTTGCCGACCTGCAGCAGCACAGTTCCGAACCGGCCTTTCACCGGCGCGCTCGTTTCGCCAGGCTTGAGGGAAAAGGCTGCATCGGCAACGGCTGAATCGATGATGTCCGATTTTGCGACCATGCCGAGGTCGGTGTCAGAGTCCTTCAGCTGCCGTTCCTTGGCGATGTCGTCGAACTTTGCGCCTTTGGTGATGCGTTCGCGTGCGTCGGCGGCTTCCTCGGGTTTTTGAAAGACGATCTGGCGCACCTCGCGCTTCTCGGGTTTGCCATAGCTGTCCTTGCGCTGCTCAAAGTACGCTTTGGCGTCGGCGTCTGTGACGGCATCGGGCTTGGCGAGTTCGGCAGGGGCGAGCGAAACCAACGTGACGTTGCGGTATTCGGGCGCGCGGAACAGCGTCTTGCGCTCATCGAAATATTTATTCAGGACCTCGGGTGTCGGTGCCGGGACATCACCCGCTTGCGCAGTCTCCAAAGCGATATATTCAATCTGTCGCTTTTCGTTCTGATACTGGTTGAGTGCGGCCAAAGCGGTGGTGGGAACTTTCAGATCACCGGTAACGCTCTGGGCTAACTGCCTCCGGAGCACTGACCGCCGTTGCTCCTCAATAAAACGACTTTCCGTGAATCCGGCCTGACGGATGATCTGCTCGAAGCGCTGACGATCGAACTGCCCGTTGGCACCACGGAATGACGGATCCGAGGTAATGCGTTTTGCAATTTCGGCATTGTCGAGGCCAAGCCGCAGCTGCTTGGCCTGCTCATCGATCGTCGTTTCGGCGACCAGCTGAGCGAGCAATTGGCGATCGAGTCCGCGGGCGCGGGCTTCATCGGGCGTAATTGGCCGCCCGACCTGGCGTCCCAACTGTTGCAAGCGGTCATTATAGAACTGACGAAACTGCTCGATCGATATCTCGGTGCCGCCGATCGTGGCCACCGCGTTGCGTCCAAAGCCGCGGAATATGTCTCCGATGCCCCAGATCGCGAAACTGATCGCGATGACGCCCATCACGGCGGCCATCACGGCCTTGCCGAGCCAGGTCGAGGAAGCTTTGTGAAGACCGCGAAGCATGCGTGCGCTATTTCAGACCTTAACAATGGTTGATCGGGGTGGATGGCCGCGCATGTCTAACCCAAGCGAGCCGCGCGCACCATAGTGTCAGGCACAACTCCTTGCAACTCAAGAAGGATCGGCCCCAAGCCGAACCGCTGGCTTTGCCAAAGCGGGTCTGATAACCGCACGCAGGAGAGGGCAAACGGATGGCGGCAGCCAAAATAATTCCGCTCGTCGCGGGCAATTGGAAGATGAACGGGCTGGCGGCCTCCGAAGCTGAGCTGGCCAGGATCATCTCCGGCGCCGGGGATTTTGCCGGCAAGGCGGAACTCATGGTTTGTCCGCCAGCCACCTTGATCGCCGCATTTGCTGGAGCCGCGCGCGGCTCGTCCGTGCAGATTGGAGGGCAGGACTGTCACGCTCAGCCGTCCGGCCCCCACACCGGCGACATCTCAGCCGAGATGTTGGCCGACGCCGGAGCACGTGCCGTGATTGTGGGCCATTCAGAGCGGCGAGCCGATCATCACGAGACCGATGCGCAGGTGCGGGCGAAAGCGCAAGCGGCCTGGCGGGCGGGATTGAGTGCCATAGTTTGTGTCGGAGAGCAGCGCGCGGAGCGTGAGGCCGGCAATACCTTGCAGGTTGTCGGCCGTCAGCTGGACGGCTCGCTGCCGGATGGAGCCACGGCGGCCAATCTGGTGGTTGCTTACGAACCGGTCTGGGCGATTGGAACCGGACTTACGCCTACCGCGGCTGACGTCGCCGAGGTCCACGCATTTGTTCGCGACTATTTGAGCAAACGTTTGGCCTCGCAGGCGGTAGCCGTGCGCATCCTCTATGGGGGCTCGGTCAAGCCCGGCAATGCCGGGGAGCTTCTGACCGCCCCGAACGTGAACGGCGCCCTGATCGGCGGGGCAAGCCTGAAAGCGGCTGATTTTCTTCAGATTGCCGCGGTTTACCGCTAGCGAGGGCCGGGGTGGAAAAACGCCGGGTGATCGTGTAGAGACGCCGGCGAATTCCTATATAGCCGGATGGTCGCCGCCGGGCGGGAAGCCCGGGTTGGATCGGTTTGGACGGATTTTGAACGAATGCAACACGTGATCATCGTCATCCACCTGATGCTGGTTCTCGCCCTGATTGGCGTGGTGCTGCTGCAGCGATCGGAAGGTGGCGGCCTCGGCATTGGTTCGACCGGCGGGTTTATGACGAGCCGCGGCACTGCGAACGTGCTGACACGGGCAACCGCGATCCTGGCGGGCCTGTTCTTCCTGACGAGTCTGCTGCTCTCAATTCTTGCGGGCGTCGGCCACAAGCCAAGCTCCATCCTTGAGGGCGGCCAAAGCGCACCGGCCGTGCCAGGCGCGCCGCCGCCGCTTGGCGGGGGCGGTGGCCTGCTCAACCAGCTGCAAGGCGCCCCGCCGCCGGCTGCGCCGGCGACCCCTGCAGCCCCATCCGGGCCGCAGGTGCCGCAGTCGAAGTAAAATCACAACCAAGGGGCCGGGAAATCCGGCCCCTTCAACTTTTGGGTCAGGAGTAAGCGAGAAAAGTTTGAGGAAAGCATGGAAATCGTGTCGCAAGTCTCTGCGAAGCTGACTAGTTATCGAGCTACGCACAGATGCAGAGCGGGTTTGAGCAATTCGCGCTCGTCGAATCGATTCGCAGGGGTTAAAGGTTAGGTCCCATGGCGCGGTATATTTTCATCACCGGCGGCGTGGTTTCCTCACTCGGCAAGGGTCTCGCTTCTGCGGCGCTCGGCGCGCTGTTGCAGGCCCGCGGCTATAAGGTGCGCCTGCGCAAGCTCGATCCCTATCTCAACGTCGACCCAGGCACGATGTCGCCATATCAGCATGGCGAAGTCTTTGTGACCGATGACGGCGCGGAAACCGACCTCGACCTCGGCCACTACGAGCGCTTCACCGGCCGCCCGGCCACGCGTCATGACAACATCACCACCGGCCGCATCTATCAGGACATTCTCTCACGCGAGCGGCGCGGCGATTATCTTGGGGCAACGATCCAGGTCATCCCGCATGTCACCAATGCCATCAAGGATTTCGTCCGTGACGGGAATGATGGCTTTGACTTCGTCCTGTGCGAGATCGGCGGAACCGTCGGCGACATCGAGGGACTCCCGTACTTCGAGGCGATCCGCCAGCTCGGCAACGATTTGCCGCGCAATCACGCAATCTACATCCACCTCACTTTGATGCCGTTCATCCCGAGCGCGGGTGAACTCAAGACCAAGCCCACCCAGCATTCAGTCAAGGAATTGCGCTCGATCGGTATTCAGCCGGACATTCTGCTGTGTCGGACCGACCGGCCAATCCCGGAAAGCGAACGGAGGAAACTCGCGCTGTTTTGTAACGTGCGGGAAAGCGCAGTCATCGAGGCGCGTGACGTCGACAATATCTATGCCGTGCCGGAAGCCTATTCGGCGGAAGGGCTCGACGCCGAGGTGCTGGCTGCGTTCGGGATTGAGCCGCGGCAGTCGCTCGACCTTGAGCGCTGGCGTCTGATCAACGAGCGTGTCCGCAACCCGGAGGGCGACGTCACCATCGCCATTGTCGGCAAATACACAGGAATGAAGGACGCCTACAAATCCCTGATCGAAGCGCTCTCGCACGGCGGAATTGCTAACAAGGTAAAGGTCAATCTCGACTGGATCGAGTCGGAGGTTTTCGAAAGCGAGGACGCGGCCCCCCTTCTGGAGCACGTCAACGGAATACTGGTGCCAGGCGGTTTCGGCCAGCGCGGTGCAGAAGGAAAAATTCGGGCAGCGCAATTCGCCCGCGAACGTCACGTGCCGTATTTCGGCATCTGCTTTGGAATGCAGATGGCGGTGCTTGAGGCCGCGCGCAATCTATGCGGCATCGAGAACGCTAACTCAACGGAGTTTGGCGCAACGACCGAGCCTGTCGTCGGTCTGATGACGGAGTGGCTCAAAGGTAACGAGCTACAAAAACGGAGCGCGAGCGGTGATCTCGGCGGTACTATGCGTCTTGGCGCCTATGACGCGGTGCTTAGCCGCGGCAGCCGCGTGTCCCAGATATATGGGGCGACCGAAATTTCAGAACGCCACCGTCACCGTTACGAAGTCAACACCGCGTATAAGGGGCGCCTCGAACAGCGCGGCATGCGTTTTTCCGGAATGTCGCCCGACGGCATCCTTCCGGAGATCATCGAGTACGAAGATCATCCCTGGTTTATTGGCGTGCAGTTTCACCCCGAACTGAAATCGCGGCCATTCGAGCCGCATCCGTTGTTCTCATCTTTCATTGGCGCTGCGGTCGAGCAGAGTCGACTGGTGTAATACCCGCGATGCGGCGAGGCCTCGACCATGTCGTTCATGCCGTGCGCGATCTCGATGCAGCGGCGGATTTGTACCGTCGACTTGGCTTCACAGTCGGCGCGCGCAATCGTCACCCTTGGGGCACGCACAATCACATCGTTCAATTTCCGGGCTTCTTCATTGAGCTGTTGACTTTCGCTGAGCCGGACAAACTCGGCACCGACGGATTTTCAGTTTTGTTCGGCGCTTACAATCGCGATTTCATTCAACGCGGCGAAGGCCTGTCCGTTCTGATTCTTGAATCGAAAAATGCCCTCGCCGACGAGGACGAATTTCGTGCTGCCGGTGTTTTGGCCACGCCGACAATGCGCTTCGAGCGCGAAGGCAAAAGACCGGACGGCGCCACAGTCAAGGTTGGCTTTTCGTTGACCTTCGCCGAAGACAGGGCCGCGCCGAACATTCACTTCACAACCTGTCAGCAGCATTACCCCGAGAATTTCTGGAACCCGGCATTTCAGCGTCACGCCAACAGCGTGGCCGGCATTGCCGGTGTCGTGGCGGTAGCGCAGCAGCCGGAGCGTCACGCTCGCTTTTTTAAAATCTTTGCCGGTGCGTCGCCGACCGCGGGCGGCGATGGTTTCACAATCGAAACGCCGCGCGGGAAGATCGACATGCTGACCCCTGCCGCCTTCACGCGACGGTTCGGCGTGAAGGCGCCCGATGTGTCCGCAAGCCCCCGTCTGGCGGCTCTTCGCTTCAACGTTGCCGACATGAGCGTGCTGGAGGCTTTACCGGAGCAGGCGGGAATTGCGGGAGTTTCCACGGGGAATCCAACAGTCGTCGGATCGGGCGATGCAATGGGCGCGGTCCTGATATTCGAACCAGGAACCCGTTGACCGTTGCGTTGCGTCCCTTCATGGTCCGCCGCGAGGACGTGAGCCCGTGGATCCGAAGCCCAATTCGACCGTGACGATCGGCGCCGTGCGTTTCGGCAATACTTTGCCGCTGTCGTTGATCGCGGGCCCCTGCGCATTGGAAAGCAAGGCGCACGCGCTGGAGATGGCAACCGCTCTGAAGGAGATTACGGCGCGCGCTGGGGTGGGATTCGTCTACAAAACGTCCTTCGACAAAGCCAATCGTACATCCGCCAAGTCAGCGCGCGGCCTTGGCCTTGATCAGGCCTTGCTGGTTTTTTCTGAAATTCGCGACAGACTGAAAGTTCCGGTTCTCACTGATGTACACGAGTCGGAGCAATGTGCGCGGGTAGCGCCGGCGGTCGACGTGCTCCAGATTCCCGCCTTCCTGTGCCGGCAAACAGATTTGCTAACTGCTGCTGCAAAGACCGGCAAGGTGGTCAACGTCAAAAAGGGCCAATTCCTCGCGCCGTGGGACATGCCGAACGTCGTCGCTAAGATCACCGGCGCGGGCAATCGCAATATTCTCGTGACCGAACGCGGCGTCTCGTTTGGGTACAATACGCTCGTGTCTGACATGCGCGCGATCCCGATTCTTAAGCGCGAGACGCTCGCGCCTGTGATCTTCGACGCCACGCATTCGGTGCAGCAACCGGGCGGGCAAGGCGACAAATCGGGTGGTGAGCGCGAGTTCGTTTCGGTCCTCGCGCGCGCAGCGGTCGCGGTTGGCGTTGCCGGCGTGTTTATCGAGACCCATCAGGATCCCGACAAAGCGCCGTCCGATGGACCTAACATGCTGCCCCTGAAGGAGATGGAGCCGCTATTGCGCATGCTTGTCGAGTTCGACCGGCTGGCAAAGCGCTGAACCGCGCGAAATTGATATCTTCATGGGCCGCGTCCTCAATCTCATGGCGTTCGTCATTTTTGCGACGACGCTTTTCATGCGCTCGGTCGATCCGGTCATTCCACAGATTGCCAGCGGACTGAATGTCACGCCGACAACGGCGGCGCTGCTCTCGACCGGGTTCACCTTGCCTTACGCGCTCATCCAGCCCGTGCTTGGCGCCCTGGCGGACATGTTCAGCAAGACACGGCTTATTGCCGTTTGCATGCTCATCGTCGGCATAGCCACAATTGCCTGTGGCCTGGCCACGAACTTCGAAATGCTAATGATCCTGCGCGTCATCGCGGGCATTGCTGCCGGCGGGGTCTTTCCGATTGCGCTGGCGGTTGCCGGCGATCGCGTGCCCGTACAGCAGCGGCAGGTCGCAATCGGCCGACTGCTGTTTGCGGCCATGACCGGCAACCTTCTGGGTGCTTCCGGCGCGGGTGTGATCGGCGACGTGGTGGGCTGGCGCGGCGTGTTCTTCGTAACCGGAGCGATCGATCTTGTCGCGCTTGCTGTTGCCGTGCCGGGCTTTCGCAGCATTAATGAATCTCCGGGGCGGTTCGACCTGTCGACATTCATTCCGAATTATCGGGCGGTGTTCAGCAATCCTCTGGCCAAGTATTGCTTTGGAGCGGTGTTCATCGAAGCGCTGTTCCTGTTTGGCGTGTTTCCCTACATGGCCATCCTCTTGCGCGACGCCGGAGAAACCCACGCATCGATCGCCGGCGTCGTGATTGCGGGATTCGGCATCGGCGGTGTGGTCTACACAGTCATGGTTGCATGGCTTGTCGCGCATATAAGCGAGCGACGGTTGATGGCGACGGGCGGCATGGTGATGGGCGCCTGCCTTTTGGTGATCGCTCTGCGAATGCCATGGCCCGTCGAGTTCGTGAATTTCATGCTGATGGGATTCGGTTTCTATCTCCTGCACGGCTGCATCCAGGTCTATGTCACCGAATTGGCACCGTCGGCGCGCGGGTCAGCCACGGCGGGTCATTCGATGTTTTTCTTTCTCGGCCAGGCGGCGGGGCCTGTCGTCTACGGCGTAGGCCTGTCCAGTGTCGGAATCACGCCTGTGCTCGTCGTTGGGGCTGCCGCGTTAGCCGCGACCGGATGGACCTGTGCGCTGTGTCTTCGGCGGAGCGCCCCAAAAGGCTAGCCGCGTCCTCGATAGGGGGCGACGCCCTGATCTGGCACCCAGACGCCCTTCGGTAGCTTTCCGACCTGCCAGAACACGTCGATCGGCATTCCGCCGCGCGGGTACCAGTAACCGCCGATGCGCAACCATTTCGGCTTAAGCAGCGCAAAGAGCCGCTTGCCGATTGCGACCGTGCAGTCTTCGTGGAATGCGCCGTGATTGCGGAAGCTGTTGAGATAGAGCTTCAGTGATTTCGATTCGACAAGGAAGCGCGCGGGCACGTAATCGATGACCAGATGGGCAAAATCGGGTTGCCCGGTGATCGGGCACAAAGTGGTGAATTCCGGTGCGGTAAATCGTGCCACATAGTTCGTTCCGGCATGCGGGTTCGGCACGCGATCAAGGGTAGCCTTGTCCGGTGAGGCCGGGATCGGGCTTGGCTGGCCGAGTTGCAACCGTTTCCGCGCCATTGGCATTGACCGCATGGTTTGTGCACCAGTGGATGCACGTTCAGGACGGGGCATGACAAGAGGGTTGTCGATCCTGTAGAAGCCCCCGTATCAATTCCGGACACCCCATGACCGCAATTACCGACATTATTGGCCGCGAAATCCTCGACAGCCGAGGCAATCCGACCGTCGAGGTCGACGTCATTCTGGAGAATGGGTCGCGCGGACGCGCCGCTGTGCCATCCGGCGCCTCGACCGGCGCGCACGAAGCAGTGGAATTGCGCGATGGTGACAAGGCGCGTTTTGGCGGCAGGGGCGTGCGCAAGGCGGTCGATGCCGTCAATGGCGAGATATTCGATGCACTCGGCGGCATGGACGCCGAAGCTCAGACCAAGATCGACGAAACACTGATTTCACTCGACGGCACACCGAACAAGGGACGGCTTGGCGCCAACGCGATCCTCGGTGTGTCGCTTGCGACCGCCAAGGCTGCAGCCAGCGCGAAAAGCGCGCCGCTCTATCGCTATGTCGGCGGCACGGCCGCTCGCGTGCTGCCCGTGCCGATGATGAATATCGTCAACGGCGGGGTGCACGCCGACAACCCGATCGATTTCCAGGAATTCATGATCATGCCGGTTGGGGCGCCGACTTTCGCCGAAGCGTTACGCACCGGAGCGGAAATTTTTCATACGTTGCGCGGAGCGCTAAAATCAGCTGGCCTCAACACCAATGTCGGCGACGAGGGTGGTTTTGCGCCGAACCTGAAGTCGGCGGAAGCCGCGCTCGATTTTGTCATGCAGGCGATCACCAAGTCCGGATACAAGCCCGGCGGTGACGTGATGCTTGCCCTCGATTGCGCGGCCACCGAGTTTTACAAAGATGGCACCTATGTCTACGAGGGCGAGGGCAAGAAACGCTCGAGACAGGATCAGGCAAAATATCTTGCGGATCTTGTGACGAAATACCCGATCATCTCCATCGAGGACGGCATGGCGGAAGATGATTGGGAAGGTTGGAAGACTCTAACGACGCTGATTGGAAACAAGTGCCAGCTCGTGGGAGATGATCTGTTCGTGACGAATGTGGCGCGGTTGTCGAAAGGCATCAAAGACGGGGTGGCAAACTCGATTTTGGTGAAGGTCAATCAGATCGGCACGCTTACGGAGACGCTGGCTGCTGTCGAGATGGCTCATAAGGCAGGTTACACGGCGGTGATGTCGCACCGATCGGGCGAGACGGAAGACTCGACCATCGCCGATCTCGCCGTCGCGACCAACTGTGGACAGATCAAGACTGGCTCACTTGCGCGCTCGGACAGAACAGCGAAATACAACCAACTGCTGCGTATCGAAGAGGAGCTCGGTCCACAGGCGAAATTCGCAGGGCGTGAAATTCTGAAGGCTTGATAGACGATTCGGCGTGTCTTGCCTTTGACGGTGAATTAGACGCAAATTGCTTCCGGGATCAGACTGTTGGCGCGCATGATGGATCAGACAACGAACCTTTCGACCTATGACCGCCGCCGGGCTGCGGATCGCTTGGCCGCATTTATTGTGCAGTCGATTGATGGCGCGCGTGCTGTCGAGAAGCCATTTTTTCATCTTGAGTTTGACCGGGTATTTCCCGACGACATCTACGCGCAAATCCTCGCGCTGATGCCGGGATCATCTGACTACCGGCCAATGCATGGCCGCAGCAAGGGCCTTGACCTCGCTGATGGCACACATACGCGCGTCAAGATCGATCTGTTCCCCGAATACATCCGCAATTTGCCTGCGGAAAAGCGCGCGCTGTGGGACATCGTCGGCCGGGCGCTCTGCTCTGAACCGGTTAAGCTCGCCTTCATCCGGCGTCTGGCGCCTGGGCTGTCGAAACGGTTCGGTGAGGCCTTCGCGAAGGTCGGAATGTACCCAATTCCCATTTTGACGCGTGATATCCCGGGCTACCTGATCACGCCACACACGGACACGCGTTGGAAAGGCATCACCGTGCAGCTCTATCTGCCGAAGGACGATGCCAACACCGACATCGGTACGATCTTCCACGAAAAGTTACCTGACGGTTCCTTGCCGAAGCGCACGCAGATGTGTTTTGCGCCGAATAGCGGCTATGCGTTTGCTGTCGGAACCGACACCTGGCATTCGGCCGACCCGGTCCATAATCGCGTGAAGACGCGCGATTCGATCTTGCTCACGTATTTTGTCGATCAAGGCGTACTGAAGGTGCTGCGCAACCGCGGCAAGCGGCTCGGAAACTTCTTTCTCAACGAGATCCGCTACAGGATCTGACGCCATTAAAGGCGCTTTAACGGCCTTGGCCCATGTTGCTGGTCATGGTTACGCATCGCCGCCGCCGTACATTCCTGACCGTTCTCGGTCTCTACACCTTTGCGGCGCTGTTCATTGGCTATTTCGCGGCCAATGCCTTTACCGGCAATCACGGACTGCGCGCCCAGCAGGACCTCGAGCAACAGCTCACGGCGATGAAGGGCGATCTGATGCAACTCAAGGCGGAACGCGCGGTGTGGGAACGTCGGGTATCGCTTTTGCGTGCCGACCGGATTGACCCCGACATGCTGGATGAACGGGCGCGTGCCCTGATTGGCTACGTCGATCCGCGCGATCTTACCCTGTTGCTCAATCCCCGTTAGCAACCGCGGAAGGCCGGCGGCGTTATCCACCGCTCGCCTTGAAATTTTCAGCCAATTTCTGGGCGTTTTGCGCAATTCCCCGCGGTAGCCTCGCGCTTTCGCCGCGAGGGGATTTAAGCTATTGGGGTTCGGGAAAGCCTACCGACACCCCGTCACAACTGCCGGACGCTTTCGCAGGGAGTGCTAATGGCGGTCGCCCAGAAGAGTCCCAGCGCCGACGCCAAACCCGTCGCCGATTTCAGTCAGGAGCAGGAGCTTTCCGCTTATCGCACCATGCTGACCATCCGCCGCTTTGAAGAAAAGGCGGGACAGATGTACGGCATGGGCCTGATTGGCGGGTTCTGCCATCTCTATATCGGCCAGGAAGCTGTCGTTGTCGGCATGCAGATGGTGCTCAAGCCCGGGGATCAGGTCATTACCGGGTATCGCGACCACGGTCACATGATCGCGACCGGCATGGATCCCAAAGGAGTTATGGCCGAGCTCACCGGGCGTGCGCACGGTTACTCCAAAGGCAAGGGCGGCTCCATGCACATGTTCAGCGTGGAGAAAGGTTTCTACGGCGGACACGGAATTGTGGGGGCGCAGGTGCCGCTCGGCACCGGTCTCGCCTTCGCCAACACCTACCGCAGCAACAACAACATCAGCATCACTTATTTCGGCGACGGCGCCGCCAATCAGGGTCAAGTCTACGAAAGCTTCAACATGGCCGAGCTATGGAAGCTGCCGGTCATCTACGTAATTGAAAACAATCGCTACGCGATGGGCACGGCGATCACGCGCGCTTCAGCCGAGGTCAACCTGTCGCGCCGCGGATTGTCTTTCAACATTCCCGGCGACCAGGTCGACGGCATGGACGTGCGTGCGGTGAAAGCGGCCGGAGAAAAGGCTGCCGCATGGTGCCGTTCCGGCAAGGGTCCCTATATTCTGGAAATGCTGACGTACCGATATCGCGGGCATTCCATGTCGGATCCCGCGAAATATCGCACGCGCGAGGAAGTGGACGAGGTGCGTAGTCACCACGATCCGATCGACATGGCGCGTCACAGAATTGTGGAAAAGAAATTCGCCTCCGAAGATGCACTGAAGAAGATTGACGGCGAAGTTCGCGACCTGATCAACCAGGCGGCGGAATTTGCCACGCACGACCCGGAGCCGGACGTTTCCGAACTTTATACCGATGTGTATCGCTGATTTGTTGCCCGGAAAACAGTAGCCCATGCCCATCGAAGTGCTCATGCCCGCGCTCTCTCCCACGATGGAGAAGGGCAATCTGGCCAAGTGGCTCAAGAAAGAGGGCGATGAAGTGAAATCCGGCGACGTGATCGCCGAGATCGAGACCGACAAGGCCACGATGGAAGTCGAGGCGACCGATGAAGGCACGCTGGGAAAAATTCTGGTCCCGGAGGGAACCGCCGACGTTGCGGTGAACACCCCGATTGCCGTGATCCTCGGCGAAGGCGAGGACAAGGCCGCGATCAAATCGTCTAGACCGGCGCCGCAGCAAAAAACCGCAGAGTCCGCGCCACCAGCGAAAGCCCAGAAGCCGCAGGCAAAGACCCAGGATGGGACCGCGCCAAAACCGGCGAAGGCGCCCGAGGCGCCCGTTCCGCGGGCGGCGGATGATCCCGATATCCCGGAAGGCACCGAGATGGTCTCCATGACCATGCGCGAGGCGCTCCGTGACGCGATGGCCGAGGAGATGCGCCGCGACAAAGATGTCTTCGTGATGGGCGAGGAGGTCGCCGAGTATCAGGGTGCGTACAAGGTGACCCAGGGGTTGCTGCAGGAGTTTGGCGCCAAACGTGTGATCGATACGCCGATTACCGAACATGGTTTCGCCGGGCTTGGCATCGGTGCCGCGCTCGCCGGCCTCAAGCCCGTCGTCGAGTTCATGACATTCAATTTTGCCATGCAAGCGATGGATCAGCTCATTAATTCCGCGGCCAAGACTCTTTATATGTCGGGCGGCCAGATGGGTTGCCAGATCGTATTTCGGGGGCCGAATGGCGCGGCGGCACGCGTGGCCGCACAGCACAGCCAGGACTATTCGGCGTGGTATTCGCACATTCCCGGCTTGAAGGTGATATCTCCGTCGACCGCAGCGGATGCAAAGGGGCTGCTGAAGGCGGCGATCCGCGATCCAAATCCGGTGATTTTCCTCGAGAACGAAATTCTGTACGGCCATTCGTCGGCGGTGCCGAAGCTCGATGACTTCGTGCTGCCGATCGGCAAGGCAAAGATCGCCCGCGCCGGCAACGACGTGACGATCATATCCTGGTCGATGGGCATGACTTATGCGCTCAAGGCGGCCGAGGAGCTCGCAGGCGCCGGCATCGACGCCGAGGTCATCGACCTGCGCACGCTCAAGCCAATGGACAACGAAACGATCATTGCATCGGTGCAGAAGACGGGCCGCGCGGTGACCGTGGAAGAGGGCTGGCAACAAAGCGGTGTCGGCGCGGAAATCGCGGCACGCATCATGGAGCATGCGTTCGATTATCTCGATGCACCGGTTGCGCGCGTGTCCGGCAAGGATGTGCCGATGCCCTATGCCGCAAATCTCGAAAAGCTCGCGCTGCCATCGATTGCCGAAATTGTCGAGGCGGCAAAGGCCGTTTGCTATCGCTGAGGCAGATGATGATTTTGCGCGGCGCATGCCATTGCGGACAGGTCGAGGTGGCGTTTGAGACCGCAACGCCTGTCGCCGATCTGCCGTTGCGTGCCTGCGGCTGCTCGTTCTGCCGCCGTCATGGCACGAAAGCCGTGGCGGATCCGAACGGCAGGCTGACGATTTCGGCGCCGCCCAACGGACTTAATCGCTACCGGTTCGGCTTGCGCACCGCCGACTACCTGATCTGCCGGACCTGCGGGGCCTATATAGCAGCGGTCATCTCAGGACATGGCGAGGAACGGGCCACATTGAATGTAACCGCCACCGCAATCCCCGGGCTTGCGGACCGCCACGCGGAACCGGTCGATTACGATCGCGAAAGTGCCGAGGACCGGCGGGCGCGCCGGCTCACAACCTGGACCCCGAGCCGGATTGTCCAGCAAGCGCAAGCGGGGGTCGGCTAGGCCGGCAGACTACAGATGCCCACCAACATCCTCATGCCGGCGCTGTCGCCAACGATGGAGAAGGGCAATCTTGCGCGTTGGCTGAAGAAGGAAGGCGACAAGATCAAGTCCGGCGATGTCATCGCCGAGATCGAGACCGACAAGGCCACGATGGAATACGAGGCGGTCGACGAGGGCACGCTCGCGAAGATCGTGGTGCCGGAGGGGACACAGGACGTTGCGGTCAATTCGGTCATCGCTGTTTTGGCCGGCGAGGGCGAGGACGTGAAGGCGGCGGCAAGTGCCGCCAAGACGGCGCCGGTCAAGCCACCGGAGAAAAAGGCGGAAGCGTTATCCCCCTCACCCCAGCCCTCTCCCCAACGGGGAGAGGGAGCAGTCTCTGTCGCGCCGCAAGCCCGGCGTCCTTCACCTCTCCCCAGCGGGGAGAGGTCGCCGCCAAAGTCGGCGGGTGACGGGCTTCGGACCTCTCCGAGCAATCGCGTCTTTTCATCTCCATTGGCGCGCCGTCTTGCGAAGGAAGCGGGCATCGATCTGGGCCGCGTGCAGGGCTCCGGTCCGCACGGCCGCGTGATTGCGCGAGATATTGACTCAGCAAAGTCAGGGAAGGGATTGCGCGCACCTGCTGCCGGCGGACCGCAAGGGGTGGCCATTGCGTCAGCCATGTCGGACCAGCAAGTTCTGTCGCTTTATGAGCCAAACTCCTACGAACTCGTCCCGCACGACGGGATGCGGCGCACGATTGCCCAGCGCCTAACCGCTTCGGTTCAAACGGTCCCGCATTTTTACCTGACGATGGATTGCGACATCGGAAAGCTGCTGGCGGCACGGGAGGAGATCAACACCGCCGCGCCGAAGGACAAGGACGGCAAGCCCGCCTACAAACTTTCGGTCAACGATTTTGTCATCAAGGCGCTCGCCCTCGCGCTGCAACGGATACCGGACGCAAACGTGAGCTGGACCGAAGGCGGCATGCTCAAGCACAAGCATTCCGATATCGGCGTTGCCGTGGCCTTGCCCGGCGGCCTGATCACCCCGATCATCCGCAATGCGGAAAGCAAATCATTGTCTGCGATCTCGAACGAAATGCGGGATCTTGCAGCCCGCGCCCGCGCCCGCAAGCTCAAGCCGCAGGAATATCAGGGCGGCACGTCGTCGGTCTCAAATCTCGGCATGTACGGGATCAAGGATTTCACGGCGGTGATCAACCCACCGCAATCGACCATTCTCGCGGTTGGTACCGCCGAGGAGCGTGCGGTCGCGCGCAACGGCAAGATCGAGGCCGCCCACATCATGAGCGTGACGCTATCCTGCGATCACCGCTCGGTTGACGGCGCGCTCGGCGCCGAGCTGATCGGCGCGTTCAAGACGCTGATCGAAAACCCGGTGATGATGGTCGTCTGACAGTCAGGGCGGATCGAAGCCGTGCGCGGTGAACACCACCTGTGCCTCCGGCGAGGTCAGGAACCCGACCAAGGCCTTACCGGTTTCGCTGTTCGATGACGACGCGCCGACGCCTGCCGCGAATACAGTCGTGCTGCCGAGATCGCCAGGCAACGGACCTACGATTTCGACCCCCTCTGTCGAACTCAGCTCCGGTTTGCTTTGCACAGCAAGGTCGATCTCTCCGCTAACCAACAGCGTCCCGACAAAACCCGCCGGCGGCGGAAATTTGCTTTTGGCTTTGATTTCGGGAGCAATTCCCAGCCGCTCAAGCACCTTGGCAAAATGCACGCCGCTCGCCCCGCCGGCGGCAGGGTCGCTGTAACCGACAGCGCGAGCCGCCATTAACGCGCTCTTGAGCGCTTCGGGGGAAGAAATATCTGGTTTGGGTGCACCGCGTTTTACGGCAATTGCGAACACCGACTTCGCGAGGGTTGCATCGGAGCCCAGCGCGATCTTGCCG